>Ga0222712_10000481_pt1 | contig 52377 bp, 53 predicted proteins | sample C33_657DmetaG_FD_165043 | JGI IMG/M metagenome (GOLD analysis project Ga0222712, IMG submission 165043) | Estuarine water microbial communities from San Francisco Bay, California, United States - C33_657D | ecosystem: Environmental > Aquatic > Marine > Unclassified | place: USA: California... | reverse complement strand
ATACGGTGATCCGTTTGGCACTAATAGAAGCCCCGGGTTTCGCGCGGCGATCTGAGTAGTGATGCCACCGTCCTGCCAAATATCCTCACAGATAGCTAGTGCGATATCGACGCCATGTATGCGCACAACCACTGGTGTATCCCCTGGAATGAAGTTGCGGTACTCATCAAAGACACCGTAGTTAGGTAGGTGGCTCTTCACATAGCGAGCTTTAATGTGCCCGCCAGTGATTACTGCAACAGCGTTCTGCGGAGCGTTAGCTCCTTCATGATTATGGCCCTGGTCGAGGTAGCCAACTATCGCGGTGATATCTCCAAAGCCATCGCTGGCTAAATCCTTAGCCAGTTGATTAACCGCGGCGTGACTTGCACTTTGAAATGAGGGGCGCAGCGCCAAGTCCTCAACGGGGTATCCGGTGATAACCATTTCGGGAAAGAGAACTATGTCGGCGCCGGCTTTATGCGCGGTGAGGACGTTCTCGCGGATGAGCGCAGCGTTGCCATCTAGATCGCCCACAGTCGGGTTGATCTGTGCGAGGGCAACTCTCAACTTCATGGTTCAAGAGTAATGGACTACCATTTTTTCTGTACCCGGGGACTTCGCCAGAAGCTTCGAGGCTGGAGGCAAGAGATGTCAGAACAAACGACCCTGTATGGCGGTGCGTCCCATCGACGCGTAAGTATTCTCGATCTCAAGGATGCAAAGGCTCGCGGTGAAAAGTGGGCGATGCTCACATCCTATGAACAGATGACCGCCTCAATATTTGATGAAGCGGGCATTCCAGTTCTCCTTGTCGGAGATAGCGCTGGAAATAACTTCTTCGGTCAAGAGAACACACTCCCCGTTACCGTCGATGAGTTGATTCCATTGACCCGCGCAGTTGTTCGTGCATCCAGCCGAGCACTTGTCGTTGCCGACCTTCCCTTTGGATCCTATGAAGCATCCCCTGAAAGCGCGCTAGCAACCTCTCTTCGATTCTTCAAAGAGGCCGGTGCGATGGCGGTAAAGCTTGAAGGGGCGCACCTTGAAACGGTCAAGTTATTAGTTTCATCCGGGATTCCAGTCATGGGCCACTTAGGCCTTACCCCGCAATCACTTCATCAATTAGGTGGCTACCGGGTGCAGGGTCGCCAAGATGGAGATCTTATTCTGGCGGCGGCCCTTGAGTTAGAAAAAGCTGGCGCCTTCTCCTTAGTCCTGGAGTTAGTCCCAGCAGAGTTAGCGCAAAGAGTGACACAGGCCCTTTCCATTCCAGTCATCGGAATCGGAGCAGGTGTTAACTGCGATGCGCAGGTACTTGTCTGGACCGATCTGATGGGAATTACCGCCAAACCACCAAAGCTGGCCAAGGCTTATCGAAATCTGCGCAGTGAGATGCTGGCTGCGGCGAAAGAATTTAGTGAAGATGTTCGTGGCGGGGTATTTCCCGGCCCCGAAAATACATTTAACTAGGGCGGTGAGTGAGCAGAGCGCCAAAAAGATCAAGAGCCCTAAAAAGTTCGCGATAGATATCGAGCCGCTCAAAAAGTACCCCGACTTTCGCTACCTATGGAGCTCTGGCTTCATCACCTACCTAGGCAACATGATTACCTACGTCGCGGTTCCCTTTCAGGTTAAGGAGATCACCAACTCCTATGTTGCGGTGGCGATCAGCGGGGTCATCGAGATCGTGCCACTGATTATCTTTGGCCTATACGGGGGCGCCCTGGCCGATGCCGTTGATCGCAAGAAGATGATCTGGATTAGCGAGTTCACATCGGCGCTACTTGTACTGACCCTCTTCGTAAACTCATTGCAGGAGAAACCAAACCTGCCCCTTATCTATACTGTGATTGGGCTCTTCGCCGCGGTAAGCGGTCTTCAAACCCCAAGCCTTGATGCGGCTTTGCCAAGGTTGGTAAGTCATAAGGATCTTCCGGCGGCAACAGCGTTGATGAGTATCCGCAGACAGGTCGGAGTAATCCTGGGTCCAACTATTGGCGGGATTCTTATCTCATCCTTTTCTGTATCAACTGGATACGCAGTTGATCTCTTTACATTTGTTCTCTCTATCTTGTTGTTGTCTAGAATTAGAAAGATTCCTCCAACCCATGATGCCCAAAAGCCATCTCTGGCAGCGTTATTAGATGGGCTGCGCTACGCACTATCCCGCAAGGATTTGCTTGGAACCTACCTTGTAGATCTGGCTGCGATGTTCTTTGCGATGCCCATCGCTCTCTTTCCATTTTGGGCCGACCAACTTGGTGCACCGTGGTCCTTAGGTTTGCTCTACGCAGCCGGAACCGTTGGTGCACTTGTCGTTACCTTGACCAGTGGATGGACCGCTCACTATCGCTTCCATGGAAAGGCGATCCTCTATGCCGCCATCGGTTGGGGGGTTGCAATCTCACTTGCCGGAGCGACCAACTGGTTGTGGGTTGTGCTCTTCTTTCTCACTGTGGCAGGTGCGGCCGATATGGTCAGCGTTCTCTTTCGATCCAATATCTGGAACCAGAGCATCCCCGATAACTTCCGCGGACGGCTTGCAGGGTTGGAGATGCTTTCCTATTCCATCGGTCCAATGGCGGGACAACTTCGCGCAGCTTCGATGGCAGCTGCTACTAGCCTGACCTTTTCGGTAACAATTGGCGGTGTTCTCTGCGTCGTTGCGGTACTCATACTGGCCAGTTTTTACCCCGAATTTAGAAAATACGACGTCCAAACCAATAAATTCGCCGTTGAGATGCGAAAAATTCGGGAATCTCGAGAAAAATCCGGCGAAAATTAGTCAAAAAACCAAAGTTCAATCCCAAGTTGAGCTTTTTGGCGGGATTTTTCACAAAAATTGCTACCCGATATCCCTAATTTTTTTCCCAAATGCACAAAATAAATAAAAAATAAATTGCGACACGCATCGCTAAAAATCACATTATGTAGTGGCAATTTTTTGCAGATTCCGTCACACTTATCCACGAACAGGTTTGGGTGACGGATCCGAACCATTCCGATAGGAGAAGTACGTGGCCGCAGCAAAGAAAACTGCTCCAAAGCGTCGCAAGAAGGCAGCTGCTAAGTCAGCAGCACCAAAGCGTCGTAAGAAGGCTGCCGTAAAGGCAGCAGCACCAAAGAAGCGCCGCAAGAAGGCAGCTGCTAAGAAGGCAGCTCCAAAGCGTCGTAAGAAGGCAGCTGCTAAGAAGGCAGCTCCAAAGCGTCGTAAGAAGGCAGCTGCTAAGAAGGCTGCTCCAAAGCGTCGCAAGAAGGCAGCTGCTAAGAAGGCAGCTCCAAAGCGTCGTAAGAAGGCAGCTGCTAAGAAGGCAGCTCCAAAGCGTCGTCGTAAGAAGGCAGCAGCTGCTCCAGCTGCTCCAAAGCGTCGTCGTCGTAAGAAGGCAGCTGCTAAGTAAGCTACCCAATTATTAAAAAAACCCGCCACTTTACGTGGCGGGTTTTTTTATTCTAATTTTAATCTGGTGCGTTCTCCTTAAGGGATTTACTCACCCGCTCAAAGATCTCTGCAAGTACCTCCTGATCACCCTTAGTTAGGTGATCTACAAACCTTGTGCGCACACTCTCAACGTGATCTGGGGCGGCAGCAACTATCGCCTTCCATCCCTTTGCCGTCATGACCGCATAGAAGCCACGCTTGTCATCTGTGCAGGCTCTGCGCTCGACCCATCCCGCCTTTTCCATTACCTTCATGCGGTGTGAAAGTCTGGAGCGAGAAAGCATCGCAACCTCTGCCAACTCACTCATGCGCATCGCGCGGTCGGGGGCGTCACTTAACTGCGCCAGGATTTCATAATCGGCCATCGATAGCTCGTGCTCTGCAAGATCTAAATCCAAAGCCTCAAGAAGCCTTCGACTAGCAATGATGTATCGGCGCCAAGCCTTCATTTCAGCTGGGTTCAACCAGCGAGGTGATGTAGCGTTTTGGCGTGCCATGAGGCAATCATAGGCTAAAGGTTGAAACTTCAACTAGTTTCACCTCCATCGGATTTACAGGGTTTAAGAGGAGTTCTCATGGTTCATGCAAAGAGCGGCATCGATACTTCACACATCGACACAAAGATTCGACCACAAGATGACCTCTACCGTCACTTCAACGGTAAGTGGCTAGCAACCCACCAGATTCCAAATGACCGCGCATCCGATGGAGTTGCCTACGCACTACACGATGAGGCTGAGCGCCAGGTTCGCCAGATTATCGAGAGCGCATCGGGCGATGGAGATGCCCAAAAAATCGGTGACCTTTATAAATCATTTATGGATACCGCCTCCATCGAATCCCTTGGCACCTCCCCTTTGAACAAGGACCTCGCCGAAATCGATGAGATCAAGGACCTCGCCGGTTTTGTCTCCAAGATGTCGGCCCTTGAGATCCGTGGACTCGGTGGGATTTTCGGCGCCGCAATCTACACAGATGCGATGGACTCAAATACAAACATCGTCTACCTCGGACAGAGTGGCCTCTCGCTTCCAGATGAGTCTTACTACCGCGAAGATCAGTACGCCCCAATCCGCCAGGCGCTTCTTGAACACATTGAAAAGATGTTCGCACTTGCTGCAGTGGCCGATGGCGGCGAACTTGCACAGAAGATTCTTGCTCTTGAAACCGCGATCGCCTCCCATCATTGGGATCAGGTAAAGGATCGTGATGCAACCCTTACCTACAACAAGCACACTAGGGCTGAACTTGAAAAGCGAGCGCCACACTTTCCATGGAAGCTCTGGCTCGACTCTGGAGATATCAAGGAGTCAGTCTTTAACACCGTCATCGTTAACGAGCCATCCTTCTTCGAAGGCGTCTCTGCAATGCTTGAAAACTTTGAGAGAGATTCATGGGTCGCCTGGCTCAAGTGGCACTTCATCTCAAGCTCTGCCGCATACCTATGCGACTCTCTCGTACAACAAAACTTTGCCTTTTACGGAACAACGCTCTCTGGCACTCCACAGATTCGCGATCGCTGGAAGCGCGCGGTTTCACTCGTGGAGGGCTCACTCGGTGAGGCTGTAGGAAAGATTTATGTCGAGCGCCACTTTCCACCCGCCGCTAAGGCCACTATGAATGAGTTGGTTGCAAACCTCATTGAGGCCTACCGCCAAAGCATTACCAACCTCGATTGGATGAGTCCTGCAACCAAGGAGAAGGCGTTAGAAAAGCTGACTAAGTTCACTCCAAAGATTGGCTACCCAGATAAGTGGCGTGACTACTCATCCCTTGAAATCAAAGCCGATGACCTCCTCGGAAATCTAGGGCGCATCGCGAAGTTTTCACGCGACTTTGAACTTGCCAAGATCGGTGCGCCTGTAGATCGAGCCGAGTGGTACATGACCCCTCAAACAGTCAACGCCTATTACAACCCTGGCATGAATGAGATCGTCTTTCCCGCCGCAATCCTTCAGCCACCCTTCTTTGATTTAGAGGCTGACATGGCAGCTAACTACGGTGGAATCGGCGCCGTGATTGGCCATGAAATCGGCCATGGCTTTGATGATCAAGGCTCCAAGTACGACGGTGATGGAAACATGGTTGATTGGTGGAGCGATGCAGACCGTAGCGAGTTTGAAAAGCGTGCAAACGCCTTAATCGCACAGTTTGATGCACTTGTTCCAGAGGAGACCCCAGATATCCATGTAAACGGCGCTCTCACGGTTGGTGAAAACATTGGAGACCTTGGTGGCCTTGCGATTGCTTATAAGGCCTTTAAACTGGCTCTCAAGGGCGAAAACTCACCTGTTATCGATGGATTAACCGGTGAACAACGTTTCTACCTCTCATGGGCGCAGGCATGGCGCGGAAAGGTTCGTCCCGAAGAGCTTCGCCGCCGTATAGCTACCGATCCCCATTCACCGTATGAGTTCCGCTGCAACGCGATCGTTCGAAACCTCGATGAGTTCATGGAGGCGTTCGAGGTAACGCAGAAGGATAAGTTGTGGCTAGATGATCAGGAGCGGGTGCGGATCTGGTGACGACGGATCTGCATAAATAGCGGAACCGGGGCAAGGGAGCCAAGCAACATCACCAGCACCCACTGTGTCTCAAGTCCGCTGCCAATCATGGAGCCTGCAATCGCCGGGCCTATTACGCCGGAGATTCCCCACTGCAGACTCATGAGTGAGCTTGAACGTCCACGAATATTCTCAGGTGTTAGCTCCTGAATGAGCGCTGGGTTGGTTGGAGCATGGACCATCTCACCAAATGCAAAAACAAACTGGCTAACACAAAGCGCTAATCCACTTGCAATTAAAGGTAGGAACGGTGCAACGCCTACAAAAACCCATGACAGCGCCCAGATGATTCCGACAGAAACCAGGGCGGTGTACTTGTTAAATCGCTCAAGCATGCGAAGTACTACAGGTTGAAGAAGCACGATTGAAAAGGTGTTGACTCCAAAGATTATGCCAAGCCACTGTGGAGATAGATCTAAGTACTGGGTAGCAAAAATAGGAATTCCTGCTTGAATCCCGCCGTAGCCAAAGGTCAGAAGAACTACTCCGGCAACCGTTAAGAGCGTTAACTCTTTAATTGCAAAGAGATCCTTGTAGGTGCCCTGCTCGGGTTCATGCTCTTTAGTTACATACCTTTCTGCATGAGGCGTCTTTAATCCAAGGATTATCACTAGGTAGAGAAGATAGGTAGCGCTATCGCACCAATACATGATTTGAAAGGATGTCAGTGAGCCCTCTCTAATGATCAGCGATGAAAGAAGTCCTCCAAAACCGATACCAAGGTTAAGGACCATGAATTGAAAACCAAAGATTTTCTGGCGGTGCTCTTCGGGGGTAACCCGCGTCAAGATAACCATCTGCGATGGCCAGACGCATTGGCCGCCAACGGCAAAGATTGTTACAACAACTACCGCGTGCCAGTGCTGGGTGATAAGTGAAAAGGAGGCTGCTGAACCAGCGGCGGCAAGTAATCCGCCGATCATCATCCTTTTGGGACCAAAGCGATCTATCGCCGCTCCGATTGGTCCACTCACCGCGATTCCAACGAGCGCCTCCGCAGCTAAAAGCAGCCCACCAAAGGCGTTTGTAAAGCCACGGATGTCATGAAAGTAAACAAGCAGTAAGGACATGCTCATTCCATTACCAATAGCGTTCAGGCAGATTCCAATAACCATCCTGCGTGAATGGGGATTGAGAATTGCGGTGAACTCTTTAAAGAGCATTTGGGCATCCTATATCTCTGCCAGAATACGACGGTGACCGGTTTTTCATTTGAAATCAATAAAAGCGCCCAAGGTTCACTGGCCCGCGCCGGCACAATTACGACGCCTCATGGCGCTGTTCAAACCCCTGCATTTATCCCTGTCGGAACAAAGGCGACGGTTAAATCAGTTCTGCCAGGTTCTATGGTCGAACTCGGTGCACAGGCTTTGCTAGCAAATGCGTATCACCTATATCTACAACCCGGTCCAGATGTTTTAGATGAAGCAGGTGGATTAGCAGCTTTTATGAACTGGAAAGGTCCAACCTTTACAGATAGCGGTGGCTTTCAAGTGCTCTCTCTTGGTGTTGGCTTTAAAAAAGTGATTGCCATGGATGCTAAGACCTTCAGATCCGATCAAGTAATCGCAGGCAATAAGGAGCGCTTGGCTCACGTTGATGATGAAGGCGTAACCTTTAAATCCCACCTCGATGGATCGATGCATCGATTTACGTCTGAAATCTCGATGCAGATTCAACACAAGCTTGGTGCAGACATCATCTTCGCCTTTGATGAGTGCACAACGTTGCATAACACCCGCCCGTACCAAGAGCTTGCCCTTGAGCGCACCTACGAGTGGGCGATCCGCTGCCTCGATGAACACAAGCGTTTAACCGATGAACGAACGGGTAAGCCTTATCAAGCTTTGTTCGGAGTTATTCAAGGTGCACAGTACGAAGATCTACGAAAGAAGGCGGCAAGCGATCTTGGCTCGATGAGCTCATCGGGTATCTCCTTTGATGGCTTTGGTATTGGCGGGGCGCTAGATAAGGACAATCTTGGAACAATCGTTGGCTGGGTAAATAGCGTGCTTCCCGAAAACAAACCTAAGCATCTACTGGGTATCGGTGCACCGGAAGATCTATTTGTCGGAGTAGAAAATGGCGTCGATACCTTCGACTGCGTCCTTGCCTCACGAATCGCACGCACAAGCGCTGTCTATACAATGACTGGCCGCTTCAACGTATCTAACGCACCGTATGTTCGCGACTTTAACCCCATCGATGATGAGTGTGATTGTTATACCTGTAAGAACTACACGCGCGCATACCTGTGCCACTTGTTCCGCGGGAAAGAGATGGTCGCTGCGACCCTTGCAACGATTCATAACGAGCGATTTATTGTGCGATTAGTCGACCGCATGCGTCAGGCGATTCTCGATGGCGACTTTACAGAGATGAAGAGTGAGTTTTTAGGGCGTTACAAGCACAAATCTGGGCAAAGCCGAGATTAAATGCCGTGCAGATTCTTTAACTGATCCGCTTCTGTGCCCACCGGAGCCCAACCTCCTGGAACAAGATCTGATGCTGCATCAGGACCCCAGCTTGTACTGTCGTAAGCGATAACTGGATTGGGGTTCTTTAAGAGATCTTCAAGGATCGTCCATGATTGAAGCACCGCATCTATGCGGGTAAATCTGAAGTGATCGCCAAGCATCGATGCTCGAAGCAAACGCTCGTAAGGTCCCTGCCTATCGCCAAACTCCGTTACAAACTCAACGGAGAGATCGACGGTCTCTGTAACAAGCTTTGTACCCGGCTTCTTGGCTTGAAGTGAAATATCTACGCCATCCTTTGCACCAAGTCTAAAACGTACCTGGTTGGACTCTGACTTTCCAAAGAGTGCGCGTGGTGGTTGCTTAAACTCAACGATAACCTCGAGTACGGTTTCAGGGAGTTTCTTTCCGGTACGAAGATAGATTGGAACTCCAGCCCAGCGCCAGTTATCGATGAACAGCTTCATGGCTACAAAGGTTTCAGTATCTGATCCGGGTGTAACGCCCTCTTCATCAAGGTAGCCAACAAACTGTCCGCGGACAACATCGCTCTTGTTAATCTCTCGAATAGCTGAAAGAACCTTAATCTTTTCATTTTGCATCGCTTCAGAGCCCATATCGATAGGTGGCTCCATGGTAAGCATTGTCAGAACCTGCAAAATGTGGTTCTGCAATACATCTCGAGTTGCGCCTACTCCATCGTAAAAGTTTCCGCGCCCATCGATACCAAAGCTTTCGGCCATCGTTATCTGAATGCTCGAGACGTAGTTGCGGTTCCAGACCGGTTCAAAGAGTGTGTTAGCAAAACGAAATACAAGGAGATCTTCAACTGCTTCTTTGCCCAAGTAGTGATCGATTCGGAAGATCTGCTCCTCAGGTAGGAGCTTTTTCAACTCAGCATCTAAAGCCTTGGCGCTCTCTAAATCTCGACCAAAAGGCTTTTCTACAACTACCCGCGCACGGTTGGTTATTCCAACACTTGCTAGAGCTGTAGTGATTTTCCCAAAGTACTCAGGCGCGATAGCGAGGTAGATAACTGGAAGCTTGAAATCCTTAATGGCATCAGCGAGTGCAACAAAGGTGGCAGGGTCGTCGTACTCACCCACAATGAGCTGCATCTCCCCCGTTAACTTCTCTAATACCTCTTGGTTTAAATCAGGTTTACGGGCGCTGATTGCGCTGACTACATTCTCTTTAAAGATCTCTTGGCTCCACCTAGAGGATGCCACTCCAAAAATTTTTAGGTCTAGTTCGCCCAAGTCTTGCAGGTCATAAAGTGCTGGAAAGAGTTTTTTCTTAGCTAAATCCCCGGTTGCTCCAAAGAGAACGAGTGCATCAGCCTTCATTACTTACCTTGAGGGTTGTTCTGAGAGGGCTTCTCATTATGTCCACCAAACTTATAACGCATCGCACTTAGGACGCGGTTAGCAAACTCATCATTGTTGCGTGATGCGAACCTGGCGTATAAGGATGCGCTCAAAACATGTGCAGGAACTCCAGCCTCAATAGCTGCTTGAACAGTCCAACGTCCCTCACCGCTATCGCTGACCTCTGATGAGTACTCTGCTAACTCAGTTGATTCATGCAGCGCCTGTGCTGTCAGATCTAATAGCCAGGAAGCAACAACGCTTCCGCGTCGCCAGACTTCGGTGATTTCGGGGATGTTTAAATCATAAGCCGGGGTCATCTCATCGGCTGCTTCGAAGATCGCTAAGCCCTCTGCGAAGGCTGCCATCATTCCGTACTCAATTCCATTGTGAATCATCTTCACGAAGTGACCCGAACCAACCGGCCCGCAGTGAAGATATCCAAACTCAGCCTGTGTTGGTGCACCGCTGCGACCTGGTGTGCGCTCTGCCGCCTCAACCCCCGGAGCAAGCGCCTTAAAGATTGGGTCGAGAGATTCAACAACCTTCTTATCTCCACCAATCATCAGACTGTATCCACGCTCTAATCCGTAAACACCGCCAGATGTTCCAACATCAACAAAGTTGATTCCTTTAGCTTTTAAGAGTTCTGCGTTTACTAAATCATTTTTGTAGTAACTGTTACCACCATCGATGATCGTGTCACCGGCTGTAAGGTGGTTAGAAAGTTGGGCGATAGTTGAATCGGTGACCTGCGCCGGAACCATCACCCATACGGTACGAGGGGTTGCAAGCTTTGCAGCAAGATCGGCCATATCGGTAGCTGTTACCGCGCCCTCTTTGCCAAGAGCTGCGACAGCTTCGGAGTTAAGGTCGTAAACGACGGAGTTGATTCCAGCCTGTGAAACTCTACGAACAATATTGGCGCCCATTCGGCCAAGGCCGATCATTGCGAAATTAGGCGCTTGGCTCATATACGTATTCTACTGGGCGAAAAAGGCTTCTGTATCGACGATCAGGCGCGTATGACGGTTTGCACGAACATAACTGGCGGGAATCGAGAGATCTCCTTCAACGATTTTGGTGACAGCATCGGCCTTTCCTTCACCTGCTGCCACTATCCAGACTTGATCGGCGCTATTTATCAACGCCATCGTGAATGAGATTCGCACAGGTGGAGGTTTAGGCGAGTCTTCAATGAGAAATACTGAGCTCACATCATCGAGATTGGCTCTACCCGGAAATATCGATGCAACGTGACCATCTGGTCCAACACCAAGAAGTACTAAATCAAGCTTGATATCTTCAAGAGCCAATCTGTAATCCTCTAACGCTTCCTGCGCATTGGAGGCAACATCAGATGCCAAAATCTCATGCACCAAAATACTCTTATTGGTTAGCATGCCGTGCAGCGGGAAGGCGTTTCTCTCAGCGCTCTTTGACTCCACATACCTTTCATCGCTCCACCAAATATGTAGACCTTTGTACTCATCTGAGTTTGAGTTCCACTCGCGAACTAAGGTTTCAGAGATTGCATTACCAAGGGATCCACCTGTTAGGGCAAGATGAAATACATTATTGCCATCTAGGCCCTCTTTAATTGTGAGCAGGATCTGTGCGACGACCTCATTGACCAACTCGATTGAATCAGCGTAGAGAGTTAGATCTAAGTCATCCTCTAAATCTTCGAACTCTTCAAAATCACTCACTTTGAACGGCCTATTTTTGGAAGGTTTACATCAAACTTAATTGATAGCTCTCTGACCAAGACAACAATGAGTCCAGCAGATACAGCGGAGATTGCGCTACCTGCTCCAAGCCATTCCAACCCTACGTAGGTAAAAGATCCGGCAAGACAGGATGTACCAATTGTTTCTCGATGTAAGAGGACGGGCTCTACTTGGCATAAAACATCTCTAAGTAATCCACCTGTGACCGCACCGATTAACCCCAGTGCTACCGCAGGAGCAAAGGCTACGTTCTGTGTCAGCGCGAACTGAGCTCCGGCCACCGTTGCTGTTGCAAGGCCAATGGTGTCCAAGAAAAGTACGAACCTGCCAACCGGTGTGGTTCTTTTCAGAAGAATCGTTATGACTACAGCGATGAGTACTGCAAGAAAGAGCCAACTGTGCAAAATCCAAGGTGCTCTCTCGCCGATCAAAATATTTCGAAGGGTTCCTCCAGCAAGTGATGCAATAGCGGCGATAAAGGCGATACCGCCGTAGTCCAACCCTTTATCCGCTGCGATCCTGGCACCCACTAAGGCAAATGCGAAAGTGCCGATAAAGTCGAGGGTGTTTACGAGAAGGATCACATCCATTCGCAAAGTATCCCATGCGAAGTGAAATCAGAGAGCATTACAGAATAAAGAGCGCCTTAGCCTGTTCTACAGCGCTTTCCCGCCCATCAGCATCGATTTTTCGATAGATGTTCTTTAAGTGGGTCTTCATTGTGTTTTGAGAAACATGCAGTGATCCAGCTATCGTACTAATTGGTTTACCAGTCGCTAGATGGCGCAGCACCTCAAGCTCACGCTTGGTAAGTGGGGCAGATAATCCATGCGTAGCCTTTCCGGCGTTCTTTACTCGATCGGTGATTGCGGCAGCTAAGTCCTCAAGATAGACGGTTGGTTTTTCACTTGCAATCTTGAGAATTAAATTGAGTAACTTAGGATCTTGCCGCAGGAAGTACTCCTTCGCGCGCACTCTTGCGCCGATTTCAAGAGCTTTTCGCATATAGCCAAGAGCAACTTTCTCTTGATCAATGTAAAACTCACAGTAGGCAAAATTCTTATAGATGTTTTGCCGCGCATTGTTTGAAGGCAAAGATTCAACCGCTGACAAACTCATTGGGCGATCTTGGCGATGTTCATAGGTGAAGGAGATGTATTTTTTCAATCCAAAATCAGGCAATCGATCCATCAGCACTTTCACGCGGTCCCAGTCACCAACAACGTAACGGATATACATCTCGGTTAAATCATTGAACTCAGCGAAACCGTTGGAAACCTTAAAGCTAGCAGCCCTTTCTCGACTTTGGCGCAGGAGCTCTAATCCCTCTGTAATGTAGTTTCGAGATACCAGATTTCTTGCGATGTAACTCTCTGCAAGAAAAAGCCATGGTCCTTGGCTCCATTTATCGGCGAGATCTCTAACCCTTTCAAAAGCTAACTGAGCCTCTTCGCACTCTGAGAACTCCATCAGGCAACGAGCCTGTATATACATAACATCCAAGGGACCTGTAATACCGATGTAACCTTCACGGTTTGCTGCTGCAATCGTCGATGATGCAACCTCGTATGCTTCTTGGTACTCACCCTCACCAAAAAGATGCATCGCCTTTATCGAATCAAGATGTAGATGCATATAGGCGGTAATGTGGTTGGATGCAATCGACTTTGCATCAGTGTAAATCTGTCCTATCGGTTCAAAGTTGTCATAGATAAAGGCTGACGCAGCCTCTAAGCGTTTCCATGCGATCAAATCATTTTCGCCAATATCCATTGAGATCACTGGCTCGTCCATCGCTGCAAACAAAGATCGTAAATCTGCGCTTCGATGGTATGCAAAGGCGATGAAGGATTGAGCTAGTGAGGTAAACCTCAAGATGAAATCCTCTACAGGCAAGCCTTTAGAGCCAAATCGCATCTCGGCAATCAAGCTTTCCGCTTCATCAAAGTTAAAGTCGACGATCAAGCCCATGAGCTCTACAGTCTGCTTTAGACGAACCCCTTGAGCAGATGCATCGCCGATATGTCTGGACCAACGAATCAACTCTTCACCATTTCCACGAGCTGCAAGGGTTCTCGCATATTCACGAAATAGCTCCTGAAAGCGCTCCATCTCACCTGCTTGCTGTGCATGAATTACAGCCCTCATAGGTTCACGCTTTTCTTCAAAGTACTCAGAAAGTTTGGAGTGAATTAGCTGTTCTCTCTTTGGCTCCTTATGGAGCTCATTGAAGAGCGCATTACGAATAAGAGTGTTGAATGTATAAATCCGCTCAGGTCCGTTAGTAAGTGTGAAAAAGAGTCCATCTACAGCAAAGGCGTTAATCTCATTCATACGTAACGCTTTGCCAAGAATTACCTCAGCGATTTCAGCATCAAAACGCTCAACAGCAGATAATGCGACGAGAACTTTTCTCTCTTCGGGACGAAGTGAAGAGAGCACTTCTTGTGCTAACCAGGTAATCGGTTCAGTATCGGATGAAAGTATCAACTCGAAATCATCGAGTGATCGTCCTCGGCTCAGATTATGAGCAATCATCTGGACCGCTGATGGCCATCCATTCGCTTTAGAGACAACTGCGTTTATATCTGCACTCTCAGGGTCTAATCCATGGATTCGAAGAATCGATAAAATCTCTGAATCATCAAACCTTAAGTCGTTAGGGCCATAGATTCGAAAGCTGGGGTCTTGAGAAAAACGACTGTAAGAATGGGCAGGTGTAGCCCTTCTAATTCCAATAATATGAACATTCTTCGGTAGGACGTCAAAGATGTGATCAGCTAATCTGTCATCTTTTTCGTCATAAGTTCGATTGTTATCCATAACCAGAATAAACTCTTCCTTAATTTGGCCGAGCTCATTAAAGACCTTCGTTGCCAAATCCCGTGAGAGCGAATCAGTTGTTGCTGAGTACCATGGGGCAAACTTTGGTACGACGTTTCGAATCGCCTGTATTAAGTGTGAGTTAAAATCTTTTCGATCAAAGTTTTCAGAGATGTTGTACCAAATAACTTTGCACGCTTGATTTTGTACTAGCTCTGATACAAAGGATGTTTTGCCGTAACCAGCTGGGGCGGTAATCAGTGTTGTTCCAGGAACTGGAAGTTTGACCGTTTCCAAGAGGTTCTTACGGGAGAGGTGGTTAGCAGGAAGTACCGGGATCAAAGTTCTCGATAGATAGACGCCATCGATAGAGGAGATCTGCTCTCCAACGCCTGCTACTGGGACCCTTTTTGCCATGCGAGAAGGGTCGCGCAAGATGTGGGGTGAGAGGTAGTTTTTATCACCCTTTCTGGGTGAGTAATGCGGGTGAAATCACCCCTAGTTACTACTCCTACAGGCTGGCAAAGCCCTCTTCTAGGATGCCAAGTGCATCCCGTAAAAGCTCATCTGTAATGACAAGAGGTGGAAGAAAGCGAATGACGTTTCCGTAGGTGCCAGCTGTTAGGACGAGTACGCCCTTGCTCTGGCAGTACTTAACAATCGCTGCCATTGCAGCAGGGTTTGGCTCCTTGCTTCCGGGGAGCACGAGTTCGATGGCTTGCATCGCTCCACGTCCGCGAACCTCACCAATGATGGGGTACTTAGCTGCGAGCGCTGTCAAAGTTTCATGAAGGATCTTGCCGATGTGCTGTGCGCGCTCAACAAGCTTCTCTTTCTCAATCGTTTCAAAGACGCCAAGTGCTGCAGCACACGCAATCGGATTTCCACCGTAAGTGCCGCCGAGACCACCTACATGGGATGAGTCCATAATCTCTGCGCGAGCGGTAACAGCAGCAAGTGGTAATCCGCCGCCGATTCCCTTTGCGGTAATAATCATGTCTGGAACAACGCCCTCATTCTCAACGGCAAAGAGATTGCCGGTACGTGCAAAGCCGGTTTGAATCTCATCTGCGATAAAGACGATTCCATTATCAGTTGAAAACTTTTGCAGCCCAGGCAGGAAACCCTTAGGCGGTACTAAGAAGCCACCTTCACCGATAATTGGTTCAATAATGATTGCAGCAACGTTATGCGCTCCAACCTCTTTCTCAATCTTCTGTGTTACCTGCGCTAGAGCATCTTGCGCAATCGTTGCTTGATCTCCAGCCCATCGGTATGTGTATGGATATGGCATGCGGTAAATCTCGGGAGCAAATGGGCCAAAGCCCTCTTTGTAAGGAACGTTCTTTGCAGTCAGCGCCATCGTGAGATTAGTACGACCGTGATAAGAGTGTTCAAACACAACGATTGCTGGGCGCTTTGTAAAGTGGCGTGCAATCTTGATTGCATTCTCAACCGCTTCAGCACCTGAGTTTTGAAGGATCGACTTCTTTTTATGGGTACCTGGAGTTAACTTATTCAGAGTTTCGCAAACCTCGATATAACCCATATATGGCGCGGTCGTAAAGTTTGTATGCGTAAACGCCTGTACCGCTTCAATAACCCTTTCAACAACTAAAGGGGCGGCGTTACCGACGTTGACAACGCCAATACCTGAACCTAAGTCGATGATTCGATTGCCATCGATGTCCTCAAGAATGGCATCGTGAGCGCGTTGAATAATGACAGGGATAGCTGTGCTCAATCCCCCAGAAACCGCCTCTCTTCGTCGAGCAATAGCCTCAATTGATTTTGGCCCAGGAATCGCTGTCTCTAAGTGACGAGTTTGTGGAAGTCGTGAAGTCATGTCGAAATTATAAGCCCTTATTTATTGGATTTCGCCCGGAGAAGTTAGGCTTGCGACTATGACGCAGTCACGAAAGAGAGAGTTAAGAGCCAGTGCTCCTCTTCTTGATGCCTATCTAAAGTACTTTGAAACCTCTCAAACCCCATTCACAATTCCAGGCCACAAGCAGAGAACATCAAGAATCGATGCAGGATTAGGACAGGTTGTAGATAGTGATACTCCGCTCTACGGTGGCTTGGATGAAATAAAGCTCACTAATCAAACACTTTCCAAGGCGGAAGGGTTGGCGGCAAAGTTATGGGGAGCTGATTTTGCAAGGTTCTCAACCGGTGGATCTACCCACGCAAATCAAGCGGTGATTTTGGCTTTAGGAAAACCAGGAGACAAGGTTGCCATTAGTCGCACAGCTCATCGCTCCGTTCTTAGCGCTCTAGTTCTTGCAGGACTGGAACCCCTTTGGCTCTTACCTGAGATTGATGGCGCAACCGGTGTTCCTCTTGGCATTCCTGTTGCAGAGTTTGAAAGAGTTGCAGATCAAAACCCTATTGCTTTGCTGCTCACTGAGCCTGGCTACCTTGGAACACTCTCTGATCTTGAGCCATTAATTAAAGCCGCACATGCACGATCAATTCCTGTCGTTGTCGACGCTGCTTGGGGTGGCCACTTTGGTTTTAGTGAGTTAACTCCAAAGCATGTGCTGGTCATGGGCGCCGATGCGCTCATTACTAGTGTTCACAAGGCGTTGCCTGGATACAGTGCATCTGCGCTCTTGCTAGCAAAGACCAAGTACCTTGATGCAAAGCGGCTTGAGCAAAGCTTTGAGACAACTCACACAACCTCTCCGGCGGGGGCTCCTCTTGCATCTATCGATGGGGTTCGCGCCTTACTTGAAGATCGAGGTAATGAACTAATCTTCGATCTCATCGCACAGGTTGAGAGCTTTAAACAGAGTGTGCAGAGCGAGTTTGAACTTCCTATCTTTTTAAACCCTAGTGATTTTCCAGCGATGAGATTTGATCCAGCCAAGATAGTTCTGCGTGCAAATCAACTTGGATGCTCGGGTGTAGATATTGAGAAAGCTCTCCTTGAGAAAGGGGTCCGCGTAGAGATGGCAGACCGTGACACCGTTGTATTTCTTGCCACCCTTGCCGATGGAAAAGAGGAGTTTGATCTCCTTGCGCAGGCGTTAAAACCAATACTGAAATCACTTCAGGGCACCCCCCGTGAGAGTGCAACCGCTTTAAGTTGGTCGATTGTTCCAAAGGTAGGCATCTCTATGCGCGATGCCTACTTTGCCAAGACGCAGATGGTTAACGCAGCGGATGCAATCGGAAGAGTCAGCGCAGATCTCATAGCTCCTTATCCCCCAGGTGTTGCCGTTGTTGCACCAGGTGAAGTTCTCACTGAACAGATAGTCAATGGATTAACAGCTTCAAAGATGGCTGGTGTGCGTATCGCCTACGCAACCGATCCAAGCCTTGCCACTTATCGCGTTATATAGATAGAAGATCCCGCCACCGGCCGGTGACGGGATCTCTACTTAACTAGGTGCTGCTAGGAGTGTTGCTTGGATATCTACTTGATCTCTGCGATTGCAGACTTTGCAAGACCGAGAAGGTTGCCTGTAATTGGGCTGTAGCCCTTCTCGACTGCGTGGTTCTTTGCGCAGGTACCGAGTACATATGTCATGAACTCCGCAACAGCTGCTTGCTTATCCTTGTTCTTAGCAAGGTCGCTACCGTATGCAAGACCGTATGCAAATCCTGCAAGTGTGTAACCGCCCTTAACCTTTGTTAGAGGATCAACTGTGATTGTTCCTCGAGCTCCAGCTTTGAAGCCGTTGTTAAAGAGTGCGGTTGCCTTTGCATTTGGTGCAACAAACTCTTTAGAGTTGTTTTGAATGTTAGCAACTACGAGCTTGCGCTCTGTTGCATATGAGGTCTCTGCATATCCAATTGAGCCATTTATGCTTGCAACACCAGAGGCTACTAGATCCGAACCTTGTGCACCTTGGAATGTTCCAGCAGGAACAACTGCCCCTGGATAGGCAACTGTAAATGTCTGATCAGCTGGCTTACTCCAGGTTGTTGGATCCTGCTTCGTTAACCAGTTTGTAAATATCCCAGTTGTACCCGACTTATCAGAGCGGTACCAGACTGTAATCGCTGTCTTTGGAAGCGTAACGCCCTTGTTGTCTGCGGCGATCGCCTTATCGTTCCACTTTGTAATCTTTCCACCAAAGATACCTGTAACTGTCTTGGTACTTAGGTTTAACTTTCCCTTGAAACCCTTTAGGTTTGCAAAGACGGCTACAGGAAACTGTGCTGCTGGAATGTAAAGAAAGTCTGCTGGCTTCTTTTCTGTTGCACCGTATGGCACATCTGAGAATGCGAAATCTACTGTTCCGGCCTGTAGAGCGGCACGGCCTGCACCTGATCCGCCACCTGCATAGTTAACGGTGTTACCGGTTGCACTCTGATAATCAGGAATACATACATCGAGAAGATTCTTTACAGCTGTCGAACCAGAGCCGCTAATTGTTACGCCTGCTGCCTGAGCTGGTGTTGCAGAGAGGACGAGTCCTGTTGCAAGAAGAGCTGTTAATACCTTTTTCATTTTTCCCCTTAGTTAGTACGTTTGTGAGGAGAAAGTAAGGCTTGGCTCTAAATAGATGGGGTATTAAAGGTTAACAACAGGAAACAAGTGAGCGAACATTTACCATCAGGTCTTAGCCGAAACGACCGGTGACGTAATCCTCGGTGCGCTTATCCTGAGGCGTAGAGAAGATCTCACTTGTCGTCGCAAACTCGATCAACTGCCCTGGGCCACCATCGCTTAGGAAGAAGCCTGTGTAATCCGATACGCGAGCCGCTTGCTGCATATTGTGGGTAACAATGACGACAACAATCGACTCTGAAAGGTGGCGAATCGTCTCTTCAATGCGAAGGGTGGAACCCGGATCTAGCGCTGAGCATGGCTCATCCATTAACAAGACCTCAGGCTTTACAGCCAGTGAGCGCGCGATACAGAGACGTTGTTGCTGTCCACCCGATAGTGAGCCACCAGCTGCGCCCAGTCGGTCCTTAACCTCGTTCCATAGTCCGGCACGTGTTAAGCACTCCTCTAACAAATCATCTTTGTTATCGACTTTAAGTTGGGCAAGCTTTAGGCCAGAGAGAACGTTTTCGCCAATTGTCATAGAAGGAAATGGATTTGGCTTTTGAAAAACCATTCCGATTCGAAGACGAATCTTTGTTACATCGATACCGGTTTCATAAATATCGTTGCCGTTGAGCAGAACCTGACCAGCCATTGCTGCACCTGGAATAAACTCATGCATACGGTTGAGTGTGCGAAGAAATGTTGACTTACCGCAGCCAGAGGGCCCGATCAGCGCGGTTACAGTATTGGCAGGAAAAGCCAGGTTCACACCTGCAAGTGCATGGTGTTTACCAAACCAAGCATGAATATCTCGTGCTTCAAGTCCTGATCCACTTTCGGAGGGAGCAATTGTTCGTGTGGCTGGTGTGACACCAGAAAGCGGGGATAGGCCTGCCTTATTTACGAGCGTGCTTTCCATTTTCTTCTCCATTTACTTTTGTTTTCCGCTGAGTAGTCGTGCAAAGATAAAGAGCGCAAGAACCAGAAACAGGAGTACAAGCGCTCCAGCCCAGGCCCTAGATACGGCGATCTCCAAACCTGTGCGCATGAGGTTAAATGTGTAGAGAGGTAGCGCATTCATTGGGGCATCAGTTGGATTGATATGGATGGCTGTTGAACCAAGAATTGTGAGTAGCAGCGGTGCTGTTTCACCGGCAACGCGGGCAACACCCAAAATAACAGCGGTCATAAGTCCACCTCGAGCTGTCGGAAGAACGATACGAGCAACTGTTCTCCACTGAGTTCCACCGAGGGCAACTCCAGCTTCACGAAGATCGTTAGGAATAAGTTTGAGGACCTCTTCAGAGGTTCTGGCAACGGTTGGGAGCATCAAGATAGACAGAGCAAGAGCTCCAGCAACACCTGAGTAGTGGCTACCAAGACCGACAATAATGACTGAGTAAATAAAGAGTCCTGCAACAATCGAAGGAACGCCACTCATCGCCTGTACGAGAAAACGAACTAACTTTGAGAATCTTCCCTTTACCTCTGTTAAATAGAGAGCGGTAAGGATTCCGATTGGAACGCAGATGATTCCGGCGATAATGACAAGTTCGATTGTTCCGATAATTGCATGCAGAGCGCCACCTTCGGTAAATGGAGCATCGGGCTGAGTCTGCGACATATCTTGGGTAAAGGTGTTGAGGCGTAAAGCTGGCAAACCACGGCTAATTACTGTGTACAAAATACTGATAAGCGGAAGCAGTACGAGGGCGGTTGCTAGATAAATAAAGGTTGTTGCAAGCGAATTAGAGATTGTTCGAACTCCAAAACGAGAGATTGCTACAACGGTTGAAGAAATCGTCGAAAGAAGAATGAAGAAGAAGATAAATCCGAGTTTGCCTGAAAGTGGCGTGAAGTTAACCAACACTGGGGACAGCGCTAGAGATCCAATTAAAATTGAGGCGTTTATAGAGAACTGCTGCTTGCTAAGCTTCCATGGTTTTTGTGGCGTAACCATTACTGGCCTCCAGTTCTAGAGGCTCGTTTTACGATAAAGGTAGACAGGAAGTTGACGAGCAGTGTGATGGCAAAGAGAACAAGACCTGCCGCCATCAACCCTTGAAGCTCATACTCCCCGGCTTCACCAAACTTGGAGACAATCAGCGAAGCTACGTTTCCACCGGCTGAGAAGAGAACTTGAAAGTTAGGGATGAAGTAGATGTTGAGTACCAAATAAACGGCGACTGTTTCACCCATAGCTCGACCAAGTCCAAGCATTGCTCCACTTGCAATTCCACTTGAGCCGTATGGAAGAACTACGGTACGGATCATCGTCCATTTAGTCGCTCCAAGTGCGTATGCAGCTTGAATCCGGTCTAGAGGTACCTGTGAAAATACCTCTCGGGTTATCGCCGTAATAATTGGAATAATCATGATTCCAATAACAATTCCTGCGATAAATGGTGAGCGCTCAAATACCTTTGCTTGAACATCAAAGAATGGAATCCAATTTAGATACTTATGCAGAAGTTTCGCCCAGTAAACAGCATGGGGCATAAGGACAAAGAAACCCCATAAGCCATAGATAACGGATGGAATCGCTGCCATGAGATCAACCATGATTGTTAATGGCCTTTTCAACCAGCTAGGTGCGTAATAAGTTAAGAACAAAGCTGTTCCAACCGCGATAGGAAGAGCAAGAATCAAGCCAATCGCCGCAATAATCAAGGTTCCGATGAGCATGGCGCCAATACCAAGCTGAGCAGGTATGCCGGCATCTGGATCACCAGGGTTCCATTCAAAGCCAGTAACAAACTTAAATCCAAAGTCTTGGAATACCCCGAAGCTGCGATTTGCAAGGAACAGCGCGATTAATCCCAAGACTATAAGTGAGGTAAATGCGCCAATCGTTACGACAAGTCTAAAGACTCGATCAGAGAACCGAGGTGTAGTACTTAACTCGCGATGCTTTGGGGTGAGCGACATCTTCTATGCGAAGGTTCCTGTAACCAAGTAGTAAACACGGCGAGATACAGAGACTGCATGATCTGCATATCTTTCATAGTACCGACCCAAGAGAGTCAGATCGATGGCGGTTTCATTGCCACCTTTCCATCCTGGATCAACCAACGCGGTAATAAGTTTGCGGTGCAGTGCGTCCATAGCATCATCATCGCGCTCAACTGATAGGGCTAGCTCGGTATCTCGTGAAGCAATAACCGATCCAGTCTTTATTGCAATCTTCTGTGCAACATCTCCCATTTCAATAAACATTGCCGTCATTTCAGCGGGAACCGCAGAGTTTGGATGACGCAAGCGAACTATCTTTGCGACGTGATGAGACATATCCCCCATGCGCTCTAAATCCGCTGACATGCGAAGTGCGGTAATAAGGGCGCGCAAATCGCTAGCTACTGGTTGCTGCCTGGCGATGATGTCGATGATACGTGCATCTAGATCGTGTTGAAGGTCATCTATTCGATCATCGGTTGCAATCACCTCTTCAGCAAGATTCAAATCAGTTTTAATCACAGACTCTGTTGCCTTAGCTATCGAATCTGCAACCATCGCCGTTAAATCGAGAAGGGTTTGCGATACGCCATCGAGTTCATCTTGAAATACAGATCTAATGAGTGCCATGTGGGCAACCTACGAGGGGCAGATGAATGGCAGCGGTACTGAAAGTGAACGGAAGGTAAACAGCCTCAGCCTCGCGATAGAGTGCGCTCATGAGATTCCGGCGTGAATCGCCCGCTCCATCAGATGAGCGTGAACTTCCAGAGCTCCTTTTAAGGACGTTAGAGCAGCTCGAGGGGGCGGTCGTAGTTCTCTCACCCGGTGAGGTTCCAGTCTTTGCAACATCGGAGATTGATCAAATCGGGATCATTAAGGATGGTCGGATCGCTAGCGAGGAGCTTCTGGCGTTAGTTCGAGTTGTCAGGCGCACAAATCAAAAGCAGTCAGGGAAGATTGAGATAGCTCGCGGGCCAATCGGTGAAGGCAAACACGAGCTTATGGTCAATGTCTTACCTTTAACGGAAGGCAAATTAGTTCTCGTTACCTTGCGTGATGAAAGTGAGGCCGATCGAATTCATGAGGTACGTAGAGACTTTGTCGCAAATATTTCCCATGAGTTAAAGACTCCCATTGGAGCTCTTTCGCTCTTGAGCGAGGCCGTACTGGGCGCAAAGGATGATCCTGAGGCGGTAAAGAAGTTTGCAACCCGGATGCAATCTGAGTCAAAGAGATTGTCAGAGTTGGTTCAAGAGATTATTAATCTTTCAAGAGTGCAAGACTCCGATCCACTTCGAGTGCCACATGAATTTGGCGTAGAAGATTTGATTCGTGAGGCAATCGATCAATGTCAAACAACCTCCGATGCTAGAAACATTTGGGTGTCATATACCGAGGGAATAGATGCCTCTGTATTGGGAGATCGCGAACAGTTGATTATGGCTATACATAACCTCATCGAAAATGCGATCAACTACTCTCCAGATAACACAAAGGTCTCAATCACAACCAAGGTAGAAAACGAGATTATTGAGATATCAATAACCGATCAAGGAATTGGAATTCCTGAGGCAGAGATTGAGAGAATCTTTGAGCGCTTCTATCGTGTCGATCCTGCAAGGTCTAGACAGACGGGCGGAACCGGACTTGGGCTATCGATTGTTAAGCACATCATCACAAAACATGGTGGAGAGGTTACTGTTTGGAGCGTAGAGGGTGTTGGCAGTACCTTCTCGATTCGATTACCGATCATCGCTGAAGGGGGCTCACAATGACAAAGATATTAATCGTTGAGGATGAAGCATCTTTCTCTGAGGCTCTGGAGTTCCTCCTGAAGAAAGAGGGCTTTGATGTGGAGGTTGCCGAAGATGGAAGACAGGGTCTTGATAAGTTTGCTGCAAATGGTGCAGACCTAATCTTGCTAGATCTCATGATCCCTGAGGTATCCGGTACTGAGGTTTGCAGAATTATTCGAACTACCTCGAAGGTTCCAATAATTATGCTCACTGCAAAGGATGCGGAGATCGACAAGGTGGTTGGCCTTGAACTTGGTGCAGATGATTATGTGACAAAGCCATACTCTTCACGAGAGCTTCTAGCGCGAATCAAAGCGGTAATGCGTCGACAAAGCCCTGGGCAAGAAGGTGATGATTCAACCGGAACCCTTTCAGTCGGTACGATTCGTATGGATATTGATAAGCATGCTGTGACTGTAAACGGGAGCCTTATTTCACTTCCATTGCGAGAGTTTGAGCTCCTTGAGTTTCTGATGCGCAACTCTGGTCGCGTCTTAACAAGGCATCAATTAATTGATCGAGTATGGGGTGGCGATTACTTTGGCGATACCAAGACCCTCGATGTGCATATCAAGCGCCTTCGCTCGAAGATAGAGGTTGACCCGGCCAATCCAATTCTCCTTCAGACTATCCGAGGCCTTGGGTACAAACTAGAGGCGTAGCAACTCCCTTGCTTAACCGTTAAGGTTTAGCAATGATTTCCGGAATCGGGTGTATCGCCTACGACCGCGTACTTTTTACTAATGCACTATGGAGCGATGGCAAAGGCAAAATAACCAAGGAGGAGTTTCGCTTTGGTGGAAATATTCGTAACGCACTTGCTGCTGTTGCCTCATTGGGAGAAGAAGCAGCTTACTTAGGAACCGTAAGTGATGCTCCCGAATGGAAGATAGTTGTCGATGGGCTAGAGAGCTCTGGGATTAGTACCGAGTACATAGATTACAAATCTGGTTCGCACCCTGCCATCGCTGATGTCATCATTCTTAAAGATAGCGACCGCTACATCGCCTACGATGACTCTTCACTCCAGCTACTGGCTCTGCCAAGTGCAGATAAGTTAAAGATCGCTCTTTCAAAAACCAAGTTGCTCATGGTGGATTCAAATACCGCACCTGCAGGAACATTGGCTGTGATGAAGAAGGCTCGAGAGCTCAATATCCCAGTCGTCTTGGACTCTGAACGTGAAGGAATCGCTCCAGATGAGTTCAAGGAGGTAATCGCACTGGCAACAGAGCCGATCCTCCCTTATGCATTTGCGGTGAAGTTAACGGGTGAGACAGAGATTTCTTTAATTCTCAAAAAACTTTGGAACCCAAATAGAAGCGTAGTGATTGTCACCGATGGAGCTAAGGGATCATTTTGGATAACAGCTGCAGATCAAAGCCCTACCCACACCCCTGTCTTTGATGTTAACCCAGTCGATTCCAACGGCACAGGCGATGTATTTCATGGGGCGTATGCGGTTGCACGAGTTCGAGGTAAAGAGATTGGTGAGGCGATTGTCTATGCCACAGCCGCTGCTGCATCGTTTATCGCACTTCCCGTTGGTGCCCAACGTGTACCCTCTGAAATAACGATTAATCAATTACTTTCTCGCTAATATTCATCCAATGAACACGGACCTTGCGATAATTGAGCCTCTCAATAGGTGGGCTGTAAACAATGTGGATTTAACAGTTGCCATTGCTAGCAATACCGTTTATCTGGCGATTACCCTCTCAATCATTGCTTTTCTCTACTCTGTTATGCGCAACGCATCTAAACCAATGTCTTTACTTCAAAGCCTTAGGCTTCTGATTACAGAGGGTTTTATCAAGCTAGTAATTCCCGTTGGATTAGCATCACTTGCATCCGATGTGATCTCCCACTTATTTGAACGTCCGCGACCTTTTGCAGCACACTCAAATATTGAGATGGTCATCACCCAATCCTCCAATGGAGGAATGCCATCCCTACTAGTTACCTTTACGGTGGCGCTCGGAGTAGCTGTGATGTTCTTTTCTCGCAAGATGGGCATCACCATTATCGTTCTCGCAATCGCCGCAGGTATAGGGCGCATCGCAGCTGGCATTCACTACCCAAGTGACATCGTTGTAGGTGCGCTACTTGGAGCAGGAATAGCTTGGGGATACAAAGTTATCTTCAGAGACATTAAACGTAGAGCATCGCTCTAGTTAACTCTCTGTTGCTAACCCTTATTTCAGGTTTTTTCAGTGGCCTTACCCTCATTGTGGCAATCGGTGCTCAGAACGCGTTTGTAATAAAGCAGGGCCTTCGAAGAGAGCACGTGCTTCTTATAGTGCTTATCTGCTCAATCTCAGATGCACTTCTGATCTTTTTAGGCTCTGCAGGCCTTGGTCAACTCATTCAATCTATCCCTGAACTTCTAGAGGTTGTTCGATGGTTTGGTGTTGTTTATCTACTTTGGTTTGGAGTAAAGAGCTTTAAATCTGCCTTCACTCATCAATCTCTTTCAGCGGCCGAGGGTCAGCTAAGTAGTAAGAGGATGATCGTTACTACGATGTTGGCGTTGACCTTTCTCAATCCACATGTTTATCTCGATACCGTTATCTTGCTAGGAAGCATCGCGAATCAGTTTGAGAATCAACGATGGCTCTTCTCTACTGGTGCAGCCCTTGGAAGCTTCGTATGGTTCTTTTCCATTGGCTACGGAGCCAAGGCCGCCTCGAGGTTTATGTCTAAGCCAATTTTCTGGAAAGTACTCGATCTAATCATCGCCGCGATTATGTTCACTATCGCCATATTCCTGGCGCTTTTTAACTTCTAATTTCTATCTTTAGGAGTGGGCATTCATATACTCTTGGAAAATGAGCGTGGCCGAGGGCAGTCGAGAGAAACACTTCCCTGCAATAGAGAAAAAGTACGGCGAAAAGATGGCTTACTGGTTCAAGGTCATGAAAGAGCTAGATGGCCAGAAGTACCCACAGCAGGTCGCCTACCTTCGCGAGAACTACGGCTTTAGCCAGGCACATGCCAACGCACTCGTGATGTATTCACGAGGATCAGTATCTTCAAAGCGATTTGAAAAACCTGCGGACTTTTTTAAAACCATTTCACCCGAGCAAGCCAAGACGATGAAGGCGATTTTCAAAGCAATTACCTCTAAGTATCCAGAGTTAGAGCTCGTTATTGCATGGAATCAGCCGATGCTGCGTTCGGGAAAAGATTATGTCTTTGGTGCCTCGGCTTCTAAGAACCATATTCTTTTTGCGCCGTGGAGCCAGGAGGTATTGGAGAAGTTCAAGCCACGGATGAAGGATTTGGATGTAAAGAAGAAAACGATCGGCGTGCCCAATGATTGGGAGGTTGATGTAAAACTACTTCAAGCCATGGCTCGTGAGAGACTCAAGGAAGTTAACTCTTAAACTTCGTTTCCTTGTAGATTTTCCCTTTGACATCATAGGTAATCCAGGTTCCGCTTTGAACTCCATCTTTGAAGCTCCCTGAGCGCATAATCACTCCAGTGCGACGAAACCACTGCCAAGATCCATGCAGTTTTCCGTTCTTATATCTTCCCTTTGCTTTGAGAGCCCCGTTGTCATAAAACTCAAGAAACTCGCCACTCTTTTTAGGGTAAGAATCATTTATCTGAGAGATGCGTTCTTTGAGGATTTTACGTAGCAATGACTTTGGAAAGCTCTTGGCGACATCAAAGTGAATCGATCCCTTTGTCTGCTCGTACATCTTCAGCTCAACCGATAATCGTTGAGTAAAGGAGCCGCTATAAGGAAAAATGCTGTTGTGCTTTTTGTATCCATCGAATCCAATAACTGGTACGTCAGAGATAGTAAAAGTTGGAATGCCATACTTAATAACCTGCTCGGCAAAGGGAAGGGATTTCTCTATCTCTTCTCGCAGATCCTGCAGCACGGTTCTTTGTGGGGGAAGAAACTTCTTCAGGTGGGAGGAAACCGCTGCCTGACTCATGCTTGTATGACCCCACCTGCTAACAAGGCCAAAATGAGTGTACCTAGAGCGATTCTATAAATTATGAAGGGCATAAAGCTCTTGGTGGCTACAAATTTTAAAAGCCAAGCAATGACCGCATATCCAATAACAAAAGCAACACAGGTTGCTATAAAGGTTTCACCTAGTGAAAAAGCAGATGGTGCGCCTTGAGTCGCAAGCGCATCACTTAGCTCATAGATGCCACTTCCAAATACAGCAGGAATGGCCAGTAGAAATGAGTAACGAAGTGCGGCATCGCGTGAGTAACCCAGTGCTCTACCCATAGCAATCGTGGCACCAGAGCGTGAGACTCCGGGTATGAGCGCTAGGGATTGCGCAAATCCATAGAGAACACCATCTCGATTAGAAAGTGAGTTCAACTCTCGGAGTTTGCCACCAAAACGATCTGCGGCTCCCAAAACTATGCCAAACACTATGAGCATAGAAGCGACGATCCACAATGAACGAAGGTTGTTGCGAATTAAATCCTGTCCTAGGTAACCAAGAGCCACAATCGGCAGACTGCCAATTGCAATAAGCCATCCCAAGCGCGCATCTGATTTTTCAGATGCAGCCAACTCTTTTCGCAAAACAACCTGCCTAAACCAAGCTTTCACTATGCGGGCTATTTCTTTTCTGAAAAAGAAAAGAACAGCCAACTCAGTTCCAATTTGAGTTATGGCGGTAAAGCGAGCGCCAGGATCTTGGGCACCTGGAAGAAACTCCCCAGCTATGCGGATATGCGCACTCGATGAGATAGGCAGGAATTCAGTAAGACCCTGGATAACCCCCAAGAGGATTGCATCAAACACGGTGCTCTCCCTCTCGCTCTTTACCCACTAGCCCGGGTGATCGTTGAACTCTGAGGAGAGTTTATATGTCGAAGCGGTCTGCGTTCATGACCTTTGTCCATGCAGCAACAAAGTCGTGAACAAATCGCTTCTGACTATCATCTTGTGCGTAAACCTCTGCGTACGCACGAAGAACCGAGTTCGAACCAAATACGAGGTCAACGCGGGTTGCGGTGAACTTAACCTCACCGTTTTCACGGCTACGGATGTTGTAAAGGTTCTCCCCTGCTGGCTCCCAGATGTACTTCATATCTGTGAGGTTGACGAAGAAGTCTGTAGTTAGCGCGCCAACTCGATCGGTGAATACCCCATGCTTTGAACCGCCATGGTTTGCACCAATCACTCGAAGTCCACCTACAAGAACGGTCATCTCTGGAGCGGTTAGCCCCATCAACTGAGTTCTATCGAGAAGTAACTCCTCAGCTGTCACAACGTAACTCTGCTTTACCCAGTTGCGATAGCCATCATGGATAGGCTCAAGAGGCGCAAAGGATGCAACATCGGTTGACTCTTGGGTTGCATCACCGCGACCTGGAGTAAATGGAACCGTTACATCGACGCCTGCAGCCTTGGCAGCCTTTTCAACTCCAACGTTTCCAGCGAGAACAATCACATCTGCAAGTGATGCACCAGATGCATCAGCAATCGGTTGCAAAGTCGCAAGTACTCGAGCCAATCGATCTGGCTCATTACCTTCCCAGCCCTTTTGTGGCTCAAGTCGAATACGGGCGCCGTTTGCACCGCCACGACGATCTGAACCGCGGAAGGTTCGTGCACTGTCCCAAGCGGTTGTTACCAACTCTGTAACAGTTAAATTCGTTGCAGCAATCTTTGCTTTGACCTCATCGACTTTGTACTTTGTTGAGCCAGTAGCGACGGGATCCTGCCAAATTAAATCCTCTGCCGGAACATCTGGGCCAAAGTAACAAGCTTTTGGTCCCATATCGCGGTGGGTTAACTTAAACCAAGCACGTGCAAATACATCGCTAAAGTAAGCGGGATCTTTGTGGAACTTCTCAGAAATTGCACGGTATGCAGGATCCTTAATCATCGCCATATCGGCATCGGTCATCATTGGGTTGTACTTAATGGATGGATCCTCAACATCAGCAGGCTTATCTTCCTCAGCGATATTTATTGGCTCCCACTGATGAGCACCTGCTGGGGATTTCTTAAGCTCCCAGTCATACTTAAAGAGAAGATCAAAGTATCCGTTGTCCCAAGTCGTTGGATTAGTGGTCCATGCCCCTTCAATTCCACTTGTTACGGTATCGCGACCAACGCTGCGCGTCTTGTGGTTCATCCAACCAAGACCTTGCTCAGAGATATCTGCGCCCTCTGGACTTGGTCCAAGGTTTGCTGCGCTTCCATTTCCGTGTGCCTTACCAACTGTGTGACCACCTGCGGTGAGTGCAACAGTTTCCTCGTCGTTCATCGCCATGCGCGCGAAGGTTTCGCGGATATGTTGTGCGGTACGAACTGGATCTGGAACGCCATTTACGCCCTCAGGGTTTACATAAATCAACCCCATATGCACCGCAGCAAGTGGATTCTCTAAAGTCGATGCATCTGAAAGATCGCTGTATCGAGACTCACTTGGCGCTAGCCACTCTGTCTCTGAGCCCCAATAGATATCGATCTCTGGATGCCAAATATCTTCGCGGCCAAAACCAAAGCCAAAGGTCTTAAGTCCCATGGATTCATACGCAATGTTTCCCGCGAGAATCATTAAATCCGCCCAGCTAATCTTGTTTCCGTACTTCCTCTTAATTGGCCAAAGCAATCGACGGGCTTTATCTAAGTTTGCGTTATCTGGCCATGAGTTCAGTGGTGCAAAGCGTTGGTTACCTGTTCCGGCGCCGCCACGTCCATCAGCTGTTCTGTATGAGCCGGCTGAGTGCCAAGCCATACGAATCATTAATCCGCCGTAATGTCCCCAGTCTGCTGGCCACCAAGATTGGCTATCGAGCATGAACTTATGGAGATCTTTCTTAAGAGCATCAACATCTAATTTCTTGAGCTCCTCGTGGTAATCAAAGTCGGCTCCGAGAGGGTTTACCTTCGTATCGTGCTGATGCAAGATGTCTAAGTTAAGCGCGTTAGGCCACCATTGATAGTTAGATGTACTTACCTGAGTGTGCGAACCGTGTGGGACTGGACACTTTGCTGAATCAGACATGAATTACTCCGCTCTCTTTAGACTCTCAAACTCTACCAACGCACTTACATGGCTGCTCGACCAAGTTCAGCCTGAACACATAGGGTGAGCACATGAATTCAGTGAAACCAGAGCTCTCACCCACTCAAATCTCTCAATTCTTGGCGTCAAGAAGATCAACAAGAGACTTTCTCTCCAATCCCATTCCTCGAGATTTACTTAATGAGGTTCTCGAAGATGCGATGACAGCGCCAAGTTGGTCCAATACTCGACCATTCTTAGTAGCGATAGCTGAAGGAGAGGTTAAGGAGAGAATCAGTAAAGAGTTCCTAAATCGCTGGGCAAATGTCTCTAAGAATCTGCGCAAAGGGCTGCTAGGGAAAATCACTTTACTCGTCACCCGGTACGGACTTCCCACAAGCAATAAAATAGTTGGAAAACCTTACGCAGATGATTTAAAGCCTCGATCCATGAGACTCGGTGCCGAACTGCTTGGCAGCATGGGTATCAGCCGAGACAATAAGGATGCCCGAGATAAATGGTGGGCTACAAACTATGAGTTCTACGGTGCACCTACTGAGCTCTTCATTTACATTCACAAGAGCTTGGGAATCTTTTCTGCCAGCGATGCAGGCTTAATGATGGAGAACTTAATGCTCTCGGCGCACGCTAGAGGACTTGGTACATGTGCCCAAGGTGCCGCATCAACTTGGGATGACGTAATTCGCAAAGAGTTCTTAGTCCCAGAACAGTACAGACTTCTTTGCGGCTTGGCTATCGGGTATCCGAGTGATGCACCTCAAAACAAATTCGGTGCTCACCGCATTAACGCTAGTGAAGTAGTTTTGTTACCAAAATCAAAAACACACTAATGCATGGGGCGAAGTTCAACCTTGCGATTGCAGGCCTTTGATGCATCAAATGCAAGTGACTGAGCAACGTCCACATTTTCTGCTTCTATGATCCAGAGTCCGCTGAAGTTCTCCTTTGCTGCAAAGAATGGCTCACCAGTGCTCACATTGGCGCCGTTTCGATTATCTATAACCGTCGCTGTCTCAGGGGATTGAAGACCCCATGCAAAAATCCAGTGTGAGTTAGCCCGAAGCTTCTCGTTGAACCTATCAATCTCGACCATCTCCTCTGGCGTACCAGATTCAGAGCGGTCATCGATAACTGAAATCAAGAACTTCACATGAGAAGTTTAACGGAACCTATACCTATTTTATGAACAGTTCTAGAGCATGAGTTAAGTTATGGTTTTTCAGCCAGCTCCTTCAGGCGCACCAAACTCTTTGCAACAGCTAACTGAGTCCATGGATAGGCCTTACGGAAGTTCAGCCAAAGTTGCGCAGCCTCGGGGGCGAATGAGCCATCAAAGGTTTCGGTGACTTGAGTTTTTCCATCTCCAAGATCTATCAGCTCATAGCGCCATCTCCATCGACCAAAGTGTCGCCAAGCGATTAGCTCATTCTTCTTATACTCAACTACTGTATTGAGAATTCTGTAATCAATACCCAAATGCATCTTCATCCCAAACTTAGAGCCAAGTACTAACTCCTTTGGTCCACTGATGCTTGCGGTAATGGTTGAGGTTCCGTCGAACTCTAAATGACGTCGCGGATCGCTAAGAATCGAAAAGATATAGTCAGCCCGAGAATCAATGATGATCCGTGCCGATTTGATCTTTGGGTTACCCGTATCAAGAATCTCTGATCGAACCTTTTCAGCGCTCATGGGTAAATCTTATGACTAAGAGGCGCTCTTATCTGAATCATGTCCAGAGGTAACTCGACCAGCATGAGCATGCACAGTCGGATCCTTCTTGACCTTGATCAAACTTGCCACTGTTGAGACAACCAAAATAGCTCCGATTACTGCCAGGCTCATAAGAGTAGGAATCTTAGGAATCTCGCTCCAAGTTTCATGAAGGTAGGTCATGATCAACTTGACCCCGATAAACATCAAGATAACTGAAAGTCCAAGTGAGAGATAAACGAGTTTGTCCAGCAAGCCTTTGAGTAAGAAGTAAAGAGCGCGCAAACCAAGCAGAGCAAATGCATTGGCTGCAAAGACTAAGAATGGCTCTTGTGTCACACCAAAGGTTGCGGGAATTGAGTCAAGGGCAAACAAAAGGTCGGTAGAGGCGATAGCCAGCAACACTAAGAACATCGGCGTTGCAACTCTCTTGCCATTGACCCGAGTAAATACCTTTGAGCCATCAAAACTATCCGTCATAGCGATGCGCTTTCTGACGGTGCGGACTAAGAAATTATCCTCTGGGGATGGATCCTCATCCCAGTGTTTGAACAATCCAACCCCAGTCCAAATAAGGATGGCTCCAAAGATTACAAAGGTAAAGCTAAACGCTGCCAGTGCTGCGGCACCGACTGCGATAAAGATTGCTCGTAGGACTAGCGCAAGGACAACGCCAAACATGAGAACTCTTTGATGGAAAATCGAGGGCACTTGGAACTGTGCCAAAATAATAATAAAGACGAATAGGTTATCCACTGAAAGTGACTTCTCAACTAAGTAGGCAGCAAAGTACTCGGTTCCAAACTGCGAACCTGCGCTTTGCCAAACCCAAACTCCGAAAATAACCGCAACGCTTATGTAGAAGATGGACCAGATTGAAGCCTCTTTGAACATCACCTCGTGAGGTTTGCGGCTCACTGTTAGCAAATCTATGACAATCAGAGCAAGAATTATTCCAACTACGACTGCCCAAGTTAAGAGCGTTACATTCATTTAATTTACCTATTCGCTAAAGGGGCCATTACTGCCAAGGTCTCCCTCAACCACTACGTGGTCCCAACTCCGGGATATCACTATCCGTACTGACGAAGCTGTGTTTGCGAGGTACTCCCCTTAACTGGGGTGAATTCTATGCAGAAGATCGGACACCCAGCAACATTTAACTCGGAGGGTTGACCTATAGGCCGTTCTTTTGTCGAAAAACAGCCACGATTGCATTTGCGTGTCCATGACCCATTTCAAACTTCTCTTTCAGGTGTGCAACTTGCTCCATGTGCGCCAACTTCGAAACCTTCTTGAGCTCTTTCATCCAATGTTCAATCGGCTTTCCATATTTCTTCTCTATTGATGGAAAGTAAGATGCAGGTCCCATAACCTTTTTCTCAGCCATAACTAAAGTGCCTCGAACTCAGACTTACGTGCAGCCATCCAAGATTCCATTTCACCAGATTTCATAAGCTCCATCATTTTGCCCATTGCTGCCATGTGAAGAGCATCATTAGCCCCAAACATCTCTTTACCGTGTTGCTGGCTTTGACTAGCCAGATCATCAAAAGTTTCACCTGAAAAAACGAGATCACAAGCGCCGCCAAGTTGAATACATGTCATTGATTTCATGAAGCAATTATTGCAGATTGGGAACATCAAAATGAAGAGTCTCTCTGTAAGCAGGATTGACGAAATTGCTTTGAAAACCTTCTTGAATTGGTTATTTCAATCGAGTCCACAGAAGGATGTGTAGAAAATGTACATTTGAGCTCGCAGTTGGTTGCTTGCGGGGAGCGCGAATCGACCTTCGGTTCCATCGTCTAGCGTCACAAAGAGGGGCAACCGCGTGCCAACTTTATCTTCCGCGATTCCGTGTGCGTCGCACCGATTCGGAACTATCGGGACAGTTATCTCGAACGGTCCGTTGGCGCCGATCACTACTCCAAGATCGAGTTGCGAAGAACCGATCCCATTGGTATCAGCAGGACTCAAAAGGGTGGTGCTACCGACTGAATTGAGGGTCACCGTTCCCTTTTTGCCGGTCGGGACGTAAGAGATCAAGAGTTTGGCAGGCGCAAGCTTTTGGACTGGCGGCGTAAGTGACTCCGCCGTGAAAGTGCCCACAGCGTTCATCGCGGCGATGAAGCAGCCGTTGCTGTGCAAACTTTCGACAATACTGTAGGTGTCATCCGGTGTAATGACAGAGGTGCCAGACACTTCGCCCACTCTCCAGCCAAAGCGCACCGCGCTTGCAGATCCGACCTCGTCGCACGATTCGACCGGTGGAATATCTACACGCAAATCGATGGCAAAGCCGGGCAACACTGTGGCGTTGCGGCCCTGGTTCCAGACGAACTCGCTAGCGAATAACTTCGATGTCAGACTTGCCGCCGTTATCGTTAGCGGTTCCGCACCGTCGTTTTGAAACTTTATCGCGATACGGTTCATTGAGATGTCTGAACGGGGCTGATAGATCGAAACCTTGACACCCTGCGGCGGTTCGACAGAAGACCTTGTCCCCTGACACCCACTCACCAGAGTTGCGGCGAACATGGCTAACGTAGCGGCAGTTGCGATTCGTCTCATTTTGTTCATTGGCCCTGCCGATCCCTATCGGGAATTATCACGTGCAACGCCTGTTGTGCAGCAGGCTACCTGAAATCTACTAATCAGCACATGAATCAGAAAAATCAGAAAAAGTAGAGTAACCATCAAATGCTGCACATCTAACATGTTAAAAGAATACGCATCATTTTTTCAGGGTCAATAGCTAACTCAGGCAATTATTGGAATTAAAGAAGAGTCTCCTCCTAAGCCGGAGATTTCTAGTTTGTCTTTTTACTCCAAAGCGAACCTAGGAATAGAACTAAAAGAAGATAAAAGGCTACCCGGTCAATGCTTCACCAGGTGGTGTTCCTGTGGTCGTTAAACTCATCTGCTGTCCGGCAACAAAACGTAAGACAGGATCCAGGGCAAGAGTTAGTAAAATTAATGGAGTTAACCCTGGATAGCCGAAAAACAATACAAGCAGGAAGACAGCAAGAATAAGTTGTATCGCACCCCACTGGTGAAAAATCGCGATGATGTTATCTCCGCCTTCAACCGATGTATCAATGCCAGCGATGCTCTGAGCGCCACCATCAGCAGCGAAGAGGTGAATGCAACTGCGAGCAACCATCACGGACATGTAGAGAGTGCCAATGATACGAATAGTGCGAAATCCTTCATAGCTTAAAGGATCTTTAGGAAATACCTTCTTGATATCAAGCTTCATAGATCCAACTATAAACCGGATCCAAGATTGCCCAGTTGAATGTTGTTTCCGGACATTTTGACAGAAAGTCCCTTACTGCTGAGTGAAACGGATTTAACTTTAAGACCCTTAGGTGGCGTCAGACTTCTTTGGCTCTTACTCTTAATTTGATTTTGAAAATCGGCCGGTAGTGATGAAGCAGGGAATTGATTACCAAAGATTGAAACACTCTGAAGCTCAAAATAAAGCTGGCTATTTGCGTACTTTGGAACTAGGAGCGCTGTACCCATTCCACCTGCTCCTGCAGACACTTGCAAAGTGTTTCCCACAATTTGTGCATCATTGAATTCCGATGACTTTGTAATGGTGGATGCAGGAATGGTGGCAGTGATTTCCAAAGAGCCAACCAGGGTCGGTTTAGCTTTACTGATACTTAATGCAGAAATGTCTAGCGAAGTCTTTGTGCCGCTCTCTTTAAGCGCAAAACTCTTAATGTTTATATCTGCAGATTTAATTGAATCAGAAGTCAGGTTGCTTGGAACATCTATCAGTGGAACAGAGGCGCTTATGCCTGAAGCATTGGGCATCTCTCGCTGAACCTTTGAAGTGATTTGCGATGAAATGTGTTGTTGAACTCCAATTACTCCGCCCAAAAGAACAAAAGCTGTCACCGAAATTGCAATAGTTTTAATTTTCATTCGAGGAACTTATTGGCACAAATCTTTTAAATCGGAAATAACTGATGTGAAAACCCTGTGAATTTATAAAGGAAGATCCGCCCGATAAGCCGGAGACGACATTGTTATGCGTGAGATCACACTTAAAAAATACAATTGACCTCGTTATTGCCCCCAAAGAATTACCAAGTTCTGGAATCAATTACTAAAGGACTTGAGCTAGATAAGTTCAAGAGAATGGCGCCCGCAATAGTAAGTGCAACAGCAGTAATTTGAGAAAGTGAAACTGGGTACTACATGTCAGAAAGAAGCTCTCCGCTTCTCGCCCAATTATCCTTTGAGTACTCTGTCAGAACAACATGAATAAAGTCTGGATTTGCACCTGCGTTCGATACTAGAGCAGCCGTAATTGCACCAGTGAGAGCCCTCTTCTGCTCTACTGTTCGTCCTTCAATGAGGTGTACTTCAACGAATGCCATTTCTTCTCACTTTCGATTAAGTCTCTTGGTTTAGTTCAGAATTGAAAAATCGTATCATCATACTCAGCAGAAATATCATTGTTATTAAAGCACTTTGCCGGGGGAAGGAAGCGAGTGGCTCTCTTCCCCCGGGAAAGTGTATGGACCAGAAAATCTCGCCCTGAAAATTATTTTCTAGAAGACTCCACCATCAACCAAAAGGATTTGATTAGTGGTGTAGGAAGAGAGATCCGAGGCCAGGTGGAGGATAGTTCCAGCGATTTCACTCGGAGCCGCTTGGCGCCCGAGTGGAACGATCTGCGAAACAATTGATTCTTGGGCTGTAGTGCCGCCCATAAAATCAATCGCTGGCTTATTAAATGGTGTATCGACCCAACCAGGGCAGACAACATTTACTCGAATATTCTCCGGTGCTAGCTCTGCCGCTAATGCGCGCCCAAAGCCAGTGATAGCTCCTTTAGAGGCAGAGTAGGCAGTCATCCCTGGCCCACCCTTAACGGCTGCAACTGATGCCATTAATATAAGTGACCCACCCATCTGCTTCTTCAGAACTGGAGTTACATACTTAGACATAAGGAATGTGTGGCGCGGATTCACACTAAAGAGAGCATCCCAATCATCAGCTGCAAAATCTTCAACCTTGCCCGACTTCTGCATACCTGCATTGAAGAAACCAACATCGATGCCATCTAGAACTTCAAGAGACTTGCTGACGAAATCTTTGATTTCGTCCTCCTTGGTTACATTGAGCTTAAAGGCAAAAGCTGAACCTCCATCTTTTTTAATAAGATTGACGGTTTCATTTGCGCCCTCAAGATCAAGGTCACCAATAGAGACAACTGCGCCGTGCTTAGCCATGAGCAGAGCCGACTCGCGACCAATATTTCCTGCTCCGCCAGTCATGATTACTCGTTTTCCAACGAGAAGTCTCATATCGCTCATTACTTTTCCAAGGCTGCTGCACCTGCTGCTGCAACTTCGTGATCCTGATCTGGTGATCCACCAGCGACTCCTATAGCTCCGATTACTTCACCCTTTACTGTGATTGGAACGCCGCCTGCGAAGATAATGAGGCCTTTTCCCGCAGAAAGATGTGCTACTTCTAGACCATAGAGGGGAGAACCTGGCTGCGCCCAAGTTCCAACATCCTTTGTTGCTGAGTTTAGTGAACGCGCTGTGTAAGCTTTGCTCTGAGAAATAACAACACTGGCCAGAAGCGCTCCATCCATTCTTGCGAATGATACAAGCTCACGACCATGATCAATCACCGCAACCGATGAAGGTGAACCAATTTCCTTAGCCTTCGCAATTGCTGCTGCGATTGCCTTCTCTGCCATTTCATAACTAACAGTATTCATATCTTACTTTCCTTTCGATTGGGTTTTGCGGTTATTTTTTTGGGACTATTGCTAACGGGCGAACGGGGGAACCTGTAACTCCATCAAGCTTCAATGGAAGGCAGACAAATGTAAATTCATGGGCATTGTTTGCCGATAACGCCTCTAGATTCAAGTTCTCTACAATGTAGATGCTATTTTTTACAATCAAAATGCTGTGGCATGGTAAAGACCCAAGTACTGTGTCTACATGTTCAGGAAAATCAAAAGCCATGTTATCGGCCCCGCATAGAAATGGTTTAAATCCAGAAAGGTACGTGGCCCCGCTTGCATCTACTCCGGGGGCCTGTAAATAACCAGTCGCATCGCTAAAGTTTTGGCCCCAGCCAGTTCGTACTAGTACACAATCGCCTTCCTGCAAGGAGATATCAAACATTGCTACAGCTTCTTTCAAATCTTGATCTGTGATCATATATCTTGCATCCAAGTGCTTAACGCCCTTGCTTGCTGCAACGTCGATAAGCACACCTCTGCGAAGAATTGGTTTGATTGTCTCAACCCCATAATCGCGGAAGCCTCGATCAGTTTGATTCTTTGAAGTAACTTTGACATTACCGGCCATCTCCATCTCGATAGCTTGATGAGATAGAGCATCGATATGAGTGCCTGAATGTTCAGCCATAACGAGCATGCCTGACGCACTTGTTCTCTTCTGTCCTTCAAAGACTTCGTGGCGGCGATGCAATGTATATACATACCCTGGCCAGTGAGCAGGAAATATAGGCGCCCCAACATAACGATTATGTTCTAAGTCATAGATATCGCTATTAGACAGCGCATTTGTTAATTCAGTTAAAGACATGATACTCCCTTTACTTAAATTCACCGTTGTGGATGGTCTCTACTACATATTCACCGACAGCAAGCGCACTCGTCCATGCAGGTGAAACCGCATTAAGGACGTGAGTTGATTTTTCTCCAGACTTAACAACAAAATCCATCTCTAATTTGCCTGTGGGTACATGGAGCAACTGGGCCCTAATTCCAGGACGACCCTTTGTCTGAAAGTCTTTAACCTTTACTGATGGAACAATCGCCTGGACTTGCTTTACCAAGTGGCTCTTAATGTACTTAGGGAACTCGCTTTTGATCAGTCCGGGGACATTGTGGTGTTTACTAAAAAAGAATTTGGGGAAAAGAGCCAATATCTCAGCCATCTCGCCGAAACTAAAAGCTGAGAAATCACCGTACTCTTCACGCCAAAATGCTGGAATTGCAGTAGGGCCAATTTTGACATCTCCATCAACAGTTACTGTTGTGTGGACACCCAGGAATGGGTTTCTCGCATCAGGGACTGGGTATACATGACGCTTCATGCGCCCCTTTTCCCAGTTTCCATAGAGATATAACCCTTTAAATGGCATCATTTTGTACTCGTCGCCGACTCCGAACCAATGTGCGACTCGGTCGGCATAGACGCCAGCAGTATTTACAATATGTCCTGCCAAAATCTTTTCAGATCCAGCCACTGTTACATAACCAGGTCCGGCACCAGTGGCATTAGCTGAAAGTCTTATCTCTCCACCCTTTTCGACAACTCGATCAGCAAGTGCCTTTGTGACACCAATCGGAGATGAGACAGCTGTCAATGGAGACCATAAGGCCTTCCGATGGGTTTTCGCTAATGGCTCAATCTCTGCGAGTTGGCTTTCATCAATAAGTTCCAGCATGCAACCATTTGCAAGGCCTTGCGAGTACAACTTCTCAAGTGCAGGAATTTCGCTCTCATTCTTTGTGACAACCACTTTGCCCGCTTCAACAATCGGGATATTGCGTTCGTGACAGAACTGGCGAAGTTTCTCGTTACCACCCCGAGTTAGCTTCGCCTTAAGCGAGTCAGGAGCGTAATAAAAACCGGCGTGAAGAACACCACTGTTTCTCCCTGAGGCGTGGAATGCAATTTCCTGCTCTTTCTCGAGAATCAAGAGAGAATCTTGAGGATTCCGAGAAAGCCAGGCATCGGCAATTGCAAGTCCAACTACCCCCCCACCAATTAATACTAAATCGTAATTCTTACTCAACGGCGAACTCCAATCAAAGAGTGGGGGTAAAGCTGACTATGACGATCTGTTATCCAACGGTAGGGCGAAAAACTGGTCCTCTTTCAACAACTCTTGAGAGCATCTCACCGTACAAATCGATGTCATCATTTGCTGGGCTAGGCACTTGGCCTGGATAACCTATGAGTTTCTTAACTTCAGGATTGAGGAAGTATGCACCTGATGTAAGAACTCCAAGACAATCGAATGCTTCGCCATCTTGAGTATTGAGTGCCTGGATAGCCTCACGTGGAGACTTATTCTTCGCAAACTCAAGAGCTCTTAAGAATCCGTCATGGAGATCAGGACGGTAAGTAAGTGCACGATCAATCCACTCTGAAGGTACATTTGCTCCAGATGCAGAGAGCATGCCTTCAGCCTCTGGAATCAATTCATCTGCAAGTTGTGAGTAAATAGTGCGCAATTCAGCTGTTAACATTTTTTGGTGTCCTCTCAGAATTCACTTGGGGTTACTTGAGTTTTGAAGTTTTCAACCAGATGACGAACGGAACGAAGCGCGTTTGCCATGATTGTTGATGTTGGATTTCCACCGGAAGAAGTCGGAAAGACACTTCCATCGATGATAAATAGGTTTGGAACATCATGAGACTGCCCCCACTGATTTACAACAGAGTCCTTCGGATCATTTCCCATCTTGGTTGTTCCAAGTAGGTGCCATCCGCAATCGCGCATCAGCTTTGTGATGCTAATTGATGTTGCTCCAGCTGCTTCATGAGCTTCAACAGCGCGATCTACGTGGAAGTCGATGAGTTTAGTTGTGTTCTCAGAGCTCTTATAAATCAATTTCGGGGCAGGAATGCCATCGCTATCTGTCAGCTTTGGATCCAAGACGACGCGGTTTGAATGATCAGGAAGATCTTCCGCGATAATTCCCCACTCAAATGAACGCCCGAAGACCTTCTTTAGATTTTTATGGAAATTGACACCAAATGATTCATCAACCGGGCGTCCACCATAACCCGAACGCATTCCAAGGGGTCCGCCAGAAGGCATGAGATTCCACTTTGCTCCGCGAACGAAGCCACGTGACTTATCAGTCTCGTAGAACTCCATTGAGTGCATGAGCTCTCCTGCAGGTCCAAGCCAGCTTTCCAAGTTGTCATCATACGTACCGACTACTGCAGCATATGGGTGCATCATCAAACGGCGACCCACGAGATCTGATGAATTTCCAAGTCCATTCGGATGCATTTCAGATTTTGAGAGCAGGAGAATTCGAGGTGTTCCGACGCCATTTGCAGCCAGAATTACTGTCTTCGCCTTTTGATGGCGCTCATTGCCATCACGATCTACATAGTCAGCACCATTAGCTAGACCATCTTTATCAACGGTAACTTTGCGCACTCGAGCACCCGTAATTAACTGTGCACCATTCTCAATCGCCGTTGGCCAGTGTGTGATATCCGTTGATGCCTTTGCTCCTGCCGGACAACCTGTTAGGCAAGCGCCATAACGTTGACACTGTGGGCGATGACCAATTGCCTTAGATGCAATTGAGTTTGTCCCTGGCCACCAATGCCACCCCAGCTTATCCATACCTTCTGCTGCCTTGATTCCAGGCTTACCGATAGGCAATGGAGGAAGTGGGAGAGATCCCCCTTCTGGATATGCGGTGTCACCAGAAAGTCCTGACACACCCATCGCATTATCCATCTCTTCGTAGAATGGAAGAAGATCTTCATACGTAAATGGCCAGTCGTCAGCAACGTCATCCATAGTTTTTACCTGGAAGTCTGAGGGCATAAAGCGGAACCAGTGAGCAGCGTACAAAATTGTACTTCCGCCGACTGCGTTGTACATCAATGGGTTTACATCAGATTCAGTTGTATCAACTGGATAATCAGAAGGGTGATTTCTAACATTTGGATTTGGGTGCCAACGCTTCTGCTTAACTAGCTCCCACTCTGGCTTATCTCCTGCAAATTCACTTGTTGGAGTCCATTGACCTTGTTCGAGACAAACAACTTTTAAACCTGCCTTGGCGAGTTCGCTCACAGCAACTGAGCCCGAAGCGCCAGCACCAATAACTAGAACATCTGCGATGTCATGACCTGGCATACTAATTGATACCGGATTACTCACGATTTTCTCCTCCATGATTTTGATGATTTCCTTGGCAAACTAGGCAAACCTTATAACTCACGCTCATAGATGTCTATAAGTAGGAGTCTTCTAAAATTCTCATCTGGGTGGTCAATACCCTCGCTCGAGGTCAATCACTGCCAAGAGTTCGGCGCCATTGAAGAACCTATGACAATTTTCGGCAACATGTCTGGCGAACGCAGCCTTTTTTAATGCCGGAGGATTAGCCACATGTGGCGTAAGTAATACTTTGGGATGGCCAAAGAGACGGTGGCCCTCTGGCAGTGGTTCAGGATCTGTTACATCAAGACCCGCTCCAAGTATGGCTCCTTGATCTAGTGCATCTAACAACGCCTCTGTATCGATTAAAGAGCCACGGGCGACATTGATAATGAGTACGTTCGGTTCCAGATGTGCGAGAGTTTCGGTGTTAATTATTTGGTAGGTCTCAGCCGTGGCTGGAGCAGCCAAGACGATAATGTCGAATCTAGAAACTTGCGTCCGGAAATCTGAGAATGGCAATGAATGGTCAGCTGATTCGATTCTCCGCCCTGATTTAGACATAACTGTAACTTCACACTTCAACGGTTTCAGCATCTCTGCTAGACCAGCTCCAATTCCACCCCCACCAAGAACTAATACTTTTTTGCCAGCCAGACTTTGAACTGGTGCCCCAGTTGGATTCCAGCTCGATTCATGTGAGAAAAAACCAAGTTGACGATAGCAACCGAGTATGAGTGCAAGAGCATGTTCAGCTACTTGCGCCCCGTAGATTCCACTTGCACAAGTAACGGTGAGGTCTCTTTTCAAGATCTCGCTATCTATCCATTTTTCAGCACCCGCATCTGGGATTTGCAGCCACTTGATATTTTCGGTTACAGCTCTTTCCAGAGCTACTGGGTCACGGCCAAACCAGACAATCCCATCGGCATTCTCGATTGAATCAGTCAAGACGCAACCGGAAGATTCGATAGCCTTAATGAAGATCTCTTCCTTCTCGGGCCCTAAAAAGATTTTGCTTCCCTGTCGGGGAGGTTTGGCTCTCTCTGCGGTTTTCAAACTCAGCCCTTTATCCCATATTTTTCAAGCGCTGCATCATCAAAGTCCAGTCCAATTCCGGGGCGCTCTGAAATCAATGCAAAACCATCTTCAGTAACAAGACGAGTATCTGGTGTCACCAAATTTTCGAAGTTATAGATATCTTTCTCAATCGCAAAATGCTCGATGACTATGCAACTTGAGCTTGCCGCCGCGAGATGGGCATGGATATTTGCATGCCAGTGTGGAGCGGTGCTCAAGTTAAATGTTTCAGCAGTTCTGACAACGCGCATATATTCTGTCACTCCACCAAGAACGCCAACATCAGGCTGCAAAATTTCAGCAGATCGCTGCTCTATAAGCGCTCTAAATTCGTGACGAGATTGCGCGATTTCACCAGTAGCCACAGGCGTATCTATATAGCGGCGTATTTCTGCCATTCCTAACAGATCCTCTGGTGAAAGTGGCTCTTCATACCACCAAATTCCATTATCGCCCGCTGCTTGCTCAAATGCCTTCGCTGCTTTTACCGCTTCACTCACACTCTTGTATGCATTATTTGCATCAAGAGCGAGTCTTCCAGTTCCGGCAATTTCCTCTGTTGCAGCAGCAACTCGAAGGGCATCTTCTTGCACACTTAAACCGCCAACTTTAATCTTATGATCTTTAAATCCAAGAGAACGGTTGAACTTAATCTCGGCTCTCATGGCATCAGTCCAAGTTCCATTTTGTGGCTGGTAATAACCGCCTGAAGCGTATGCAGGTATCCGCTTTACCGATCCGCCGAGCATAACTGCCAAAGGAAGTCCAGCTTTCTTCGAAGCAAGGTCCCAGAGCGCTATATCAATAGCAGAAATTGCACGAAGAGCAAGACCTCTGCGACCTATAAGTAATGACTCTTGAAACATCGCCTCCCAGATTCCAATGATGTCATTAGAGTCACTTGATTCGACTATGGGCGCCAGAACTTCTTCAACAAATTTAGCTGATGAGCGCCCACCAGTTGTTCCGACGTAAGCATAACCCACGCCTATCTCTTTGAAGCCTTCTACTTTGGCCGTCACAATAATATAGTGGCGTTCTTTAATTATTCTGGTAGCAATCTTGGTTGGATTCGTTACCGGAATTGAAACTGCCTGAGCTGATATTTTTGCACAGCTCACTGAGATCTCGCTTTCTTTTTCATAGGAAGTCCATATCGGCACCAAGATGGGCTTGGGTTACATGCTCTTGGTAAAGTTTTATCCATCCTCGTTCAGCGCTAATGAACGGCTTTAACTCACTTCTTCTACGTGTTAATTCCTCTTCATCAACAAGCAGATCAATTCTCCGATTTGCTACATCGAGAGTAATCAGGTCACCGTTGCGAACTAGTGCAAGTGGGCCACCTGCTGCACTTTCAGGAGAACAATGAAGTACTACGGTTCCATAAGACGTTCCACTCATTCGGGCGTCAGAAACTCTGACCATATCCTTAATACCCTGAAGCGCTAACTTTTTCGGTATCGGCAATGATCCAGCCTCTGGCATACCCGCGCCAATTGGACCTGAATTTCTCAATACAAGAACATGATCAGCTGTTATCTCGAAATTTGGATCATCGAGTTTCAATCCAGCCTCTGCAGCACTTTCAAAAACAATTGCAGGTCCGGTGTGTTGCATGAGATTTTCTGAGGCTGCTGAAGTTTTGATCACAGCACCATGTGGCGCCAAAGAGCCGTAGAGCACCGCTAGTGCCCCAGATTTACCAAGGGGTTCTTGAAGAGTTGTGATTACATCTTGCCAATTTCCAGAGAGTTCAACGTCGGAGAGAATCTCCCCCAAATTCTTCCCTGAAACACCAACATGAGTGAGATCAAGTACAGATTCCAACTCTTTCATCAGGACTTTCAATCCACCAGATTGGTCGAAGTCCTCCATATATTTTTGACCCGATGGTTTGAGATTGAGAAGAAGAGGAATTTGAGATCCCAGTTCATCAAAGGTCTTTAGTGTGACATCTGCCTTTGCGCGTTGGGCGATTGCAAGCAAGTGCACAATCGCATTTGTTGAACCGCCGATTGCGGCTAGCACTTTTATTGCATTATGAAATGCTTCGGTAGTTAAAATATCTTTTGCTAAAATTGGGCTCTTAGCTAGCTCTACAGCCCGTCTTCCTGTCGCTGTAGCATGACGGAGCCTATTACCCGTTGGAGATGGAGGCGTTGCACCACCTGGCAGCATTAATCCTAAAGCCTCGGCCATGCTTGCCATTGTTGAAGCAGTTCCCATGACCATGCAGGTACCAGATGTTGTTGCAAGCGAACCCTCTACATCTTCAATCTCCGATGTGCTTAATTCCCCTGCGCGATACTTCGACCACATGCGTCGACAATCTGTACACGCACCCAATCTTTCACCACGCCAACTATTGGTAATCATTGGACCTGTAACTTCAAGAATAACCGGAACTTTACTGACGGCGGCAGCCATCATTTGTGCCGGAACAGTTTTGTCACAACCACCAATGAGAACCACAGCATCCATCGGCTGGGAGTGAATCAACTCCTCGGTCTCCATGGCAGCCAAATTTCTAAAGAGCATAGATGTCGGTGAGAGAAGTGTCTCGCCCAGGCTCATAGTCGGAAACACCATCGGCAAGCCGCCTGCCTGAAGAACACCGCGTTTTACATGTTCAATAATCTCTGGCATACCTCTATGGCATGGGTTGAAATCTGATCGTAAATCAGTGATTCCTATAATTGGGCGAGAAAGATCTTTTCGGTCGAATCCTGCAGCAGATAGAAAGGCGCCTCTGAGAAAGTTGCTGAAGTTATCATCACCATAGGAAGTAAGCTTTCGGTCACTCTTAAATTCGCTTTCAGTCATCTCGGTGCTCCTCAAGAAAGTCTCTGTTACGCAGGAATATTTGTGTCAAAATTTGCCTGATATCAATTAAAATAGCTGCCACCAATCGGTTCGAGATCTGGCTTCATCGCCAGATTCTTCGAGAACCATCTGGCCATTTCGGAGAACACAGACGCGGTCAGCTATCTTGACCATTGCGCGAACATTCTGCTCAACAATAAGCACGCTCATTCCTTTACGGACAGCTAAACCTCTAATAATCTCAAAGGTTTTTTCAACAACAGCTGGGGAGATGCCTAATGAAGGTTCGTCCAACAACATGATGGAAGGTTCAATCATCAGCGCCATTCCTAGTGAGAGTTGACGCTGCTGGCCACCTGAGAGAAGTCCTGCAAGAGATTCCCCTCGATCGGCAAGCACTGGGAAAATCTCCATAACTTCAGCTATGCGCTCCGCTATGACCTTCTTATCTTTCACAGTATGTGCACCCAATTGCAGGTTCTCAAGAATTGTAAGATCTCTAAAGAGGGGCTTATCGGATGGAGTAAAACTCATACCCATAGCTGTCATTTTTGAAGGAGTAGACCCAGTTACCTTCTGGCCCTTGAACACAACCTCACCAGAACTCACCTGTTGAATTCCAAAAATTGACTTTAGCAAGGTGGTCTTTCCTGCACCGTTGTGGCCACAAATACCAACGATTTCACCAGCGTTTACATTGACCGCCACGTCTTGAAGTACTTGGTGCTTGCCGTAACTTCCCTTGATACCTTTTGCATTAAGAATTTCATTTTTCGAAGTCATATTACCCACCAAAGTAGAGGTCTGAGAGTTCTTTATTACTCATTAGGTTTTCAACGCTACCTTCAGCAAGGACTACTCCTTGATCCAGGAATACAGCTCTGTCTGCCAATTTTTCAATGAAATACACAGAGTGCTCAATGAGACAAACTGTGCATCCAATTTCTCTTAGCTTCATAACGCCTTCAATTACTCCTTCTACGTTTGAAGGATCAACACCACTGGTTGGCTCATCTAGAAGGAGCACCTCACAGTCTGTTGCAAGAAGTCGTGCGATAGCCACAAGTTTTTGATCACCATAAGATAGATCTGATACAAGTTGGTCAGCTTTATCTGAAACTCCTAGAACCGCTAAGCATTCAAAAGCCCGCTCGCGAACTTCTTTCTCGCGAAGTCTGCTCGCTCTTGGTTTAATTACTAGATTCAGAAGCTTCTCGCCCAATTGATCTGGTACCGCGACGGCAACATTATCAAGGGCTGTCATTTTTTCGCACAGTCTGACATCCTGAAATGAACGGGCAATTCCGCTCTTGGCGATTTCAATCTCACTCAGTCCTGTAATTTCTTTGCCGCGTAAGAAGACCTGTCCGGAGTCAGCCTTATATGTTCCAGTGACCATATTGAAAATTGTTGTCTTACCAGCACCATTTGGCCCAATAAGAGCTGTGATCTTTCCACGTGGGATACTAAAAGATGCCCCGTTTACGGCTGTTAATCCACCGAAACTCTTCTTCAAAACCTTAAGCTCTAAAACCTCTTCCGATGTGGATTGCGTCAGCCCCTTCGTTCGAGCTAGACGCTTTATTGCTTCAGATTGAGTCAGAGCTACTATCTCGTTCTTAGATTTTGAAAAAGGCTTGAACTTTACGCCCTCTGGTAAAAATCCGTTAGGACGAATAAAAGTCATCAAAATCAGCGCGGAGCCATAGATAACTGAACGCCAGATAATTCCCGAATCACCTAGAACTGCTCTTAGGATCGGCTCCAGCGTTCCCAAAATTATTGCTCCAAAAATTGTGCCCAAAACATTTCCTGTTCCGCCAAGCACTACGACAGAAACAATCAGAATTGATAGATCGAGGTTGAAGTTTCCCGGGATAATTGCTCCCTGTGACAGTGCAAATACTGCACCAATTCCTCCAGCGATAGCAGCTGTGATTCCAAAAGTTAACATCTCTGGTGCCACCGGGCTCTTACCGATGCTAGAGACTACAGAGGCTTGCTCTCGAATAGTCTTTAAGATGCGACCAAATGGGGAGTTGGCTATTCCTTGTGCAATCACAATGACAAACAAAGTCACAATCGCCATGAATATAGCTATGTTTAAAGTGCCTCGATCTGTATAGCCTGAAAAATCGATATTACCAATCTTGATAGATGGAATGCCAGCGACACCGTATGCACCACCTGTCACTGACTTTGCAACGACCATTGTTTGTTGGCCGCCGAGCTGGAAGGCAAGAGTTAGCAAAATCAGGTATTCGCCGCGAATGATTCGAACGGCAGGAATCGAAATAATTAGAGCAGCAATAAAAGTTACAACCACCGCTCCAGCTATAGCAATATACCAGGGTTGGTTTAAGCCATAACCAATTCCTGAAACGTTATCAGCCATATCTGGCGTACGAGTTGGTAGCGCGAGACGTGCGGCTGTGAAAGCACCAACACCGAATAAAATTGATTGCGCCATTGAAACTCGCCCTACGAGACCGAGAAGTAGATTCAGGGAGACTCCAAGGGTAATCAACACCATGATGTTGATGGCAATTTGCGAATAGTACGCCATTAGATTGTGGCCTTTCCAAATAGTCCTTGTGGGCGAACCAAGAGAGTTAAGAATAGAATTGTAAAGACCACGATGGGTGCATATTGAGATCCAAGCCAAATCCCACTCAAACTACTGAGTAGACCTAAGACCAAACCTCCAAGAGCCGAACCGCCCAGCGAAGTAATTCCACCAAAAAATACAGCGATGAATCCAATCAGTGTCCATTGGAGACCCATCGTTGGATTGGCAACAAATTGAGTCGTTACCAAAAGGCCAGCAACACCCATCAAAAGTGAGGAGAGGGAGAAGATGACTAGGTATACGACTCTACTGTCGATACCGACTGCCGATGCCATCGCAGGATTTGTGCGCAAGGCGGTTACTGAACGACCAAGCGCAGTCTTATTAATAATAAATAGGACTATAAGAACGAGAACCCAGGAAACGATTAGTTGGACAATACTCAAACGGGTGATCGTCAAAAACCCTGACTGATATACCGGGTTTTCAAATGGAACTTTCAAAGCCCCGTCGGAGCCGTAGACCTCAAGCGGCAGATTGTTCACGCCGAAGATAATTTGGAGAAGACTTGGGAATGCAACACTCAAACCCAATGAAACAAGGAAGAGCGAAAGTAATGATGCTTTTCGTTCTATGAGTGGTAGATATCCAAGAAGCAAAATCAAAGCCCCTATCAGTACTGAGACTGCTAGACCAAAAAGTAGAGAAAGCCAAATGGGGAAATGGAGAGTTTTAGCTGACCAGACTGCACCGTAACCAGCAGCAGCTAACGGAATCGCACCTGCAAGATGGAAGATTTTGGAAGTTTGATAAACGAGTCCAAAACTTACGCCGAGAAGTGCATAGAGCGAGCCAATCACAAAGCCAGAGATGGCTAACTGAGCAACTAGATCGAGATTCATGTGCCTACCTCCATAAGAATTTTCAGCAGAATAAAAAGATTGCCGCAGGGTCACTTCGATTAACAAAATGCCCTGCGGCAACCTACTCTGAATTTATTACTTTAGTGCAGTATTTGGGTTTGCTGAAGCAGCAACTTTCACAATTCCTTGTGCAAGTACTGGCTTCCCATTTTTAACACTAAACACGCCCATTGGCTTTGAGATTGAGTGGTCCTTGACAACAAATGTTGCCTGACCAATCTTCTTAGCATCTCCACCGTAGACAGAGTTGAATGTTGGGTTCTTCTTGAGCTCAGCCTGGAGCTGTGCGCTGTCATTAGGATTTCCACCCTTTGCGATTACACGCTTTACAAGCTCCCAGTAGATGAAGACCTGCTCGTAGTAGTTCGAGCCGTAGTACTCAGGATCTTCGCCGTACTTCGCTCTGTATTCCTTGACGAAGCACTTATTCCAAGGGTTTGGATTAGCTACGTTGTAGAAATCTGTCGCGAAGTTAAATGTATCGAATGAATCGCCAGCAATTTCTTGCGCGTTGGCAGTAAATTCGATGCCCATGATTGGAGCAGTGATGTTTGCTTGACGAAGCGCCTTTACCTGGTAACCGACGTCATTACCGAAGCTGTAGGTGATGATTGCATCTGCTCCGCTTGCCTTAATTTTTGACGCTAGTGATGTGAAGTCAGTAGCGCCGACATCATGTGACTCGCTTGCAACAACGGTTCCGCCTAGTTTCTTCCAAGCTTCTGGAGCGACAGTTGTCTGTGCACCAACACCGTTTTCCTGAGTTCCAATAATCGCTAGCTTTTTAGCTGTAGGGAACTTCTTCTTGATCCACGCAAGTGCACCAGCAGTCGGGTCATCACCGAAGAGCATACGGTTCTGCCATAGGAAGTCCTTCTTGAGCTGCCCTGGGCTTGATCCGCCACCGTTAATCGTCAGTACCTTGTTAGCTGCAACAATTGGAGCAATCGCTTCGCTTGGTGCGCCATATGAAGTTTGGAGAACTTTGATCTTTCCTTGTGAAACCATGCGTTTAACTTCTGTTAGTGCTGTTGGAACATCACCGTTCTTGTGATCTGCAATCTGAATCTTGTAATTGAATCCACCTGCATTTTTGATTTGCTCTGCAGCAAGCTTTGCGCCCTTGCTCATGACATCACCGAAGAATGACCCTCCGCCTGTCATTGCTAGCAACATGCCTGCATTGATTGTTACGCCCTGACCAGCAGCTTTTCCGCCAGGACCCATAATCTTACTGATGCAAGTAGTTGTTGCTGCATTTGCACTTGTTGAAGCTGTTCCAACGAGTGAGGCAACGACCAAACCACTTGCTAATGATGCAGCAAGAAGTTTTCTCTTTACATTCTGATTTTTCATTACTTACCCCGGTTCTTTCTAAAGTAGTTCGACGGACAGATCACCCAACATTGCTACCTTGGGAGTTGTGACCAACCTGGGCTAATCACCTCGCAAGGATATTTTCATCGACAGACGAAAGTCAATGGACTTTGCGATTAAGAAAGGGACAAGATTTCCATATATAAAAATTCGTTATAATCTTCGACTCCTTCCTGCGCTCCAAAATCTCAAAACAACCCATTCAAAATATTTGTGATGGAACGACACCTTCTATTTACTATCACTAGCTAGTATAAACACTGACCTCGAATATCTATCCAGTACTCATGTCAAATGACTCATCCGCACATTTTTCCGTTCTCTGTTGGTGATCGGACTCAATCAGAACTCCTAGGCGGAAAAGGTGTAAACCTCTCCGAGATGGTCAAACTCGGGCTGCCTGTACCTCCAGGTTTCACAATTACAACAGATGCGTGCCGAGAATATTTACGCCTAATGAGCTCCCTTCCCAACTAGTTCAGGAACTCGATAACGCTATTTTGGGCCTAGAAAAAGATCTTGAGAGGGAATTTGGTAACCCAGAAAAGCCACTTCTTGTATCTGTTAGATCCGGTGCTCTAGTAACAACTCTTGGACTTGGAATGGTTTTAAAGTACTAATTGCCAATCGCTGGCTTCGTGCAAAATTCAATTAAATAGAAGAGTCGCCCTATAAGCCGGAGACGACATTGTTATGCGTGAAGCAACGCTCAAAATGTTCAATTGCCCTCAATTTTGCCCCCAAAGATTAATCAACTTGAAACAACTTCCAAAAGTTCAATTCGGATTCGGTTGAAGAGTTTCGACGGGTTGATACCCTTATCTTATGGTTACGGAAAATCAGGTTCGAAAAGTTGCTAGGGATTGCTCATTAGTTTTTAATGCCCTTGGCGACCCCAATAGGCAAGATATTTTGATCATGCTTGAAACGGAAGGGCCGCTCAATGTCCTACAGATTACTGAACGGCTGAATCTGGCTCGTCCGACTATCTCCCACCACCTAAAGATTCTGAGCAATGCTGGCCTACTCAAATCGACCAAGAAGTCTCGGGAAATCTTCTATGAGTCTGAGTGGTCTGATGCCTCTAAGAATCTCAAAAAATTTATGAAACTTCTGTGGGATTGCTAGTTGACGGTGGTCTAATAGGTTGATAGGTTTCGACTCATCAACGCATCAAGAATCTTCGGAGGCCACTAATGTCATTTTCAATAGCTAAAACCCCGTCACTTAAAGGCAAGACTGCGCTCGTTACTGGTGGAAATATCGGTCTAGGTTTTGAAACGGTTAAGGCTT
>Ga0222712_10000480_pt1 | contig 52386 bp, 43 predicted proteins | sample C33_657DmetaG_FD_165043 | JGI IMG/M metagenome (GOLD analysis project Ga0222712, IMG submission 165043) | Estuarine water microbial communities from San Francisco Bay, California, United States - C33_657D | ecosystem: Environmental > Aquatic > Marine > Unclassified | place: USA: California... | reverse complement strand
GCGCATAGGGCGTGCGGAAGAAGCTGCCCGCCCCGCCGAAGCTGTGCGAGCCGACCATGCCGGTCTTCGTGCTGCCCTTGAAGGCGTTGTCCCAACTGCTCATGGTGTCTCCTGTTGATGGCCGGCAAGCGGCGGGGTGCTCGCTGGCATGCGGCGCAAGGCATTCGCCTGTTCCCAGGCATGACCCAGGGCGACCAGGCGCTCGTCGGCGAACTCGGCGCCCAGCAGCTCGATGCCCACGGGCAGGCCCTGGGCGGTGAACCCCGCCGGCACCGACAGCGCCGGGTAGCCCGAATTGGCGCTCAGGCTGCAATTATTGCCCGGCTGAGGTTCCCCGAATGTGACAGGCAATGCGCCCGCCGGCGGATAGGCCAGCACGTCGACACTGGCGACCGTCATCGCGGCGGCCAGCGCGACGCGCAGTTCCTCGCGTGCGGCGAGGGCTGCCTGATAGCGCACCGGGTCCTGCTCGGCCTCGGCACTGCGCGTGAGCACGGTGCTCACGGCCTCGTGGAATTCGCCGCCGGCGACGATGGCTTCCAGCGTGGTGGGCGTCTGCCCTGTCGGCGTGAAGGCGGCCAGCCAGGCATCGAGATCGCTCTCGAACTCGTGGGCAATCAAGCCGGAGCGTGCGAGCAGGTCGGCCAGAGCGGGAATCTCCACATCCACCACCTCGGCCCCCAGCGCCTGCATGCGCGCGAGCGCGGTGTCCACGGCGGCCTTCACCTCGGGTTCGGCGCTGTCGTGATAATGCCGCAGGCGGCCGATGCGCACGCCGACGAACGACGCTTCCTGCAGGGCATTCCAGAACGCCGGACGGGGGCGCTCGCGCATGGGGGCCGTGGCAGCATCCTGCGGGTCATGGCCGGCCACGATGTCCAGCACGATGGCCAGATCCTCGGTGGTGCGCGCCAGGGGGCCGATGACGTCCTGGGTCGAGGACAGCGGCATGATGCCGTGAATGCTGCCCAGCCCCTTGGTCGGGCGCAGACCCACCAGATTGTTGAAGGCAGCCGGGATGCGGATGGAGCCACAGGTGTCCGAGCCCATGCCGACAGCAGCAAAGCTCGCCGCCACGGCCGCTGCGGTGCCGCCACTGGAGCCGCCGGGCACGCGTGTCGGGTCATAGGGATTGCGGGTCTGTCCGCCCAGCGAGCTGATGGTGGTGATGCCGTAGGCGAATTCGTGCAGGTTGGTCTTGCCCAGAAGGATGGCCCCGGCATCGAGCAGACGTTGCACGGCCGTGGCATTGGCGGCGGGCACGAAGTCCTGCAGCGACTGCGAGGCGCCGGTGGTGGGCATGTCCGCCGTGGCGTAATTGTCCTTGAGCACGATGGGGATGCCGTGCAGCGGACTGCGCGGGCCGGACTGACGGCGCTCCGCGTCCAGCGCAACGGCCTGGGCGCGGGCCTCGGGGTTGAGCTGGATCAGGGCATTGAGGCCGGGGCCCTGGTCGTCGTAGGCGGCGATGCGCGCCAGATAGGCGTCGACCAGTGCCACCGAACTGACACGTTTAGCGGTCAGGGCCAGCTGCAGTTCGCGCAGCGAGGCCTCGGTGACTTCGAAGGGGGCTTGCGCCAGCGCGAGCTCACTGCACGCGCCGGCGAGTGCCACGCCCAGCGCCAGCGCACGCAGGCGCCGGGGCAGCGAGGGGCGGGCACGGGGGCACAAGGCGGTCTTCATCTCTCTCACCTCTCCGTTCATTCAACCATCGCGCGGCGTGCCCTGCAGCAGTTCACTGCTCATCAGCAGCACGGCCACTTTCAGATATTCCACCAGCTCGGCATAGGCCGACTCGTTCACCTCGTCCTCGGCGGCGTCGAAGTCTTCCGACAGATTCGCGATATTGACGATGTCCTTGAGCGCCTCTTCGGTTTCGGCGCTGAAGTGCGCGATCTGCTTCTGCGCGCTGGCCGTGCCGAAGCCTACCAGAAAGCCCTGACACCAGCCGGCCAGGCAGCGCAGGCGCTGGCTGAGATCCAGTTCGTCATCGGGCAGGAACAGCGTGTAGCGCGAGTCCTCGCTGAACATCTCGCGTTCGATGAAGGTGTGCATGGCGAGAATGGTGGTGCGATTGCGCTCGGAGCAGGCTTCGGCGTCCACGTGCTTGAGCACCAGCGCGATGACGCTGTCGGGACGGATCTTCAAGCCGGTGCTGACCACGCCCGAGAGCAGGCCGTGTAGTTCCGAGGGCGAGACTTCGTAGCCGAATTCCAGCATCTGGTTGCAGCAGTCGTCGAAGTCGAGGGGAAGGATGTCTTGCTGAGACAAAGCGGATGGTCTCCTGAGTTGAAACATGATTGGAGCCTGCTGGCAGGCGGCCCCCCCAGTCAAGCCTTCGACCGCGCTCCACGATTCCACGGCGATACGGGCGCCAGCGCGATGTGGTCCGGGTGCACCACGATCAGGCCCTTCTTCAGCAGCCCGCCAATGGCCTTCTTGTAATTGCCTTTGCTCACTTTGTAAACAGCGTGGATGGCTTCCGGGGTGCTGTGATCGCACAACGGCGAGACGCCCCCATTGGCCGCCAGATGCGCCAGGATCAGGTCGGCGAGTTCGTCCCGCACCTCCTGTCCCTGTTTCTGCAGACACAGATCGAGCCGACCGTCCTCGCGCACTCGGCGCACGAAGCCCTTGAGCTTCTGGCCCATGCGCAGCGGCTGCAGCACTTCCGTCTTGAAGATCAGCCCCAGGTGGGTGCCATCGACCACGGCCTTGTAGCCCAGGTCGGTGCGCCCGCACACCAGCAGATTCACCGGCTGCATGGGCGCGAAACCGCGACCGTCCTCGCTCAGCCAGTGGTCCAGCTTGGACGAGGCCGCGATGCGGCCACTGGGTTTGTCGAGATAGACGTACACCACATAGCTGTTGTCCTCGCGCATCGGCACCCGCTGCTCCCCGTAGGGCACCAGCAAGTCCTTGGGCAGCCCCCAGTCCAGGAAGGCCCCGGCATGGTTGACCTGCACGCAGCGCAGCGACACGCACTGCCCCACCCGAGCGCGCGGCGTGCGGGTGGTGGCGATCAGGCGATCGTCCGAGTCGTGATAGACAAAGACCTCGAGCGCGCTGCCCACCTCGGCACCCGCAGGCACCTCCAGGCGGGGCAGCAATATCTCGCCCAGCGCACCCCCGTCCAGGTAGACCCCGAAAGGCACCTGGCGGGTGATGGTGAGTGTGTTCATGTTGCCGACGGTGGGCATGGGTGTTCTTCCAGGCAGGATTATCGGCAGGGGAACCTGCAGACGAGGCGCGAGAGGCAGGCGGATCGGAGCAGGACCGTTGGCCGCCTGGACGGCGGCCACCGAGCCTCCACGGACGGATTCACGGCGTGTCCTGATCCGGTCTGCCTGCTTCTCGCACCGGTGACGAATGCAGAGGATCAGAACGTGCCGCGGATCTTCAGCGCCAGCTTGATGCCCGTGTTGCTGCAGGAATCCTCGATCTCCGCCAGCGTGCCCGTCGCGATCGTGCCACCGACATAGCGGTAGCGGTCACGGCAGCGCTCGCCTTCCAGCGTGTTCATGGACTCGAAGCGGTAGGTCAGACCGGCAAAACCGATGGTCTCCACGAACACCGTCAGCTGGTCACCGCTGTTGTAGTTCTCGATCTTGTCGATGTCATACGCCTTGCGGTTGCCGTAGAAGCCATGGTTGAAGTTGAAGCCATAGTTCAGGTTGCGCTCCGGCAGGTCATGACGGAAGCCCAGACGGATGCTGCCGCGACCGGCCTGACGCAGACGACGATCGATGCCCAGGAACGGGTCGGTCACGCTGGAATCTTCCAGCTGCAGGCCCGAAGTCAGCAGCATCTGCGGCGCGCCGATGAAGCCCAGACGCAGACTCGCATCCAGGTTGGCGCCGTAACGCTCGCCGTCGCCGATGTTGCCGTTGGCGGACTGGATCGTGGTGCGGGTGGACACGTCCACCTTGTCGATCACGTCTTCCAGGTCGTGGTAGAACACGCGCGAGCTGAGCACGCCGGCGTCATTGGGCAGGCGGAATTCCAGGTTGGCTTCGTAGCGGATGGACTTTTCCTGCACCAGTTCCGGGTTGCCGGCCAGTGCCGTCTGGTCATCGTCACCACCGGCCACGCTGGCGGTGAAGTCGCCGAAGCTCAGCTGGGCGACGTCCTTCTCGACGGACGCACGGAACTGCACGGACGGGGTGATATCGAAGCGGTAGTCGATCTTGGGCCGCACGAAGTCGAAGTCACGCTTGCGGCGCACGTCCCCGCTCTGCTCGATGGTGGACGTCTCATACAGCAGGGTGCTTTCCAGCGACATTCTGTCGTTGATCTGCCAGTTGTTCACCACGAAGTACTCGTATCGCATCTCTTCCACCAGCGCGTCGGTGTTGGTGCTGGGCACCAGGCCGCCGAAGGCCGGGGAGGTCACGCCGGCACGCTTCACGCCGAGCTGCAGCTGGGCGTCGAGGATGGTCTGGGCGCGCTCGACGCCGAATTCCAGGGCGTGGGCGTCGCTCAGATCGAAGGAGTAGGTGGAGCGGACGATGCGCTCCTTGTTCACGGCCTGGTTGGCCAGATACAGGAACTTGTCCGCCTTGCCGGCCACGATGTCGTAGGCCTCGCGGGTGCTCTCGGTGTCGTTCTCGTTGACGATGAACAGGGTCTTGAAGCGGCTGCCGTTCAGGAACGTGTGCTCGTAGTCACCGCCCACTTCCCAGGTGTCATTGGTGGCCGGAATGCGGTCGTACTCGGAGTCCACCACCGGGTTCGGGCGTGTGGTGTAGTCCACGATGTTGCGCTGGGCGGACGCGGGCGGGTCAGCCTCGGTCAGCTGCACGTTGAAGTTGACGCGATCATTCAGGGTCACGTCGTAGCCGATGTTGGACGTGATGACCTTGGTGGTCTGGTCGCGGTATTCCAGACGCTCCACGATGTCGTTCGCACGGCCGTCCGGCAGGATGCTGGTCTCGTTGCCGTCGCGGAATTCATAGCGCGGCTCGGCCGAGGCGCTGAGCAGGTAGCTCAGGGCGCCGCTCTGGCCGGTCCAGGAAATGGAGCCGCCCGGGTCCAGCGTGCCGTCGAAATAGCGATCGACGTTCACTTCCGCCGCGATGCTGGAGCGCGTCTCGGCTTCCAGCAGCACGATGTTGATGACCTGTGCGCCACCACGCACGTCCAGATCGCCGGAAGTGCCACGGATGATCTCGATGTACTGCACCTGGTTGGCGGGGATGCGCGCCAGCTGGGCGTTGCCTTCGTTTTCCTTGCCGGCGATGCGACGGCCGTTGATCAGGATCTGGTCACCGCCGGCACCCAGGCCGCGACGATCGGCGCCGCCGGAACTGCCCGGACCACCGTTGTTGCCGCCACCGCCCAGGGCCAGGTTGATGCCGGGGATGCGGTTGAGCATGTCATTGACAGAGTAGGGCTCGTACTGGGCGAAGAACTCGGCGGGATAGGTGACGGTGGACTCATTGCCAGCCGCCGTATCCTGGGCGGAAGCGCTGGCAGAAAGCAGCAGCGCAGCCGCTGCCAGGGTCATCAGGGAAGAACGCGAACGCAGGGCGCGCAGCCCCGCAGGGATGAAACGCAAACTCATAGGAAAACTCCAGGCCTTTGTCTTTCGATTGGCGCCGCCGCGGGGCGGCGCTCGATTATGGTGACATTGTGGGTCATGACGACGCCGGAGTATGCACAGAATCTGCTCAAGCAAGAACTCGCGGCGCCGGTGTTTGTGTGACTTTTTGTAATGCCTTGCCGGCCAATTCTGATTTCAGCGTGGCGCCACGATGGTCTGACGCTGCTCGTCCAGCCCTTCGATGCCCAGACGCACCACGTCGCCCGGTTTCAGGTAGACCGGCGGCACCATGCCATCGCCCACGCCGGCGGGGGTGCCGGTGAAGATGATGTCGCCCGGGTAGAGGGTCATGAACTCGCTCAGGTGGCTGACGATCTTCGCCACGCCGAACACCATGTCGGCGGTGTTGCCCTGCTGCCGCATCTCGCCGTTCACTTCGGACCACACGGCCAGGTTCTGCACATCGTCGATGCTGTCGCGCGTGACCAGGTGGGGGCCGACCGGAGCGAAGGTGTCGGCGCTCTTGCCCTTGGTGAACTGGCCGCCGCGCTCGCGCTGGAAGGCACGCTCGGAGACATCGTGCCCGACGGTGTAGCCGGCGATGTATTCCCAGACATCGGCTTCGGCCACGTACTGGGCGCGCTTGCCGATCACCACCACCAGTTCGGATTCGTAGTCGAGCTTGAGCCCGTTGCGCGGCTGGATCACGTCATCGAAGGGGCCGGTCAGCGCCGAGGTGGCCTTCATGAAGATCAGTGGCTCGGTGGGCAGTTCCACCTGCATCTCGGCGGCATGGTTCACGTAGTTGAAGCCCACGGCGATGATCTTGCCGATGCCGGTGAGCGGCACGCCCAGGCGCGGATTGCCCTGCACCACGGGCAGATCGGCCAGCGGGATGGCGGCGATGGCTTCGAGGGACTCGTCGGACAGCACATCCGGGGTGATGTCGGTGATGTGGGCGGACAGGTCGTGCACCTGCCCCTGGTCATCCACCAGACCGGGTTTCTCCTGCCCCGCCGGGCCATAACGCACCAGCGACAGTTCTGCGGCGTGGGAGGTGCCGGCCAGCAGGCCGAGACTGAGGGCGGCCACCAGGCCGGCAAGGGGGAATCGGGACATGGAAAACCTCGTTGTTGTTGTCAGTGGTGCGGAGTTGGACCTGCACGGGGAGACGCGCGGAAACACTGGCGCGCAGTGTAAGCCAACTGCCCCGGGCTTGTCTTGGGCGGAAGTCGATTGCTCCCGCACGGCACTTGTAGTACTGCTGTTCGGTAGAAAAACATGCCAGCGGCAGCGCCCGCCGTCGCCGACAGACCACAACAACCAGAGTCTTCCCACGAGGGACCACGCCATGCGCACCACCGCCGCCCCGCACCGCCCCCTGCTCTGCCTGCTGCTCAGCCTCGCCCTGCTGCCCGCCGCTGCCACGGCGCAGACCGACGAGGAAAAGCGCGCCGCCATGAATGCCGCCTATCGCCAGTATCAGGAGCTGATCGCCCAGGGGCCGCAGATGCGTGCCCAGGCCGAAGCCCCCGCCCGCGAGGCCTACGAACTGGCTCTGGAGGTGCTGGGCGATGCCCACGCCACCACGGCCGCGCTGGCCATGAACTACGGCAATGTGCTGGCCGATGGCGACGCCGCCGCGCGTGTGCTGGAGCAGGCACTCGAGATCACCGAGAACCTGCACGGCGACGACGCTCTGGAACTGATTGATCCTCTGATGGCGCTGGGCGATTCGGCCACGGCGCACAGCGAGTTCGCCGACGCGCACGGCCACTACGCGCGCGCCCTGGAGATCGCCGAGAGCCAGCCCGAGCCGGACCGCTTTCTCAGCGCCATCATCGCCATCCAGCTTGGCACTACGGCCTTCAGCCTGGATCGCCCGCGCGAAGCCATCGAGCACTTGAGCAGTGCCCGCGACGCGCTGGCCGCCATCGACAACGACCTCGCCCGCGTGCGCCTGGCCACCGCCAATTTCTGGATCGGTCGTTACCATATCCAGCAGGAAGCGCCCGCCGACGCCATCGCGCCGCTGCAAGACGCCCTCGCCGTGTTCGAGCGCTTTCCCGAGGCGCGCCAGCTTTCCGTCAACAGCCTGATGGCCCTGGTGGAGGCGCACGAGAGCCTCGGGCAGCGCGCCTTGGCCACGCCCCATGTGCAGAATCTCGGCACGGGCACGAGCGCGCCGACACTGGTCTATCGCCCGCAGCAGCCCCATGCCCTGTGGGAGCAAGGCGCCGTGGATCTGCAGCTCGATGTGGACGCCGAAGGCTTCGTGCAGAACGTGCGGTTGCCCGAGGGTACCGAGCCGGAGTTCGCTGCAGCGGTGCGCGACGCCGTGACCGCCCTGCGCTATGCGCCCCGCCACGCCGATGGCGCGGCCGCCGCCACCGCCGACGTGCCCCTCAGCTTCCAGTTCAGCCGGCCTGCCAGACGCTAGAAAGCAGGGAGGCTCGACGTTGGCACCGAATCAGGCCTCGGCCGCCGGGCCTGCCGTTCAGCGACATAAGAAACCCGCACCGAGTGAGCCAGGAGACCGAGGCTCCTGGCGATGCGAGGGCACCCGGGAGGGGTGCGGGTCAGTCGCTGAACGGCAGGCCCGGCGGCCGAGGCCGGGAGCGAGGCAGTTCACGAGCAGACTGCCACAATCCACTGGCAGACCGCCCCCACGCCACGGTAATCTGCCCGCCCTTGCACATCGCCCAATCGACACGAGGCTCCCCGTGGCAAATTCACTGCAGGATCAATTGCTCAAGGCCGGACTGGTCAAGGAAAAGCAGCTCAAGAAGGCCAACAGCGAGAAGCGCAAGCAGACGCGGGCCCAGCTGCACAGCAAGGAGGGCGTGATCGACGAAGCGCGCGACGCCGCGCTGCAGGCCCTGGCCGAGAAGGCCGAGCGTGACCGCGCCCTGGCCCGCGAACAGAACCTGGCCGCCGAGCGCAAGGCCGTCGCCGCGCAGATCCGCCAGATCATCACCATGAACCGCCAGCCGAAGAACACCGGCGACATCGCTTACAACTTCGTGCACGAGAAGAAGATCAAGACGCTGCACGTCGACAAGACCACCCAGGAGCATCTGGTGCACGGCCGGCTCGCCATCGTCACGCTCGACGAACGCTACGAGATCGTGCCCCAGGCCGCAGCCCTGAAGATCCAGCTGCGCGACCCGGCCGTGGTGATCGTCTGCAATGAGCAGCACAAGGCCGCCGACGGCACTGTGGAAGACGACCCCTATGCCGATTACAAAGTCCCCGACGACCTGATGTGGTGAACCACTAGGAGCCCTGCCATGCTTGCCCGTATCGAATCGCTCTGCCCGCTCGCCGGCCGCATCATCCTCGGCCTGTATTTCCTGTTGCCCGGCGCCGTGCTCAAGCTCGCCGACCTGCAGGGCACCTCCGAGTACATGGCCAGCAAGGGCATGGTGCTCGTGCCGCTGTTCCTGTGGCTGACCATCGCTCTGCAGGCGGGCGGCGGCCTGGCGCTGCTGACCGGCTGGCAGACCAAGATCGCGGCCTTTCTGCTGGCGGGCCTCACCCTGGTGATCAGCATCGTCATGCATGATTTCTGGGACGTCACCGAGGCGGTGCAGCGCGGCCACGAGACGCAGAACTTCGTGAAGAACATGGGCATCATGGCCGGCCTGCTCGCCATCGCCGGCCTGGGCGCCGGGCCGTTCAGCCTCGACAATCGCCGCCGGCAGGACTGACCTCATGGCCATGAAATCGACCGTTCTGAAAGCCGAGTTGCAGATCAGCGACATGAACCGGCATTACTACCAGACGCACACGCTGACCCTGGCCCAGCACCCCTCGGAAACCGAGGAGCGCATGATGGTGCGCGTGCTGACCTTCGCCCTGCATGCCAGCGAGAGTCTGGCCTTCACGCGGGGCATCAGCACCGAGGACGAGCCGGACATCTGGGACAAGGACCTGACGGAACACATCACCACGTGGATCGACCTGGGCCAGCCCGACGAGAAGCGCATCCGCAAGGCCTGCGGTCGGGCCGACGCGGTGTTCATCTACACCTATCAGCCGCGCAATGCGGGCCCGTGGTGGACGAAGTCGCAGGAGACGCTGGCGCGCTTCGACAAGCTGACGGTGGCCTCGCTGGAAACGGTGTCCGCCACGACGCTGGCCGAGCTGTGTGACCGCAACATGTCGCTCACCTGCACGATCCAGGACGATGCGGTGTATCTGGCGTCGGAGCGCGGGGAAGTGGAAGTGCGGGTGATCCCGCTGATGAGCGCGACGCGCTGAGGGTGTTGGAGCTTGCTTGCAAGCGAACCTTTCAGTGGGAGCTTGCTTGCAAGCGAAACCGTGCCATTCGCTGGCGCTGCATCAGGTGTCGTGACTGGGAGGCCCGCTTCAGCGGCATAAAAGACCCGCACCGAGTGAGCCAGGAGACCGAGGCTCCTGGCGATGCGAGGGCACCCGGGAGGGGTGCGGGTCAGCCGCAGAAGCGGGCATCGCAGGCGCGACGCCGGGCCTGTAACCTCGGTTCGCTTGCAAGCAAGCTCCCACAACAGACCACCGTTCGCTTGCAAGCAAGCTCCAACTTCAAAGGCGTGCTCACCGCCTCCCGATGATCAGCAAGGCCCCCAGCGTCAGCGCGCCCGCCGCCACCAGGTAGTAGCCCACCGCCGCGATACCGAAATTCACCGCCAGCCACGTCGCGATGTAGGGTGCCAGCGAGCCCCCCAGGATGCCCGCCAGATTGAAGGCCATGGACGCCCCCGTGTAGCGCACCGCTGTCGGGAACTGCTCCGACAGCGCCGTGCCCAGCGGACCGTAGGTCAGGCCCATGCAGGCCAGCCCCAGACACAGCAGCAGCGTCACCATGAACGTGCCCCCGGCCGCGAACAGCGGCCCGAACGCCAGACCGAACAGCATGATGGCCAGCGTCGCGTAGATCAGCATGCGGATGCGGCCCAGGCGGTCGGCCACCACCGCCGAGAACGGGATCATCGCCGCGAAGAACAGCACGCCGATGATCTGCATGATCAGGAACTGCTGCCGCTCGAAGCCCAGCTGCGTGGTGCCCCAGCTCAGCGTGAACACCGTCATCAGGTAGAACACCACGAAGGTCGTCGTGGCCATCAGCGTGGCCAGCAGCAGCGTGCGGCCATGCTCGCGGAACACCGTGACCAGCGGCACCTTCACCCGCTCCTCCTTGTCGATGGCCGCCTGGAAGGCCGGCGTCTCGGTGATCTGCAGCCGCACATACAAGCCCACGAACACCAGCAGCGCGCTGGCGATGAAGGGCACGCGCCAGCCCCAGGCGAAGAACTGCTCCTCGCTCAGCACCGCCGTCAGGATCACGAACACCAGCGTCGAGAGAATGAAACCGATGGGCGCGCCGAGCTGCGGAAACATGCCGTACCAGGCCTGCTTGCCGGGCGGCGCATTCTCGGTGGCCAGCAGCACCGCCCCGCCCCACTCGCCTCCGAGGCCGATGCCCTGACCGAAGCGGCACAGGGCCAGCAGCGCCGGCGCCAGAATGCCGATGCTGGCATAGGTGGGCAGCAGGCCGATGATGACGGTGGAGAGCCCCATGGTCAGCAGCGCCGCCACCAGGGTGGCCTTGCGGCCGATGCGGTCGCCGTAGTGGCCGAACAGCGCCGAGCCCAGCGGCCGCGCGAAGAAGGCCAGGGCGAAGGTGGCCAGCGACTGCAGGGTGGCGGTGGCGGCGTTGTCGCCGGGGAAGAACAGCTGCGGGAACACCAGCACGGCGGCGGTGCCGTAGATGTAGAAATCGAAGAACTCGATGGTGGTGCCGATCAGGCTGGCGAAGAGCACGCGCCGGGGGCTGTTGCCGCCGGCTTGGGGATGGGAGTCAGTCGGGTCAAGCGTGGTCTTGTGGTTGTCGCTCACAGGGGGCCTGCTGGTGGTTGATGGTGGTTGTGGGGGCGCTGGCTCAGGCCGAATTGCGGCTCGCATTGATGTTGCCGAACAGTGAGCGCATCACCATTTTCTCGTACACCTCCAGATGCCCCGCCTCGTCGCTCTGGCGAGCCTCCTGGATGCGCATCAGCGCGTACTGCTGCACCGTGAGCAGCGGCAGCACCACGCGCTCGCGCAGCTGGATGCTCATGCGGCTGCGCGGATTGTCCTCCAGCAGCATGGCCTGTCCGGAGACCTTCAGCACCATGGCGCGGCTCAGTTCGAACTCCTCGTGCAGCAGGCTCCAGAACGCGCCGAAACGCGGGTCCTGCTCCATGTAGCGCGTGAGCTGGAAATTGGTCTTGCTCATGCTCTGCATGCTGTTGGCGATGAGCGCGCGGAAGAAGCGCGAACGCTGGTACAGCCGTACGCAGGCCTCGAGATTGCCCGCGTCCTCCTGTTCCTTGAGCGCGCTGCCCAGCCCGTAGAAGCCTGGCACGTTCTGCTTGAGCTGGCTCCAGGCGCCCACGAAGGGAATCGCCCGCAGATCGCTGAACGCCAGCTTCTTCGCGCCGCCGCGCTTCGAGGGCCGGCTGCCGATATTGGTCATGGCGTAGTAGTTCAGCGTGCTCATCTCTTCCAGATAGGGCAGGAACAGCGGGTGTTTCTTGAACGCTTCGTACGAACGGTAACTCGACAGGGCCAGCGCCTCCAGCAGCGCGCGCTGCTCGTCGTCCAGCTCGCGTTCCGGGCGGTCGTAGAGATTGTTCTCCAGGCCGGCGATCAGCAGCTGAGACATGTTGTTCACCGCCGCCGCACGGATGCCGTAGAGCGTGCTGACCGTCTGGCCCTGGATGGTGAGCTGGATCTGGTTGCTCTCGATCTTCTTGCCCAGCGCCGCGTAGAACAGATAGGTGTCGCCGCCGCCACGCGCGGGCGGGCCGCCGCGACCGTCGAAGAAGATCACCTCGATGCCGGCGGCGCGGGAGACGGCGGTGAGGTCTTCCTTGGCGCGATAGATGGCCCAGTTCGCCATCAGATAGCCGCCGTCCTTGGTGCCGTCGGAGAAGCCCAGCATCACCGTCTGGCGATTGCGTCGCTGCTGCAGATGCGCCTTGTACTGCTTGTTGGCGTAGATGTAGCGCATGGTCTCGCCAGCGCGCTGCAGGTCATCCACCGTCTCGAACAGCGGCACGATATCCACCGCCAGCGGCACGTCGGCCCAGCCGCAGAGCTTGAACAGCGCGAAGCTGCGGGCGATGTCCGAGGCGCCGCGGCAGTTGCTGATGATGTAGCGGTGGCAGGCGCGCGGGCCGTTCAGACGCTGCACGCTGCGCATCACGCCGAAGGAGGCCAGGGTGTCGCGGATCACCGGGTCCTCGAAGCCGGCGCCATCGACATGCCCCTTGCAGTTGAGCAGGCAGTCGATCTGCTGCTGCCAGCCCATCTGCAGGATGTGCGGGGGCAGCAGGTCACGGCGCTGGCCGATCACGGCCTCCAGCGCGGCGCTGATCACGCGGCTGTCCTGGCGGATGTCGAGGCTGGCGAAGTGCAGCCCGAACAGCTGCACCTTGCGGCGGAAGGAGCGCAGCAGCTCCTGATAGAGCCCCTGATGTTCGGCCACCAGCACCTGCTCGATGGCGTCGAGTTCCTCCAGGAAGTGGTCCAGGCTCAGCGGCGTGTCCACCACGGCCTCGCTCAGCTCCTCGTGCAGCTGCTGCTCCAGCGCCTCCAGGCGCTTGTAGGTGCCGCGGAAACTCAGTCGCCGCTTGAGCGCGCGGATGTTCTGGTGGTAGCAGCTCAGGACGGTGTAGCGCAGCTTGGCCGCCACCTTGAGCGTGGTGTCGGTAGTGACGAAGGGATTGCCGTCGCGGTCGCCGCCCGGCCAGAAACCCACGGTGATCAACTCGGTGTTCGCCGTCACGGCCTCGGGATGGAAGTCGGACAGCTGGTCGACGATCTCGCCGATACCCGGGTAGAAGATGTTGCCCAGATACCAGGACAGCAGCACGGCCTCGTCATAGGGCGTGGGCTTGGTCTTCTGGAAGAACGGCGTGTTGCCCAGTTGCTGCAGCAGGTCGCGGGCGGTGCCGATCTCGTTGCGGGAGATGGCCTCGGTCAGGTCCGAAATGATGGCCAGCACCGGGCCGGTGTAGAACTGGGTCGGGTGGGCGGTGAGCACCACGCGCACGCCGAAGTGTTCCAGCAGCTGCTGCAGGTCGGGGCCGCGATCATCGTCGCGCGCCCGCTCCATCAGTTGCAGAACGGGGCTCTTGCCCTCGATGCGGTGAATGCGGCTGTAGGACGCATCCTCCAGCGCATCCACCAGCACCACTTGGCGCTCGACGTACTGGATGATCTTGAAGAGGAAGTGGATCTGCTCCTCTTCCGTGAAATGCGGCCGGTGCACCTCGAAAAAGCCGCGCACGATGTCCGTGGGGCTGCGCCCCTCTTCCAGCCCTCGCGCGCAGGCTTCGCTCAGCAGGGGCAGCAGCGTGCCGGTCTGCTCCACGGCGTCCAGCGGCAGGGTCAGGAACAGGCTGTTGTAGAGCTGGAAATTCAGCTCCACCAGCTCGGCGAAAGTCTTGGCGACGTGATCAGTCATGGGGGCTAATGTCCTCGGGGTTGCCGGATGGGCGGGCGGCTCACTTCAGCAGTTCGTCCAGGGTGAGACCGTAGCTGGGCACGAAGGTCTCCAGAAAGTACTGCACTTCCGGCAGCTCGATGCGGTCCAGCCGCGCCTTGACGTCTTTCTCGGCCTGGGAGAACTCGAAGTTGCCCGCCAGCACTTCCGAGCGGCACTTGATGTAGGCGCACAGGGTGTCGGCAGCCTTGATCAGCTGCAGGTGTTCCGGCGGGATCTCCTCGTGCAGCAGCACGCCGCGATAGGCGCCCTGCAGGGACTCGGGCAGCAGCTTGAGCAATTCTTGTTCGGCCTGCTTCTCCACGGCCTTGTAGGCCTGAGTGATGGCGGGAGAGTGGTACTTGATGGGCGAGGGCATGTCGCCCGTGATCACCTCGCCGCAGTCATGGTAGAGCGCGGCGACCACCACGGCGTTCACGTCCAGGCTGCCCCCGAAGTGCTGGTTGCGGATCACACCCAGCGCATGGGTGATGGTGGCCACCTCCCAGCTGTGCTCCATCACGTTCTCGTTGATCACATTGCGCTTGAGCCCCCAGCGCTGCAGCCAGCGGATCTTGCTGATGTAGGCGTAGAAGTGGCTTTGCAGACGCTGGATCATGCAGGACGCTCGTGTCAGATGAAGCTGAAGGTGGCCAGCGCGTTGGTGAGGTTGAGCAGCAGGAACAGCATGCCGATGCGCCCCAGTGCCTTGCCCGGGTCATTGCCGACGTAATAGCGCTTCACCAGGGTCAGCAGCAGGAAGGACCAGCCCACGGTGAGGGCCAGCAGGGCGATGTAGGGCGGCCAGTTGCGCTCGGCCACCAGCACGCTGCCCACCACGAAGAACAGGGCGGCACAGATCAGGTAAAACGTCCAGTAGGTCTGCGCGAGCCCGAAGGTCTGCCCGCTGATGAGCCGGGCGAACGCGGAGGGTGAAGCGGAAGAGTCGGTGCCCATGCTGGGGGAGTCCTTGCAAAGCGTGAAGTACAGGGCGCGGAGTGTAACGACTCGGCCAGTGTGCGGGCAACCGCACAAGGGATGGCCCGGGGGCGCCAACGCGGCGAAGGGAACCGCTAGTGCGGCCGCAACCGGCGCAGCACGGCGTCCCACCAGTCGGCGCCCTTCTCGCGCGCCAGCCGGATATTGCGCTCGGGAATGCGGCCGGTGTCCGGATGCGCGGCGATGGCCTCTTCCACGTCGTCCTCGCGCAGCAGATGGATCACGGGCCAGGGAGCGCGATTGGTGTAGTGGGAGGCATCGTCGGCCGGGCTGTCGGCGAAAAGATAATCGGGGTGAAAACTCGCCAGCTGGAAGTCGGCGTCGAGTTCCTGCTCTTCCAGCCAGGCCTGGGCCATGTCGAGCAGGTCGAGGTAATCGAAGAAATCGGCCACGCCCTGGGCGAACACCACCAGCGTGGTGGCGATCTGCGGCTCCTGGTGCAGGCGCTGCAGCTCGTCATGGAAGACGTGCAGCAGGGCCTCGGTGTCGCGGTGTCCGGTGACGGCCACGCGCACCCGGCCGGCATCCACTTCACGCCGCGCGAAGGGGCACAGGTTCAGGCCGATCACGATCTCGTCCAGCCAGCGGCGGATGCCCTGCTCCACCTCGTCCCGCTCGGCGTCGGTCAGCGTGTCAGGACTCATGCGGGCTGGCCCCCGGGCGCGGGCTTGCTCCCCGACTTGGACTTCGGCCTGGGCTTGCTCTTGCCGGCCTCCGGCTTCTTGCGCTTGGCGGTGGTGGCGGCCTTGCCCGAGGCCTTGAGTTTCTTCGGCCCCTTGTAGGTGCCGGGCAGCTCCTTGATCTTGCGCGATTCCAGCTGCACGTTCAGGTAGCGCTCGATGGACGCCTTCAGATTCCACTCCTGCGGCCCGATCAGCGCCACCGCCAGGCCCTCCTCGCCCGCCCGACCGGTGCGGCCGATGCGATGCACATAGTCATCGCCCTTGCGCGCCATGTCGAAGTTGATCACCAGGTCGATGCCCTTCACGTCCAGCCCGCGCGAGGCCAGGTCGCTGGCGACCAGCACCTTGAGCTTGCCCTCGCGGAAGGCGGTGATGGTGGCATTGCGCACGTCCTGCTTCACCTCGCCGTGCAGATAGCCGGCGCGCTGATCGCGGTAGCGCATCACGCCGCACAGATGCGTGGCCTGATCGCGGGTGTTGCAGAACACCAGGGCACGCTCGAAGGTTTCATGCTCCAGCAGCCACAGCAGCAGCTTCTCCTTGTGCTTGTCGTCGTCGGCCAGGATGTACTGCTGACGGATGGACTCGTGCTGTTCGCGGGCCGAGTTGATCTGCACTCTTACCGGGGCATTGAGCACCTGCAGCAGGCGACGCACGCCGGCGGGCAGCGTGGCGGAGAGCAGCATCGTCTGCCGCGCCTCGTTGCAGGTCGCGATGATGGCGAGCACGTCCTCGCTGAAACCCATCTCGAACAGGCGGTCGGCCTCGTCGAGCACCAGATGCTCCAGATTGCTGAACAGCGTGCTGCCTTCCTTGACCAGTTCCAGCGTGCGGCCGGGGGTGGCGATGAGGATCTCCGGATCGCGCCGCAGCAGGGCGCGCTGCACCTTGAATTCCTGCCCGCCGGTGATCACGCCGACCTTGAGGCCGCAGTAACTGCCCAGCTTCTCGCACTCCTTGCCGATCTGCCGCGCCAGTTCGCGCGTGGGCACCAGCACCAGGGCACGGGTGCCGGTGCGCTCGCCCTTCTTGCTGATCAGGCTCTGCAGGATGGGCAGCAGGAAGGCGGCGGTCTTGCCACTGCCGGTGGCGGCATTGACGAGCAGATCGCGCCCCTGCAGGGCCAGGGGAATGGCCTGCTGCTGCACAGGGGTGGGAGACTCGAAGCCCATCTTGTCGACGGCCTTTAGCAGACGCTGGTCCAGGGAAAGATCGGCAAACACGGCGGAAAACTCGGAGAACGAATGAGCGCGCACCTTACCACCCCGTGACGGCTTTGCAATCAGAATATCCAGCCGGGGGGCGCGGCGGGTATAGTCGGCGCTCGCCTCGCGGCATGCCGCCGGGCGCTTCGCCCACGCCATCGGACCCGTTCGTGACTGACTACCTGCTGCTGTTCCTGAGTGCCTTCATCGCCGCCACGGTGCTGCCCTTCTATTCCGAGGCCTGGCTGTATCTGCTGCTGCAGGACGCCGAGGGCCTGGCGCAGATCGTGACACCGGTACTGGTGGCCGGCAGCGGCAATGTGCTGGGGGCCTGCGTGAACTGGTGGCTGGGCCGCAGCCTGCTGCGCTTCGCCGACCGCCGCTGGTTCTACTTCACGCCGGCGCAGATTGACCGGGCGCAGACGCAGTTCCAGCGCTACGGGCACTGGACGCTGCTGTTCTCCTGGCTGCCGGTGGTGGGCGATCCGCTGACGCTGATTGCGGGGCTGCTGCGGGTGCCTTTCGGCCGCTTCGTGCTGCTGGTGGCGGCGGGCAAACTGGCGCGCTACGCCGTGGTGGCATGGCTGGCGGTGTAGTGGCACAGGCTCAGCGCTTGTCGTGCCGTAGGTGTCGAGCCAGCCGTTCAGCGCGTGTCGTCGGACGATGTCGAGCCCGTGCCGCCGGGCGGACGGCGGGGCTTGCTGCGGTCGGAGTCGCCAGCGGGCGCTGCGGTGGCACTCCTGGGCCCGCTGCCAGCCTCGGCCTCATGGATCACGGGCACCGCACTGCCCTGCCCCGGACGAATCAAGCCGATCGGCGGTCGTGTGGGGTAATCCAGGCGGGTGTCCAGCCGCGGGAAGAGGTCGGCGACGTCGGCATGGAACACCTTGCACAGGCTCTCCAGCGTGTCGATGGTGACGTTCTGATCCAGATTCTCGATGCGCATGATGGTGGACTGCGCCACCCCGATCTTGCGGGCGAAATCGCGCTGCGGCATCTCGCCCCGCTTCTCTCTGATGAACCTTGCCAGTCGCTGCCGCAGTTGAACCATATGTGGTTTATACTGGAAGCAAAGAACCACATGGGGTTCACGCGCCGCGCCGTTCGTGGCCTGCAGCCCGGGGTTCGCCCGCGCACCGTCCGAAGGAAGCATGCTCGTCCGGAAGCCGTCCTGCGGCACCTGTCTTCGCCCTGAAGCAGGTGCCGCCAGGCCGCAGCCGCCGGCTTGTCGCCTCCAGCCTTCCGTGCAACACTCCCGCCCATCGCAACCCTCAAGAAGAACAAGACCATGACAACTCCCGCAGACACCCGCACTCCCGGCATGCTGGGCTGGATCGAACGTACCGGCAACAAGCTCCCCGACCCGGTCTTCATCTTCTTCGCGCTGATCGGCGTGCTGATCGTGGTGAGCGTGCTGATGTCCCTGCTGGGCGTCTCGGCGCTGCACCCCACCCAGGTGGATGCCAACGGCAATCCGCTGGTGATCCAGGCGGCCAGTCTGCTCTCGTCAGACAATATCCGCCGCCTGCTGGTGGACATGCCGGCCACCTTCGCCGGCTTCTACCCGCTGGGCTTCGTGTTGCTGGTGATGCTGGGCGCCGGCGTGGCCGAGCGCACCGGCCTGTTCGCCACCGCCATGAGCGCCGCCGTGAAGCGCGCGCCCAAGGCCTGGCTCACGCCGGTGGTGGCCTTCGTGGCCATGATGGGCAATCTGGCGTCCGATGCGGCCTATGTGGTGCTGATTCCGCTGGCGGGCGTGCTCTATGCCGCCGCCGGCCGACACCCGATCGCGGGCATCGCCGCGGCCTTCGCCGGCGTCTCGGGCGGCTTCTCGGCCAACCTCATGCCCGGCCAGCTGGACGCGCTGCTGTTCGGCGTCACCCAGGCCGCCGCACAGACCATCGACCCGGCCTGGACGGCCAACATCGCGGGCAACTGGTACTTCATCGCCGCCATGCTGGTCCTGTTCCTGCCCGTGATCTGGTACCTGACCGACAAGGTGATCGAGCCCCGTCTGGCGCCCCTCTCCGGCCAGCCCGTGAGCAGCACGGCCGGCGTGATCAAGCCGGCGGAAGCCGCCTCGGCCGAGGAGCGCCGCGGTCTTGCCCGCGCCGGCTGGGCCGCCCTGGCCGTGGTGCTGGTGTGGATTGCCCTGTGCTTCCTTCCCGGCACGCCCCTGATCAACGAGGACGGCGGCGCGGGTCGTCTGCAGCCCTTCTATCAGTCCCTGGTGGCCGCCTTCTTCATCCTGTTCCTGGCTGCCGGCTGGGCCTATGGCTCGGCCACCGGCAGCGTGAAGACCCACCGCGACATCGTGCGCATGATGTCCGAGGCCATGGCCGACCTGTCCTACTACCTGGTGCTGGCCTTCGCCGCCGCGCATTTCGTGGCGATGTTCAACTGGTCCAATCTGGGGCTGATCGTGGCCGTGAAAGGCGCGGGCGTGATCAGTGGCACCGAGCTGCCCATGGCCGTGCTGCTGGTGCTGGTGGTGCTCATGACCACGCTGATCAACCTCTTCATCGGTTCGGCCAGCGCCAAGTGGGCGCTGCTCGCGCCGGTGCTGGTGCCGATGCTGATGCTGCTGGGCGTGAGCCCCGAGATGACCACCGCGGCCTATCGCGCGGGCGATGGCGCCACCAACATCATCACGCCGCTGATGCCCTACTTCCCGCTGATCCTGACCTTCTGCCAGCGCTGGCAAAAGGACTTCGGCATCGGCAGCCTGGCCGCCACGATGATTCCGTACTCGCTGTGGCTGCTCGGCGTCGGCACGCTGATGGTCATCCTCTGGGTGGCGCTGGGCCTGCCGCTGGGGCCGGGCGCGAGCGCCGGCTACACACTCTGACACCTCCACTGACCACCACTCACCGAGGGCTGTCCTGGCGGCGGCCCGGAAGGGAAAGCCCATGAAAGAAGCCGTCATCGTCGCCACCGCTCGCACGCCCATCGGCAAGGCCTATCGCGGGGCCTTCAACAACACCGACGCCCCCACCCTGGGCGGTCATGCCATCCGCGCCGCGCTGCAGCGCTCGGGACTCGACCCGGCGGAAGTCGAGGACGTGATCCTGGGCTGTGCCATGCAACAGGGCACCACCAGCTACAACATCGGCCGCCTGGCCGCTGTGGCTGCCGGACTGCCCAACAGCGTCTCGGGCATGAGCCTCGATCGCCAGTGCGCCTCGGGCATGATGGCCATCGCCACGGCTGCCAAGCAGATCCTGGTGGACAACATGCCGGTGGTGATCGGCGGCGGCCTGGAGTCCATCTCGCTGGTGCAGAACGAGCACGCCAACAGCTACCGCACCCAGGACGCCACGGTGCTGGCCCACTCCCCCCACGCCTACATGCCGATGCTGCAGACGGCCGAGATCGTGGCCCGGCGCTACGGCATCAGCCGCGAGGCGCAGGATGCCTACAGCCTGCAGAGCCAGCAGCGCACCGCCGCCGCGCAGGCAGCGGGCCGCTTCGACGACGAGATCGTGCCGCTGGCCTCTCTGAAGGGCGTGATGAACAAGGAAACGAAACAGATCAGTTTCGAGCAGACGCTGCTGACGCGGGACGAAGGCAATCGCGCCGATACCACGCTGGCCGGCCTGCAGGCGCTCAAACCCGTCATCGAGGGCGGCTGCATCACGGCAGGCAATGCCAGCCAGTTGTCGGACGGCGCCGCGGCCTGCGTGCTGATGAGCAGCAAGCTGGCCGAACAGCGCGGCCTGCAGCCGCTGGGCGCCTATCGGGGCATGGTGGTGGCGGGCTGCGACCCGGACGAGATGGGCATTGGCCCGGTGTTCGCGATCCCGAAGCTGCTCAAGCGCTTCGACCTGCGCATGGACGACATCGACCTGTGGGAACTCAACGAGGCCTTCGCCGTGCAGGTGCTCTACTGCCGCGACCGCCTGGGCATCCCCGACGAGCTGCTGAACGTGAACGGCGGCGCCATCTCCATCGGCCACCCCTACGGCATGAGCGGGGCGCGCATGGTGGGCCATGCGCTCATCGAAGGGCGTCGCCGCGGCGCGAAGTACGTGGTCTGCACCATGTGCGTGGGCGGCGGCATGGGGGCGGCGGGGCTGTTCGAGGTGTATTGAGCCGGCGGCTCAGCCACTCACCCGCATCACACTGGTGAAGCCATTGGTGCCCACGTATTCCCAGGTGGCGTCGGCACTGCTGTGGCGATGGTCCACGGCGCGATATTGCACATACTCGTGATAGGCCGGATTGGGCAGGCCGTTCACTTCGATGCGCTCGCCGGAAAGTCCCGGCAACAGCGCCATGTCCACTGAGGACTCGGGCACCGAGAAACGCAGCGCGCCATCCCCCCGCTCCACCGTGAAGGGCACGCGGTGCTTGCTGCGCGCCAGGCGGTCGAAGCCGGCGAAGATCACCGGGAACATCTTGTCGAAAGTCTCCTGCTGCGCGGGCGTCATGGCTTCGTCAATGTGAATGCGCGTCCAGTTGCCCATCAGGAAGGTCACCAGAAAGCGGATGCCGGTGAGGTCGGCGCCTTCGAAATGGCCGGAGCGGATCTCGATCAGGCGGTTGCCATCACAGCGCAGTTCCGTGGGCAGCCCGAAGTTGCAGGGGCAGGGAATCTCGCAGCTGCAGCACTCGGCCAGGTCCGCGATCATGCTGAAGCGCTCGCTGGCGCCCAGGCTCAGGGGAGTCACGCTGGTCAGGGCCATGCCGGTGAGCAGGCCGCCGGTGAAGGCTCGTCGTTTCATGGTCTGGTGTCCTTGTTCTTGTTGTGAAGGGGCTTACTTGAGCTTGCAGGTATTGACCCCGAGCAGGGTATACAGCGGGCAGAAATTGAACAAGCCCGTGAGCAGCGGCACCAGTCCGATCCAGCCCCCGATGATGCCCAGCAGGGTGAAGGCAATCAGGGCCACGCCCGCTGCCACCCGCAGAATCTTGTCCGTGCCACCGACGTTCGCCTTCATGTTGCCTCCTTCCTGCAGATCGGTTGTGGAATATCAGGTTTCGACCAGGTAATTGCGCATCATGCCCAGGTCCTCGTGCTCGAGGATGTGGCAGTGATAGAGATAGAGCCCCGCATGATTCTCGAACGCCATCAGCACCTGCACGCGTTCGCCGGGCAGCACCAGCACCACGTCCTTCAGGCCGTGATCGGTGAAGCCGGTGGCCAGATGCTGATGCGTGGCACTGGCCGCCGCGCTGCGTGTGCGCGAGAGCACGCGGAAGCTCACGTTGTGCACGTGCATCGGATGCGCCATCTGCATCATGCCGCCCATGCCCATTCCCATGCCCATGCCGCCTTCGTTGACGAATTCCCAGACTTCGGTGGTGCCGAGCTTCACCCGGTCGCTGTCATGCACCTCGTCCATGGCGCCGAAGCTGCGCCCGTTCAAGCGCGGCGAGCCCATCATCATGGAGATCTCGATGCGGCGCGGCGCGCTGGCATTGACCGCCTGTTCCAGCACGGGCAGCGGCGGCGTGCTGAGCTGCGCCGGCAGAGCCTGCACGGGAATCTGCTGCGCCGTGGCCACGAAACTGGCGATGAGGCGCGCGCCATCCACCAGCGGCAGCCCGAGCTGCTCACTCGTGAAATGCTGCAGGGAAGGTGTCCACGATTCCGCCAGCAATTGCACGCTGGCACCGGCCTCGAGCCCGGAGAAATCCACCCAGACATCGGCACGCTCGCCCACGCCGAGCGTGAGCGCCGGCTGCTCCACCGGCCGCGCCAGCAGACCGCCGTCGGTGCCGATCACCGTGAAGGGCGCGCCGTTGCTCCAGCGCAGGTGGTAAAGCGTGGCATTGGAACCATTGAACAGGCGCACGCGGTGTGCGCCGCGCGCCACCTCACGACGATAATCGGCCCGGCCGTTCACCAGCACGCGCTCGCCGGCGAAGCCCATCATCCAGTTGTGGCGCACATTGTTCAGGTAGACCAGCTGATTGCCGCCGTCGAAGCTGCGGTCCTGGATCACCAGCGCCAGGTCCTGCTCCCCGGCCGGCAGCTGCGCGGCCTCCTCTTCCTCGTCGCTGATCAGCAGCATGCCGGTCATGCCCTGATAGACCTGCCAGGAGGTGCGCTCGTGCGGGTGGGGATGAAACCAGTAGGAACCGGCGCGGTTGCCCACCTCGAATTCGTAGACATGGCGCTGGCCAGGGTCGATGGCATACATCGGATGCCCGTCCATGCGCTGCACGATGTTCAGGCCGTGCCAGTGCACGATGCTCGCTTCGGGCAGGGCATTGTCGAAATGCACGCGCAGACGTTGCCCGCGGCGCACGCGGATCACCGGGATGTGGCCGGCGCCATCGAGAAAGCCAAGCGCATCCGCCGGACCCTTGAGCACGCTGCCGCTGTAACGCCACACCGCCGTGGGGGCGCCATCGAGCATCGCGGCCGTGCCGGGCTCGGCCCGCAGGGACAGCTCGACATGCGGATCAAAGCCCGGCGTCGCCTCGGCGGCCGGCAGGCCATGGTCCATGGCGGCGGCCAGCGCAGAGCGGCGCGAGCCGGCCAGAATGCCGGCTGCGCCCAGGCTGAGCAGGAATTGTCGTCGATGAATCATGAAAACCTCGTGCCTTGATGTGCAGTGAACTGCAGAAAGCACAACGCAGCGCCGCAGGGGCGTAACCTCGTTGCAGTGTAGTGATTTGATGTGCGAACAACTTGTGCTGGATCAAGCATCCGGCAGTTGGCGGCAATCGCGCGGCAGATCAGCCCTGACACGCCCTGCACAGACCGCTGATCTCGATGGTTTCGTCGTTGACCTTGAAACCGATGCGCTGGGCACTCGTGCTGATGCGCGCGGTGAGCTCGGCATCGTCCAGCTCCGCCACGACACCACAACCCTCGCAGATCAGGAACTGCCCTTGATGCGGACGCCCCGGCTCGCCGCAGCCGATATAGGCGTTGAGCGACTCCAGCCGGTGCACCAGACCGGCTTCCTGCAGGAAATCCAGCGCACGATACACAGTGGGTGGCGCCGGCCGCTCGTGGGTGAGCGCGAGCATGGCCAGCAGGTCGTAGGCCTTCACCGGTTTGTGGGTGGACCACAGCAGCTCGAAGACCGTGCGGCGCAAGGGCGTGAAGCGTTCTCCGCGCGCGGCACACACCTTCTCGGCGGCCTGCACGGCGTCGGCCACACAGTGGTGATGGTCGTGGTGGACCGGCGCGAAGTCCTGCAGGACGGCAGCGTCGGCCACGGGCACGAACGTGGTGTTCTTGTCGATCATGCGGCAGGTTCCTGTTTCTGGCATGCGGCCACCGCAGCCTGCCAGCAGCAGGCCCCGGTGTGCAAGTGCCCGCGCGGGCTCAACGGGCGAACGCCTTCTCCAGACGGATGCCGATGTACTGGCCCGCGATCATGGCGGCCACGAACAGGAAGATGCCCGGTTCCAGCGAGGCCATGCCCGCCAGGGCCGGCCCGGGACACAGACCGGCGAGCCCCCAGCCGATGCCGAACAGCACGGCGCCGCTGATCAGCGGCATGTCCAGCTCTGTCTTGGTGGGCAGGGAGAACTTGTCGGCCAGCAGCGGATGCGCCTTGCGCGTGATGAGCGGAAAGCCCACCACGGTGACGATCAAGGCGCTGCCCATGACCAGCATGAGCGTGAGATCCCAGTCGCCCGCAACATCGAGGAAACCGATGACGCGCGCGGGATTGATCATCTCGGAGATGCTGAGACCGAGACCGAAGAGGATGCCGCATATCAAGGCTGCTATGGCTGATTTCATGACAGGACATGCCTCATGACAAAGACGGTGACGACGGCAACCACCATGAAGGTGGCCGTGGACGCGAAGGAGCGCGGCGAGCGGCGCGCGATGCCGCACACCCCGTGACCGGAGGTGCAGCCCGAGCCCAGCCGCGTGCCCATGCCCACCAGCAGGCCGGCCACGATCAGCAGCGGACCGCTGGCCTGCATCTGCAGTGGCAGCGGCCCCACGAAGAGCTGGTACAGCACGGCGCCCAGCACCAGCCCGGCCACGAAGGCCATGCGCCAGGACAGGCCGTCAGCCTTGTTCCAGGTGATGACCCCCGTCAGGATGCCGGCGATGCCGGTGATGCGCCCGAGCAGCAACAGCATCAGCACACTCGAGATGCCGATCAGCGCACCGCCGATCAGGCCTCCCGCCACATTCGGTTCAATCATGATGAGTCCCCCATACAGTGCTTGCGTGAATGGCGGCATGATCCCACAACGGCATCAGAACGTGTACTGCGCCTTCATCCACAGTGTGCGACCCGGCTCGTTCACGCGCAGGATCTGGTCGAAGCCCGGGATGCTCGCACCCGCGCGACTGATGTGCTCGGCATAGGTCCTGTCGAGCAGATTGTCGATGCCGGCAGTGACCAGAAGACGCTCGTCGGGACGCCAGCCGGCATTGAACGACAGCACATTGGCCGAGTCCGTCACGCCGATGTCCTGGCCTGCGATGTTGCCGCGGCCCGGATCGACACGATCCTGCTTCGCGATGCCACGCCACAGCACACCGGCCGACCACACGCTGTTGTCGTAGTGCAGGCCGAGGCGCGCTTCCAGTGGCGGCAGTTGCGGCAGCGTGCGGCCATCGGTCCTGTTCTCGCCGCGCACCGAGGCCAGGGTCAGCTCCGTTCGCCAGTTCATCGCGAAGCGGTACTGCGCATCCACTTCCACGCCCCAGCTGCGTGAGCTTCTCGGATTCCACGTCGAAGGCGCTGACGGTGGTGGCAGATTCCTTGGACACCAGCTCCCAGTAATCCGGGAAGCGCTCGTTGTGGCCGACGCCGACGTAGAACGTGGAGTCGATGGCCTCGATGCCGGTTTCGTAACGCAGGAAGCGACTGTTCAGCGTTTCCTCGCGCTGCATGCCTGCAGTGGGATTGGGCGCACTCATCATCATGGAGAGCGCCACGCGCTGACGCTTGTCGGTGAACTGCCAGTCATCGGCACGCACGCCACCGATCAGCCGACTGTCCCTGCCGAAATTCCAGCCCAGCTCGGCGAACACGCCGGTCTGCTCGAATTCGGCATCGGTGCCGCGCGCCATGGCCTGGTAGGGCATCATGGTCTGGTTCATGGTGTTGCGCACGGTGTGCACGTTGTCCTGGGTGTCGATACCCACGGTCAGATCAGTGCTCACGCTCGGCGCGAAGCCCAGCACCAGCTTGCCGCCGGTGGTCTCACGATCCGGGTTGGACACCATGCGCCCGGTGGCCGGGGTGGGCAGGTCGCGCATCTTGTAATTGTCCATCACGTGATCGACGTAATTGTGATAGGCCTGCACTTCCACCGTCTTGAACACGTCCCCGATGTTGGACTGCAGGAACTTCACGCCATAGTTTTCGCGCGCGAATTTTGTACCGTCCATGCCACGATCCGCATAGGCCGCCTCACCGTCACTGCGCGCCCCGGTCAGCTCCAGGCGAGTGTTGTCGCTGGGCGTCCAGGCCAGACTGAGATTGGTGCTCCAGCGCTGATATTCGGAATGCACGTCGACGCCATCGCCATCCTGATAGTCATCCTGCACAGCATTGGTGCCGGAGGCGCGCACGGTGAACTCGGGCGTGGTGTACGTGGCATCGAGCACTTCGTCATGCCGCCCGAAGTTGCCGGCCAGCACGCTGCTGTGCAGGGAGAAGTCGGTGGCCGTCGGGCGCGTCTGATTGCGCTCGAACAGCACCACGCCGGCGGAATTGCCCGGGCCGTGCTGCACGGACTGCGGGCCCTTGATCACCTGAATGCTGTCATAGGCTTCGGGGAAGATGTAGGCCGTGGGCGGGTCCATGCGGTGGCCGCAGCCGCCGAGCACGGTCTCGCCGTCCACCAGCATGGAGAGGCGCGAGCCAGCCATGCCGCGGAAAATGGGGTCGCCGTCGGCGCCGCCCTTGCGGATCACGGAGAAGCCGGGAATGGTCTTCAGGTAATCGGCGCCGTCATGGGCGGGCACGGGCTGGCGGGGTGCCTTGGGGTTGGTGGAAACATTCAGGGGGGCATCGGTGCGCACGCCGGTCACGACCATCTCTTCGGGGGTGACGGGAGCCTCACTGGCGGCGGCGGTGCCGGCCATGGCGGTGAGGATGGCGAGGGTGAGTGCCTTGCGGTGAAGGATCATGGGGTCTCTCCTGTAGTGATCTTGTAGTTACTCTCGGTAACAACGGTAACACTTCAGGTAACACACTCAATGCGACATGTTGTCGCAGGCATGGGTGCTACGGATCCCGGTCTGGCCTGGCCCTGCGGGCGGTCTGGTCGCGGACACGCCGTGAACCCATCCATGGGGGCTCGCTGGCCGCCATCCGGGCGGCCAACGGTCCTCGACCAGACCGCCCGCAGGGCCAGGCCGGACCTCTCTCCGCGCCACCCATGCCTGGCGGGGTGGCACCAAGGCCGGAGCCTGCCGCCGGGTGCCACTGACGCAGACCGTCGCGCGCCAGGGAAGGCGCGCGCCGAGCGTACAGGGAGGTATTCACAGCGTGTCTGCGTCAGTGGCACCCGGCGGCAGGCCTCAGCAGAACCCACCGCACAGGCATAAAAAACCCGATTGGATGGAGTCACCAATCGGGTTCAAGAGTACTTGAAACAAGGATCACTGGTGCCGCATTGCGAACCGTTCGTTTCGCTACTCGACAGTGGGAATGCTACGCCGATCGTGCAGAAGCGCCATGTGGCACAGTGTCGCAGCGCGGTGTCAGTCGCGGAAACGCACGGTGGCAAGCGTACCCTCGCCCGGCGCGCTCTCCAGCGTGATCTGCCAGTGCATGCGGTCACAGATGCGGCGCACCAGGTTCAGCCCCAGGCCCGTGCCGCTCTGCTTGGTGGTGTAGCTGCGCTCGAACACCAGCGCCAGCTTGTCGGCCGGGATACCTTCGCCGGTGTCGCGAATGGCCAGCAGGTTCTCGCGCAGCACGATCTCGATGCGTCCCGCGCGCGTGTGCTCGACGGCATTGCGCAACAGATTGCTGATGGTGATCTGCACCAGGCTCGCCGGCTGATGCAGCACTGGCGCACCGGCGTAGTCGCGCACGATCTGCAGACCGTGATCGGCAATGCGGGCGCTCTGGTCCTCCAGGCAGCGCTCGACGAGCTGCTCCACATCGGCCGGACTGCTCTGATCGATCTGACTGCTTTCCTCGCGCGACAGCAGCAGCGTCGCTTCAATGAACGCGAGCATCTCGCCGCAGGCCCGGCTGATGCGCTCCAGCGCCCGCTGCGAGGACGGGGTCTGCGTACTGGCGCCCAGCACGTCGAGTGCGCCCATCATCACCGCGAGCGGAGTGCGCAGCTCGTGGCTGGCCGCTGCCGTGAAGGAGCGCTCGCGCTCGACGAATTTCTCCAGCCGCTCCTGATACTTGTCGAATGACGCCGCGATCTGCCCGATCTCGGTGCCCGCGTAGTCGCCGGCGATGCGCAGACTGGTCTGCCCCGGATCGATCATCGTCAGACGGCGTGAGAGGTTCTGCACCGGCGCCAGGATGGCGCGGGTGGCGCTCATGCCCATGAGAATGGCCACGACCAGCACCAGCAGCAGACCGTAGAGCAGCATCAGCAGCACGTCGTGCTCCTGCTGCTCCCATTCGGTGACGTCGTACATCAGATAAGCCGGACGACCGTTCCAGGCCCCGGCCTCGATCTGGTAACGCAGATCCCCCACCACCACGCTGTGGTGTGACCCTGGGGCCAGGCCGGTGATCGCCTCGGGCAGCGCGGCCACGCCCTCGCCAAAGTGGAAGGTCCAGCCGGTGAACAGGGCATCATCATTGTACGTGCCTTCATCGAGCTGCCGGATCAACACCTGCATCTGCTCGGCCACCATGTCGCCGAAGATGGACGCCTCCAGGCGCGCCTTGATCAGCAGCACGCCGCCGGCAAACATCAGGCTGGTCACGCTGACGATGAGCACCAGCGCCACGAGTATGCGGAACTTCAGGGTGGTTCTGCGCATCAGGCGCCATCCTCCGTGAGTGCAAGTCGATAGCCGGTGCCATGCACCGTCTGCAGCAGCTTGTGCGTGAACGGCTTGTCGATGATCGTGCGCAACGTGTAGATGTGGGTGCGCAGCACGTCCTTGTCGGGCAGGGCATCGCCCCAGATGTGGTGCTCCAGCTCCTCGCGGCTCACCACGCGATGGGAATGGCTCATGAGCAGCTCCAGCAGACGACGCTGCATCGGATTGAGTTCAAGGGTGTGGCCGGCGCGCGTGGCGACCAGGGTCTGCGGGTCATAGCGCAGGTCGGCGACGACCAGGGCACGCGACGTCGACGCCCGCCCCCGGCGCTGCAGTGCCAGCAGCCGCACTTCCAGCTCCTTCACCGAGAACGGCTTGACCAGATAGTCATCGACACCGGCCGCGAAGCCCTCCAGCTTGTCGTCCAGCTGATCGCGGGCGGTCAGCATCAGCACAGGCACATCACTGCGCCCCTCGCTGCGCAGGCGCCGGCACAGGGCCATGCCATCGAGGCCCGGCAGATTGACGTCCAGCACGATCACGTCGTGCGGCTGCTGCAAGGCCAGCTGCAGGCCGTGCGGGCCGGTGGCGGCGAAGTCCAGCACATGGCCGCGCGGCTCCAGATAGTCCGCGATATTGGCGGCAATGTCGCGGTTGTCTTCGATCACCAGAATCTTCAAGAGCGGCTCCTTGCTCGCTGCGCTGACCGGCTCAGTGTCGCGCGCGGCATGTCAAAAAAACGTGAATCCGGCGCATTGACAAAATTTTCACACCCCATGGCCTAGTCTGTCGCCATTCCTTTCACCGATCAAAGAGAGTTTGCACCGTGCACCGATCACGACTACGCCGGCTTGTCACCCTGGCCGGGCTCACCGGACTCTTCGTGCTGCCAGGCCTGAGCGCGCAGGAGCTCGATCATGCGCCCCTGGCCACCGACCCGACGCTGAGCTTCAGCGCCCTGCTGGAACAGACCTTGCGCCATGCCCCCAACGCCCTGGAGGGTCCGGTCCGCGAAGCCGAGGCGCGCGACATGAACGCCCTGGGCGAGAGCTGGATTGCCGGCCGCCCGAGCGTGCAGCTGGACGCCATCGACGATCGCCTGCTCAATGATCTCGGCCAGCGTGAGCTGACCTGGGGCGTGGCCATGCCGCTGTGGCGACCGGGCGAACGCCGCGCCATGCAGGCACGCGGGGCGCAGTACGAGGCTCAGTACGCCGCCTGGGAAGACGCCTTCACGCTGGACATCGTTGGTCAGCTGCGCACGGCTCTGGCGGACATGGCCGAGGCGGATGCGGTGCTGGCCGCCGAACAGCTCGCCACGGCCGATGCCCGAGAGCTGGTGCGCATCGCCGAACTGCGCTTCGCCGCCGGTGACATCGCCGAGCGCGAGCTGCTGCAGGCCCACGCCCTGCTGCTGAGCCAGCAGCGCAACGAGCTGGAGGCCGAGGCCGGACGCGTGGATGCCGAACGCCTTTACGCCACGCTGACCGGCCTGCAGGTGCGTCCGGCCAGCCTGCCCGAGGAAGTCATCGCGGCGCAGGACGAGGTGCCCGACTCTCACCCGCTGCTGCGCCTGCTGCAAGCCGATGTCGCGGTGGCGGCTGCCGAGATCGACAAGGCCGAGGCCGATGCCCGGGGCGCCCCCACCCTGACCATGGGCACCCGCCGCCAGCGCGCCGGCCTGTTTGCTGACTACGAGGATGCGCTGGCCGTGTCCCTGAACATTCCGCTAGGCGGCCGCGCTCATGTCAACGCCGCCACCACTGCCGAGCGGCGCAGCAAGGTGGACGCCGAGGTGCGCCAGGCCATGGCGCGACGCGCGCTGGCGCTGCAGTTGCACGAAGTGGAGCACGCGCTCTTCGTCATGGGCGAAGCCCTGCCGCTGAGCGAGGAGCAGGCCCGGCTGGCCCGCCGCCAGTGGGAGATGGCCCGCGCCGCCTTCGAGGCCGGCGAGACCGACATCAGCCAGGTCGTGATCGCCCTGCAGCAGACCCGCCTGAGCGCCCGCGAGCTCGAGACCAACACCCTGCGCCACGCGCGCCTGATCGCCGAATTCAACCAGATCCTTGGAGTACTGCCATGACGCACCCTGTTCATACCCGCCTGGCCAGAACCGTGCTGGCCCCGCTCGCCCTCGCGCTGTGCGCTGCGTTGCAGGCCCAGGAACCCGTGACCATCAGCCCCGAGGACATCGTCCGCATGGGCGTGGTGTTCACGCCAGTGCAGGCCACCGACACCAGCACCGGTGCTCGTTTCGCCGCCACGGTGGTGAACTCGCCGGACGCCGCCGCCATGGTGAGCAGTCTGTGGAACGGCACGCTCAGCCGCTGGCATGCCGTGGCGGGTGACAGCGTCGCCGCCGGCACCTTGCTGGCCACGCTGCGCAGCCAGGACATCCTGCCCCTGCAGGAGGCCTGGATCAGTGCCGTGACGGCGCTGGAGAGTGCCGACCTGGCCCTGCAGCGTGACGAGACCCTGTTCGCCCAGGGCGTGATCGCCGAGCAGCGCCTGAACCAGACGCGCCTCGCGCAGCAGCAGGCCAGCTTCAGCGAGCGCAGCACCCGCGCCCAGCTCGGCCAGGGCGGTTTCGATGCCTCTCGCCTGCAGGCCTTGCGCGAACGCAGCCAGGGCCTGGGCGAGTTCTACCTGCTGGCCCCCGAGGCCGGCGTGCTGAGTCAACGCCTGCATACCGCCGGTGACTTCGTGTCAGCGGGCGAGACCGTCGCCACCCTGAATGCCGGCAGCCAGCGCTGGCTCAGCGCGCATGTCCCGGCCCGCGCGGCGCAGGACCTGAGCCTCGGGCAGCACCTGAGCGTCGCCGGCACGAGCGACACGCTGACTCTGCGGCAAATGGACTACGTGATCGACAGCAGCAATCAGACCATCGAGCTGCTGGCGGAATTCGATGCCCCCACCACGCTGGCCACCGGCCAGGTCGTCTCGCTGGTACTGCCCCCCTCGGCCCCTGGCATCCTGGTGCCCGAGCGTGCCGTGGTGCACAGCGGCAGTGTCACGACCATCTACGTGCGTACCGCCTCGGGCGTGGAAGCCCGCACCCTCACCCTGCGTCCTGTCGGCGCGGATTACCTGGCGATGGACGGACTGCGCGCCGGCGAGGAAGTCGCCATCCAGGGCACCGCCGTGCTCAAGGGCATACAGCTCGGCCTGGGCGGGGGTGAATGATGCTGGCTTCGCTGATTCAGGCGTCCCTCAGCCAGCGACTGCTGGTGATCCTGCTGTCCCTGCTGCTGCTGGGCTTCGGCGGCAACGCCCTGCTCAACATCCCCATCGACGCCTTTCCCGAGATCTCGCCGACCCAGGTGAAGATCATCATCAAGTCCCCCGGCATGACGCCGGAGGAAGTGGAATCCCTGATCACCCAGCCGGTGGAAGTGGAACTGCTGGGCATTCCGCAGCAGACCATGCTGCGCTCGATCTCCAAGTACGCGCTGACCTCGATCACGCTCGACTTCGAGGACGGCACCGACATCTACTGGGCGCGCCAGCAGGTGGCCGAACGTCTGGGCAATGTCTGGGACAGTCTGCCCGGCGGCATCAGTGGCGGACTCGCGCCCACCAGCACCCCGCTGGGTGACATGTTCATGTTCACCATCGACAACCCGGACATGACGCTGGCGCAGAAGCGTTTCCTGCTGGACTGGACGATCCGTCCGGCCCTGCGCACCGTGCCGGGCGTGGCCGATGTCAACGCGCTGGGTGGCTTCGTGCGCACCTACGAGGTGCAGCCGCGCCGCGAGGCCATGAACGCGCTGGGCGTGAGCCTGCAGGACATCGCCGATGCGCTCGCCGCCAACAACCGCAATGACGGAGCAGGCCGCATCGACCAGGGCGAGGAAGTGATCCTGGTGCGCGTCGAGGGCGCCATCGCCGGCCTGGCCGACCTCGCCAACACCCAGGTAGGCAATGCCGAGGGCGACACCCTGCCGCTGTCGGAGGTGGCCACCATCACGGCCGGCAACATGGAGCGCTATGGCGCGGTGACCGCCGACGGCGGCTCGGAGACCGTGCAGGGCCTGGTCATCGGCCTGCGCGGTGCCAATTCCCGTGAGGTCGTGGAGGGCGTGCAGACGCGCCTCGACGAGCTGCAATCCTCTCTGCCGGAAGGCACCGAACTGCATGTGTTCTACGATCGCACCGTGCTGATCGAGAGCGCCGTGAGCACGGTGTCTCGCGCCCTGATCGAGGCGGTGCTGCTGGTGGTCGTGCTGCTCGGGCTGTTCCTCGGCAATGTGCGCGCCGCGCTGAGCGTGGCGGTGATCCTGCCCATGTCCGCCCTGTTCACCTTCCTGATGATGAACTCCATGGCCATGTCGGCCAACCTGATGAGTCTGGGCGGCCTGGTGATCGCCATCGGCATGCTGGTGGACTCGTCCATCGTGATCGTCGAGAACGTCGTCTCCTCCATGGCGCACCAGAAGGACGGCCCGCGCCGCCTGCCGGTGCTGCACGTCATCTACCGTGCGGTGCGCGACGTGGCGGCACCGGTGACCTCGGGCATCATCATCATCGTGATCGTGTTCCTGCCCCTGCTCTCGCTGGAAGGCCTGGAAGGCAAGCTGTTCGGGCCGGTGACCCTGACCATCGTGTTCGCGCTGCTCGGCTCCCTGCTGTTGTCGCTGACGCTGATTCCCGTGGTGGCCTCGTTCCTCGTGCGCGCCGACTCCCACGTCGACCCGTGGCTCAGTCGCACCCTGGCAGCGCTCTATGCGCCCCTGCTGAAGAAGGCGCTGGCCCGCCCGGCCTTCCTGCTGGGGCTGGGCGCCGCACTGCTGGGCGCGAGCGTGGTGGTGTACCCGCTGGTGGGCAAGACCTTCATGCCCACCATGGATGAGGGCGACCTGCTGATCCAGGTCGAGACCATCCCCTCCATCAGTCTCGAAGCCAATACCCGCATCATCCTGGAAATCGAGAAGGCCATCCTGGCCGAGGTGCCCGAAGTGCTGCGCGTGGTCTCGCGCAGCGGCTCGGACGAGATGGGCTTGGACCCGATGAGCCTGAACGAGACCGACATGTTCCTGCATCTGCGTCCGCCGGCAGAGTGGCGCGAGACCAAGGCCGAGATCGAGGACCACCTGCGCGAGGTGATGGATCGCTTCGTGGGCCTCAACTACGGCTTCACCCAGCCCATCGACATGCGCGTGTCCGAGATGCTCACCGGCTCGCGCGGCGATGTCGCCATCAAGCTGTTCGGGCCGGATCTGGACACGCTGAACGCCTTGTCGCAGCAGATCGCCGCGCAAGTCGAGGCGATCCCCGGAGCCATCGACACCATCGCCACCCTGAACGAGGGCGCGCAGTACCTGCAGGTGGGCGTGGACCGTGTGCTGGCCGGTCGGCTGGGACTGGACGCCGAGGCGCTGCAGACGCGCCTGCGTGCCGAGATCGAGGGCATCAATGTGGGCAGCGTGATGGAAGGCAGTGCCCGCATCCCCTTGATGGTGCGTTATCCGAGAATCGAGGGCGACGGCCTGGCGCAGCTGCGTGACAGCTTCATCGACCTGCCCGACGGCAGCCAGATTCCGCTGACCGATGTCGCCAGCATCGAGCGCGTCGAGGGGCCGATCCTGATCTCCCGCGAGTCCGGCCAGCGCTTCAGCGTGATCCGCACCGACGTGGCCGGGCGTGACCTGGTGGGCTTCGTGGACGAGGCGCGCAATCAGATTGCCTCCAGCATCGACATCCCCGAGGGCTATCGACTGGAGTGGGGTGGCGAGTTCGAGAACCAGCAGCGTGCAGCCGCGCGCCTGATGCTGGTGGTGCCGCTGGCGCTGTCGCTGATCGCGCTGCTGCTGTTCCTGACGTTCCATTCCATCAAGCAGACGCTCATCATCCTGTCGAACATTCCCTTCGCGCTCACAGGCGGCCTGATCGGCCTGTGGGTGACGGGCGAGTTCCTCTCAGTGCCGGCGTCGGTGGGCTTCATCGCCCTGCTGGGCATCGCGGTGCTCAATGGCGTGGTGATGATGACCTACTTCAATCAGCTGCGGGAAAAGGGGCTGGACATTCTCACGGTGGTCACCGAGGGCGCCCAGCGCCGTCTGCGCCCGGTGATGATGACGGCCTCGATCTGCGCCTTCGGCCTGGTGCCACTGCTGCTGGCCACGGGGCCGGGCTCGGAGATCCAGCGCCCGCTGGCCATCGTGGTGATCAGCGGGCTGATCAGCTCCACGTTGCTCACGCTGTTCCTGCTGCCGATCATCTACAAGGCGTTCCACAAGGCGATTGACCCGCTCACAGGAGAAGAACGATGAGTCGCTCTGACATGGATGCACCGGCGCAGGAACTCTGCCTGCTGGTGCTGAACACCTCCCCGACGCTGGAAGAGGCGCTGGTGGACTATCTGCTGCTGCAGGAGCACGTGGCGGGGTTTTCCTCGTACACCGTGTACGGCCACGGCCAGCACACGGGCCTGACTGTGGCCGAGCAGGTGACGGGCAAGCGCAAGCGCATGCAGTACGAGATGGTGGTGAAACGCGCCGACGTGCCCGCCATCCTCGCCTCTCTGGCGACGGAGGTGGGCCGCGACATCGTCCATTGGGAACAGCCGGTCAGCCATTACGGCCGGGTGGTGTGATCACAGCGGACGAATGTCCACCAGGGTTTCGGCCGGCGTGATGCGGTCGCCCTTCTTCACGTAGATCGCCGCCACGGTACCTGCCACGGCGGCCTTGATCTCGGTTTCCATCTTCATGGCTTCGATGACCAGCACGGCGTCGCCGGCGGCCACGCTCTGACCTTCCTTGACCAGCACCTCGACCACGTTGCCAGGCATGGTGGCGGTGACATGCCCCGGGCCGGTGGCGCGGGGACGCCGCCCAGGCCGCACTTCCGCCGACGCGGCCGCACCGGCGGACTCCAGCGTGATCTCCTCCGGCTCGCCATCCACCGTCATGTAGAAACGGCGTTCGGTGTCGCTGGACGGGCTCACGCCGGTGACGTGGATGTCGTAAGTCTCGCCATGCACGGTGATCTTGAATTCATGCGCCACCGGGGCCACGGCGGCCGCGCCGGTGGTGGGCGGCAGCAGCACTTCGGGCTTGAGGGTGCCGCGATTGCGGTGCTGCAGGAAGGCCATGCCGACGTCCGGGAACATGGCATAGGTCAGCACGTCCTCCTCGGATTTCGCCTCGTCGCCGATCTTGGCGCGCAGACTGGCCAGCTCGGGCGCCAGCAGGTCGGCCGGGCGACACTCCACCACGTCCTCGTTGCCGATGGCACGCTTGCGCAGGGCGGCATCGACTTCGGCCGGCGCGGCGCCATAGAGCCCCTGCAGATAACGCTTCACCTCATTGGTGATGGTCTCGTAGCGCTTGCCCGCGATCACGTTGAGCACCGCCTGGGTGCCCACGATCTGAGAGCTGGGCGTGACCAGCGGCGGGTAGCCCAGGTCCTTGCGCACACGCGGAATCTCGGCGAACACTTCCTGAATGCGGTCGAGCGCGCCCTGCTCCTTCAGCTGATTGGCCAGATTGGACATCATGCCGCCGGGCACCTGGCTGGACAGCACCTGGGTGTCCACGCCGTTGTATTCGCTTTCGAACTGGTGGTACTTGTGGCGCACCTCGCGGAAATGGGCGGCCACCTTTTCCAGCAGCGCGGAATCCAGCCCGGTGGTGTACCCGGCGGCTTCCAGCACGGCCTTCATGGTCTCTGTGGGCGGGTGGCTGGTGCCGCCGGCGAACGCGGAAATGGCGGTGTCCAGATGATCGATGCCCGCTTCCACGGCCTTGAGCTGACACATGGAGGCCATGCCCGAGGTGTAATGGGAGTGCAGGAACAGCGGCAGGTCGACGGCCTTGCGCAGCGCGGACACCAGCTCGAAGGTGACGGCCGGGGTCAGCAGCCCCGCCATGTCCTTGATGGCGATGCTGTGGCAGCCCATGGCCGCCATCTGCTGGGCCTGGGTCACGAAGCCCTGCACGCTGTGCACGGGGCTGGCGGTGTAGCAGAGCGTGCCCTGGGCGTGCTTGCCGGCACTGACTGTGGCGGCGATGGCGGTCTCGAGATTGCGCACGTCATTGAGCGCGTCGAAGATGCGGAACACGTCAATGCCGTTCTCGGCCGCCTTGTGCACGAAGGCCTCGACGACATCGTCCGGGTAGTGGCGATAGCCCAGCAGGTTCTGACCGCGCAGCAGCATCTGCAGGCGTGAGTTGGGCAGGACCTTGCGCAGAGTGCGCAGACGCTCCCACGGGTCTTCCTTCAGGAAGCGCACACAGGAATCGAAGGTGGCACCGCCCCACACTTCCAGGGACCAGTAACCCGCGTTGTCCAGCGCCTCGCAGACCGGGAGCATGTCGTCGATGCGCAGGCGCGTGGCGATCAGGGACTGATTGCCGTCACGCAACACGACGTCGGTGATGTGGATCTTTCTGCTCATTGACGGTCACTCCTGCTACTGGTTCTGTTGCTGCTCTGCTGTGGGAGCCTGCTTGCCTACATCGCCGACTGCGCGGCGATGGCCGCCGCAATCGCCGCCGCCAGGAACTCCGGGCGCCGCTTGGTGGAATACTGGGTCAATTCGGGATTCGCCTCGACGAAGCCGGTGTTGAAACTGCCGGAGCGGAACTCCGGATGGCGCAGGATTTCCCGGTAATAATGCCGTGTGGTCTGGATGCCGTAGATCTGCATGTCTGCCAGCGCCCGCGTGGAGCGCTGCAGCAGCTCTTCCCAGTTGCGCGCCCACACCACGAGCTTGGCGCACATGGAATCGTAATGCGGCGGAATGGTGTAGCCCGTGTAGATGGCGGCATCGGTGCGCACGCCCGGCCCGCCTGCGGAATAGTAACGGCTGATGCGGCCGAAGCTGGGCAGGAAGCCGTTCTTCGGGTCCTCGGCATTGATGCGGAACTGTGCGGCGAACCCGGTGTAGGTGATGGATTCCTGCTGCACGGACAGCGGCAGACCGGAGGCGATGCGGATCTGCTCGCACACGATGTCCACGCCGGTGATCTCTTCCGTGATGGTGTGCTCCACCTGCACGCGCGTGTTCATTTCCATGAAGTAGAAGCTGCCGTCGGCATCCAGCAGGAACTCGACGGTGCCCGCGTTTTCGTAGCCGACTTCGCGCGCCACCTTCACTGCGAGCTCACCGATGTAATGGCGTTGAGTGTCATCGAGCTGGGGCGAAGGCGCCAGTTCGATCAGTTTCTGGTTGCGACGCTGGATCGAGCAGTCGCGCTCGAACAGATGCACGGTGTTGCCCAGGGAATCGGCCAGCACCTGCACTTCGATGTGGCGCGGATTGACGATGCACTTTTCCATGAACACGTCGGCACGGCCGAAGGCCTTGGTGGCTTCGGAAATCACGCGCTGATAATTCTGTTGCAGCTCCTTCGCGTCATTGCAGCGGCGAATGCCGCGGCCGCCACCACCGGAGGTGGCCTTGAGCATGATGGGGTAGCCGATCTTCTGCGCGAAGGCGAGCGCTTCGTCAACGCTGGCCAGATTGCCATCGGTGCCAGGAGTCACCGGCACGCCGGCGCGTTCGGCACAGCGGCGCGCCTCGGTCTTGTCGCCCATGGCGGCGATGACACGGGCATCGGGGCCGATGAACTTGACGCCGCGCTGCGCGCAGATGGCAGCGAGTTCGGGATTCTCCGACAGGAAGCCGTAGCCGGGATGCAGGCCGTCACAGCCGGTTTCCACCGCCAGGTTCACCAGCTGGTGCGGGTTGAGATAGCCCTGCAGCGGGTCCAACCCCACGAAATGTGCCTCGTCGGCCTTCTTCACATGCAGCGCATAGCGATCGGCCTCGGTGTAGATGGCGACCGAACGCACACCCAGCTCGCGGCAGGCGCGTGCAATCCGCACGGCGATCTCGCCGCGGTTGGCAATGAGGACTTTTTTCAGCACTGAAGATTTCTCGAGTGTTGCGGAAAACGACCAGCGGTCCGAGGTGGGACATGGAAACGCAGGCAGCTTACTTAGCCGACATGGCAAGGTCAACCCGGCGCGGGCCTGCGGGTCGGCTTTGCCGGGAAAACGACAAACTATTGTCGATCGTAGACGCGCACCATGCGGATCGTGGCTCCGAAACTGCGGGGGCGGATCTCCAGCTCCACGCGCAGCCGCTGCCCGCCCTCCTCCAGTGTGTAGGTTTCCAGCGTGAAGCCGCCGTCGCGTGGACGCCCTTCCACCGCCAGCACCTCGCCCTCCCAGGCGGCCAGGGAGAAGTCCTGTTCGCCCTCTTCGTAGTGCTGCGAGGCGCCCACGCTCTGGCTGCGGCCATCGGTGTGGAAGACACGCTCGAAGCCATCCTCGTAGCCCATCCACACCTCGGGCTCATCCAAGGCAAAGCGCAGCGTGTTGTCATAACTGAGCCGGTCATACAGCTCGTGCTCGGGGGGGCCGCCGCGATAGCGCCCGCGTTCGCCCTTGCCGAACCAGCGCCGCTCCACCTTGCCCCCGGCCGCCTTGATGGCGGTTTCCACGGCCAGGTCCGGGTCGTCGCTCAGCTCGAGATTGGCGATCCAGGTGCCCTCAAGGGGATGTTCCTGCGCAAGGGTGCCTGGCACGCCGAAAGGCACCAGAGCCAGCATCAGCAGCAGCGCAGGCCAGTGTCGAAGTGAGGATGGATTGCGGGACATGGCGTCGTCTCCCATGGAATCTTTCGCGGCCGGCACAGCAAGCCGTCTGGCCGATGATGGGCGCATCGGCGCGCCGGTGCAAGTGAGCATTCCCCTACGACCAAGGCGGCAAGGCATGCGCTGAACCGTTGCTCGCTGTGTTCCAAAAACAAGCAGACTGCGGCACTGTCATCGCGCAGGCTACAGACAACACGACAATAATAACTTCAAGTGGAGAGTAGTATGAAAAGGTCCTCACGCAAGGGCGGGTCCCCCGCTGTCAGTCGTTATCTGCTCGGCGCCCTGGCGCTGTATCTGATCCCCGTGCCCGTGTTCGCGCAGGCCGCCAGTGCAGGCGACGAACCCGAAGTGGAAGAGGTGGTCGTCACGGGCTCCTTCATCCGCAACAGCCAGTTCACCAATGCCTCACCCGTGGAAACGATCACTCAGGAAGACCTGATGTATTCCGGCGCCGCCAACCTCGGCGAATACCTGCGCGATCTGCCCTACATGGAGAACATTGACACTGTCGCCTCGGTGCTTTCCACCCAGGACGGTCAGCAGGACTCCAACTCCGCGCGCTTCAATCTGCGCGGTCTCGGCACCGAAAGCACCCTGACCCTGGTGGATGGCCGCCGCGCCGTCAATGAGAGCGCCGTGTCCGCCCTGCTGCCCGGCATCGCCCAGCGCTCGGTGGAGATCGTGACCGACGGCGGCGCCGCGCTCTACGGCTCCGACGCCGTGGCGGGCGTGGCTAACCTGATCCCCTACAAGGAATACGACGGCATGAAAGGCCGCGTGTACTACAAGACCGATCAGGAAAACAGCTCCGAGCAGTACACCGCGGAATTCCTCATGGGCCGCGCCTTCGCCAACGGCCTGAACTGGGTCGGCGCCGTGGAGGTGAACAAGCGCACCCCCATGCTGGTGTCCGAGCGCCCGAAGTACCAGCAGGTCTATGACCAGGACAGCGCCTACAACAACCCCGGCCGCTGGGCCACGGCCACCGGCGCCGGCCGCACCGACCCGAGCTGCGGCACCTTCAACGGCACGGCCACCGATGTCAGCCAGTTCGGCTCCTTCCCCAGCGGCGAGCTGTTTGCCACCGGCTGCCGGCTGTATTTCGGCGAATGGCAGGACTTCGCCAGACCCTCCGAAGGCGTGACCCTGTTCAACAACGTCAATTACGAGGTGAATGACTCCCTGACGCTGGAATTCCAGATGAGCGTCAATGATCGCAAGTCGGTGCTGGCGAGCTCCCCCAGCAACTCGGTGACCACCAACCTGACCAGCCTGTTCGTGCCGGTCAATCACCCGGCCAACCCCTTCGGCGTGCGCGTGCGTCCCTCGACCTGGCGTCCGATCACCAAGGCCGGCACCCTGCCCAGCGTTCTCGCCGGCAACGGCATGGCCATGACGGAATATCACTACTATGCCGACGCCTACAAGTTCGGCGGCACCTTCAAGCTGGGCGACACCAGCTGGGAGGGCGAGGCCTGGATCGGCTACCAGGACTCCTGGCGCGAATACGACGGCCGCGTCTGGCGACTCTCGAAAATGCAGGCTGCTCTGAACGGCCGTGGCGGCCCGGCCGGCAACGAGTGGTTCAACCCCTTCGGTTCCGCCGACCCGCGTTCGCCCTTCTACAACGCCGCCCGCACGGCCAACAGTCAGGCCATGATGGACTGGCTGGTGGACCCGCTGAAATACCGCGACACCCACGACCGCCTGAAGTACTTCGACTTCGTCTTCAACGGCGAAGTGATGGACGTGCCCAACGGCACCATCCGCGCGGCCTTCGGCGGGCAGTTGCGCAACCAGAAGGACTTCGACTTCGAGAACCCCTACACCACGATGCGGGACAACCTCTACTCCAATGCCACCGCAGCGCTGGTACCCACAACCGATCGCGATTCCAGCGTGCGAGCCATTTTCGCGGAAGTGGAGATCCCCATTCTGGAGAACCTGGGGGTGAAAGCCGCCGTGCGCAGCGAGGACTTCTACACCATCGGCTTCAGCGCCACCAAGCCGAAGATCTCGGTGCTGTGGGAACCGCTGGAAACCCTGGCCTTGCGTGCCAGCTATGGCGAGAGCTTCCTGGCCCCGACTCCGGGCCAGCTTCGTCCGCTGGCCAAGGACTCCTGCACCATCGTCACCAGCGGCGTGGACCCGCTCACCAACCTCTCCCTGGACGGCACCGACAGCTGCACCTCGGGCAATCCGAGCCTGGGGGCGGAAGAGTCCGAGATCGTGAACTTCGGCGTGAGCTGGCGCCCCATCGAAGGGCTGAGCGTGGACCTGGACTATCAGGAGATCGAGTACATCGGGCGTATCTCCACGCTGATCACCTCCGAAGTGACGCGCCGCGAGCTGAACGCCTTCCTGGCGGCCAACAATCTGACCTCGGCGAACTTCCGCCCGGCCACGGTGCCGGCCGATGCCGCCAAGGGGATTGCCTGGGCGCTGGCCAACCCCAACGAGCTGATCACGCGTGACGCCACGGGCAAGGTGACGGATGTGTACCGCGCGCCGATCAACCTCTCCTCGCAGTTCGTGGAAGGCATCGACTTCCGTGCGCGCTACTCCTTCGAGGTGGGCGATCTGGGCAGCTTCACGGCCAGCCTGGGTGGCAACTACTACACGCGCTGGGAATACCTGCCGGACGAATTCTCTGCCTTCGCCAGCGGCATTGCGCAGCAGAACGCTCTCACCAATCTGGCCCCGCCCCTGCCGCGCTACAAGGCAAACCTGGGCCTGTCCTGGTTCCGTGGCGATCACAGCGCCAGCCTCACGGCTCGCCACAGCGGCAAGCTTAAGTTCGACGACGACACGCTGTCTCTCAACTACGCGGCGTTTGCGCCGGACTACATCCGAGCGATCACCAAGGTGGATGCGCGCTATTCCTACCGCTTCACGGCGTTCGAGGCGGACTCCACGGTGACTCTGGGCATCACGAACCTGTTCGACCGTGACGCCCAGCGACTGCCGATTGCCGGCGGTCTGGAAACCCGGGTGGATGATCCGTTCGGGCGGCAGTTCTACATGTCAATGGACTTCGATCTGGGGAATTGAAGCGCAGCCGTTTGATGCAGGAACCCGGCCCCAGGCCCGGGTGCGACTGAGCTGGACACGCCGTGAACCCGTCCGTGGGGGCTCGGCTGCCGCCGTCCTGGCGGCAGACGGTCCAGCTCAGTCGCACCCGGGCCTGGGGCCTCTTTTTTGTGCCGCCCGATCGGCTTGCGCTTGCGGGGCTGAGGCCAAGGCGCGGGCGCAACTTGTGGTGGCAAGTGCACTGCCACAGTGGACGCGGATCAAGCCGCCCGCTTATCCTTGTCTTTTCAGTTATTTGAGTGTGCTTTCACCATGCCTACGATTCTCCAGAACCTTCCCCTTGGTCAGAAAGTCGGTATCGCCTTCTCCGGCGGTCTCGACACCAGCGCCGCGCTGCACTGGATGAAACTCAAGGGCGCCCGGCCCTGCGCCTACACCGCCAACCTCGGCCAGCCGGACGAGTCCGACTACGACGAGATCCCGCGCAAGGCCATGGAATACGGCGCCGAACTGGCGCGCCTGGTGGATTGCCGGCAGCAGCTGGTACACGAGGGCATCAGCGCCCTGCAGTGCGGGGCGTTCCACATCACCACGGGCGGGGCCACCTATTTCAACACCACGCCGCTGGGCCGCGCCGTGACCGGCACCATGCTGGTGGCCGCCATGAAGGACGACGACGTCCACATCTGGGGCGACGGCAGCACCTTCAAGGGCAATGACATCGAGCGCTTCTACCGCTACGGCCTGCTCACCAATCCGTCCCTGAAGATCTACAAACCCTGGCTGGACCAGACCTTCATCGACGAGCTGGGCGGCCGCGCCGAGATGTCCGCGTTCATGACCGCCGCCGGCTTCGGCTACAAGATGTCGGCCGAGAAGGCCTACAGCACCGACAGCAACATGCTGGGCGCCACGCACGAAGCCAAGGATCTGGAATTTCTCAACAAGGGCATGCGCATCGTCAACCCGATCATGGGCGTGGCGTTCTGGCGCAGCGAGGTGGAGATCGCCGCCGAGGAAGTGAGCGTGCGTTTCGAGGAAGGCGTGCCGGTGGCCCTGAACGGCCAGACCTTCGCCAGTGCCGTGGACTTGATGCTGGAAGCCAACCGCATCGGCGGACGCCACGGCCTGGGCATGAGCGACCAGATCGAGAACCGCATCATCGAGGCCAAGAGCCGCGGCATCTACGAGGCGCCGGGCATGGCCCTGCTGTTCATCGCTTACGAGCGTCTGGTCACCGGCATCCACAACGAGGACACCATCGAGCAGTACCGCGAGAACGGCCGCAAGCTCGGCCGACTGCTCTACCAAGGCCGCTGGTTCGACTCCCAGTCTCTGATGCTGCGCGAGAGCGCCCAGCGCTGGGTGGCCTCGGCCATCACCGGCGAGGTGACGCTGGAGCTGCGCCGTGGCAATGACTACTCGATTCTCAACACCGAGAGCCCGAACCTGACCTACCACCCGGAGCGTCTGACCATGGAGAAGGGCGAATCGATGTTCTCGCCCCAGGACCGCATCGGCCAGCTGACCATGCGCAACCTCGACATCGTCGACACGCGCGACAAGCTCGGGCTCTACACCCGCTCCGGCCTGCTGAAGGTGGGCAAGGGTGGACATCTGCCGACGCTGGAAGGGCCGACGTCGGAGTGAAACAAGCCTGGGTCAGAGACAAGCTCGATTGCGTGTCTCTGACCCTGGTTGCCAGGCCTCAACGGCGATAGACGATCTCGCCGCCCACGATGGTCATCTGGTTCTCGGCGGTCAGGATGTCCGCCACCGGCACCGTCATCAGATCACGGTCGAAGATCGTGAAATCAGCATACTTGCCCACTTCCACCGAGCCTCGGATCTCTTCCTGGAACGCGCCATGCGCGGGCCAGATCGTGAACATCTTCAGCGCCGTCTCGCGGGAGACCGCCAGCTCCGGATGCCAGCCTTCGCCGTCCGTGCCATCCAGGCGCTTGCGCGCCACGGCGGCATAGAACTCGATGCGCGGGTCCCCCACCTCCACCGGCGCGTCGGAGCCGCCCAGGATCATCAGGCCACGATCCACCAGTTGCTGCCAGGGGTAGGCATAGCCCAGGCGATCAGGGCCCAGTCTGTCGGGCGCGAAGTTCAGGTCCCCGATGCCATGGCTCGGCTGCATGGATGGCAACACGCCCAGGTCGACGAAACGCTGCTGATCGCTCGGCGGAATGATCTGCGCGTGCTCCATGCGCCAGCGCAGGTCCTCACTGGCCCATTCGCTGCGGGGCACCGCGTCACGGGCCTCGGCGTACCAGTCCAGCAGGGTGCGCACGGCGCGGTCGCCGATCACGTGGGTCTCGATCTGGATGCCCTGGCGCAGCGCCGCGTGCAGCACCGGCACCAGCTCCTCCTTGGTGGTGCGGTTCATGAAGCCGTTGTGGTCGGCGTCGGAGTAGTTCTCGATCAGCGCCGCGCCGCGTGAGCCCAGCGTGCCGTCGATGAACACCTTGATGCCGCGCACGTCGAACAGGTCGTCGTCTGTCTTCTCGCGTCCGCGAGTGAGCATCTCTGCCGCTTCCTCCACCGGAATGGCGGCGTAGACGCGGTGCGCCATTTGCCCCTCGGCATGGATCTGCTTCATCAGGTCCACCAGGCGGTAGGACATGCCGGCATCCTGCGTCTGCGTCCAGCCCAGCGCCGCATTGCTCTGCAGGCCGCGCAGCAGATTGTCCTTGAGATACTCGTCGGTTTCGGGCGGCAGGATGTCACGGAACACGTTCATGGCATTGGCCAGCACGTAGCCGGTGAGGTTGCCATCGATGTCACGCTCGAAGCGCCCGCCTTCCGGGTCGGGCGTGTCGCGGGTGACGCCGGCCAGCTCCATGGCCCTGGAGTTGACGAGGGCCGAGACGCCGTCGGCACGGGGCATATAAAGCGGCTTGTTGGCGGTGAAACGGTCGACATCGTCCTTGTTCAGGAAGCGCTGCTCGTCCGTCCATTCGCGCTCGATCCAGCCGCGCCCCTGAATCCACTCGCCCTCGGGCACGGTGGCAGCCCACTCCTCGATGCGGGCCACGGTCTGCTGCAGCGTGGGAATGCCGAACAGGCTCAGGGTCTTGGTGCGCCGGCCCACGCCTTCCAGGTGCTGATGACTGTCGGTGAATCCGGCATAGACGTAGCGCCCGGCCAGATCGAGCTGCTCGGCATCGCCGCACAGATAGCGCTGCGCATCGGCATTGCTGCCCACGAAGACGATGCGGCCGTCACGCACGGCAGCGGCCTCGGCGGTCCACTGCGCCTCATTGGAGGTATAGATCGTGGTGTTGTGCAGCACCAGGTCGGCAGCCTCGCAGCCAGAGGCGTTGCTGGCGACAGGGGTCGCCGGCGTTGCCGGGGTGGACGGGGCATTGTCGCTGCAGGCGGCAAGCAGCAGGCTGAGAGAGGCGGCAACGTACAGCGAGGGACGCGTGACAATCATGGCGATGAGTTCCGTCAAGTGTAGGGGGGCAGGTGCGGCCGGGAGTATACCTGCGTCGACGCTGAGTAGGACACACAGGGCGCTGCCCGAGCGCAGGATTCTAGTGGGGGCACCTCGCCGACGCGACTGTTTTTGCGGCGTGTCATCTCTTTTGCAGGGGCCTTGTGGTAATTTAGGCGCCCGCTGCCATCCGCACTACCAGCCCCTCGCTCCAGGAAATCACCAGCATGAAAATCGGCGTACTGTCCAGAAACAGCAAGCTCTACTCCACCCGCAGACTCGTGGAGGCAGCCCGCGCGCGGGGTCATGAGGTCCGCGTGGTGGATGTGCTGAAGTGCTACATGAACATCACCGCGAACAACCCGCTGGTGTACTACAAGTCCGCCGGCGCGCATGCGCCCGAGGCGCTGGAGTTTGACGCGGTGATTCCGCGCATCGGCGCCAGCGTCACGGGCTATGGCTGCGCCGTACTGCGCCAGTTCGAGGTGTGCGGCATCTATTCCGTCAATGAATCCATCGCCATCACGCGCTCCCGCGACAAATTGCGCGCTCACCAGCTGCTGGCCCGCAAGGGCATCGGCCAGCCCATCACCAGCTACGCCCACTCGGCTGATGCCACCAGCGATCTGATCGCCTCGGTCGGCGGTGCCCCGCTGGTGGTGAAGATCATGGAGAGCACCCACGGCAATGGTGTGGTGCTGGCCGAGACCGACAAGGCGGCCGAGGCGCTGATCAACGCCTTCCGCGGGCTGGAGGCTGACTTCCTGGTGCAGGAATTCATCAAGGAAGCCGGCGGCTCGGACATCCGCTGCTTCGTGATCGGCGACAAGGTGATCGCCGCCATGCAGCGCACGGCGCTGCCAGGCGAATTCCGCTCCAACCTGCACCGCGGCGGCTCGGCCACCGTGGTGCGGCTGCGCCCCGACGAGCGCAAGCTGGCGGTGCAGGCCGCTCAGGTGATGGGGCTGGACGTGGCGGGCGTGGACATCATCCGCTCCAATCACGGCCCGCTGGTGCTGGAGGTCAACTCCTCGCCGGGCCTGGAGGGCATCGAGAAGGCCACCGGCAAGGACATTGCCGGGGCCATCATCGCCTACATGGAGAAGGACAGCATGAAGGGCCCGAACAAGATGAAGGGGCAGGGCTGACGGCTACTGCGGTGCCACCGCACCCGGACCACCCTTCACGGCGGGAAGGCCCACCGGCAACACCGTCCACGTCACGTAATCGCGCACCACTTCCAGCGTATCCAGCGTCAGACTCACATCCAGAGTATGGCTGCCTTGGCCCAGCCCGGCGGCCAGCCCCGGACAGCGCAGCACCTTGCCACCCGCGGAAAGGTGGTACTGCTGCAGACACTGCGCCAGCTGTTGCGAGACATCCCGCCGCGCCGCGCTGCCTGTGTTCGGCCCGGACAAGGTCGCCTTGCCCGACACGATGCTGCCCTCACGTTCCAGGATCATGGCGAAGTCGAACTGCTGGTTCGCGGCATAGGTGCCGGTGGGCGGCGAGAGCGAGAAGCCCGGTGCTGGCGCCACGACCGAGAACGCCTCTTGCGGCCCCGACGCCACGCCGTTGATGCGCGCTTCAACGCTATAAACCCCCGGCGTGAGCGCTCCAATGGTCTCGGTAAAATCCAGCGGCACCACAGCGGCAATGCAGATCGCCACCGGATTGCCTCGGATGCTGGTGTCCACGATGATCCGCGCTCCCTCCATGACGATGCTGCTCTCGATGATGTCGCAGGGGCTGCCCACGAGCCCCTTCACCTGCACTTCGATCAGGCTGCGATCGGTGAGCGGGGACGGGCTGAGCACGAGCTGCTCCACCACGCCGTATTGCGCCTGCGCCAGAGCGCTGGAAAACAGCAGCCAGGAGGCGGCTGCCTTGACGATCACACTGCCTTTGAATGTCACGATGCACTCTCCTTGGAATCTTCTCTGGTTCTGGTTGTCTCGCATTTGTGGAAATATTTCACACAAAACGCATGAACCGAATATAGACAGGAATGCAGCCAGCCCGAGTGACTGAGGTCACAAGGGCCGTACACAGGACAGGAATTCACCAGGATACGCGCAAACCGCCGGGCAGCGGCCTCAGGACGTGTGCAGATGGCAGGACACGGGCTGTCGGTCGCTCGTCAGCACAGGGGCGACGCTGCGGCAGACATCCATCACCTTCGGGCAGCGCGTGTGGAAGGCGCAGCCGCTCGGCGGGTTGATCGGCGACGGCACATCGCCCACCAGGATCTGGCGCTGCGACACATGGTGCGGGTCCGGCACCGGAATCGCCGAGATCAGCGACTGGGTGTAAGGGTGCCGCGCCGTGCGGTAGATGCTCTCGCCCTCCCCGCTCTCCACGATGCGCCCCAGATACATGATGGCGATGCGGTCGGAGATGTGTTTCACCACCGCCAGGTCGTGGGCGATGAACAGGTAGGACAGATTGAACTCCTTCTGCAGGTCGATCAGCAGATTGAGAATCTGGCTCTGGATGGACACGTCCAGCGCCGACACCGGCTCGTCGCAGATGATCAGCTTCGGGTTCAGGGCGATGGCCCGGGCGATGCCGATACGCTGGCGCTGGCCGCCGGAGAACTCGAAGGGATAGCGCGTGGCCGAGCGCGCCGGCAGACCCACCAGCTCCAGCAGCTCGGTGACGCGCTGACGCCGCCAGACCTTGTCGCCCATGGCATGCACGATGAACGGCTCTTCCAGGATCTCCCCCACGGTGTGACGGGAGTTCAGCGATTCCATCGGGTCCTGGAAGATCATCTGGATGTCGCGCCGGAACGGCATCATCGCCTTGCGACCGAGGCGCGCCAGGTCGGTGCCGTTGAAGAGAATCTCGCCGGCCGTGGGCTGGTAGAGCCGCGCGATGCAGCGCCCCAGCGTGGACTTGCCGCAGCCGGACTCGCCCACCAGGCCGAGGGTTTCGCCGGGCAGGATGTCGAAGCTCACGCCGTCCACCGCCTTGTTGAACTTGCCGGTGCGCATGAAGATGCCCTCCTTCACCGGGAAGTGCATCTTGAGGTCGCGTACCTGCAGCAGCGGCTGCACCGAGGCATTGTTCAGAAGGGTCACACTCATGCCGCCAGACTCCCCAGCGCACAGCGCTTGAAACTGCTGCTGTCGCCGCCGCCGCTCGGCGCTTCCTGGCTCTGCAGCTCACGCCATTCGTAGCACGCCACCTGATGGCCCGGGGCGATGATCTCGGCCGTGGGCGGTGCCAGCAGACAGCTGTCCTTGCGGTAGCGGCAGCGGTTCTCGAAGCGGCAGCCCTTGGGCATGTCGAGCAGGCCGGGCACCATGCCCGGAATGATGGTCAGGCGCGACTTGGGCGGGGTGTCCAGACGCGGGATCGACTCCAGCAGGCCACGCGTGTAGGGGTGGCTCGGGCGGTCGAACACATCGAGCACACTGCCCTTCTCCGCCACCTTGCCCGCGTACATCACCACCACCTCGGCCGAGGTCTCGGCGATCACCCCCAGGTCGTGGGTGATCAGGATCACCGACATGCCCATGTCGCGCTGCAGCTGCTTGATCAGCTCCAGGATCTGCGCCTGGATGGTCACGTCCAGCGCGGTGGTGGGCTCGTCAGCGATCAGCAGTGCCGGCTGGCAGGCCAGGGCCATGGCGATCACCACGCGCTGGCGCATGCCGCCCGAGAGCTGGTGCGGGTATTCCGTCATGCGGATGTCCGGCGCCGGGATGCCCACCTTGGCGAGCATCTCCACGCCTTCGCGGATGGCCTGCTCCTTGCTGATCTTCTTGTGCAGCAACAGCACTTCGGTGAGCTGGCGCCCGATGGTGTGCACCGGGTTCAGCGCCGTCATCGGCTCCTGGAACACCATGCCGATCCGCGCCCCGCGCACCTTTTGCATCTGTGCGATGCTCATGGGCACCAGATCCTCGCCCTGCAGCAGGATCTGCCCGCCCATGATCTGCCCGACCGGCTGCGGCAGCAGGCGCATGATGGAGAGCGCCGTGACGCTCTTGCCACAGCCGGACTCGCCCACGATGCCCAGGGTCTGGCCCGCCTTCAGGTCGAAGCTGACATCGTCCACTGCGCGCACGCGACCTTCGTCCGTGGCGAATTCGGTGACAAGGTTCCTGACAGAGAGAATCACATCCGACATAGGGGCCTACTGCTGAAAGTACTGGTCATAGACGTTGATCTGGGGCGGGAAGGTCTGGCCCGCGCGGCGCGCCGCCAGGGTCTCGTCCTTCATGGCCATGTCGATCCAGTGCACGAAGGCGTCTTCGGCAAAGCTGGAGTAGCGCACGTTGAAATCCTCGGGCCAGCGCACCCAGCGCCAGGACGCGTGCCAGTAGAACGGCTCGACGAAGGCCGGCACGAACGAGGCCTGGTCATGGTGCAGCTGTGTCATGCGGTGAGCCAGATCGATCATCTCGGCGCGGTCGGAAGACGCCACGTAGCGCTCGATCATCTGGTCCATCTCGACATTCGCGAACACTTCCAGATTGTTGGTCTGCGGCTTGACCACCCGCGCTGGGTTCACGCTGCCATCCGCCAGGAAGGCATCGTCATAGGCATTGTCGGAGTGGTAGGAATCCCAGTAACGCGGGTACATCTCCAGCCCGTAATTGAAGGCGATGAAGTACATGTCGTGCTGCTTTTCCTGCGCCTTGCGCGAGCCGGCGGCGACATCGAGCATCTCCAGCCGCAGCTCCAGGCCGGCCTTGGCGGCCTCTTCACGCAGGATGGTGAAGACGTCGCGGTAGCGCTCGTAGTGGGTCGAAAGGGTGAAGGACAGGCGCTCGCCCGCCGCGTTCACCAGGATGCCGTCGGGCCCGCTGCGCTCGAAGCCGGCCCGGGCGAAGTGCTCCCGTGCCAGGGCGATGTCATAGGGGCGCGCCTTCACCGCCGGATTGGTGAACTCGCCATAGCCCTGCTGGGCAGAATCCAGGCGCGTGAAATCGCCCCGGAAATAACGCTCGATCACCAGTGCGAAGTTCGCGGCGTACTGGATGCCCAGACGCACCTCGAGATTGTCCAGATGCGGCCGGGACGTGTTGATCCCGAGGCCCCAGGGCGCACGTGGCCCGTCGTTGTAGAACATGGATTTGTGAATGTAGCCCCCGGCCACATCCGGGTCGGTGTCGGGCAGGTTCTCGTACCAGTAGTCGGCGGTGCGGATCTTGAACTGATCGATGTCGCCGCGGCGGAAGGCCTCGAATTGATTCGCGGTGTCGCGGATCACGCTGAAGCTGATGCGGTCCATGTTGTAGCGGTTGCGGAAGAACTTCAGATCCTTCGCCCACCAGTCCTGCACGCGCGTCATCACGATGTTGACGCCCATGTTCACGTTCTCGGGCCGGATCTCGTAGGCGCCGGCGTGGGGCACGAAGCGCCACTGATAGCGCTCGGTGAAGTCGGGGCCCAGTTCCTGGAAGAAGTGCTCGGGCACCGGCGCCAGACTCAGGGCCAGCGCGGCCATGTCCGGCTTGGCCTCGACCATGCTGATGGAGATCGTGTGCTCGTCGTACTTGCTGATGTTGGTGTACTGCGTCGAGTACCAGTTGGCCGACCACGGGTCGTTGATGTGCTCGGACAGGTAGAAATAGAACATGAACAGGAAGTCGTCAGCCGTGATGGGCTCGCCATCGGTGAAGCGGGCCGCCGGGTTCAGGCGCACATAGACCGTCTTGCTCGGGAAATCCACCGCCCACTCGGTGGCGATGGCCGGGTAGAACTCGAATTCATTGGGGTGGCGATGCGCCAGCGACAGTGCCGTGTAGTCCAGGATCCAGCGGCGGAATTCGCCCGAGGAATCCGGGCCGTTGACGCGCAGCGTGGCCGGGAAGTCGGGCATGTACTCGTACTGCGTGCCGCCCTTGGTGGCCTCGGGCGAGCCGATGTCAGGCAGGTCCATGCCGTCTTCCCAGACGAGCCCGGTGGGAATGTCCGCCGGCGTCTTGAAGGCGATCAGCTCAGGGCGCGCGGCATACCAGGCCTGCACGTCGGCGCTGATGTCGGCCGTGGCGGCAGGCGCCGAGCCCGCACTGTCAGGCGTCGATTCCCCCCCGCAGGCCGCGAGCAGCAGCGCTGCGCCGAGCAGCAGGGCCCGGCGCAGTCCGCACAGCTTTGTCAGGACGGACCCTGCGCTCATTGCAGGCCCTGGTACTGGTCATAGACTTCGATCACCGGCTCGAAGGGCCGGCCGGCACGACGCGCTTCCTGCGTCTCGGCCTTCATGTCCTCGTCGATCCAGTGCGCGAACATCTCCTGCGGCGTGCTGGTATAGCGGAAGTTGAAGCCTTCCGGCCAGCGCACCCAGCGCCAGTAGGCGGTGCGGTAGAAGGTCTCGACGAACCCCGGCGAGAACGACGCGTACTCGTGATGACGCTGCTGGATCATGTGCGACAGCTCGATCATGCGCTGCTTGTCCTCGGAGTCGTCATACTCCTCGATCCACTGGTCCAGTTCATGGTCGGCCA
>Ga0222712_10000479_pt1 | contig 52401 bp, 58 predicted proteins | sample C33_657DmetaG_FD_165043 | JGI IMG/M metagenome (GOLD analysis project Ga0222712, IMG submission 165043) | Estuarine water microbial communities from San Francisco Bay, California, United States - C33_657D | ecosystem: Environmental > Aquatic > Marine > Unclassified | place: USA: California... | reverse complement strand
TACCAGCCGACGCTGGCCACCGAGATGGGCAACCTGCAGGAACGCATTACCTCGACCAACAAGGGCTCGATCACCTCGGTGCAGGCCATTTACGTGCCCGCCGACGACTTGACCGACCCGGCGCCCGCCACGTCCTTCGCCCACTTGGACGCGACCACCGTTCTGTCGCGCGACATCGCTTCGCTGGGCATCTTCCCGGCCGTCGATCCGCTCGACTCCACCTCGCGCATTCTTGACCCCCAGGTGATCGGCGATGAACACTACGCCGTCGCCCGCCGCGTGCAGGAAGTGCTGCAGCAGTACAAGGCGCTGAAGGACATCATCGCCATTCTGGGCATGGATGAACTGTCGGAAGAGGACAAGCTGGTCGTGGCGCGCGCGCGCAAGATCCAGCGCTTCCTGTCGCAGCCCTTCTTCGTGGCCGAACAGTTCACCAACTCCCCCGGCAAGTTCGTCGAGCTGCCGGACACGATCCGCAGCTTCAAGGCGATCGTCGAAGGCGAATACGACCACCTGCCCGAGCAGGCCTTCTACATGGTCGGCGCCATCGAAGAAGTCGTGGCCAAGGCCGCCAAGATGGCCGCCGAAACCTCGAAGGCCGCCTAAGCCGTGGCCGCCGCCAAGATCGCCTTCGACCTGGTGTCGCCGGAACGGCTGCTGCTGTCGGTGCAGGCCGACATGGTCACCGTGCCCGGCGCCGAAGGCTATATGGGCGTGATGGCGGGCCACAGCCCGCTGGTCGCGACCCTGCGCGCCGGCATGATCGATGTGCTGATCGATGGCAAGGATGACCGCTATTTCATCCGTGGCGGCTTCGCCGAGATCAGCCCGGCCAAGATCACGGTGCTGGCCGAGGAAGCCATCCCAATGACCGAGCTGGACCTGGCCGTGCTGGACCAGCGCATCGCCGACGCCCAGGAAGACGAAATCGCCGCCAAGACCGATCGCGACCGGCAGGCGGCCGGCCAGATGGTGGATGACCTGAAACTGGTCCGCGCCGCGTTTTAAGTCTGTAGACGGATAAAAGTGGAACCGGCCAGCGGTTGTGGCGGCGGCCGTGGTTTTTGCTATATTACCGTCACAAACCAGGCAGGAACTTTCGGACCATGACGGTCGCACCCGTCTACAAGCAGGGTTGGACCATGGACGATGTCCACTGGTCGCTGTTCGACCGTGACAAGGTCGATCCCTTACTGCTGTCCGCGATCAAGGCAGCGGCGCTGGTCGAATATAACGCGCCCGACTATGTCACCTATCTCAGCCGGGTCTTTGCCGGCAGCCCGCAAACCCTGGCCGCCATTGAGCAATGGGGTCGCGAGGAAAGCCAGCACGGCCGCGCCCTGGGGCGCTGGGCCGAACTGGCCGATCCCGAATTCAAACTGGAGGAGGCCTTTGTGCGCTTCCGCAAGGGCTATACCCCTGCCCATTTCGCCGGAGCCGAGGAATCGTCCGTGCGCGGTTCGCGCCGGGGCGAGATGGTGGCCCGCTGCGTGGTGGAGAGCGGCACCTCCTCCTATTACACGGCCATCCGCGACGCGACCGACGAACCGGTCCTCAAGGAAATTGCCGGGCGCATCGCCGCCGACGAGTACCGCCACTACAAGCTCTTCTATGACACGCTGAACGCCCAGAGCGAGCCGGACATCGGCTTCTGGACCCGGCTCAAGATCGCCATCGGCCGGGTGCGCGAAAGCGATGATGACGAGCTGGCCTACGCCTTTTACTGCGCTAATGTTCCGCCTGAGAAAGAGGCGATAACGCCCTACAAACGCAAGAAATATTCAAAACTTTCCACCCAGGCCAGCATGTCGGTCTACCACCGCAAGCATATCCAGCGGCTGGTGCAGATGGTGGTGAAAGTTGTCGGCGCCAACCCGCATGGGCTGATCGCCAACCTGGCCGGCGCCTTCCTGTGGCACCGGCTGCAAAGCAGGACCGCCTAACCCTCGACCGGCTCGAAGGCGCCGGTGACCTCGTCGCGAACCAGCAGCTTGCCCGAGGCGACGCCGAAATAGGCGCCGTGCAGTTTCAGCTCCCCCTTCTCCACCGCCGCCCGGACGAAGGGGAAGGTCATCAGATTCTGCAGGGACAGTTCGACCGAGGCGAATTCCAGCTTGCGCAGATACCCCTCCTCGCCCTCCGCGCCCATGGGCCCGATGGCCTCGGCGGCGGGCGCAATCTGGCTCATCCACTTACCGATGAAATCGCTTTCGCTCAGCGGCGCGGTTTCCATGGCGAAGGCCCGGATGCCGCCGCAAAGGGCATGACCCAGCACGATGATGTGCTCGACGCGCAGGGCGCGGACCGCGAATTCCAGCGCCGCGCTGGCGCCATGCTGGCCGCCGCCCGGCTCATAGCGCGGCACCAGGTTGGCGACGTTGCGCGCCACCAGGATTTCACCCGGCGCGGAATCGAAAATGACTTCGGGCGACACGCGGCTGTCGACGCAGCCCATCACCATGATGCTGGGCTTTTGGCCCAGACCCGCCAGTTCCTGATAGCGGGCGCGTTCGGAAGCGAACCGCCCGTCAATGAACGACCGGTATCCTTTGGCAAGACGCTCGGGAAACATCAGGTCTCCTTTTTTTGGTCGCGCCGGACGGCCCCTGCGCGGCTTCGCCGCTTCGGGTCGCCGGTCGCTCCTACGCCTTGCGCTTGACCATCATCTGCTTGATCTCACCGATCGCCTGGGCGGGATTGAGGCCCTTGGGGCAGGTGTTGGCGCAGTTCATGATGGTGTGGCAGCGATAGAGGCGGAAAGGATCTTCCAGATTGTCCAGACGTTCGCCCACCTGCTCGTCGCGGCTGTCGATCAGCCAGCGATAGGATTGCAGCAGCGCCGCCGGGCCCAGATAGCGTTCGGAATTCCACCAATAGCTGGGGCACGAGGTCGAACAGCAGGCGCACAGGATGCACTCATAAAGACCGTCCAGCTTGGCGCGGTCTTCGGGCGTCTGCTTCCATTCCTTTTCCGGCTCGGCCGTCTTGGTCTGCAGGAAGGGCTGGATGGAGGAATATTGCGCGTAGAAATTGGTCAGGTCCGGCACCAGATCCTTGACCACCGGCATGTGCGGCAAGGGATAGACTGCCACCGCGCCGGAACATTCATTGATCGCCTTGGTGCAGGCCAGCGTGTTGCCGCCTGCGATGTTCATGGCGCAGGAACCGCACACACCCTCGCGACAGGAACGCCGGAACGACAGCGTCGGATCGATCTCGTTTTTGATCTTGATCAGCGCGTCCAGAACCATGGGGCCGCAGGTGTCCAGGTCGACGATAAAGGTATCGACCGTGGGATTGCCGCCCGCATCCGGATCGTAGCGATAGACTTTGAATTCCTTGGTGCGCTTGGGCTTCTTGCCGCTGGCCGCCTTTTCGGCAGGCCAAACCTTGCCCTTTTTCACCCGGCTGGCCTTGGGCAGCATGATCTCGACCATTACGGGCAAACTCCTGAAAGCACGGCTGATTTGCGGGCATTTTGCCATGCCGGCACGGCGAGGAACAACCCGGGAAACGCGCCCCAGCGTCGCGCCCCGGACATAGAGAGAACGGTTCTCAAGAGCCGATCTGTTCGAACACCCAGGCGATTTCGGCGGGCGCGTCCCGGGTGACGCCGCTGATGACCAGTTGTTCGGCCCGGCGCACGGTAGGACCACCCAGATAGACGCTTTCCTCGACTTCCAGGTTTCCCCCGCCGGCGCGGAACCGCCAGCCCTCGCCGCCCGGCAGCTTGAGCAGTATGCCGCCCCCGTCCAGCCGCGACACACGCACATCGGGATGGATATGAAAGCGCACGGCGAAGTTCAGTCCCGGAACGCTCAGCTCGCCTACCGGAACCAGCCGGTCGCGTCCCGTTACCATCAACCCCTGCGGCGACAAGGTAATCTGGCGTTCATGCCGCAACCCGAACCGCTCGGCATAGGCATCGTGCATCGCCTCCGCCTGCCAACCCTGCGCGGTTTCGACCCGGCGCGACAACGGCTCTTTGGGTCCGCCCATCAGGCGCGGCCCCAGAAGATCGCGGGCAACACCTGACGGCAGGATATGGGCGCTGGAGGTATCGGACAGCGTCAGGGTGGAATGGGCAGCCGTGGCCCTGAGCGCCGCGTTCCAGGCCTGATGCGTCAGTCCGCCCGAGCCGCAATTGACCACGATGCGGTCATTGCCGGACGACAGTTCGAACGCCCCCGCGCCCGCATGGGCGCCGAGCGCAAACGCGCCTTCGGGCGTCTTGCCGCAATCCAGCAGGCAGAGTGTGCGCCCCGCCGTCAGGCGCTGATAGGCGCTGTGCCGGGCATGGTGAAATGGCTGGCCACGGATTTCATCGCGCGCCAGCAGCCCCGCGATCATGCTGGCATCGCCCTCCGCGCCGCCATTGAACAGCGCCAGCGCGCCATCAGCATGGCGGAAGAAGCGCAGCATCGGCGCCATGCGGTCGTGCGCATTGCGCAGGCCATGCGGCGGTTCTTCGCCCACCGCGCTCAGCGCTTCCATCACCATGATGATGTGGCGATAGGCCGACAGCAACGCTTCGGGCGAACGGCTGACATGGCCGCCATCGGGCAATATCTGGCGTTCGATCTCGCTTTCCAGCCGCGCAAGCCCGGTATCGAGCCGGGCGCGGCTGTCATCCAGGCACAGGCCCGACAAGGCCAGAACGGCGGCAGTCTCAAGGCGGGGCAACCCGTCGGGCGCTTCCATCGAAATGCGCTCCAGCATTTTGCACTGCTCGCGCAAGGACACGAACAGGCGCGAGCGCCACATCATTTCGGAATTCAGGATCACCAGCCGGCCATGGCTGAAAATGTGCGCCAGTCGCCGCGCCATGATGTGCGGCGACCAGGCCGGCTGCGAATACTTGCTGTTCCGCTTGATCCACTGGCCGATCAGGTTCGTGGCCAGGCGCCGCGAGGGCTCGCCGCCCGCCGTGGACAGCGCCGGAAGCCAGGCAAAGGCATGCAGCGCTTCGTGCCAGGCCGTATTGGGCGGCTTCAGATCGAAAACCGAAACCCCGTCCGGCACGTCGACATTCTGTCCGTGGAAACGAAACCTTCCGCGCAGCAGCCCATCTGCATCTTCCAGCCGGCGCGGAAGCGCGTCCCAGGGATGAAACACGATGTGATCGGCGAGCTGGCCCTTGAGCATGCGCCGGAAGATCCAGCCGCGCCGCCACCAGGTCTGGAACGGGGCAGCGCCGCGGCGAAGCCCCGCCTTGGTCAGTTCGGGAAGGAGCGGCAGGAGCTGCTGCGCCTGCACCCTCAACCTCTCAAGGCTTTGATATTGTCGGCATAGCAGGACGGCCCGCCCTGGAACACCGCGGTGCCCGCCACCAGCACATTGGCGCCAGCGGCAATGGCGCGCTTTGCGGTTTCCGGCGTGATGCCGCCATCGACTTCCAGCGCGATGTCGCGACCGGTCGCATCGATGCGCTTCCTGGCTGCGGCAATCTTGTCGAGCTGGCTTTCGATGAAACTCTGGCCGCCAAAACCGGGATTGACGCTCATGATCAGGATCAGGTCGACCAGGTCCATAAGATTGTCGAGCGCCTCGATCGGCGTGCCGGGATTGAGGACCACACCCGCCTTCTTGCCCAGCTTGCGGATCTGCTGCAGCGTGCGATGGACATGCGGCCCGCTTTCGGGATGCACGGTCAGCCCGTCGGCGCCCGACTGCGCGAATATCTCGATATAAGGATCGACCGGCGCCACCATCAGATGCACGTCGAAGGGCTTTTCGCCATGCGGCCGCAGCGCCTTCACCACCGCCGGGCCGATGGTTATGTTGGGCACAAAGTGCCCATCCATCACATCGACATGAATCCAGTCGGCGCCCGCCGCCTCGATAGCCTCGATCTCCGCCCCCAGTTTGGAGAAGTCGGCGGACAATATGGAGGGAGCAATCAGAACGGGGCGGGCCATGCGGTTTAAGTGCCGGATTCCGCGTGTCGCCGCAAGGCGTTGCGAATCATTCCTATCCGGGCCGGCTCCCTCAGGAATGCGACAACGGCCCTGCGGCAACTCCGGTTGAACTGGCGGCCCCCCGCCCTTAAAGTCCGCCCGGTTCGTTTTTTGTTCGTCCTGGAAGGCATTTATGGCGGAAAACCCGCAAACACCGATCGCGCACCCCCGCCCGCTGTCTCCCCACCTGACCATCTATCGCTGGCCGCTGACGATGATGACGTCGATCACGCATCGCATCACCGGCATGGCGCTGACAGTGGGAGCGTTGATCCTGGCCTGGTGGCTGGTCGCCATTTCCAACGGGCTGGACGGCGGCTACCAGACCTTCATGGCGCTGGCGGCATCGCCCATGGGCATGCTGGTGCTGTTCGGCTGCACTTGCGCGCTGGCCTACCACTTCTTCAGCGGTATCCGGCACCTGGCCTGGGACCTGGGCTATGGCTTCGACAAGAAGGTTTCGGAGCGCAACAGCGTGCTGATTTTCACGCTGTCTTTCTTCTCGGCGGTGGTGCTGTTCGCGATCGTCTGGACCGGTCATGGGGGGTACCTGCAATGAAATCGCTGCAGACCCCGCTGCACCGCGTGAAAGGCCTTGGCTCGTCGCATTCGGGCACCGGCCATTTCTGGCGCGAACGTGTCAGCGCCGCTGCCCTCATCCCGCTGTCGCTGTGGTTCGCCTATGCCGCCATCGGCCTGGCCGGCACCACGACCTCCGCGCCGCTGCAGTTCTTCGCACAGCCGGTGAACGCGTTCCTGATGGCGTCCTTTGTCATCATCTCGCTCTATCACGCCGCCATGGGCGTGCAGGTCGTGATCGACGACTATGTCCATTCGGCCGGAACCAAGATCGCCCTGTTCCTGCTGGTGCGCCTGTTCGTCATCGCCACCGGTTCGGCCTGCCTCATCGCGCTGTTGCGCATCTCCGTTTTCTAGGACGTCGTCATGCCCCCCGCCTATAATATCGTCGATCATACCTTTGACGTCGTCGTTGTCGGGGCCGGTGGCGCCGGCCTTCGCGCCACGCTAGAATGTGCCGCGCGCGGCCTCAAGACCGCCTGCATCACCAAGGTTTTTCCCACCCGCAGCCATACTGTGGCGGCACAGGGCGGTATCGCGGCAAGCCTGGGCAATATGGGCGAGGACGACTGGCGCTGGCACATGTACGACACCGTCAAGGGATCGGACTGGCTGGGCGACCAGGACTCCATCGAATATCTGTGCCGCAACGCGCCGGAAGCGGTGTACGAGCTTGAGCATTTTGGCATGCCCTTCAGCCGAACCGAGGAAGGCAAGATCTATCAGCGCGCCTTTGGCGGCATGACCGGCAATTACGGCAAGGGCATCGTGCAGCGCACCTGCGCCGCTGCCGACCGCACCGGCCACGCCATGTTGCACACGCTGTACGGCCAGTGCGTGAAGCATGAGGTCAATTTCTTCATCGAATATTTCGCGCTCGACCTGATCATGGAAGACGGCGCCTGCCGCGGCGTGATGGCGTGGAATCTCGATGATGGCGCCATTCATCGTTTCCGCGCCCACAAGGTCATTCTGGCCACCGGCGGCTATGGCCGGGCCTATGCGAGCTGCACCGGCGCCCACACCCAGACGGGCGACGGCAACGCCATGGTGCTGCGCGCCGGCCTGCCGCTGCAGGACATGGAGTTCGTGCAGTTCCACCCCACCGGCATTTTCGGCGCGGGCGTCCTGATCACCGAAGGCGTGCGCGGCGAAGGCGGCTATCTGACCAATTCGGAAGGCGAGCGCTTCATGGAGCGCTACGCACCCAACGCCAAGGACCTGGCGTCCCGCGACGTGGTCAGCCGCGCCATGACTATCGAAATCCGCGAGGGCCGCGGTGTCGGCCCCGGCAAGGATCACATCCACCTGCATCTGTCGCATCTGGACCCCAAGATCATCAACGAGCGCCTGCCCGGCATTTCGGAAAGCGCGCGTATCTTCGCGGGTGTCGATGTCACCAAGGAGCCGATCCCGGTCCTGCCCACCGTCCATTACAATATGGGCGGCATTCCCTGCGCCTATACCGGCGATGCGCTGACCTTGCAGGACGGCAATCCCGATACCGTCGTGCATGGCCTGATGGCCGTGGGCGAAGCGGCCTGCGTGTCGGTGCATGGCGCCAACCGCCTGGGCTCCAATTCGCTGATCGACCTGGTCGTGTTCGGCAAGGCGGCGGGGATTCAGGCCGCCAAATCGCTGGAAGACATCGGACAGCATCAGGATCTGCGCAAGAATGCCGGGCAGGACGCGATCGATCGTTTCGACCGCCTGCGCCATGCCAGTGGTTCGACGCCCACTGCCGTGATGCGCGCCGCCATGCAGAAGGCGATGCAGGAAGACGCCGCCGTGTTCCGCACCGGTGAAAGCCTTGCGGCCGGCAAGTCGCGAATCGCGGAAATCTATGGTCGCCGCAGTGAGATCGGGATCAAGGATCGTTCGCTGATCTGGAACACCGACCTGGTCGAGACGCTGGAATTCGACAATCTAATCCAGCAGGCGGCCGTCACCGTGGCGGGTGCGGTCAACCGCCCCGAAAGCCGCGGCGCCCATGCCCGCGAAGACTTTCCGGGCCGCGACGACGAGAACTGGATGAAGCACACGCTGGCCTGGCTGGATGTGAACACCGGCGAAACCAAGATCGACTATCGCCCGGTGCATACCTACACGCTGACCAACGAAGTGGAATATATCGCGCCCAAGGCCCGCACCTACTAGGCAAATTCGCGGCTGAACCCTTGGCGATGGCGCGCGTTGTATTGGCGATGGACTGCACCCATTTGAGGTTGTCATGATTGCCCGTTGCCTGATCGCCTTTGCGCTGATTTTCGCCACCGCCGCGCCGGCCCTTTCGCAGTCGCCCACGCCGGCCCGCCGCATCAGCGGCGCGGTGCCCGCGCCCGACGATCGGGCGCGCCAGTGGCTGGTGCTGGTGGACGACAAGAATTATTCACAGAGCTGGAGTGAATCCGGCGCGGCCTTCAAAGCCAAGCTGAAGAACGATGCCTGGGCGTCCGATGCCGCCACCCGCCGCGGCCCGCTGGGCGCCGTCGCCAGCCGCGGCCTGAAGTCGATCGACCTTTCGCGCAACAACACCGCCGTGGTGCGCTACGACACGGTCTTCGCCCGCAAGGCCGCTGCCGTCGAGACCGTCACCCTCAACTTCGAGAATGGCGGCTGGTCGGTCAGCGACTATACGGTCGAGTAACCGGAACTTTTACCCGCACATTCGGTTCACAGATCATAATCGGGGAATTTCCCCCATAGTGATTTGGAGACAGCCTGTGTTTTACAAAGCACTGCTTGCCGGACTGACTGTGGCGGCCGGTACACTGTTATCCACCCCAAGCCTCGCGGATGCCTGTAGCGACCGTGACCATACCGGCGGCACCATCCTGGGCGCCATCAGCGGAGGCTTTCTGGGCGGCGCCGTCAGCAACGGCAATAGCGCCGGGGTGATCGGCGGCGCGCTGCTCGGCGGGTTGGCGGGCAACGCCATTGCACGCGACATGGACTGCGCCGACCGCCGCCCTGCTGTGCGCGCCTATGATCAGAGCTTTCGCGCCCCGGTAGGCCGCCGCGCCGAATGGAGGCGTGGTCCCAACCGCGGCTACATCGTCACCCACCGCGAATATTACCAAGGCCCGCGCCTGTGCCGGGACTTCACCCAGGTGGTCTATCGCAGGGGCCGCCAGTTCGACCGCGCCGGCACCGCATGCCTTCGCCGGGACGGCCAATGGGAATTTGTCTGACCGGCGGGTTCCCGAAAGTCGGATTTTTTCGTTTGCGGCCCGTGGTTTGGCCGTATCGCAACCAATGGGTAACCATTGATCGCTAGGCTGCAGAGGAAACTCTATCTCAGCGTGTCATGGCGGAATCCTGGGCAATCAGCGTCGGCGGCCGCGTGTATGGCCCCTACAGTCTCGAACAGATGCAGGGTTTTCATGCTGAAAACCGCTTGGCGGATCATTCGCTGATCGCCCGCGCCGGCGAAGAACAATTCCATCCCGCCATCGAAGACCCCGAGCTGGCGCCGCTGTTCAAGACAGCTGAAGCCGAACTGGCTGCGCCGGCGGCCGAACCGGCCGCCGCCGCGACGCCCCACCGTTTCGGCCGCAGCGAGCCAGAACCGGATGCGCACCCCTCGCATTTCGTGATCGTCGCCGACCTGAAATCCAGCTCGATCAGCGGGCTGGAAGAAGAGATTTTCACCCTGGGCCAGGCCCACCGTTTCATGCCCCAGGCCTGGATTTTGTCCAGCGAAGCCTCGATCAACACAATCCGCAACGCGCTGGTGCAGAAGCTCGGCAAGATCGACACGCTGTTCATCGTCGATGCCGCGCACGACAAGGCTGCCTGGTTCAATTTCGGTCCCGAAAGCGACACCCGCATCCGCAAGATGTGGAGCCGGCCGATCGATTTCTCCGGCGCCGAAAAGCGCGCGGTCAGGCGAGCCTGAGCCCCGCCGCGTAGCGCCCGGCATTCGCCACATAGATTTCCGCCGACGTCCGGATACCCGCAATCTGCTCATGGGTAAGATCACGTATGGCCTTTGCCGGCGATCCCAGGATCATCTGACCATCCTCGAAGGTCTTGCCTTCGGTCACCAGTGACGCCGCGCCCACCAGCGAGCGCGAGCCGATGCGCGCGCGGTTCAGAAGCGTCGTGCCCATGCCGATCAGCGAATGATCCCCCACCGCCGCGCTGTGCACGATCACCCGATGGCCGATGGTGACGCCGGTGCCGATTTCCACCGGCTGTCCCGGATCGGCGTGCAGGATGCTATGATCTTGCACATTCGAGTTTTGGCCCACAGTGATCCATTCATTGTCACCGCGCAGCACAGCGCCGAACCAGATACTCGCGCCTTTCAGCAACCGTACCTTTCCGATCAGAACGGCATCGGGCGCGACGTAACAGCCTTCGGCAATTTCCGGCATCACACCATCCAGCGCATAAATCGGCATTCGCATCTCTTTCATCAAAGCGCGTTCGATTATTCACACACCGCAGCGCAAAAATAGATACCCTTGAAACAGGCGGTACGATTCGCCGCCTATATTTGAGGGGGTAACGGCACTGGTGCACCTCGCACTGCGTTCGCCAAGAATTCCAAGGCCCGGGACACCGGACAGCCCACCCCTTCGCTCACACCTCAAAGCACCTCACATCGGGAGTATTTATGGCCAAACGCTCCATGCGTTCGAAGTCGCGTGACTCTGCCTATGCCCAAGAAAATGTGCATCCGCTATTCCCCGGCCGTGCCGGCTGGACACCTCACGATCCCGATGGCCAATTCCGAGACCGAAAATACGTAAAGAACATCCGGGCGATGAGCCCGGCCCAGCAGCAGCTTATGGATGCGGTCGATACCAACAGCGTGGTTCTGGCGCTGGGGCCGGCCGGTACCGGCAAAACCTATCTTGCCATCGCCAAGGCGGTGGAAGCGCTGGAAGCCGGCAAGGTTCAGCGCATCGTGCTGTCACGCCCCGCGGTGGAAGCTGGTGAAAGCCTGGGTTTCCTTCCCGGCGACATGCAGGAAAAGCTCGCGCCCTATCTGCGTCCGCTCTATGACGCGCTAACGGAGCGGCTGGGCACCAAGCGGCTCAAGGCGATGCTGGCCGACGGCATCATCGAAATCGCGCCGGTCGCGTATATGCGTGGCCGGACGCTCAGCGAATGTTTCGTGGTGATCGACGAAGCCCAGAACTGCACCTACACGCAGATCAAAATGCTGCTGACGCGGCTGGGCTGGCGTTCGACCATGGTGCTGACGGGCGATCCCGACCAGACCGATCTGCTGCCCGGCATTTCCGGGCTGGCCGACATTGCCGCAAAGCTCGATCCGCTGCCGGACGTTCCGGTGGTGCGGCTGGCGGAAGGCGACATTGTGCGCCACCCGCTGGTGGCATCGATGCTGACCGTGCTGTGAAGGAAAAAGGCGCAGGCGATCCCTGCGCCTTTTTTTCCTAGATGGACTCGCTGATGTTGAGCATCGCCAGTCCCAGAATGAAGGCCCAGTAGGCCGCTATGCTCACAGCGAAGCTGTAGGCAATGCGCGAGCATTCCTTTTTGCGGACTGAGCGGGTGGAGTTTTCGAACAGCACGCTGGGACCGGCCAGCAGCATCACGCTGTAATAGGCGCAAGTCGCGATCATGCCCTGCGGTTTGTCCGCCACGAGGCGATAGGCATTGGCGACGATGCCGGACAGTGTCAGCCCGCCCGCGAGCAGGAAAAGCGCCAGGATGAGAGTGTGCATGGTTGCCCCTTAGGACTGAGCCTTTCTGGTTTGGAACAGCGAAAAGACAGCCGCCTTCACCTTGGCCTGGGGCTCGGCCTGGTGGAGATCGGCCGCCACGGCCCGCCACTGGGGGCTAAGAGGCGGAAGGTTGCCGGACAGCAGCGCGGCACAGAAAAAGGCCGCTCCGGCCTTGAAAAGAACTGACATGTCCTGAAATGACGCGAAAATGATGTTTCCAGGTCACGCGTCGCAAGAATTGGGCAAGCGCTGACGCCGCCAGGCGCCGGCGGTGTTAAGATGCCGCTTACATGAGCAACACGGGCGAACAGGGCGACATTCACCAGCATTCCGGCTGGTGGCTGCCTTTGTCCGTCCTGCTCGTCATTCTGCTGCTGTCGGGCCTCTTCTTGGGCTGGTATTTGCGCCCCGGCCTTAAACCGGTGGGCGCCCCCACCGGGCAATCCAACATGGTCAATCTGACGGTGCGGGGCAGCGCTTTCGCCATTCCGGCAAATTATATCGAGAAACCCGCCGCCCGCGCCGGCGGCGACCTGGACAGCCTGGCGCTGATGGCGCTGTTCCCGTCCTTCCGCGGCTATTCCAGTGAAGAGGCCCGGCTGTTCCAGGGCAACGCGCCGGATTCGCCGGTCATCCATATCAGCCTGCGGGGCGACACCAACAATCTGTCACCGCAGGCGCGGCTGCAGCGCATCTATGGCCCCTACCTCACCGCCCGAGACGGCGCCCCCGGCCCATTCGGCCTCACCCAGTATGGCTTTCGCCGAAACTCCGGCTATGAGCAGAACGACCTTTTTGCAGGTGACGGCGCCAACGGGCTGGTGCTGCTGCTGTGCGAGCGCGCGGGCAGCGATTTGCCCAGCCCCAACTGCCTAGCGATCGACCAGCCGTTGGCGCGGAACCTGACCTTCTCCTATCGCTTCAAGCGCGCCTATCTGGCGCGCTGGCGCGAGATGGCCGGCGGCGTTCACGAACTGATGGCTAAATTTGAAAGCCGCTGAACTGCCTGCGTCTAGCGCGAGGGCGGCGGTTCCGGCAGATCCATTTCCAGGATCGCCATGTTGAAAGCGTAGGAGACTTCGCCGTCTTCCTCGTCCTTGAACAGTACGCCGACGAATTCGCCATTGATCTGCACTTCGACGCTGTCCTGCTGCTTGGGACGTTCGACGATGGTGATGGTGTCGAGGCGGAACAGGTTGCGCAGGTATTTTTCCAGGCGCCAGATTTCGCTGCGGGTCAAGGCCGGTTCCTCATGATTGGACGCCCCCAAGTCGCATGGCTGGAGGGTGATTTCAACCGCTTTCACTAGCCTGGCCTCGCGTCGCGCTTGGCCGCGCGCCGCGTCCATACGCTGCCGCTATGGACCGTTCGTTGCTTTCGCAGGTCCACTGGACTGCTCACCCGCTTTGCGGGACGCAGCTCACCCCGTATCGCCGGGCAATTCCTCGATGTAATGGTCCATCTGGTGCGAAGGCCGTTCGCCGCAATCGCAGTTCACCAGCTTGGCGGGCACGCCCACAGCGGTGCAGTGGGGCGGTACCGCTTTCAGCACCACGGAACCCGCGCCGACACGGCTGTATTCGCCGATCTCGATATTGCCGAGGATCTTGGCGCCAAGCGACAGCAGAACGCCGCGGCGGATCTTGGGATGGCGGTCGCCGCTTTCCTTGCCGGTGCCGCCCAGCGTCACGTCCTGCATGATGGAGACATCGTCTTCCACCACGGCGGTCTCGCCGATCACGATGCCGGTGGCATGGTCCAGCATGATCCCGCGGCCGATCTTGGCCGCGGGATGGATGTCGACGGCGAAGAGCTGCGAGATTCTACTCTGTAGGAACAGCGCCATGGCCTGGCGGTTGTTGGTCCACAGCCAGTGGGAGATGCGGAAACTCTCCAGCGCATGGAATCCCTTGTAGAAGAGAAAGGCGTCGACATAGGAGTGGCAGGCCGGATCGCGCTCGAACACAGCCGACAGGTCGGCGCGCAGGGCCGCGCCCAGTCCAGGTTCTGCCGCCATGGCGTCGTCGAACATTTCGCGGATCGCCAGCGGGCTGAGGTCTTCCCCGCCCAGCTTGCGGGCCAGATGGTAGGACAGCGCCTGTTCCAGCCGCTCATGCTGCAGAATGGCGGCATGGACAAATCCCGCCAGGGTCGGTTCTCGCGTGCCCATGGCCTCGGCCTGCTGGCGCAGGGCGGTCCAGATGGGATCGACGGTGGATACTTTTTCGCGCGGGCTGGGCATGGGAGGCTTCTACCATGAATGTTTGTAGAATTTCAAAACGCTGGAAACCGGCCATAATTTCCCGGTAAGTATTAAACATTGGGGGCACACGCGTCTTATTCGAGGCCTGCATGAAACTCCTGAAGTCCAAGGCCGTCCGCCTGGTGGCGGCCCTTTTGATGATGTTGCCGCCGCTGGCGACCGGGCCCGCGCTGGCCGTGTCGGTCGAAGACCTGAGCGGGGAATGGACACTCCTGATCCCCGATGCTTTCCCCGGCATGGTTTTCAGCTGGAAAGTCTCCAAAGACGGCACCTATCAGGAAGACGCCAAGCGGACGATGAGCGGGCGTCGTACCCAGCCCACCATGTCCGGCAAGTGGAGCGTGGAAGACCGTCATCTTGTGATGACCCAGGACAGCCAGGGCTTCGTGTTCGAAGGCGATGTGACGGGGAACTTCTATTCCGGCTCCCTGTTCCTGAAGGGCGTTCCGGTTTCGCATTTCTGCGCCGTCAAAGGCAGCGAGTCGCCCGGCTCTTGCGACCGGCTGTCGGCCTGATATCAAGGCCGCATGTCCGAACGCCAAACCTTCAATCATCCCGCACCCGATGCCATCGACCTGCTGCTGACGCGCCGCTCCGGCTCTGCCAAGGCGATGAAAGCGCCAGGCCCTTCCAGGAAGCAGATCGATCAGATCCTGCAGGCCGGCGCCCGCGTGCCCGATCACGGCAAGCTCTTCCCATGGCGCTTCATCATCTTTGAAGGCAAAGGCCGCGACCGTGCCGGCGACATCCTGGCCGAGGTGATGGAAGCCGAAGGCGAACGCGCCAAGCAGGTCGAAGAAGAGCGCGGCCGTTTCCTGCGCGCACCGCTGGTGATCGGCGTGATCTCGTGCGCACGCGAAGCGCACAAGGTGCCGGTCTGGGAGCAGGAATTGTCGGTGGGCGCGGTGTGCCAGAACATCCTGATCGCCGCCACGGCGCTGGGCTTTGTCGGCAACTGGCTGACCGAGTGGTACGCTTTTCATCCGGTGGTGAAGCAGCAGATGGGCCTCAAGCCCGGCGAGCGCGTGGCGGGCTTCATCTATATCGGCACGGCAAAGGCCGAACTGGAAGAGCGCCCCCGTCCCGAGATGGAAAAAATCACGACGCGTTTCTAGCGGATGCCGATCATCTTGTGGGTCTGCAACGACAGCCGCCACTGGGGATTGGCCAGGCAATAGGCCGTGGCGGCTTCCGTGTTTGCGCCGCGCGCTTCATTGTCCATCGGCTGCAGAAAGAAGTTCTGGAAATTCTGGCCCGCAAACCGCTCCGGCGGCGCGCCGTCCTGCGGAAACACCAGCTTGAGTTCATCGCCATGCGTAAGCTTCTGCTGCGCATCCGCCTTGGGGCTGACACAGATCCAGTCGATGCCCGGCGGCGGCAACAGCGTGCCATTGGTTTCAATACCGATCTCGAAGCCCTGCTCTTTCAAAGCGGCGATGGCGGCGCTGTCGAGTTGCAGCAAGGGCTCGCCGCCGGTGCAGACCACATAGGGCTTGCCGCGTGCGCCTTGCGGCCACGCGGCCATTACGGCGCGGGCCAGCGCGGGCGCATCAGCAAACTTGCCGCCTCCAGGCCCGTCGGTGCCGATGAAATCGGTGTCGCAGAAACGGCAGGTCGCGTCTGGACGATCTTTTTCCACGCCGCTCCACAGATTGCATCCGGCAAAGCGCAGGAACACCGCCGCGCGGCCGGTCTGCGCCCCCTCGCCTTGCAGCGTGTAATAGATTTCCTTGACGCTGTAGGTCATGGGGCGATGTACCGTCGGTATCCGGCAGCCCGCAGTTCGCAAGCCGGGCAGGCGCCGCAGCCATAACCCCACTCATGGCGCTGCGTGCGGTCGCCTTCGTAACAGGTGACGCTGTCTTCCACGATCAGCTTGACCAGCGCCGCCCCGCCCAGCGCTTCGGCCAGCGTCCAGGTCGCCGCCTTGTCCAGGCGCATCAGCGGGGTGTGGACCCGCACTTCGCGCGCAAGAGCCAAGGAAAGCGCCCGCGCCGTTGCCTGCACGGTTTCGTCACGGCAATCGGGATAGCCAGAGTAATCCGTTTCGCACATTCCGCCGACCAGATCGGCGATGCCGCGGCGATAGCCCAGCGCGGCGGCGGCGGTGAGGAACAAGACGTTACGCCCAGGCACGAAACTGGTGGGCAGACCATTCTCGCCCATCTCGATCTTGCGGTCGTCGGTCAGCGCGCTGCCGCCTATATCCTTGAGTACCGCGAGTGGCAGCAAATGATCGTCACCCAGTCGGGCGGGATGTTGCGCGCGCAGCTTTTCCAGAATGACGGGACGCGCTTTCAACTCTGTGGCGTGGCGCTGGCCATAGTCGAATCCAACCGTTTCCACCCGGTCGAAGCGCGACAGCGCCCAGGCCAGGCAGACGGTGGAATCCTGGCCACCGGAAAACAGCACCAACGCGGAAGAACCAGACATGGCGGGGATGTAGCGCTGACGGGCAGCCGGCACAAACAAAAAGCTTACGCGACCCTCGCCGTACCGGGCTGCGCGCAAACACGGGTCGGCGGCAGGGCGATGGTGACGCAGGTGCCCTCGCCCACGGCGCTTTTGACCGACAGCGTGCCGCCATGCAGCTCCGCCAGCGCCTTGGCGATGGAAAGACCAAGCCCCGTGCCTTCGAAGCGCCGCGCCAGGCTGCCGTCGACCTGGCGGAACGGTTCCAGCGCTGCTGCGATGGTTTCTTCCGCCATGCCAATGCCGCTGTCGGACACGGTCAGCAAGGCGCCGCCATCCGCCGCGCGGGTTACGACGAAGCGGACTTCACCCATCTCCGGCGTGAATTTGAGCGCATTGGCCAGCAGGTTTCCAAGCGCCTGCGCCAGGCGGCGCGGATCGACCAGCAGCGACGGCATGTCGGTGGGCATGTCGATGGCGATAGCGCGTTGGTCATGGGTGACGCCGCGCGCCAACTTGATCGCCTGTTCGGCCACATCCAAGATGTTTTCCGGACGCGCCTCGATGGTCAGCAACCCGCCTTCCAGGCGCGATACATCCAGCACGTCGTTGATGACGGCCAGAAGACGCGCGCCGCTTTTGTGGATGTCGCCGGCATAATCGCGGTAGGCGTCGTGCCCCACAGGCCCCAGAACCTCATCACGGATGATCTCGGAAAATCCCAAAACTGCGTTCAGCGGCGTTTTCAGTTCGTGGCTCATCGCCGCCAGGAACGCCGCCTTCATCTTGTTGGCGATCTCCGCCTGGCGCAGCGCGGCGCGCAGCGCGCGGTCCTGCTCGAATTTTTCGGTGACGTCCTCGACTGTGCCTTCATAGCAGAGCAGTTCGCCGGACCAGTCGCGCACGGCACGTGCATTTTCCGATATCCAGATACGATGGCCGCCGCGATGATGAATTTCGGAAACGAAGTTGGTCACCATGTCGTTGGCCTGCATCAGGGCACGGAATTCCTCGCGGCGGCGCGGCTCGACATACAGCTGCGCAGAAATGTCGGTCAGCCCTGCGATCAGCGCATCGGGATCGGAATAGCCGTAGATATCGGCCAGCGCCTGATTGACCGCCAGATAATGCCCATCGGGCGTGGTGCGGAATATGCCGTCTACCGCATGATCGAAGAACGCACGATAGCTGGCCTCGCCGGCCGTCACGCGCGTGCGCGTCTCTTCGGCCACGCGCGCCAGCAGCATCAGGCCAAAACACAGCACTGCCAGAATGATCAGCCCGGCGACGAATTGCCCGCCGAGGTTCGACACCATCCCGACACCGATCACCAGCCCCGCCACGAAAAAGGCAAGCGTGCCCGCAAGGCCGGAACGGTTGCGGCCATGTTTCTGCATGGGATCTGTCAAAGGAAGCATGATGGCAATATGTCGGACTACGCTTCGTCTTAACGCGAATTCCTAAATGTCCAGTTGCGTTTAGCGAGATTCGAGACATGTCACGCGCGCTGCGCGTTAGCGCTTTTTCAATCTTGATGGAGCGGGCGTTAAAGATGCGGGCTGAATGCATCGATGCTGGCAAGATTGGCGTGCAATCGCGATCGCAATTGCCCAATTCACGCGCAGATACGGATGGATTTGTCCGAAACCGGACTTTGTGGGAGATTGGCTGCTCTTCCAAAAAAACATCGCTGCAAAAAACATTTCATGCTGCCCCACGCGCCATGCCCGACCTGATCCGCAAAAGCGGCGCGCGGCGCGCCTGGCAGCGCATGCTCAGCGGCCGCCGGCTGGACCTGCTGGAACCCAGCCCGCTGGACATCGAGATCACCGACATCGCCCATGGCCTGGCCCGGGTCGCCCGTTGGAACGGCCAGACCAAGGGCGCCCACGCCTTCTCGGTGGCCCAGCACAGCGTGTTGGTGGAGCGGCTGGTGTCCGACCTGTCGCCCCGGCTGACCCGCGAGGCCCGGTTGATGGCCCTGCTGCATGACGCCCCCGAATATGTTGTCGGCGACCTCATAAGTCCCTTCAAGGCTGCAATCGGCATTGATTACAAAGCCTTGGAGGAAAAGCTTCAGGGTGCGATTCATCAACGTTTTGGACTGAGCGCGCAGGTCCCGACGGCGCTGAAGACCCTGTTCAAACGGGCCGACCACCTGTCGGCCTATTACGAGGCCACCCAGCTTGCCGGCTTTGAGGAGGCCGAGGCAGGCCGGCTGTTCGGAAAGCCGCCTGCGGCCCTGAAAACGCCCCGGCTGGCCCCCTTGAACACCGCCGAGGCCCAGGCCCTGTTCTTGGCAAGGTTTAACCGCCTTTATGCTCAATAGCTGCTAAAAGGCGGCCATGCCCCGCCTGCTGGTCACCCCCCTGTCGAGCCTTCCCGAGGCCCTCAAGACCCATGCCCCGACGCATCTGGTCAGCCTGCTGTCGCCCGAGCACATGATCGGCACCCCTGATGGCTTTCCGGCCGCCGGACATCTGCGTATCGGCGTGAATGACATTATCGATCCGGCGGCCGGCACCGCGCCGCCCCTGCGCCGCCATATCGAAGATCTGCTGACGTTCTCGCGCACCTGGGATGCGCGTTCGCCGATGGTGATTCACTGCTGGGCCGGAATCTCGCGTTCCATGGCGAGTGCTTTCACCATCCTTTGCGACCGGCTGGGGCCGGATCGCGAAATCGAAATCGCCCGCGCCATTCGCCAGCGCGCGCCGCATGCCCAGCCCAACCGGCTTCTGGTGCAACATGCCGACGATGCGCTGGGACGCGGCGGGCGCATGATCGCCGCGCTCAACAGCATGGGGCCACCCGTTGTGGTCGAAGAAGGCGTAACGACAGCCTTTCCGCTGGTGGGCCTATGAGCAAGGACTCGATTGTCAGCATCGGCCTCTCCGCGGCCATCGTGGCGGTGGAAAGCGAGCAGCCCATGGTGCTGGTGGTGTCGCATGACGGCAGCGACGACGCCCTGCCCTTTGGCCCGTTCGATCCAGCTCATCACCGCACACTTGAATCGGGCCTGCGCAACTGGGTCGGTGAACAGACACGTTTCGACCTGGGCTATACCGAGCAACTCTACACATTTGGCGACAAGGGCCGGCACACGCCGGCGGGCGGCGACAAGGGCCATCAGTCCAGCGCGCGCGTGGTGTCGGTGGGCTATCTGGCGCTGACACGGCGCATGAAGGAAGCCCCGAAACGCAATGGCGCGGCTGGTACAATTACTTCCCCTGGGAAGACTGGCGCGACTCCAAGCCTGCCATGATCGACAGTGTTATTCTGCCCGCGCTGAAGAAGTTCGTGAAGGACGCGCCCGATGCGGAAACTGCGGAGCTCCGGCGCGAACGCGTGAACGTGTGTTTCGGCGATGGCTGGGATGAAGAACGTGTGCTGGAGCGCTACGAGCTTCTGTATGAAGCCGGGCTGGTGGAGGAATTCTATCGTGACAGTGGCCAGGCATCCAAAGGCCCCGCGCTGGGCACGCCAATGCTGTTCGACCATCGCCGCATTCTGGCCACCGCCATCGCGCGGCTGCGCGGCAAGCTGAAATACCGCCCGGTGGTGTTCGAACTTATGGCGCCCACCTTCACCCTGCTGGAATTGCAGCGGGCGGTGGAGGCGCTGGCAGGCCTGCGACTGCACAAGCAGAACTTCCGCCGCCTGGTGGCTGAACAGGGGCTGGTGGAAGGCACCGGCAAACTCTCCGCCCCGGCCCGCGGCCGTCCCGCCGAACTATTCCGATTCCGCCGCGAAGTGCTGCGCGAGCGCCCGGCGCCAGGCCTGCGCCTGGGCGGTCGGCGGACGAGGTCCGCCTGATTTGATTGCGGGCGTCCGCCCGCGGGCGCGGAAAATCGTCATAGGCGGGTCACAAAAGACTGATCTGCGGCCTTCACGACTCTTGACCCAAATATGCTCGCATGTAGCATAATGCACGAACCGGCTCCTTGAAGGCCGGGTTTTTTGCCCCATATATATACTCGAAATGAGTATTAATTGGTGGCAGGAGGACGAGATGGGAGTTGAACTGGCCTATACCGACGCCGTCGCCCGCGCGACCCGCGATCTGTATGCCAAGGTTTCGAGCGTCATTCCGGAAGTGGAATGGCCCGTCCATGCGCCGTTGATCGCCGAGATCAACCGCCTGAAGCGCGAAAAGAACGCTGTCATTTTGGCGCACAACTACATGACGCCGGAAATATTCCACTGCGTCGGCGATTTCGTCGGCGACTCGCTGGCCCTCGCCCGCGAGGCGGCGCGCACGGACGCGGCCGTGATTGTGCAGGCGGGCGTCCACTTCATGGCAGAGACCTCGAAGATCCTGTCGCCGCAAAAGACCGTGCTGATCCCCAGCATGGAAGCCGGTTGCAGCCTCGCCTCCTCCATCACCGGCGCCGATGTACGGCTGCTCAAGCAGAAATATCCCGGCCTGCCGGTGGTCACCTATGTGAACACGTCGGCGGATGTAAAAGCCGAAAGCGATATCTGCTGCACCTCCGGCAATGCCGTGAAAGTCGTCGAGCAGATCGCGAAGGACTTCGGCGTCGATACCGTGATCATGATCCCGGACAAGTATCTGGCCCGCAATGTCGCAGCCCAGACCGGCGTGAAGGTGATCACCTGGGAAGGCGCCTGCGAAGTGCATGAGCGTTTTACCGCGCAGGAAATCCGCGACTATCGCACCGCCCATCCCGGCATCGTGGTGCTGGCCCATCCCGAATGCCCACCCGAAGTGGTGGCGGAAGCCGATTTCGCCGGTTCGACCGCGGCGATGATCAACTATGTCGGCAGCCACAAGCCCGAACGCGTGGTGATGGTGACCGAATGCTCCATGAGCGACAACGTCGCGGTTGAAAATCCGCAGACCCAGTTCATCCGGCCGTGCAACCTGTGCCCGCACATGAAGCGCATCACGCTGAATGGCATCCTGCACAGCCTGCAGACCATGACCCACGAAGTGATCGTCGATCCAGTGATTGCGGCGCGGGCCAAGGCCCCGATCGACCGCATGCTGTCTGTGAAAGTCTGAAATGAGCCAGGTCGACAGCATCGTCGAAACCGACGGCGCATTGATATTGGGCGCCGGCATCGCGGGTCTTTTCACCGCGCTGAAGCTTTCGCCCATGCCTTCCATCGTGCTGGCCGGTACCCGGCCGGGCCTGTCTGGTTCCAGCGCCTGGGCACAAGGCGGCATCGCGGCGGCGATGGGCGAGGATGACAGCTGGCAAAGCCACGCCCATGACACAATGGTTGCGGGCGCGGGTCTGTGCGATCCAGCGATCGTGGATCTGGTGGCGCGCGAAGCCCCGGACCGCATCGAAGACCTGATCGCGCTGGGAACGCCCTTTGACCGCAAGGCCGACGGCAGTCTGGCGCTGGGCCGCGAAGCGGCACATTCCCTGCCCCGTATTGTCCATGTCAAAGGCGATGGCGCCGGCGCGGCGATTTCCGCCACCCTGGCGCAGCGTGCCAATGCCGCCGACGGCATCACGCTTCTGGAAGGTTTTCACGCCGTCGAACTGGCGATGGAAAATGGCCGCGTCACCGGCATCTTCGCCCGCTCAGGTCTGGGCGCGGATGCCCGGCTGATCCTGTTCCGCGCCCGTGCCGTCGTGCTGGCCACCGGCGGCCTGGGCGCACTCTATGCCGTCACCACCAATCCGCTGGAATCGCGCGGCGAAGGCCTGGGCATGGCGGCGCGCGCCGGGGCGATGATTTCCGATCCGGAATTCGTGCAGTTTCATCCCACCGCAATTGCCTGTGGGCGTGATCCCGCGCCGCTGGCAACCGAAGCGCTGCGCGGTGAAGGCGCGGTGTTGGTCAATGCGCGCGGCGAACACTTCATGACGGCGATACACAATGACGCCGAACTGGCGCCGCGCGACATTGTTGCCCGCGCCATTCACCGCCAGATTCTGTCCGGACAGAATGTGTTCCTGGATTGCCGGGCCGCCATCGGCACGGATTTCCCGGATCACTTTCCCACCGTCTATGCAGCCTGCATGGCCGGCGGAATCGATCCGGTGCGCCAGATGATTCCGGTAGCACCTGCCGCCCATTATCACATGGGCGGCATCGCTTCGGACGCGCAGGGCCGTTCTTCGCTGCCAGGGCTGTGGGTGGTGGGCGAATGCGCCGCCACCGGCCTGCACGGTGCGAACCGCCTGGCTTCCAACTCGCTATTGGAAGGATTGGTATTCGGCGCCCGTGTCGCCGACGATGTGCGCGGTCATTTGCAGGCGGGCCAGGTGCGCGGCACGCCGCCCGCGCCGCAGCGTTTCGCCAGCCCGGCACCGCCGGCCGTGCTGCGCCAGGCGATGAGCCGCTTTGTGGCGCTGGAACGCGACGCGGACGGTTTGCGCACGGCGCTGGAAGTCATTGCGCGGTTGGAAAAGACCAGCGGCGAACCGGCTCTGCTGAACATGATTGCCGCCGCGCGGCTGGTCACCGCCGCAGCATGGGCCCGCACAGAGTCGCGCGGTGGCCATTGGCGCAGCGACTATCCGCAAGCCTCGACCAAAGGCACGCGGACCTTCTTGACTCTGGCGGATGCCAATCGGATTGCCGCGGGCGAAGTCTCCCTGCCCCGCCGCGCCCATAAATGATCGCGCTGGATTTCACCCGTCCGCCACCCGCGCTGCTGTTCGAGCCGCAGGTCGCGGCCGCGCTGACGGAGGATCTGGGCCGGGCCGGTGACATCACCAGCCAGCTCACCATTGCGGCCCAGACCAGCGCGGTCGCGCGGCTGGTCGCCCGCAAGCCGGGCCGCCTGGCCGGACTGATCTGCGCCGAAGCGGCGTTTCGCCTGGTCGATCCTGCGTTGAAATTCGACGCCGCAACACCGGACGGCTCCGAGATTGCGGCGGGCACGGTGCTGGCCAGCATCAGCGGCAGCGCGCGATCGATCCTGACGGCCGAACGCGTGGCGCTGAATTTCCTGGGGCCTTTGTCGGGCTCCGCCACGGCGACCGCCGCGCTTGTCCAGGCGGTTCACGGCACAAAGGCCCGCATCGTCTGCACCCGCAAGACCCTGCCTGGCCTGCGCGCCCTGCAGAAATATGCGGTGCGCTGCGGCGGGGGCTTTAATCACCGCTTCGGACTGGATGACGCCGCCATGATCAAGGACAACCATGTCCAAGCGGCGGGCGGGATCGCGCCGGCCGTCGAAAAGCTTCGCGCGGGCCTCGGCCATATGGTGCGCATCGAGCTGGAAGTGGACACGCTGGCCCAGCTTGAGGAAGCCCTGGGCCTGGGCGTCGACACCATCCTGCTGGACAATATGAGTCTGGATGATCTGCGACGCGCCGTGGCGATGGCCAGGGGCCGCGCGGTACTGGAAGCATCCGGCAACGTGACATTGGCCAGCGTGCGCGCGATCGCCGAAACCGGCGTCGATTACATCAGCTCAGGCGCCATCACGCACAGCGCGCCGAACCTCGACATAGGCCTGGATTTTTAGGCCAGTCTTCAGGTCTGTGATGACCGGACCCGCGGCGCATTGCGGTAGAAAATGTGGTTGCCGATCTGGGTGGTCTTTTCCAGCGTGTAGGACCAGTCCGGCGCGACCGAGATCGCATGGAAGTTGGTGGCGCCGCCCGTGGCGTTCCGCAAGCGGATTTCGCCGGTCAGGATGCTGGCCGCCAGGGCTTCGGCTTCGCGCCAGGCCCGGGCATGCTTGGGGCGCTTCATGTCGCCATTGCAGGTGAAGGAAAACTGGCAACCGGGGCCCTTGGAGCCTTCATAGACCACGGCGCAGATCGAGGGGCCGAAATTGCCGCGATTGAGGCGATGGAAGACCACTTCGGCGATGGCCTTCTGGCCGCCGGCGCCTTCGCCGCGAGCCTCGTAATACAGGACTTCAGCCAGGCACTTGTGTTCGGCAACCAGCTTGGCGGTCACGCCTTCCAGCACGGGCTTGGGCGCGGCGGGGGCCACCTGCACGGCCGGGGCGACGGATTTGTCCGTGGACGGACGATAGGTCATTGAAGCGCCGATCGCAGCGCTGGCGGTGGCGAGAATGATCGCCATCGCGGCAACAAGCACGCGGTCGGAACGCGAAATCGCGTCGTGGGTTTTCTTGGACATGGAGAAATTGAACTCGTTTCGGCTTTAGGTTTCGCTTGGTCTATCTGGCTTGCTCTATTTCGCAGTGGCTATCCGGTTGCCCGTCACGGCATTCAAATTGCGGTCTGCTATTTCGATTCAGGCTGTTTCGATTTTTGCGTCGTCCTTAAAAAAGTTCCGAATGGTTCCCAGCACCGTTTGTGCCGCGCTTTTGCCGACCAAAAAACGAATCGTCAAACAAATTTTTTCATTAACGTGACAGAGCGTCATTTGACGCCGGAAAATCCAGCATTTTCCTGCTTCGTCCGTACACGAACTAAACGTCTGATTGCACCTTTGTAAGGGCCGCCTGCGCCGCCGCAAGACGTGCAATCGGCACGCGGAAGGGTGAGCAGGACACATAGTCGAGCCCTGATTCGTGGCAGAAACGAATCGTGTCGGGGTCTCCGCCATGCTCTCCGCAGATGCCAAGCTTGAGTTTTTCGCGGGTCTTGCGCCCCCTTTCTGCCGCAATCTGAATGAGCTCGCCCACGCCTTCGATATCGAGCGTCACAAACGGATCGCGCGCGATCACGCCCTTGCTCAGATAGTCGTTCAGGAACATGCCGGCATCGTCGCGGCTAATGCCGATGGTGGTCTGCGTCAGATCGTTGGTGCCGAAGGAGAAGAATTGCGCCGTCTGGGCGATGTCGCCGGCGCGCAGCGCCGCGCGCGGCAATTCGATCATGGTGCCAATCAGATAAGCGGGCACTTTTCCGCGCTCTTTCTTTATAGCCTCTGCCACCGCGGCAATCTTGCCCGCCAAGGCGTCCAGTTCTGCCTTGAATCCGACCAGCGGGATCATGATTTCCAGTTGCACCGGGGCGCCGCCGCCCTCTTCCACTTCCAGCGCGGCTTCCAGGATCGCCCGGGCCTGCATTTCGTAGATTTCGGGATAGGTAATGCCCAGGCGGCAGCCGCGATGGCCCAGCATCGGGTTGGATTCATGCAGCGCGATGGCGCGGGCCCGCAGCTTGCGGGCATTGGTGCCGGCGGCGGCGGCCACTTCCTCGAATTCCTCTTCCTTTTGCGGCAGGAATTCGTGCAGCGGCGGATCCAGCAGGCGGATGGTGACAGGTAGCCCCGCCATCGCCTGGAAGATGGCGGCGAAGTCGCCGCGCTGCATGGGCAACAGCTTGGCCAGCGCGGCTTTGCGCTCATCCTCCGCGTCGGCCAGGATCATCTGGCGCACCGCGATGATGCGCTCGGCATCGAAGAACATGTGTTCGGTGCGGCAAAGACCGATGCCTTCCGCGCCGAACTTGCGAGCAGTGGCCGCATCAGCAGGCGTGTCGGCATTGGTGCGCACGCGCAAACGGCGCACTTCATCGGCCCAGCCCATCAGCGTGCCAAAGTCGCCGGTCATTTCCGGCTGGCGCAGGCCCACCGTGCCCTTGAACACCTGGCCCGAGGCGCCATCGATGGTGATGATGTCGCCGCGTGAAATCGTGACATTGCCCGCCACCATCTCGCCGCGCTGCGCATCGATCTTGAGCATGCCGGCGCCCGACACACAGGGGCGGCCCATGCCACGCGCCACAACCGCAGCGTGGCTGGTCATGCCGCCGCGCGCGGTCAGGATGCCCCGCGCCGCATGCATGCCGTGAATATCTTCCGGGCTGGTTTCGGTGCGCACCAGAATGACGTCGCGATTGTCGGCGGCCAGCTTTTCGGCCTCCTCCGCCGTGAAGGCGACTTCGCCGGTGGCGGCGCCGGGCGACGCGCCCAAGCCGATGGCGATCTGTTCGCGCGGCGCATCGGGATCGAGCGTGGGATGCAGCAACTGGTTCAGCGCTTCGGGTTCGACACGGGTGATCGCGATCTTCCTGTCGATCAGCCCTTCGCGCTCCATGTCCACGGCGGCCTTTAGCGCCGCTTCCGCCGTGCGCTTGCCGCTGCGGGTCTGCAGCATGAAAAGCTTGCCTTCCTGGATGGTGAACTCCACGTCCTGCATGTCGCGGTAATGCTGTTCCAGCCGTTCGCCGATCGCCTTCAATTCTTCAAAGGCCTTGGGCATGGCTTCTTCCATGCTGGCCTTCTTGCCGCCCTGTCGCTCGCGCACCATCTTGGAGATCGGCTGGGGCGTGCGGATGCCGGCCACCACGTCCTCGCCCTGGGCGTTGATCAGGAATTCGCCGTAGAGCAGCTTTTCGCCGGTCGCCGGATCGCGGGTGAAGGCGACGCCGGTGGCGCTGCTTTCGCCGCGATTGCCGAACACCATGGCCTGCACCGTGACGGCGGTGCCCCAGTCTTCGGGAATGTTGTTCAGCTTGCGATAGGTGTTGGCGCGCGGTGAGCGCCAGGAACCGAACACCGCGCCGATGGCGCCCCAAAGCTGTTCCTGCACGTCTTCGGGGAACGGCTTGCCCAGTTCCTTCTCGACGCGCGCCTTGTACAGGCCAGTGATGCGCTTGAGGTCGGTGGCGTCCAGGTCGGTATCAAGTTCGACGCCCTTGGTGTCCTTTTCTTCGTCCAGGATTTCCTCGAACAGGGCGTGATCGACGCCCAGCACCACGTCGGAATACATCTGGATGAAGCGGCGATAGCTGTCATAGGCGAAACGTTCGTCGCCGGTCAGCCGGGCGAGGCCCTCGGCGGTGGCGGCGTTCAGGCCCAGGTTGAGCACGGTGTCCATCATGCCCGGCATGGAAACGCGCGCGCCCGAGCGCACACTCAGCAACAGCGGCTTTTCGACATCACCGAAATTGCCCTTGGCGGAATAGCCCACCTCGCGCAAGGCGATGGCGACCTGCTCCTTCAGTTCCGCCGGATAGGCTTCGCCATTGGCGTAGTAATACGTGCAGACCTCGGTGGTGATGGTCAGGCCCGGCGGCACCGGCAGGCCCAGATTGCTCATCTCCGCCAGGTTGGCACCCTTGCCGCCCAGCAGATTGCGCATGCCGGCCGTGCCCTCGGCCTTGCCGTCGCCGAACGCATAAACCCACTTCGTCATCACACTCAGCCTTCTATTCTGGAAAAGTCTGCAACCTGGTGCAGCGTCGCCCGTAGGCTTGCCAGCAGGTTCAAGCGATTCTCGCGAACCGCTTTGTCGTCAGCATTCACTTTCACATCGTCAAAGAAAGTATCCACTGGATGTCGTAACTGCGACATGTCGCGCATCGCGGCAGAAAAATCTTCTTTCTTCAGAGCCAAATCAATGTGCTCGCGATGAGCCTTGAGTGCTGCAAAAAGAACTTGCTCGGCTGGCTCCACCAACTTGCTTTCAAGTACTTCGCTGGTGAAGGTCTTGTTGTCCTTCTTTTCCTCGGCTTTGAGGATGTTGGCGGCGCGCTTGTAGCCCGCCAGCAGGTTGGCGCCGTCATCAGATTTCAGGAACGCCTGCAGCGCCTCGACCCGCGCCACCAACCGCACCAGATCGTCTTCATGACCAAGGCCGAACACCGCATCGATCAGGTCGTGGCGGACACCCTTTTCCTTCAGCGCGACCTTCAGCCGGTCGGCGAAGAAGGTCAGCAGATCGTCGGAAACCTTCAACGCAAAGCGCAACTTGTTTTCCAGCAGGATGCGGATGATTCCCAGCGCGGCGCGGCGCAGCGCGAAGGGGTCGCCAGAACCGGTTGGTTTCTCGCCCGCCGCGAAGAAACCCGTCAGCGCATCCAGCTTGTCGGCCAGCGCCACGGCGATAGAGACCTTCTCGCTGGGCACTGCGTCGGAAGGGCCCACGGGCTTGTAGTGATCGCGCACCGCATCGGCGACGGCGGAATCTTCCTTGTCGTGCTGGGCGTAATAGCGGCCCATCACGCCCTGCAGCTCGGGGAACTCGCCCACCACGCCGGTGGTCAGATCAGCCTTGGCCAGCCTCGCGGCGCGTTTGGCCTTGGTAACGTCGGCGCCAATCTTGGCGGCGATTTCCCCCGCCAGCTTTTCAATCCGCTCGACACGCTCAAACTGCGTACCCAACTTGGCGTGGAAGACGATGCCCTTCAGCTTCTCGATCCGGCTGTCCAGGGAATGCTTGCGGTCTTCGTCCCAGAAGAATTTTGCGTCCGACAGGCGGGCGCGCAGCACGCGCTCATTGCCCGCGACGATTTCCTTGCCGCAGTCCTTGGTCAGCATGTTGGCGACCAGCGCAAAGCGGTTGGCCATCTTGCCGGTCTTGGGATCGCGCAGCGAAAAATACTTCTGATGCGTGCGCATCGAGGTCTGGAGGATTTCCGCCGGCACATCCATGAACTCGTCCTGGATGGTGCCGATCAGCACCACAGGCCATTCCGCCAGTCCGGAAACCTCGTTCAGCAGACCGATATCCTCGATCGGCTCCAGCCCCAGCGCGAAGGCCTTCTGCTTGAGGTCATTGCTGATGATCTCGGCCCGCTCGGCGGCGTCCAGCACCACATGCGCCTTTTTCAGCGCCGCCTCGTAATCCTCGAACCGGTGCACGGTGATGTTACCGCTGGAGAGGAAGCGATGGCCGCGCGTAGTGTTGCCGCTCTGGATACCGGCGAATTCACAAGGCACCACTTCGCCATCGAATGTCGCCAGGATGGAATGCAGCGGCCGCACCCAGCGCACCGGATTGCCCGGTTTCCAGCGCATGGATTTGGGCCAGGGCAGCTTGCCCATGACTTCGGGAATGATTTCGGCCAGCACCAGCGGCGTCGCCCTGCCCTTGCGTTCGATTACCGCCATATAGACCTCGCCCTTGGGCGTGGTCTCGACCTTCAATTGTTCCTTGGTCAGGCCGGTCTTTTTCAGGAAACCGTCCAGCGCGGCCTGCGGCGCGTCGGTGCGCGGGCCTTTCAGCTCTTCGCGCACGTCTTTCTGTTCGGGCGGCAGGCCAGTGATCGCCAGAGTCAGGCGGCGCGGTCCTGCAAAGGCCTTGATGCCTTCGAACATAAAGCCGCGTTCGGTCAGCGCGCCGACCGTCAGGCGTTCAAGGTCTTTTGCCGCCTGCGCTTGCATGCGGGCGGGGATCTCTTCGGAAAACAGTTCCAGAAGCATGTCGGGCATCAGCCAAACCTCGGCTTGTATTCGCCCATCGGCGTTTGCAGCCATGCTTCGCAGCAGGCCTGGGCCAGCGCGCGCACCCGCCCGATATAGGCGGCACGTTCGGTGACCGAGATCACGCCCCGCGCATCCAGCAGGTTGAAGGCATGGCTGGCCTTGATGCACTGATCATAGGCGGGCAGCGGCAGTTTCTTGCCGGTCAGCAATTCGCGGCACTGCTTTTCCGCATCCTTGAAATTCTGGAACAGGATTTCGGTATCGGCACGCTCGAAATTGTAGGCGCTGAATTCCTGCTCGTTCTGATGAAACACTTCGCCGTACCGAAACTGTTCGTTGAAGGCCAAGTCATAGACGAACTCGACGTTCTGCACGTACATCGCCAGGCGCTCGAGGCCGTAGGTGATCTCGGCGCAGACCGGATCGCATTCGATTCCGCCCACCTGCTGGAAATAGGTGAACTGCGTGATCTCCATCCCGTCGCACCACACTTCCCAGCCAAGACCGGCGGCGCCCAGCGTGGGGCTTTCCCAGTCGTCTTCGACGAAGCGGATGTCGTGCAGGTCGGGATCCAGCCCAATGGCGCGGATCGAGCCCAGATACAGCTCCTGCACATTGGCGGGCGCGGGCTTCAGGATCACCTGATACTGATAATAATGCTGCAGCCGGTTGGGGTTCTCGCCATAGCGACCGTCGGACGGACGGCGGCTGGGCTGCACGAAGGCGGCATTCCAGGGGCGCGGACCCAGCGCCCGAAGCGTGGTGGCCGGGTGAAACGTGCCCGCCCCCATCTGGTCGTCATAAGGCTGCAAAATCAGGCAGCCTTGCCCCGCCCAATAGCTCTGCAGGGTGAGGATAAGGTCCTGAAACGTGCGGGCTTTGGCCACCGAGTCGCGCCTGTTTTGGAAGTGGCCGGAACCTATAGGCGGCCCCCGGACAGGGCAAGCATTTCGCCGCGCCGCAAAATACCGTCCGCTTCAGGGGTCCAGCCCCCGTCTGCGGTGTGCAGAACCAGCCCCGGCAAGAGGGCGAACGGCGCGGCGGAACCCTTGCGGGCCTGCACGATCACCCGCTTGGGCGTCTCCCCGGCGCGGGACCAGAGAGGGGCCGCGCAGACGCCACGTTCCGGCAAGGCGGCAAGCGCTTCGTTCAGCCGGTCGGCGCGCAGGATGGCGGTGAAATATCCACCGGAAACCGTGCGTTGCAGGCCCAGCTTCAACCAGTCACGCAGCTTGCCGCCATCCATCAGCGCGGCGGCGCGGGCTGCATCGGGCGATACTTGGCCCTCCGCATGGAAAGGTGGATTGCAGAAGACCTGATCGAAATCGCGCTTGAGTTCCGATGGCAGCGCGAACACATCTGCCGCCACGAAGCGCGCGCCCGCGCCATTGGCCGTCGCGTTCCGCTGCGCCAGGCGCACCAGCTCGGCGTCCTGTTCCACCCCGGTCAGCGCCAGCCCCGGAACCCGGGCCGCCAGACACAGGGTGACGGTGCCCACACCGCTGCCAAGCTCCAGTGCCGACTGCCCGTTTTTTGCGGGCACGGCTGCCGCCAGCATCACTGCGTCCAGCCCGGCGCGAAAGCCGCTATCGGGCTGCGCCACCCGCACCCGGCCATCCAGAAACGTGTCGCTCACGGCATCGCGTCCGGCACCGCTTCACGCAGCAAGGCTTCGGCGCGGGCGAAATCCTCATCCAGCACCATCAGCCGACGCGGCAGGAAGCCCATGCTGCCGTCCATAACGCTGGCATGGGTGTCGAACACCACCGACTCGATGCCCTCCTGTGACAGGATGTCCGACGCATAGCTGATCACCACCGGATCGGTGGATTTGAGAACGGCGCGCATATCGACGGTTTATAGCGAAAACACGCCATTTTGTCGCCCTTGCCCCGCCCCGAACGGGTCCGGTATTCTCCCGGCCATGGGTGGGCAGGATACTCTCAAGACTGCCAGGTCTGGCGACATCTCGCCGGTGGAGCGGTTGCATGCGCTGGTCGTCGCCGACATGGCGGCTACCGACAAGCTGATCCATGCCCGCATGACCTCCGGCGTCGCGCTGATCCCGGACCTTGCCAAGCATCTGATCGATTCCGGCGGCAAGCGCCTGCGCCCGATGCTGACTTTGGCAGCGGCGCAAGCCGGCGGTTACACCGGCGACCATCATGTGAAGCTGGCGGCGGCGGTGGAATTCATTCACACCGCCACCCTGCTGCATGACGATGTGGTCGATGAAAGCGCACTTCGGCGCGGCAAGGTTTCCGCCAACCTGATGTGGGGCAACAAGCCTTCGGTGCTGGTGGGCGACTTCCTGTTTTCGCGCGCGTTCCAGTTGATGGTCGAGACCGACAATATGGCGGTGCTGGACATTCTGGCCGGCGCGTCGGCGATCATCGCCGAAGGCGAAGTGATGCAGCTCAAGTCGTCGAACAACCTTGCGGTGACCGAGGATCATTATCTGAGCGTGGTGTCGGCCAAAACGGCCGCCCTGTTCGCCGCCGCCGCGCATTCGGGCGCCCTCCTCACCGGCCAGGACAAAGCCTTCGTGGCGGGCATGCGCGACTATGGCGAAAATCTCGGCATCGCCTTCCAGCTTGTCGACGATGCGCTGGATTATTCCGGCCGTCAGGCGCTGATGGGCAAAACCGTGGGCGACGACTTTCGCGAAGCCAAGATGACCCTGCCCATCATTCTGGCCTATGCCCGCTGCAGGGAAGCGGACCAGCCGTTCTGGAAGCGCGTGATCGAGACCGGCAACCAGACCGAAAGCGATCTGGACCGCGCCATCACCCTGATCGAGCAGACGGGGTCAATACAAGAGACGATGCGCCGCGCCCGCACCTATGCCGACGCGGCCAAGACCGCGCTGGGCGTGATGCCGAACAGCGACATTCGCCATGCGCTGGCGGACATCGCGGATTTCTGTGTGGAACGGGCCTACTAGCCGCCGGTGCGGTCGTACTTGAAGCCCTGCTTTTCCAGGAAGTCGAACAGGCCGATGGCCAGACCCTGCGCGCCATTGATCGGCATCACCAGGCGGCCGACCACCACGCGCGACAGCGGACCCGGCGGTTCGGAATGGCTGGCGCGGATGGATTCCAGGGTGATGGAAATCGCACCGTTGGACACGAAGAAGCCGGTCGCGCCCGTGGCATAGATGTCGGGGGCGTTTTGATTGTCGACGAAGACGATTTCGGGGGCTTTGGGTTCCTTGGCCATGACGGCACTCCTTCGCAGGTTTGGCCGCGAGGATTGGGGGTCAAGGTTAAATTCGTCTTAAAGGCCGTCCGGCGACGGGCCGATATCCTGCCCCTGGCCCACACGCCGGATGCCGGTTTCTGAGACCCAGGTTGGCGCGACCCACCAGCCCGGATGAGACTGGCGCAGAAGCTCGGCGGCGCGGGCACAGCAATCGTCATCGGCGAAGATGCCAAAACAGGTCGCGCCGCTGCCCGACATGCGGGTGAACAGCGCCCCCGGCAAGGCGGCGATGCCGTCCAGCACATCACCGATCACGGGCTGGATTTTGCGCGCCGGCGCTTCCAGATCATTGCGGGTGGTTTCCAGAAAGCGCAGCAGGTCAGCGGTGTCGCCAAACCCCTGGTGCGGCAGATCCATGTCCACGCCGCTTCGGGTCTCAAGCGCCGCGAACACATCGCGGGTCGGCACTGCCACCTTGGGATTGACCAGCAGCATGGCGATGCGCGGCATGGCACCGACGGCGCGCAAAATCTCGCCGCGACCTTCCATGAAAGCGCTGCGGGATGAGACACACACCGGAATGTCCGAACCCAGCGTGGCGGCGATCTCGTGCAGCCGCGCGTCGCTGGCGGCATTGCTCCACAATTTCCGGAGGCCGCGCAGCGCCGCCGCCGCATCGGCCGAACCGCCGCCGATTCCGGACGCGACCGGCAAATGTTTGGTCAGCGTGATGGCCGCACCGCCGTCGCCCAGCGCCCGGCCTGCCCGCGTAACCAGATTGTCGCCCTCGCCATCCAGCCCGGCGGCGAAGGGTCCATTGATCATCAGCGACAGCGTATCGGACGGCGCGAAAGACAGTTCGTCGCCCATGCCGGTGAACACCGCCAGGCTTTGCAGCGGATGAAAGTCGTCGGCGCGTTTGACGCCGACATGCAGGAACAGGTTTATCTTGGCCGGCGCTTGCTCGCGGATCACGTCAGGGCTTTTCGGTCAGACCGGTCTTCAGCTTGCGCTCGATGACGGCCTTTTCGTCCGCGTCGGTGCTGAAGGTGATGGCATGGTTCCACTGGAAGCGGGCGGCGATCTTCTTGCCGGAGCGCCACATGGCGTCGCCTAGGTGATCGTTGATAGTGGGATCGCCTGGCACCAACAGCACCGCCGCCGTCAGCGTTTTCACCGCATCTTCGTAACGGCCCAGCCGGTAATAGGCCCAGCCGACGCTGTCGACGATATAGCCATCATAGGGCCGCAGCTTGCGCGCCTTTTCCAGCATGGTCAGCGCTTCGGGAATCCGGCGGCCCCGGTCCACCCAGCTATAGCCTAGATAGTTCAGCAGTTCCGGTTGCTCGGGCGCCAATTTTAGCGCCAGTTCGATATCGGCTTCGGAATCGTCCAGCCGCTTCAACCGCTCCTTGGCCATCGCGCGGGCATAAAACATAGGCCAGTCGCGCCGCGTCGGCTTGGCAATGGCCTTCTCTGCCGCGTCATAGGCGCTGATGGCGTCGGCATATTTCTCGCCCGCGCGATAAGTGTCGCCCAGCGCCACCCAGCTTTCGCTGTCCGCCGGGTCCGCCGTCACCAGCTTGCGCAGTTCGGCGATGGCCGCATCGCTTTTTCCCAGACGCTGCTGGTTCAGCGCCGCCTGCACCTGCGCCATGCGATAGTAAGGCGATTCCTTGGGTATGGACTGGTAGATGGCGATCGCCGCCTCGTGCTTGCGCAGGCTTTCCAGACGATCCGCCAGCAGCACATTGCCCAGCCACAGATCGGGCCTCAGATACAGCGCCATGCGCAGATACAGGATGGAAACGTCGGCGCTTTGCGCGTCGGTGAGCGAGACGGCAATCCCGAACAAGGCCTCTGCCGCGCCATCGGCGGGAATACGGATCAGGCTTTCGGGCTTTTGCACCGCTGCAATGCGCGCCAGTCCCGGCCTGACCACCGTGGCGAGACCACCATTGTTCTGATACCTGCGATAGAGCGCGGTTGCATCGTCGCTGCGGCCATGACGCTCCAGGAAGCGGCCATAGGCTTCCAGAACCCGCGGCGGCGGCGCGGCGGAGTTCAGCGCCTTTTTGTAGGCCGCCTCCGCATCCTTGGTCCGGTCCATATAATCATGCAGCAGCGCAGTTTGGAACGCCGCCATATTCTCGGCGCCTTTCTGCTCGGTCAGCGCTTTCAGGTTCTTCTCGATGCCGGATGTGTCGCGCAGGGCCGCCGCCGCCCAGGCATCGAAGAGAGACAGGGTCAGGACCGTGAAAGGCCCTTTCGCCGATTGCGACAGATGCAGGCGTACGCTGGCGTAATCCTTGCGCTTGAAAGACTGGACCGCCAGTGACAGCCGGGCGGCGCGATCGTCCGGCGTGGCCGCGACCACCTGCTGGGCATATTTGGCCGCGCTGTCAAAATCGCCGGAGGTGGAAGTGTAGAAAAACGTCAGCGCCAGAAGCGAGGAATTGGAAGGGTCGTTCGCCAGCGCCCGGCTGTAATACTGCGCCGCCTCCGGCAGGTCATGTTCCGATGCCGCGAAACGCGCCGACAGATAGGTCGAGAAGGCTCTGGCGTTGCGCTCGCTTTCTGCACTGATCTCCGGCGCCTCAGGAACGGTGGCGCAGCCCGCCAGCAGCAGGGCACCCAGAGACAAAGGCAGGATACGACGCAACAACAACTCCTACATGTTCACGTAATTGGGTCCGCCGCCGCCTTCGGGCGTAACCCAGGTGATGTTCTGCGACGGGTCCTTGATGTCACAGGTTTTGCAATGCACGCAGTTCTGGGCATTGATCTGGAACCGGGGACCGGCGGCCTCCTGCACCACTTCATATACACCCGCTGGGCAGTAACGCTGCGCCGGCTCGCCATACTCGGGCAAATTGACCGAAATGGGAATGGCGGGATCGCGCAGGACCAGATGCACCGGCTGGTCTTCCTCGTGATTGGTATTGGAAATGAAGACGCTAGAAAGCCGGTCGAAGGTCAGAGTTCCGTCGGACCTGGGATAATCGATTTTGGCGCTGTCCGATGCCTTTCGCAGGGTGGCGAAGTCGGCCTGCCCATGACCAAGCGTTCCAAAGGGCGACACGCCGAACAATTGGTTCAGCCAGAGGTCCAGCCCGATCAGCGGCATGGCCAACAGGGTGCCGAAGCGCGACCAGAGCGGCTTGGCGTTGCGCACCCGATGCAGGTCGTGCGCCACCCAGCTTTTGGCATAGGCATCGTCATAGGCCTGCAAGCGGTCGTTCGCCCTGCCCGCCGCAAGCGCCGCCGCAGCCGCTTCCGCCGCCAGCATGCCGGTCTTCATCGCATTGTGGCTGCCCTTGATGCGCGGCAGGTTGACAAAACCGGCACTGCAACCGATCAGCGCGCCGCCGGGAAACGACAATTGCGGCACCGACTGATAACCGCCCTCGGTGATGGCGCGCGCGCCATAGCCGATGCGCTTGGCGCCCTTGAGCACCGAGGCGATCGCTGGATGGGTCTTGGCGCGCTGGAATTCCCCGAACGGGTCGAGCCAGGGATTCTTGTAATTTAGATGCACCACAAGCCCGACGGAGCAGAGATTTTCGCCCCAGTGATACATGAACAGGCCGCCTCCGGTTTCGCTGTCCAGCGGCCAGCCCATGCCATGCAGAACCAGCCCCTTCTTGTGCTGGCCCGCAGGCAGCTCCCACAATTCCTTCAGCCCGATGCCGAATTTCTGCGGCTCGCGTTCATCCTGCAAACCGAACTGCCCGCAAAGCTGCTTGGACAGCGAACCGCGCGCCCCTTCGGCAAAGAAAGTGTACTTGCCGCGCAGTTCCATGCCGGGCGTGTAGCCGCCCTTGCGACGGCCATCTTTCGCCACGCCTAGATCGCCCGTGATCACGCCCTTGATGGCGCCGTCTTCCACGATCAGTTCATGCGCCGGGAAACCGGGATAAATTTCCACGCCCAGACCTTCGGCCTGCGTCGCCAGCCATTTGCACAGCGTGCTGAGGCTGGTGATGTAATTGCCGCGGTTGCTCATCAGCGGCGGGAACAGGAAATGCGGAATGGTCAGCGCGCTGCTTTGGGTGAAAAAGCAGAAACGGTCATCGGTGACCGGAGTCTCGACCGGCGCGCCCTTTTCCTTCCAGTCGGGGATCAGCTCTGTCAGCGCTTTGGGATCGATCACTGCGCCAGACAGGATATGGGCGCCGATCTCGGAACCCTTTTCCAGCACGCAGACGCTGATATCGGCAGATAGCTGCTTCAGCCGGATCGCAGCCGCCAGTCCCGCCGGGCCACCGCCGACGATGACCACGTCATATTCCATGCTTTCCCGGGCTTCGGCCATGAATCGCCTTGTTGTTTGTCTTTTCTAACTGGCCTTGACGTGTCCCGGAAGCCTAGGATGCCGGCGATGAACGATAGCTTATCCACCCTGAACTGGCTGGTGGAAGCCGGCGCGGATGAAGCGGTGGCGGAACAACCGGTCAACCGGCTGACGGCCAAAGCGCAGGTGACGCCGCTGCAACCAGCAGCCGCGCCGCGGACCGCGCCTGCGCGCGCGCCAGCAGCCCTGCCGGTTGATAGTGACGCGATCGGCACCGCCCAGGCGGCTGCGGCAGCCGCCCAGTCGCTGGCCGATCTCAAGACTGCGCTGGAAGCTTTCGACGGCTGCGCCCTGAAGCGCACCGCCACCAACACCGTGTTCGCCGATGGCGTAGCGGAAGGCCGCATAATGCTGATCGGGGAAGCGCCCGGCCGCGATGAGGACCGGGTCGGCAAGCCGTTCGTGGGCCGCGCCGGTCAATTGCTGGACAAGATGCTGGCCAGCATAGGGTTGGACCGCAAGGAAAATGCGTACATCACCAACGTCATCAACTGGCGGCCGCCGGACAATCGCGACCCCACGCCGGAAGAAGCCGCAGCATGCCTGCCCTTCCTGCGCCGCCATATCGAACTGGCGCAGCCCGGCGTCATCATCCTGCTGGGCGCGGTGGCGGCGCGGCACGTCACAGGCGTCAGCGACGGCATCATGAAGCTGCGCGGGCGCTGGCTGGAATATCGCGTGGGCGATACCATGGTGCCGCTGATGCCGACGCTGCATCCCGCCTACCTGCTGCGCCAGCCCGCGCACAAGAAGCTGGCCTGGCGCGATTTGCAGGCGGTGCGCGACCGCATGAAGACACTCGATCTGCCGGCGCGGGTTGCCCCAAGCGGCGACGCGGGCTAATCAGGATTTTCGCTGCTTTGAAGGATTTGTGCGTGCGCGCTGCTGTTGTTTTGCTGTTTTCCGCCGCGCTGACGCTGGAGGCTGTTGCCCAGCCCGCCGTGCCGGCTGCACGCACCGCGCCGCCCACCATCGTGCAGTTGTCACAGTCACCCTCCGTTGCACCAAAAATTCTGTCGGATTCGGATGTCGCGCTGTACCGCCAGATCATGGCCGCCGCCCGCGCCGGTGAACTGACCAGGGCGCGGCAGATGATGACCCAGGTCAGCGACCCGGTTCTGAACGGCTATGGCGAGGCCATCGCCTATCTTTCGCTGCCGCGCGCCAATGTGAAGGTCGCCACCGCGGTGGAGTGGCTAGAACAGTATCGCGATACCGCCATCGCCGACCGCATCTATCGGGTGGCAGTGGCAAATTCCACCCAGACCGTGCGGCGCGGCAAGAAGCGCATCAGGGTTGCCGTGGTGACGAACATTCCGGCGCCGCGCGGCGTGGGCAGCCGGACCGGCGGCTATGAAGACATGGAGCTTGCCGAACCGACACCGACATCCGACGTCGGAAAAGCCGTCATGCCCTCGGTCTTCACCGCCATCCGCGCCGGCAAGCCCGAGGAAGCGGAAGGCTTGCTGGAAAGCGTGCGCACCACGGCCACGCCCTATGACATCGCCATCCTCTCGCACCGCGTTGCCGCGTCCTACCGCGCCGAAGGCCGCGATGCCGATGCGTATCGCATCGCCACCTCTGTATCGGACGCGGGCGTGCCGCAACTGATGTGGGATGCCGGCTTTGCCGCCTATCGCATGCAGCGCTGGGCCGATGCCGTGACCATCCTGGAAAAGCTGGCCGAAACGCCCGCCGCCCAGAACAGCCTCAGGGCCCAGGCCGCCTTCTGGGCGGCGCGCGCCCATATGCAGTCGGGCGATGCGCTGAAGGTCGTCACGCTCTTGAACTTTGCCGCCGGCAAACAGCCCAGCTTTTACGGGCTGATCGCGGAACGCGCGTTGGGCATCGATACCCACACCGGTTTTGCCGACGCCATCCTGAATGAAGGCGATTTCCGCGACCTGATGGCGGTGCCCGCCGCCCGCCGCGCCGTGGCGCTGTGGCAGGTAGGCGAAAGCGAATTCGTCGGGCCCGAACTCAACCGCGCCTTTGTCGACAACAACGAGCGCCTCGATCCCGCCATGGCGGCGCTGGCGCGTGGGATCGGCGTGCCCAATGTCGAATTGCGCGCCAGCGAGAAAAGTGCGGCGCGCGGGTTGCTTTTGACCGGCCTGTTCCCGGTGCCGCCCTATAGCCCCGATGGGGGCTACCGCATCGACTCCTCGCTGGTGCTGGCCTTTGCCCGTATCGAAAGCCGCTTCCAGGTTTCGGCCACCTCGCCGGTGGGCGCGCGCGGACTGATGCAGATCATGCCCGCCACCGCCAAGCGGCTGGGCGTGAGCGATCCCGAAACCCTGAACAATCCGTCCACCGCGCTGGCGGCGGGCCAGAAGTATATCGAGATTTTGCTCGACCAGCTGGACGGCAACCTGCTGCATCTGGGCGGCGCCTACAATGCCGGTCCCGGCTCGGTCAGCCGCTGGCGCAGCACAAAAGCCGGGAGCAATGATCCCCTGCTGTTCGTGGAAAGCATTCCGGTAGCGGAAACGCGGTCCTACGTGCGGCGATTGATGGCCTATCACTGGCTCTATCGCCGCCGCTTCGGCCAAGACGCAGTCAGTCTGGAGGAAACCGCGCGCGGCCAATGGCCGATCTATCGCCCGGCCCGGACCGCCGCGGCAGCGCCGCCGGTTAACGCCAATGGCCTGCGCCTGAGTTCAGATCGCTAGAGTTTCGCGACGACGCGGCTGGGCACGCGCAGCGCGTGCAGCAAGGTCAGCGTAAAATCGCGCAGCCGGTTCTTGGGCGCGCGCGGCACATTGATCGCCCGGGAGCGCAATGCCACCAACCGCCTGCGGCCAATGCGCCGCACGATGTCGGCATCTTCCATCTGCGCCAGCGCGCGATAGCCGCCGATCTTCTGGTACAGCCGCTTGGGGATAAGCAGCCCCTGATTGCCATAGGGCAGCGCGAACAGCGCGGTGCGCAGCGCCACCTTGGCCTCGGCGCGGCGGGCCTCGCCGCCGAACTCTTCCAGCGCAAAGCGGAAATAGGCAGCGCGCGGGCGTTCCATAACGGCCTGGTCGATGAAGGATTCCGCTTCAACCTCCCAGCCCGCTTCGAGCGCGGAGCCCGGATGCAGGAACAAAAGCCAGTCGCTCTTGGCCCTGGCGGCACCTTCGATCATCTGTTGGCTGCGGACTTTGCTGCAGTGAAAAATGTGGGCCCCGGCCCCATCGGCAATGGTCAGGGTTTCATCGCTGGAACCGCCATCGGCCACGATCACTTCGCGCACCACGCCGCGCACGGCTGCGGTGATCAGGCTGTCGAAACAGCGCGGCAGCAGGCGTTCGGAATTGACGGTCGGGATCACAACGGAAATCATGCCGCCATAATGGCGCATGCGGACGTTCTGCGCCAAATAAAATCCTGCCCCAGGGTGAACGGGCGGCAGGAGCGGAAATTTTGCTTATTTTCTCGTCAGGAACGCGACCCGATGGCGGTGGTCCGGCTGTCGCCGTCCGCTGCGCAAAAAAAGGCCCCGGATCGCTCCAGGGCCTTTGATCTTTTGCGCGCGTCTATCAGACGAAGATGCGCTTGGAATTGGCCTTGGCCCAGGTCTTGGATTCCGGCGAAGCACCCCACTTGATGCTGTTGAGCAGCAGCTTCTGGAAGTAGGGATTGGACCAGGAATTGTTGTCATGGCCGTGCTGGATATAGACGATCGGCGAATTCTCGGCCGTCTTGACCCAGCTCGTCATGGTGCTGCCCGGCTCATGACCGGCACCGACATTGGACATGTTCGGGCTCATCGCGAACTTGTCGGCCGTGGGAATGAAGTTGGTGCGCGTCAGGCAGTGCACCGAATCTTCGAACATGGGGCAGAGATAGGTTTCGTCGATGAGGTCGAACTGCTCCGGCAGGCCCTGGGTGATCGGATGGGCCTTGTCCACCACGGTGATGCGCTGCTCGGTGCCCTGGCGGTAACCTGACGGCGGATAGGTCTTGCCCCGAATGTTCTTCAGCGGCGTGCCCCAGTCGGCGGCACCGCCCAGCATTTCGACATAGGCGTTGGAACCATTGACGCCAGCCGGCCAGCTATGGACCCAGGAGGCCAAGGAGTGATGGAAGAAGACGAAGCCCTTGTCGCCGTTGGTCATCAGCCGCTTCATGTCGGCCTGCAGCTTCTTGGAAGGCGGCGGCGACACGCGCGTGCGGCGGCCGTCGGCGCCGGTTTCCATCTTGCTGCCGGCGAAGCAGTCATAGTTCAGGAAAACGTCATAGTCCTTCGCCAGCGCCGGATCGAAGAAGTGCTCGGCGGCCGGATGCTCGACATGTGTCCAGGTGATTTCGGTACCCATGCGGTCCAGGCAGCGGAACAGGTTCTCGCGGTCGAAGGCATGATAGGCCGAGATGAATAGCACGCGGATCTTGCCCTGACCGCCCTGCGGCGGCAGGCCACCACCCAGGCTGGTGGAGTTGATCGGGCCACCCTCGCCGCGGCCCGCGGGCTGCGCGCGCGCGGCGCTGAAGGCCGGAATGGCCGCGGCGGCAACCGCCGCGGCGCCGAACATGGTGCGGCGTGAAAGGCCCTTTTTGTTGTTGTCGTCAGAAGTCGTCATGGTCGTCCCTCCGTTATGATCTGTGAAGCGTTGATTGTTCTGATTTAGAAAATCTTCTTGGGGTTGGCGCGCGCCCAGGCCTTGGCTTCGGGCGACGCCGCCCAGTTGATGGCGTTGGACAGCAGCTTGCGGAATGACGGATTGGCCCAGGCCTTGTTGTCATGGCCGTGCTGGATATAGGCGACCGGCGTGCGCTCCGCCGTCTTCACCCAGCCGGTGAGATTGCTGCCCGGCGGATGGCCCTTGGTCAGGGGACGCAGCGGGAAGGCGCTGTCCACCGGATTGAAGTCGGTGCGCAGCAACGGAATGACGCTGTCCTCGAACACCGGGAACAGATAGGCCTCGTCCACGATGCCGAAATCCTCGACGCCCGCGGTGATGGGATGGGTCTTGTTCACCACCGTGATGCGCTGTTCGACATTGGGCAGCGCGCCCGATGCCGCGTAATCCTTGCCGCGGATGTTCTTCAGCGGCTTGCCCCAGTCGGCGGTCGCGCCGATCACTTCGCGATATTCCGGCCAGGTATGCGCCCAGGAGGCGACGGAATGGTGGAAGAACACCAGACCCTTGTCGCCGTTCTTGAGCAGGCGTTCGAAGTCGCGCTTCATCTTGGGCGTGGGCGCATTTTCCTGGTTGGCGATCACGCCATCGGACTGGCGTTCAAACGTGCGCCCCGCGAACGCGTCATAGAACAGCAGCACGTCATAGGGCGCGGCCAGGTCTGGATCGTAGAAATTCTGCGCCGCCGGATGCTCGACATGCGTCCAGGTGATGTCGTCGAAACTGTCCAGCGTGGCGAACAGGTTTTCGCGGTCGAAATTGTGATACTTGGTGATGAACAGGACCTTGGTCTTGCCCACGCCGCCCTGCATGGCGCGCGGCGGCTGCGGGTTCATTCCCGGCGGCAGCACGGGCGGGCGCACCATCTGGGCGTTCGCAATCAATGGCGCGCTGGCCGCGGCAGCAGCCATGCCGCCCATCAGTGCCCGGCGCGACAGGCTGCTCTTGTTGTCGGATTTGCTCATTCGATGCCCCCACCTGAATTTTATTCTTGGAAAAAAAAGGCCCCGGATTGCGCCGGGGCCTTTTCGCAATACGAGTCCTTATTCCGCCGCTTCGTAGCCGCGGGTCTTGTCGCTGGCCTTCTGCGAACCGGTCAGTTCGCCCAGCCATTCGGTGTGGGTCAGCGGACGCGAGAACATCGGGAAGTTCTTGGCGCAGGCATGGTCCTGCTCTTCCTGGCTCAGCGCAGCGGTCATGTCGGTCAGGGTGACGACGTTGTAGCCCTTCTCGTAAGCGACACGCATGGTGGACTCGACGCAGCAGTTGGTCAGGAAACCGGCCAGCGCGACGTCGGAGATGCCGCGCGAACGCAGAACCCAATCGAGGTTCGTGCTTTCGAAGCCGCACAGGCCGCGCTTGCCTTCGACGATGATATCGCTGGCTTCCGGCTTGAGCGAGTCCACGATCTGCGCGCCCCAGCCGCCCTTCACGAACGACTTGGAGTCCTTGACGCCCTTCAGGATGCCATAGGGCTCGGGGCGCATTTCGCCATAACCTTCGGCGAAGGTAATCGGCACCCACACAATGGTGGCGCCGGCGGCGCGGGCCTTCTTCACCGTCTCGATGGTGTTGGCCAGCATGTTGTTCTTTTCCATCACGCCCTTGACGGCGCCATGCAGGGTGCCGCGCTCGGTGGTGAAGTCGTTCTGAAACTCGATCAGAACGAGCGCTGTCTTCTTGGGATCCATTGTTTGCCTCCAGATGATTTCGCGGGTTTGGCGGCCGGACTTTTTGTCAGGCTCGCCCTTTTCCGGCGCGCATAGCGCCAGATATCGGCGGTTCATGCAATTGGGCGCTGCACCATGGATTTTTCCATTTTGTACTTGTTTTGTTCTAATTTGGGCGTACAGTCCCAGCCTATGACCATTGTCCTGGACACCACGATCAGGCCCCAGATTCTCCATGGCCGGGGCGCCATTTCCAACGCGGTGGGGCGTTACGAGCGCCAGACACGGGTACTGCTGGATGACGGCTGGGACGATGGCTGGCGGACCGAGGATGGCGCGCCCCCGCCCCTGCGCACCGAGGTCATCCACGACGCCGCCCGCAGCATCATCGCGCGGAACCAGTCGCCGGACATTTCCTTCGACCAGTCGATCAATCCCTATCGGGGCTGTGAGCATGGCTGCGTCTATTGCTTCGCCCGGCCCAGCCACGCCTATCTGGGCATGTCGCCCGGGGTGGATTTTGAATCCCGTCTTTTTGCCAAGCCGAACGCGGCAGCCCTGCTGGCCAAGGAACTCAGCGCGCCTGGCTATGTGCCCAAGGTTATCGCCATGGGCACCAACACCGATCCCTATCAGCCGTTGGAAAAGAAGATGCGGATCACGCGCCAGATCCTCGAGGTGCTGCGCGACTTCCGCCATCCCGTCGCCATCGTCACCAAGTCGCCGCTGATCCTGCGCGACCTGGACATCCTGTCCGACATGGCCAGCATGGGCCTGGCAAAGGCAGCGCTGTCGATCACCACGCTGGACCGCAAACTGGCCCGCGCCATGGAGCCGCGCGCCGGCACGCCCACGCGGCGCTTGCAGGCCATTCAGGGGCTCAGCGATGCCGGCGTGCCCGCGGGCGTGATGTTCGCACCCGCCATCCCGGCATTGAACGATCACGAAATGGAAGCGGTGCTGTCTGCGGCGGCCGGTCATGGCGCCCGCAGCGCCGGTTATGTGCTTTTGCGCCTGCCGCTCGAGATCAAGGACCTGTTCCGCGAATGGCTGGAGGTGAACACCCCGGATCGCGCCAAACATGTGATGACGCTGGTGCGCCAGATGCGCGGCGGCAAGGACTATGACGCCAACTGGAACACCCGCATGAAGGGCACCGGCCCCTATGCCGAAGTGATGGCCCGGCGCTTCCACATGGCGGTAAAGCGGCAGGGGCTCAACCGGCCTTCGGCGCCGCTGGCGGTCCACAAATTCAAGCGCCCCGCCCGGCTCGGCGACCAACTCGCCTTATTTTAGGGGCTTGCATCCAACCCGCCTTCTGGCCGCATCCTGTCTGAGGAACTGGCAGGAGTTAAGGGATGAATACGGGAATGGTGTTCTGGCTGGTGATCGGCGCTGTCGCGATCGCAGGTGTGCTGGGAAACAGCTATGTCGCGGCCCGAAAAAACGCCCTGATCGAAAGTTTCCTGGAAAAAGGCCAGCCCATTCCGCAGGGCCTAATTGAGGGCCGCAAGCTGTATGACTGGCGGGGCTTCCTGGTGGGGGGCATCGTGTCCCTCGCCGCGGGCATCGGCCTGATGATCTTCTTCATTGCCCTGACGACTTGGGCTGCCACGGATGAGGATCAGCGCTTCCTGCCCTTCATCAGCGCCTTTCCGATCAGTGTCGGCCTGGCGCTTCTCCTGATCGCCGGATATCTGAAAAAGCATGATTGATGCCGCAGCGGCCGAAGTCCGGGCCGCGGCGGGCGACGTCGCGGCATTCGGATTTCTGGTGCGCCAGCATCAGTCGCCCTTGCGTGGTTACCTGCGCCGCCTGACGCGCGGCAATCACGCGCTGGCCGACGATCTGGCGCAGGAGACCTTCCTGGAAGCGCATCGCAAGCTGTCGCAGTTTGCGGGCAAGGGCTCTTTCGCGGGCTGGCTATACGCCATCGCCTGGTCGCGCTTCCTGATGGAAGCGCGCAAGCGCAAGCTCGAACCGCTGGACGACATGGACGACCGCGTCGCGCCGCAAAGCGACCCCGCGTTGAAACTTGATCTGGAAAAGGCGCTAGCGCTGCTGCGCCCGCCGGAGCGCTCGGCCCTCACGCTGTGCTTCGCGCTGGGCATGCCGCATGAGGAAGCCGCCGAGGTGATGAAAGTGCCGCTGGGCACCCTGAAATCCCATGTTGCGCGGGGCCGCGAAAAACTCAAAATTCTGCTCAAGGATCACGACCATGAATCTTGACCAACACCTCAGCCAGCCGCTGGCGCCTGTCCGCGATGACGGCTTCTCCATCCTGCTTGTGCGGCGCGTGCGTGCGGGCGAACGGCGCATGAAAGCCGTTATATGGAGCCTGCTGGCGCTGGGCTTCGCGCCGGTGCTGCTGGCGCTGCAATTGGTTGACACCGGCATCCGCCTGCCGCCCGACATGGCGCAATGGCTGAATTCCCAGCTCGCCTATCCACTCGGCATGATGGTGCTGCTCTGGGTGTGGAAGCCGCGTCTTTTCCCGCGCTGATTTTTGCGGCGCGCGGTATAAAGCGCCATGCCGCATTACATCTATGAGTCTCGCCTGCTGAAGACCCTTGCTGGTCCCGTGTGCGGCGTGGATGAAGCCGGGCGCGGCCCCTTGGCCGGACCGGTGGTGGCGGCAGCCGTCATTCTGGAACGGGGCCGCATTCCCAGGGGCCTCAACGACTCCAAGCAACTGAATGAGGAAGAACGCGAAGCCCTGTTTCCGCTCATCATGGAGCGGGCGATTGCGGTCGGTGTCGGTGACGCCAGCGTGGAAGAGATCGATCTGGTGAATATCCGCCAGGCCACCCATCTGGCAATGGCGCGCGCGGTGCGGGCGCTGTCGGTGGCGGCGGAATTCGCGCTGGTCGACGGCAACGACGCGCCCGCCCTGCCCTGCAAATGCGACACGCTGGTCGATGGCGACGCGCGCAGCGTTTCGATCGCGGCGGCGTCGATCATCGCCAAGGTCACGCGCGACCGGATGATGGCGGCGCTGCACGACCAGCATCCCGGCTACAACTGGAAGAGCAACAAGGGCTATGGCACCGCCGAGCATTATTCTGGCCTGCGCGCCCATGGCGTGACCATCCATCACCGGCGCAGCTTCGGCCCCATCCGCAACCTGCTTCTGGGCCGCGACCCGGGCACAGGTGAGCCGATACTGCTGGCGGGCGAATAATTTTTGTCCCAACCCACCACATCTGGTGTGGGGATGAATCCGGGGACTCAAGTCTTAACACTCTGATTCATCGAGACTCTTGACCCGGGACTCCCGGCGAATCACTGTGAATCCTGCTGTTGATAACTGGGGCGGGATTTATGGGCGCGTTGAAACTGGATCAGATTCTCGAAGGCGACTGCGTGGAGCGCATGAAGGCGCTGCCCGCCGGCTGCGCCGACCTGATCTTCGCCGACCCGCCCTACAATATGCAGCTGCGCGGCGAACTGCACCGTCCCGACCAATCCAAGGTGGACGCGGTGGACGATCACTGGGACCAGTTCGGTAGCTTCGCTGCCTATGACAAGTTCACCCGCGAATGGCTGACGGCCGCTCGCCATGTGCTGAGCGACAATGGCGCGATTTGGGTGATCGGCTCCTATCACAACATCTTCCGCGTCGGCGCTATCCTGCAGGATCTGGGCTTCTGGATTCTGAACGACGTGGTGTGGCGCAAGACCAATCCCATGCCCAACTTCAAGGGGCGCCGTTTCACCAACGCCCATGAGACGCTTATCTGGGCGAGCAAAAATCCCAAGCAGCAATACACCTTCAACTATGAAGCGATGAAGGCGCTGAACGACGAGCTGCAGATGCGCTCGGACTGGACGCTGCCAATCTGCACCGGCCATGAACGCATCAAGGGCGCCGACGGCCAGAAGGCGCACTCTACCCAGAAACCTGAATCCCTGCTCCACCGCGTGATCGTGTCCTCGACCAAGCCGGGCGATGTGATCCTGGACCCTTTCTTTGGCTCTGGCACCACCGGCGCGGTGGCCAAGCGTCTGGGCCGCCGTTTCATCGGCATTGAGCGCGAAAAGGCCTATGCCGATGTCGCCCGCGCCCGCATCGCCGAAGTCGTTCCTGCGGAAAGCGACGTGATCGAAGTCACCAAGTCCAAGCGTTCCGAACCCCGCATTCCCTTTGGCTGGGTGGTGGAACGCGGCTTGCTGCCGGTGGGCACTGTTCTGCAAGGCACGCGCAAGCATCAGACCGCCAAGGTTCGCGCCGACGGCACGCTGGTCACGGCCGGCGCATCCGGCTCGATCCACCAGATGGGGGCGCATGTGCAGGGCCTCGAAGCCTGCAATGGCTGGACCTTCTGGCAGTTCGAGATGAACGGCACGCTGGTGCCGATCGACGTGCTGCGCCAGCAGCTTCGTTCAGGGCTTTCGTAACCGAAACTTTTTTAATGTTCGCGGCTTTGCCGCGAACAATGGCCCGCCATCTTCGATGGCGTGTTCGACGATCTTGCGCATCACGGTCGGCAGTTCGACCTCGCGCAACTGATCGGGCGCGACCCAGCGGCCTTCAAATTTCGGGCGCTTGGCGAGATCGGCGACATAGACTTCTGTTTCCAGTTCGAAATGGGTGAAGCCGTGGCGCACAATGCCGGGCTTTTTCTTCCATGCCGCCTCGAACGGCGCCTGTTTCAACGCCTTGGCGCTTGAAGGAAAGTTCTCTTCCCATGGCCCCAAGGGCGGCTCCAGCATCGAGGCCAGCAGGCCTTTGTCCGGGCGTTTGACCAGCAGCACGGCGCCGGTTTTATCCAGCGCCACGAACGCCGCGCCGCGCTTAAGCGGACGCACCATCTTGGGCGCCTTCACCGGCAACTGTTCCTGTATGCCCAACTTTCGCGCCTTGCAGTCGGCGGTCCAGGGACAGTTCTGGCAGGCGGGACGCTTGGGCGTGCAGATGGCGCTGCCCAGATCCATCAGGGCCTGCGCGAAATCCCCTGCCCGGTCCGGCACCAGCACCGAACACCGCGCATGCAGTTCCACCTTGGCCTTGGGCATCGGCGTGTCGATCGCATACAGCCGTGCGATCACGCGCTCGGCATTGGCGTCCATCGCCGCCTGTTTCTCGTCATAGGCAATCGCCGCGATGGCGCCGGATGTATAGCCGCCCACGCCGGGCAGCGCGCGCAGGCTTTCGGCGCTGGCGGGAAATGTGCCCCCCATCTCATGCGCCACCATCTTGGCGGCGGCATGCAGGTTGCGGGCGCGGGCGTAATAGCCAAGACCCGCCCAGGCCGCCAGCACCTTGTCCTGCGGCGCATCGGCCAGCGCCTTCACGTCCGGCCAAAGCTGCAGGAACTTGCGATAATAGTTGCCGACTGCCTGCACCGTTGTCTGTTGCAACATGATTTCCGACAGCCAGATGCGATAGGGATCGCCGCGTTTTCCCGCGGGCGCGCGCCACGGCAGCACGCGGCGGTGGACATCGTACCAAGCCAGCAGCCGCGTGCTTAAATCAGGCTGTTTTGTTCGGGAAAGCGGCGGCATAATCACGACCATGGCCCGAACGCCGGAAACCATACAAGCGCCCATACAAGAACCGCCGCCCCAGCGGCGCGGCCGCTCCACGCCTGTGGGCCAGGACGCCAGCATGGCGGGCGCATCCGCCTTCGCGCGCGCAGGCTTTCGGGACCCCTCACTGGTGCTGCGCTGGAAGGAAATCGCCGGGCCCGAAGTGGCCCGCATCGCCCAGCCGCTGAAATACAGCGAAGGCCCGTCCGGCGGTATCCTAACCTTGCGCGCGGCGCCTGGCGCGGCGCTGTTCCTGGGCCACGAAAAACGCGCGCTGTGCGAGCGCATCAACACCTATCTGGGCCGCGCGGCCGTCAATCAGGTCAAATTCTCGCAAAGTCCGCTGCTGCCGCCTCAGCCCAAGCCCAAGCCGCAAAAGTCCGCCGGACCGCTGCCGCCGTCCGACCCCAGCCGCCGCTTTGAAGGGCCCGAAGGCCTCGCCCGGGCGATTCAGGCGCTTGCGAAACGCCGGTCCTAAGTAGACCGCGCCGCCCCTCCTGTGCGAAAAGCAATAAAAACCGGGAGGCCGCCGTGTCGCGTAAAGCCATCATCGCCGCAGTCGTGATCGCAGTTGCCGCTGGCGGCGCGGCCCTTGTCTGGCATCTGAACGGCCAAAGCAGCACCACGCCGGCCCTGGCCGCCGACGTCAAAGGCGCCAACTACGTCGTCACCCCGGACGACATGACCATGGGCAATCCCAAGGCCAAGGTCGTGCTGATAGAATACGCGGCCCCGCGCTGCCCGCACTGCGCCCATTTCGCGGAAGAGACCTTCCCGCCGCTGAAGAAGAACTACATCGACACCGGCAAGGTGTTTTACGTGTTCCGCGTGCTGCCGCTCGCGGCCGCCGACGGCGTGGCGGAAAAGCTCGCCCGCTGCCAGCCGCGCGAAAAGTATTTCGAGTTCATGGACAACCTGTTCCGCAGCCAGCGCGAATGGGATGACATGTATGGCGTGACCGACGTGCGCGGCGGGCTGCTCAAGCAGTGGCAGAAGTTCGGCAAGACCGAAGCCGAATTTGAAGTCTGCATCGCCGATACCAAGCGCGACGCCATCATCAATCAGGTCGCCCAGGACGGTGTCGAACGCTACAAGCTCAGCTCGACACCCTCGCTGGTCATTAACGGTGTCTTGACCCCCGATGTGGCCGAATATGCCCCGCTGGCCAAGGCTTTGGACGCCGCGCTGGCGCAAAAATAAAAGCCTGTGCAAGGCTTTAGGAATGGGTCCGGATTTGTGGACCCAAATGCCGATCTCTGCCAAAAACACGGGGTAATCTCGGTGGAGAGTCGCCCGTGTTGGTCAAGAATCCCCTACTCGCTCTGGGTCTGATGGCGCTGATGACCGTCGGTCTGGCAGCCTGCGGCGAAGAGGAAAAAGCCACCACTTCGGGGCTGAATTACGAGATCCTGCCCAGCGACCGCACCCTGGGCAATCCCAAATCCAAGGTGGTGCTGATCGAATATGCCGCACATACCTGCCCGGCCTGCGCCGCCTTCAACGAGAACACATTCCCGCGCCTGAAGACCAATTACATCGATACCGGCAAGATTTTGTACGTGTTCCGCCTGTTCCCGCTGCGCGCGGATGACGGGGCGGCGGAAAAAATCGCCCGTTGTCTGCCTGAGGATAAGTACTTCAGCTTCGTTGACCTGCTGTTCCGGAATCACCGCAAATGGAACGTCGAATATGGGGTGCAGTCCCCTGAAGGCGTTCGTGCCGGTCTGGTCCAGTTGGGCCGCATCGCGGGCATGAGCGAAGCTCAGGTGGACCAGTGCATGGTGAACACGGCCGAGGATGACCGCATCAACAAGGTCGCCGAGGACGCGGCTCGTTACAACGTAACGGGCACACCGACCCTGATATTGAACGGTGTTTCGCAGGGCTCAGGCGCCATGGCCTACGACGCGCTGGCAAAACTTTTGGATGACGAGCTCGCCAAGCAGAAATAAGGCGGGCCGTTTCGTACAAGGACATACACGTTGAAGTTCACACGCCTCAGGCTTTCCGGTTTCAAGTCCTTCGTCGAACCGACGGAGCTTTTCGTCGAGCCCGGCCTGACCGCCGTGATCGGCCCGAACGGCTGCGGCAAATCCAACCTGTTTGATGCCATGCGCTGGGTGATGGGCGAAACCCGTCCCTCCTCCGTGCGCGGCAGCGAAATGGACGATGTGATCTTCGCCGGCAGCGCCGGACGCCCGGCGCGCAACGTCGCCGAAGTGACGATTTTCATCGACAATACCGACCGCACCGCGGGCGCCGCTTATACCGACTGCGACACGATCGAAGTGTCGCGCCGCATCGAGCGCGAGGCCGGCAGCGTCTACCGGATCAATGGCCGCGACGTGCGCCAGCGCGATGTGCAGATTTTCTTCGCCGACGCATCTTCGGGTGCGGGCTCGACCGCGTTCGTGCGCCAGGGCCAGATCGGCCTGCTGATTTCGCAAAAGCCGCTGGCGCGCCGCGCCATCCTGGAAGAAGCCGCCGGCATCGGCGGCCTGCATCAGCGCCGCCACGAAGCCGAATTGCGCCTGCGCGCCGCCGAAACCAACCTGTCGCGGCTGGAAGACGTCATCCGCGAAGTCGAAGGCCAGGTCGCCAGCCTGAAGCGCCAGGCGCGTCAGGCCTCGCGCTACCGCAACCTGTCGGGTCACATCCGCAAGGCGGAAGCCCTCGCCCATTACCTGCGCTGGACCGCCGCCAAGGCCAAGGCGGCCGTGTCGGCCGAAGAATTGTCCGCTGCTGCCGCCGCCGTCGCCACGGCCACCGATGTCGCCGCCAAGGCGTCGACGGTGCAGAGCGAAGCCGCCACCATCCTGCCGCCGCTGCGCCAGGCCGAAGCCGAACGCGCCGCCGCCCATCACCGCCTGATCGCCCAGCGCGAGCAGCTCGATGCCGAAGAACAGCGCGCCCGCGAAGCGGCGCAGCGCATCCGCCAGCTCATCGCGCAGGGCGCCGCCGATACCGAACGCGAGCAGGCACTGGAACGCGACGCCGACAGCGCGCTGGCCACGCTGGGCGAGGAAGAACGCGCCCTGAACACCGCC
>Ga0222712_10000478_pt1 | contig 52421 bp, 39 predicted proteins | sample C33_657DmetaG_FD_165043 | JGI IMG/M metagenome (GOLD analysis project Ga0222712, IMG submission 165043) | Estuarine water microbial communities from San Francisco Bay, California, United States - C33_657D | ecosystem: Environmental > Aquatic > Marine > Unclassified | place: USA: California... | reverse complement strand
TTATTTTTTCTTTACTTATTTGTTCTACCCTTGCTTCTGCGCAGAAGATGTATAGTTGCAATCAAGCATATGAAGCAGACCTCAAAGTATATGTTGTAAATCAAAAATACGAAGCCGATTTATGTGTTTATAGAGCTGCGCAAAAATATGAAGCAGTTGAAAATAAAGGTTTTTGGTTTTTTACTGAACACAAGTATGAAGCGGATAAAAAAATCTTTTTTGCCAATCAAAAATATGAAGCTAAGCTGCTTATTTATTTTGTAAAGAATAAATATGAAGCTGGATGGCAGAAAAAAGAAAAGCAATATTTACTTTACTAATTATTTTATTTCCTGCATTAATTTTTTCACTAGAGGTGCAATCAGGATGAGTAGGATCCCAGCAATGAAAGCATAGATAGCTAATTGTTTATAGCCATCGGCATAAACGCTCAGCTTTTCTAAATTACTAGCATTCGTTGATGCCTCTGCAATATTTGCACCTAATAAACCTGCAAAATACTGACCATAAGCGCTCGCTAAAAACCACATCCCCATAATTACTGCTTGGGTTTTTTGAGGCGATAGTTTTGTCATGGCCGACATGCCAATAGGCGAAAGACATAACTCCCCAAAGGTGATTATAAACCAACCGAAAGTAAATAAATCAAGCGATGTTCTACCGTTAGCATCGGCGAAGAATTTGGTATAATAAAAGACTGCAAAACCACCAGCTAAAAACAAAAAGCCTAAACCAAATTTCACGACGGTATTGGGTTCTAATTTTCTTTTGTTTAACCAAAGCCATACTAGACCTACAATTGCTGCAAAAGCTATCACAAAAAAGGAATTAGCGGAATTATTTACCCCATTAGGATCAAGTGGTATGCCCAATACGGTATTGTTTAAATTATGAGCTGCAAATAAGCTAAGCGAACCGCCACTTTGCTCGAAAAAAGCCCAAAAGAAAATAGAAAAAATAATAAAGACAAGAGCAGCTAGTAGTTTTTTATTTTCTTCTTTGTTAAAGCTTCTCATTTCGTAAAATAAATACAATAATGAAGCCGGACCGATGATGAACATAAAAATATCAGTATAGTCGGTATTAGAAACCATGGTCATGATTACGGGTATAATAAGTAAAGAACCGATATACGTAACTACTTCCAAGCGTTTTCTTTTACTGCTTGATGCGTCTTTCAATGGAGATAGCCCAATGTCGCCCAAGCTTTTTTGTGTTTGTGTAAATGTAAGTATACTTACAACCATGACTACTGCAGCAAAACCAAAAGCTATATTCCATCTTAGATGAGCGGGTACTAAGGAAGCCCAAAGGGAACCGTTAGCTACTGCTATACAAATGTAACCCCCAATTAAAGCACCTAAATTAACCCCTGCATAAAATAAAGAAAAGCCAGCATCTCTTCTTTGGTCATCATCTTTATATAATTTGCCAACAATGGTAGAAATATTTGGTTTGAAAAAACCAGTACCAATGATGGTGAAGCTAATTCCAAAAAAGAAAAATTGTTGCGGATTAATCGCTAAAATAATACTACCAGCAATCATTAATAGGCCACCCCAAAATAGCGATTTACGGTAGCCCAAAATTTTATCGGCAAATAAGCCACCGATAAAAGTGAAGGCATATACAAACGCTTGTGTGGCGCCATATTGCAAGTTGGCAACTTTATCGTTCATAGCCAATTGGCTTACCATAAAAATAACCAACATGCCACGCATTCCATAAAAACTAAATCGTTCCCACATTTCACTAAAAAACAAATACCATAATTGTTTAGGGTACTTACCTTTAAAGTTCTGAATCTCTAATGCGCTAGTGTTTGAATTTTCCATAAAACAATATTAATAAAAAAGCCCTGTAATTGTTACAGGGCTTTTTGAAAGAATAAAAATAATATTAGTTGACGCCGTGCATCATTTTTTGTAAACGTCTGCTTAATAAAAATAATAGCACTGCAGCCGTTCCAGAAAATACTACGAAAACCATGAAATAACTTGGTAAGTCGTTAATCTCAAAACCAAAAATGCTTGGGTGAGTAGTAGCAGCTGGATCTGGGTATAAAGAACTCATAGTACCCGCTAATTTATTTCCGGTTGCAACTGCTAAAAACCAAATACCCATCATCAATGAAGTAAAGCGAGCAGGTGTTAATTTGTTAACCATAGATAAACCAATTGGACTTAAGCATAATTCACCAATCGTATGTAAGAAATACAAACCGGTAAGGAAGAAGATACTTGCTCCGCTTGCAGGAATTACTTTAGAACCAAAGGCAATCAGTAAAAACCCAATAGCAAGGAAACCTAGTCCAAGAGATTGTTTGTAAGGCGCAACAGGGTTGATGCCTTTTTTAGCTAAACGAACCCAAATCGCAGAGATGATTGGAGCTAGAATTACGATAAATCCTGCGTTGAAACTTTGGAAATAACTTGCTGGCATTTCCCAACCAAAAATAGTTCTATTGGTTTGCTCTTCAGCAAAGAAGGTAAGTGATGCACCAGCTTGTTCAAAACACATCCAGAAGAAAATTACAAAAATCATAATGAGGATAATAACCCATAAACGATCTTTTTCAATTTTGCTAAGCGATTTATCGGTGATGATAACAAACGGACCTACTAAAGTCATACCGTAAATAAGAGATCCCCAAACATCTACTCCAAAACCAAAGTGGATAGCGCTGAATGCTGCGATAATACCACCAATAAGGATGACTAATTGTTGAGCGCTAAAAGCACTTTCTTTAGCATCTGAACTGCTAGTTTCAGCTGCTTTATTAGGACCTACACCTAGTTGCTTCCCATCAGGCGCAATTACATACTTGTCTTTTGTTAAGTAGAAAATAACAAGACTAATAAGCATTCCAATACCTGCAGCTAAGAAACCCCATTTAAAATCAACATTCTCACCTAAATAACCACATAATAATGGTGCTACGAAGGCGCCGGCATTGATACCCATATAAAAAATGGTATATGCAGCATCTTTTCTGCTATCTCCATCTTCATATAATTGACCTACCATGGTAGAGATATTTGGTTTAAAGAAACCATTACCAAAAATAAGTGCCGCCAAACCGGTCCACATTAACGTAATAGAAAGGCCTTTATCTGCATTAGCAGCAAAGCTTGCCGAGAAGAACATAAAGAATTGACCAATGGCCATTAGTAAACCACCTACGAAGATAGATTTTCTATTTCCCCAATAACGATCTGCTACATAACCACCAATCAATGGGGTAAGGTATACTAGACCGGTATAACTTCCATAAATATTACTAGCTAGGGCTTTGTCTAATAAAAGCATTTTTGTCATGTATAAAACAAAAATTGCGCGCATGCCATAGTAGCTAAATCGCTCCCAAAATTCGGTTGCAAAAAGTACGTATAGCCCTTTTGGATGTTTGTTGCTGGAGGTTTGCATCTCTGCCATAAGTTGTGTTTTAGAAATTAATTTAAAAATAATTAGCCCTAAAATAATTATTTTATTGTAACCATGAAACACTATTTGTAATTTTCCACTCAAATTAATTTATGAAAGCACATAATATATTATTGTTAGGCTCGGGTGGAAGAGAACATGCCATAGCATGGAAATTATCGCAAAGTCCTTTGTGTAAAGCCTTATACATAGCTCCAGGTAATGGAGGAACGGCTCAATTTGGTACCAATTTATCGGTTTCGATAGCTGATTTTGACGCCTTAAAAAAAATCTGCTTAGAAAAAGAAATCACTTTATTGTTTCCGGGTTCAGAAGAAGCCTTAGTATTAGGAGTTTGGGATTATTTTAAACAAGATCCGGCCTTGGCACATATAATAATTGCGGGTCCTTCTAAAGCAGGTGCTCAACTAGAGGGTAGTAAGGCATTTTCGAAGAAATTTATGCAGCGCCATGCGATTCCAACGGCTTCCTATGCTGAGTTTTCTGAGGATAATTATGAAGAGGGCATTCAATATATTCAAGCACATAGCTTACCTATTGTATTGAAAGCAGATGGCTTAGCAGCGGGTAAAGGGGTAGTAATTGCAGTAACACATCAAGAGGCTTTGCAAGCTTTTGAGCAAATGATTAAAGAGGCGCAGTTTGGAGAGGCTAGCAAAACAGTGGTTATTGAAGCTTACTTAACTGGGATTGAACTTTCTGTTTTTGCGCTAAGCGACGGACACCATTATGTACTATTGCCTGAAGCAAAAGATTATAAGCGAATTGGCGAAGGGGATAAAGGTTTGAATACAGGAGGTATGGGCGCTATTTCGCCAGTGCCTTTTGCCGATGATAACTTTATGCAGAAAATTAAAACAGCTATTGTAGAACCTACTATTAAAGGCTTGGCTGCAGAAGGCATTACGTATCAAGGATTTATTTTCTTTGGTTTAATCAATGTGGGGGGCGAACCGTTTGTGATTGAATACAATTGCAGAATGGGCGACCCAGAAACAGAAGTGGTGATGCCAAGGTTAGAAAACGATCTTGTAGAATTAATTACCGCTATGCATAATGGTCAATTAGATCAAGTGCAAATGAATTTTAACCCCAAAGCGGCTTGTACAGTCATGTTAGTGTCTGGGGGTTATCCGGAGGCGTTTGAAAAAGGTTTTGAAATTGAAGGATTGCAAAATATAAGCGACAGTATTGTGTTTCATGCAGGTACCAAAAGCATCGAACAGTCGCTAGTGACCAATGGAGGTAGGGTAGTGGCAATAAGTTCTTATGGAGATACGTTAAAGGAGGCATTGCAGAGGTCTTACCAAAGTATAGCGCACATAAAATTTAAGCAAATGAATTACAGAAAAGATATTGGATGGGAGTTTGAATAAGTAAAATTGGATATCGAAGGATATCCAATTTTTACTTGGGGCACTCTCTTGTATTCCTTATCTTTGATGGATTAAATAGAATTTTACAAACAGTTATGAATACAATTAATATTAAGAAACATTTACTTGCATTATTGATATTTTGCTTCCCTATTTTAGCAGTAGCACAAACTGCTATTATCAAAGGTTTTGTATATGACAAAACAAATGGCGAACCTATTATTTATACTAACGTAGTTATAAAGCAATTGAATTTAGGTGTGCAAACCGATATCAATGGATATTTTACTTTTAGTCAAATAAAACCTGGGAATTATACCTTAATGGTACCTTATATGGGTTATGATACCGCATTTGTAAATATTGCAGTACAAAGCAATGATGTTATTACCCAAAAAATATTTTTGACAAAAAAAGAAAGAATGCTGAAAGGGGTGGAAGTAACCGCTCGTAAAACAGTAAAGATGACTACCGTCAATGCCGGCGTTACTACAATCTCTCCTAAAGAAATAAAATTATTGCCGAGCGCTGGAGGTGAACCAGATATTGCGCAATATTTACAAGTAATGCCTGGGGTAATTTTTACTGGCGATCAAGGTGGTCAATTATATATTCGTGGAGGCGCACCGTCTCAAACTGGTATTTTATTAGATGGGGTAACTATATATAATCCTTTTCACTCTATTGGCTTGTTTTCTGTTTTTGAAACCGACGCTATTAAGAGTGTAGATGTAATGTCTGCCGGATTTAGTGCTCTTTATGGTAATAGAACTTCAGCCATATTAGATGTGCGTACTAAGGATGGTAATAAAAACAGAACCGCTGGTAAGCTATCTGCATCACCCATAATGATGCGTGCTATGTTAGAAGGGCCCTTGTCTAAAGCTAAATCAGAAAATGGAGGAAGCGCTACCTATATCTTAAGTATGAAGCATAGCTACTTCGATAAAACTTCAAGCTCTATGTATAGTTTTTTAGGTGATCCGTTTAAACAAGGATTACCTTATAGTTTTACCGATTTGTATGGTAAAATAACCTTGAGTGGAGAGAATGGAAGTAAGTTTAATATTTTTGGTTTCAACTTTGACGACAAAGCAAAAGTATTGAGTGCGCAATCTAATAATGATTTAGCAAGTTTTAACTGGTTAGCTTCCGGACTAGGAACTAATTTTGTGGTAACTCCTGCTGGAGCATCTACCTTAATTAGTGGTAAGTTTGCTTATTCTAAGTACGGTATTGATTATAAAGAACAGGCCAACAGAACAAGAAATAGTACGATTGATGGTTTTGAGGGTGCAATAGACTTTACCTATTTCTTAAAGAATTTTTCTCTAGTAAAATATGGTTTAGAAGTAAGTGGTCAGCATACTACACTTTCTTACGTAAACAATTATAATATTCCTACCACATTAGACAGACGAAATACTACAGCAGCATTGTATTTGTTGGTGCGTCAGAATTTTAATGAGAAATTAATTATAGAACCAAGTTTTAGAGTACAATATTATTCTGGGCTTGCCAAAATGTCTCCCGAGCCTCGTATTGGTTTAAAATACAATATCAATAGTAATGTAAGATTAAAAGCAGCAGCAGGAGTTTATTCTCAAAACATTATTAGTACAAAAAGCGACAGAGATATCGTAAACTTTTTCTCTGCCTTTTTATTAAGTCCTGATGAGCAAGTTATGAATACTTCTGGCCAATCTGTAAAAAGTAATTTATTAACGGCACGTCATTTATTAGGTGGTATTGAAGTAGATGCTTTTGGAATAGAATTTAACTTAGAGCCATGGTACAAAAATTTCTCTCAAAATATTGAATTAAACAGATATAAATTATTTGCTGCTGATCCTAATTTTATTACAGAAACAGGAAAAGCATACGGCATTGATTTGTCTGCTAAATATCAAACTAAGCAATGGTACTTATGGTGTGCTGCTTCTATGCAAAACGTTACTCGTTTTGATGGAAAACAAACCTATGCGCCTCCTTTTGATAGACGTTTCAATGTGAATATAGTTTCTTCTTATACCTTAGGTAAGAATAAAGAATGGGATTTCTCTGGTAGATTTAACTATGGCTCACCATTCCCATTTACACAAACTCAAGGTTTTTTTGAACAATTGAATTTGTTGAATAATGGCATTGGTTCCAATTATTTAGGACAAAATGGGTCTTTAGGCATTTTGTATGCCGATCAAATCAATGGAGGTCGCTTGTCGCATTACCATAGATTAGACTTGTCGGTAAAAAGAAAATTTGTTATTTCTAAAACTAATACCGTAGATGCAACTTTTAGTGTTACCAACGTATATGACCGCCAGAATATATTTTATGTAAACAGAGTAACGAACGAACGAGTTTATCAATTGCCTTTCTTTCCTAGCTTAAACATAACATGGAATTTTTAACAATGCAGCAAATTTCAACCTATATTAAACTTCTTTTTGCTGGCTTATTGCTAGCATTAATAGTTGGTCATTCGGTATCGTCTAAAGCACAAGTAATTCCATTGGCTAATATGCATGGAACTACTTCAGCATGGAACACTCAATGTGCATTGCTATTCAAAAATTCAAATTATGAAGCATGCCTTTCTGTGGCAAGGCAGTATTGGAGCACGGTTAAGAAAAATCCTGCAGCTAAGTATATGACCATGGAGGAAGAAGTTAGTTTTTATCAAATTGCCAGTATGCTTGCATTGAAAGATTCTAATGGACTTTCAAACGCAAGGAATTTTTTATTAAAACATAAGACACCTTATTTCAAAGACAAATTAAATTATTTGTTAGCGCAATATCATTTTCGCTTAGATCATTATCAATTAGCTATCCCTTTGTATGAAAAAGCAGCTATTGCAAATTTGAATAATGAAGAAATTATAGATTTAAAGTTTGAATTAGCTTATTGCTATTTTAATAATAAAAATTTCGAAAAGGCAAATTCCTTGTTTGCGATAATGAAATCATTACCTGGTGTATATAAAGATGCGGCTAATTACTATTACGGATTAATAGCCTACAATAAAGCAAGCTATAAAGAGGCTTTGTCAAGCTTTGAATTAATTGCTGGTTCTTCTGTATATGGCAATACGGTTCCTTATTACATTGCAGAGTTGTATTATTTTTCAAACAATAAAGAAAAAGCACTTACTTATGCTTTGCAAAAATTGAATGAGAAGAAGAAGTTATATTACGATAAAGAATTGCATAAGCTTGTTGCGCAAATTTATTTCGAGAAAAATCAGTACGAAAAAGCGCTACCTCATTTTGAATACTATTATCAGCATACCGATAGAATAAAAAAAGAGGAACTCTATGAGCTTGCATATTGTAATTATTACTTAGAGAACTGGAAAGAGGCCATAGATTATTTTAAACCTTTAAGTAATATCCAAGATTCCTTGGGGCAAACAGCGATGTATTTGTTAGGGGCTTCTTATTTAAAATTGAATGACAAAAAGAATGCTAAATATGCATTTGATATATGCAGCCAATATGATTTTAATGCTTCACAAACAGAAGCATCTTTATATTTAAGTTCTAAAATCAGTTATGATTTGCAGCTGGACCAAGATGCAATGTCTAGAATTGAAAATTTAAAAAGCCAATTTCCTTCGTCTATATATACTTCAGAATTGAATTTAATAATGGGGGCGATTTTGGTTAAGCAATTGGATTTTGAATCTGCTATAACTGCTTTGAATAAAGCTAGTGTAGAAGATCTAGAAACTCCAAAATTACTCCAACAAGCATATTACGGAGCGGGGATTAATGCCTATAAAAAATTTGATTATGCCTTAGCAGCTTCCCATTTTGCTGCTAGTGCTAAAATTCAATATGAATCAGCATATCAACAAGCATCTTTGTTCTGGTTATTGAATGCGCATTATAAAAATGCTGATTATGAAAGTGCTGTAAAAGCAGGAAATTTATTTTTAGAAAAAAATAAGTTGAATAATTTAGCTTTAAGTATAAGTGAAGAGGCAACAAATGATCATGCTCAGTTAGTACTGGGGTACGTTAGTTTAGACGCTAATCTTTATGTAGATGCACAAAACTATTTCAAGCAAGCACAACTTTCTAAAGATGTAAAAATTAGTCAAACAGCATCTTTAAAAGAGGCCGATGCCTATTTTTTAGCTAAACAATATGCAAAAGCAAGTGTATTGTATGAGCATATCATTCAGCAAAACAATGATGACAGTCCATATGCCATGTATCAAAAGGCTATAATTTTTGGGCTAAATAATAAAGCTGTCGATAAAATTGCTTTATTAAAGAAATTGATTGATGAAAAGAATGAGCAATCACCATTTATCAAAAGTGCACGATTTGAGTTAGCATCTACTTATTTTCAACAAGATCAATTTGCAAAAGCTATAGAATCTTATAAAATTCTACTAGAAGATCCTAATGGCGCAACTGATTTATCTAAAGTGATTTATAAAATGGCTGCGTCATATGATCAGTTAAACGACACTTCAAATGCTTTGTTTTATTATAAAAAAGTAATTAGTCAATATGCATCTTCCGAAGAATATGCAGCATCTTTAGACGCAATCAAATCTATTTATGTTAGTCATAATCAACCTGAATTATTTGTTGCCTTTAAGAATCAAATAGGTAATGCCGCAGTGGCTGTCACAACAGATGATTCTTTATTTTACGAAACGGCTATAAATTTATATTCCCTTCAATATTGGGATAAGGCCCTTAGTTCATTTAGTGATTTTATAAATAAGTTTCCTGCAAGTTTATTAGTTCCTTCTGCGAATTATTATAAAGCATCGTGTTTGTCTAAGTTGAAACAAACAAAGCAAGCTATAGAAACCTATAAGCAAGCTTTAAATGCTGATCTCGCAGATGATGTTGAAGCAACTTCGATAGCTGAGATTGCACGGTTATCTTTTGAAACGAATGCTCTGGATTCAGCATTGTCCTATTGGGCAACTTTAAGAGCTAATTATTCAGAAGAGAATTATCTTAAGCAATCATATTTAGGCATGATGAAAATTCATGCTCTTCAACACGCTGCTAATTTGTCTATTCAATATGCAGATAGTGCAATGGCAGTAAATGGATTAAGTGCTAGTGAACAAAATGATATTCTATTTTACAAAGGCCGTAGTTATGTTGATTTAAAACAATATGATTCAGCAATGGTCTATTTGTTGCAAGTGCTTAAAAAAAGTACGGGTCTTAATTCTGTCATTTCTAATTATTATATAGCTTATTGTTTGTTTCAGCAAAACAAACTAGCAGAGGCAGAAAAAGAATCTAATAAAACTATTGCTATAGCTGGGTCTAATACCTACTGGGTTGTGAAAACCTATATCTTGTTGTCAGATATTTTAGTGAAACAGAAAGATTATTTTAATGCGAAAGCTACTTTGCAAAGCATTATTAAAAATGCTAAGTTTTCAGATTTGAAATTAGAAGCTCAAGAAAAACTATTACAAGTAAAAGTATTGGAGTCTAAAAATGCTAAGTTGAAAATTGATTAATTAATTATGAAGCAACCCATAAAATATACCACTGGTCTTTTAGTTTTATTATTTATTGTTTGTTTTGCTAAGGCAATGGCGCAAGGTATTACAGATACCCTCATAAATAATAACACGATTCAGATTATTCAAGCTTATAAGCCTGTTGTAAAAGCAGTTTCTAAAATCGAATTCCAACCTAAACAAGCTATAGTGGATACCAATTATAGAATTGGTTTACATTATAAGGTGCCTCAGCAACAATTGCTATACACATATAAGTCGGTGCCTATAAATCCACTTGCTTTAGGAAAGGAATTAAAAGGAACTGCTCTCCCAAATTTTGTTTCTCTTGGTATAGGTAATTTAAGAAATTTACTAATACAAGCATCTATTTTTAATTTGCATAGCAGACATGTTGAGCAATCTTTGAATTTATCTTATAATCAACAAAAAGGCAGTCAGCCTTATCAGCAATATAATGACGCTTCTATATTTTATCATTTAATGAGAGTAAAATCGCAATGGAATTATTATTTAGACGCAAGTTTAGAACGTAATAATTTTTATTATTTTGGTGCAGATTCTGTGGAAAAAAAATCTGCTGATGATCTACGTCAAAATATATTAAAGATCTCAACTACTCTTACTGCGCGTAATACCATGAAAGATAAGTTTGGTTTATTCTACAAACCAAGTCTTTCACTATCTAATTTAAACACTATAAATAAAGCTAATGAATTTTCACTTGGAATATCATTGCCTGCCATGTATGAGTTGAATACACAAAGTAAGTTGTTTGCTACTTTGTCCAGTAATATGGCTTTTTATAAATTTGAGACACTTTCTAAGAATAATATATTTTCACAATTACAATTTGCCTACCAGAGGTTTTATAAGTCATTTCAAATTGATTTAGCTTTAGCGCCTACTTTTGCAACACAAGGATTAAAGGTGCTTCCTAATATTTCTGTTTTATGGAATACGAAATTTAAAGTACCATTACAAGTGTCTTTTGAACACAAAGGAGCAATATTAGCTAATAATCTTAGTGATTTACTTATCCAAAATAAGTACACAAACCCTGTTCTATTTAACTATTTTCAAAGTATTAAAACAAGTACGAAGTTGCAAGTCGATGCTACTATTGGAAATCATATTAGTGTAGGCGCCCTTATTTCAAATGAATTATATGATCAGTTTGCTTATTTTACTAGAGATAGTGTAGTTAATATGAATTTTAATGTTGCGTCTATACAGCAGCTTAAGAATTTACTTTTAATGGCTCATTTTAATTACCAAGTAACTAAAGCACTTCAAGTTGTTAATGAGTTCAAGAAATATAATTTCTCTAATCTTTCTGGCGCAACAGTACTTAATTTGCCTACTTTCAGTTTCCAATGTCATGTTATAGTTCAGCCTCTTAAAAAACTATATATTGACGCAGGGCTTACTATGCTGAGTGGACAAACTACTAGAATTAACAATCTTGAAGTTAAAGTGGACCCTTTTGTAGACGTTTCAGGGCTTGTGCAGTATAACTTTAAGCCAAAAATTGATTTTCAGCTTAAATTCAATAATTTATTAAATAATACTAATCCAAGATGGGTCGGATATTCAAATTTTGGTACTAACTTCGTGGTAGTTATTAGTTATAAATTTAAATAGTACTGTTTTAAGAATTTTCATATGGATATTGCAAGTTACATCGGACAATTTTTATTAAGAAATAAATATTGTTATTTACATGGTATAGGAAGTTTGAAGTTAAATAAGTTGCCAAAAGGTGATGCAGGTTCCTATGTGTATCATGTTCAATTATTGCCCGGTGGATCAATTGATGATTTATTTGCCAATTTTGTAGCCACAAGCGAACAGGTCAGTATTTCAAAAGCGGCTAATGCAATACGTGAATATAATACAGAGATTAGATCGCTTTTAGATACACAACAAAAAGTTATTATACCTACAATAGGCTATTTAGTAAAAGTTGATAACCATTATACCTTTGTTACTGATGATAATTTTTCTTATCAACCTTCGGTAAATCCTGCTTTGAAATTTGTGAATGCCAAACCAATTAAAGAGGCAACTACATCAGATGAAATCATTGAAGAAACACCACAAAAAGCTATTGTTAATTGGAGTAAGATTATTCTATTTATAGCACTATTACTTGTGGCTGGAATCGCTATTTATTTTATTGCAACGCAATCTAAAAACATATCGGCTACTCAAGATCAACCTATAGTAAATACAACAACAGAAATTGTTGCTCCTGCGATAGATACAGCTGTTGTGCAACCTGATACGCTTGTTACAAATACAGAATACAAGTTTTTAATTAAAACCTATTCAACACTAGGAGCTGCGGTGAAGCGTTACCAGCAATTGCTTTCTTATGGTAATAAAGTAGGGCTTCAAACTAGTGATTCTATATCCTATCAATTATATATTAGCATGCCTGCTTCGGCATTGGATACCACACAGGCTAAAGATTCATTAAGGGTTATTTTCAATCCTAAAGGAACCATTAGTATTATCCCCTAATTATTTGATTTGTTTTTCAAGTTCATTTAGTACATAAAAAACAGCAGGGCAAACAAGACTATTGGTAAGTGTTAGAGGAACTCTTTTTATGATTACATCTTCATCAGTATAAGGATACCTACTGCAATCACTTGGTCTTACATTATAGATATTACAGGTATTATCACTGGCTAAAAACGGACAAGGTTTTTGTCGCAGCACGTAATCATTTTCGTGGTCTAGCTTGAGATACTGGCTAACTAAATCGCCTTCTTTTATTTTCAAGTATTTGGCAATTCTTCTAATGTCGGGTTGTTTAAACCTTGGTGAATGGTTTTTGCAGCAATTTGCACAATCTAAACAATTGATTTTATTAAAGGCTTCTTCGTGTAAATCGGGGAGTGCCTTCAATATTTTTTGTTTTGATCCTTTTTCTAGTAAGCGTTTAAATTGTTTTTGCTTTTCACTAGATTCTTTTTTCCAATCACTATTCATTGCTATCATTAGATTAAAAAAGCTGATGAATTCATCAGCTTTTCAATTATAAGTTCATTTTATCCATAATGCGTTCTAAGTCTTGATCATTATAGAACTCTATAGTAACACTACCTTTTCCGCTTTTAGATCGATCTAGTTTTACTCTAGTAGCAAAATGAGAAGCCATATTGTCTTCTATTCGTTTATAGGCAGGTGGCAATTTAGTGGCACTAGTGGAGCTTTTGCTACTAGTCGATTTTTCGTTAAGTAGATTTTTAACCAATTGCTCTACTTGTCTTACAGATAAACCTTTTTCTAGTATTTCTCTATGGGCGTATAATTGTTGTTCAATCTTTTCTAAGCTTATTAGGGCACGTGCATGACCCATGCTAATAGAGCCATCTCTTACAGATTTTTGAATATCTGGCGGTAGTTTTAATAAACGCAAATAATTAGCTACGGTGCTGCGCTCTTTTTTCATACGCTCAGCTACTTGTTCTTGAGTTAGGTCGCAGTCATCCATCAAACGTTTGTAGCTTAGTCCGATTTCAATGGCATTTAAATTTTCTCTTTGCAAATTTTCCAACAAAGCCATTTCCAACATTTGTTGGTCATTAGCAGTACGGATATAAGCAGGAATATCGTTTAGTCCAGCTAATTTTGACGCTCTCCAACGACGTTCTCCAGATATTAATTGAAATTTACCGTTTGCTAATTTTACAACCGTAATGGGCTGGATAATATCATGTAGTTTTATACTTTCAGCTAATTCATTTAAAGCTTGCTCGTCAAAATCATGGCGCGGTTGTTTAGGGTTGATTTGGATTTGATCAACAGGGATGCGCATTATACCTGTACTTGGAACACTATTGGGTTTAGTGTCACGCGCGTCTTTATTGCTCAATTCTTCATCAATATTATTAAGTAAGGCTCTAATGCCTTTACCTAATGCTTGTTTTTTATTGTTGTTATTATTCGTAGCCATGGAAATATTAATCTATAATTTTATCCTCGTTTTTAATTTTTGTGAGGTTGTTTTTTTGTAGAATTTCTTTTGCTAAATTCAAGTAATTGATTGTGCCCGTGCATACGGCATCATACATAATTACAGGTTTGCCAAAACTAGGTGCTTCGCTCAATTTTGTATTTCTGTGAATGATGGTATTGAATACAAGATCTTCAAAGTGATTTTTAATTTCCTCCACTACTTGATTAGATAAGCGAAGACGACCATCATACATCGTCATTAAAACACCTTCAATTTGTAAAGAAGGATTGAGACGTGCTTGAACTATTTTTACGGTATTTAATAATTTGCCTAATCCTTCTAATGCAAAATACTCGCATTGAACCGGTATGATAATACTGTCTGCAGCAGTTAAGGCATTAATGGTGATAAGGCCTAATGAAGGAGAGCAATCAATAATGATAAAATCAAATTGTTTTTTTTGTTCTTCTAAAACGGCACTTAAAATATGTTCGCGGTTAGGATGATTTATCAATTCAATTTCAGCACCAACTAAATCTACATGAGAAGGTAAAACATATAAATTAGGGGTTTCGGTTTCAAGAATAACTTGATTTGCAGGGGTTTCGTTTACCATACAATCATACAAACTCAATTGTATATTCTTTAATTCAAAACCATTTCCGGTAGTAGCATTTGCTTGTGGATCGCCATCAATTAAAAGTGTTTTATAATCTAATGCCGCCAAACTTGCAGCTAAATTGATAGCTGTTGTTGTTTTTCCAACACCTCCTTTCTGAATTGCTATAGCTATAATTTTTGCCATGTGTATTTAATGTATTGTAAAATTGCTATGCAATGGAGGTAATATTAACGCAATATTATTTGCGGCAAAATGATCCATTGCTTTGTTATGATCTATTTCTATATACCCAAAGGTATCGTAATGTACGCCAATAACTTTTTTAGTAGCTACCATTGCAGCTGCGGTGCAAGCATCTTCATAGCCCATAGTGAAATTGTCACCAATAGGCAAAATAGCAAAATCGATAGCTGCATATTTAGGTATTAATTGCATTTCCATAGACAGAGCGGTGTCGCCTGCATAATAGAAATTACCTTCCTCGGTTGTAATAACAAATCCTGCTGGATTGCCACCATATGTGCCATCTGGTAAAACACTACTATGGAGTGCTGGTACCATCTTTATCTTACCAAAATCGAATTGCTTAGCGCCACCTAAATTTAGGGGGTGTACATTTGTACAACCTTGTTGCAATGCCCATTGGGTTATTTCATGCATAGCAATGATTAAAGCCCCAGTGTTTTTGGCAATAGCAACTAAATCAGCAACATGATCGCCATGACCATGAGAAACTAGGATATAATCAGCTTCTATAGACTGAATATCGATGTCTTTTGCTAATGGGTTGCCTGTAAAAAAAGGGTCGAAAAGAAGTTTCTTTCCGGCTGTTTCTATACAAAATGTAGCATGTCCGTAATAGGTAAATTGCATCTCCAATATTATTAATACAAAAATACTATTTTATTGCCTCATTTTTTTTCATAATTGTTCACATTTTTGAACATCTTAGGGCCCTTCTTGTTAGTAATAAGTTAATTAAAGGTATTCATTAAGTGGATCTCTGCATAAAGGCAATTACCTTTGCAAAAACCAATCTCGATCTATAATAGCATGCTTACTCGTTTTCTTATATTTATATCCATTCTTCTCTTAGCAGAATATTTTAGTTTCAGTTTAGTAAAATCGGCTACCCAGTCTTTCCCATCTAATTGGAAATGGGGTGTACGTATTTTTTATATTGGATTTACCCTTCTTACTTGGATTGGTTTTGTAGCCTTTAGAATAATTAAGTGGGGGAGTTTACCCACAAGTATTCGTAATGTATATATAGCTGTTGTAATGGGTTTTATTATTGCCAAAGTATTAATAACCTTGGTCTTGTTAATTGATGAATTGAGAAGAGGAGGCACTTGGACATTAGCCAAGCTATTTCCTGAAAAGCCTTATTTTAAACAAGCACAAGAAAATGGCATATCTCGCTCTCAGTTTTTCCAACATTTAGCACTCACATTAGGTGGTGTTTCTATTGCCGGTTTTATTTATGGCATGAGCAATAGATATAATTACAAACTAAAAAAAGTAAAAGTTGCGTCTTCAAAAATTAATTCGGCTTTAAAAGGCTTGCGCATTATTCAAATTTCAGATATACACTCGGGTAGTTTCGATGATTTTGAAGCCGTTGCTGCAGGGGTGAACATGATTAAAGAACAAAATGCAGATCTGATAGTATTTACTGGAGATTTAGTAAACAATGTACACGAAGAGATATTGCCCTATAAAGAATTGTTTGCAAGCCTAAAGGCGCCTTTAGGTGTCTATTCAATTTTGGGTAATCATGATTATGGCGATTATGTTTCTTGGCCAAGTGATATGGCTAAGCGTGCTAATTTAGAGAAATTAAAAGCTATTCATGCTGAGATGGGTTGGAAATTAATGATGAATGAGCATGTAGTTTTGAATCATCAGGGTCAAGATTTTGCTTTGATTGGTATCGAAAATTGGGGTGCTAAGGCTAATTTTCCAAAGTATGGTGATATGCAAAAAGCATATGCCGGTATGGAAGCTAAGCAAGGGCTTTTCCAAATTTTGTTGTCTCATGATCCATCGCATTGGGATGCTCAAGTACGTAAAGCATATCCTAATATCGATTTGACATTAAGCGGACACACACATGGCATGCAATTTGGCATTGAAATTCCATGGTTGAAATGGAGTCCCGTTCAATACTTGTACAAGCAATGGGCTGGACATTATCAAGAGAACAATCAGCAATTGTATGTCAATAGAGGTTATGGATTTTTAGGCTATCCCGGAAGATTAGGTATCATGCCTGAAATCACACTTATTGAATTGGCTTAAGACAAATACAATACTTGCTCAGCATAAAACATAATATGCTCCAGCGTTTGATTAGAAACTCGTGGTAAATGTTTTTGCGCTGTTTGTTTTTTGAGTGCTTTTTCGATGGTTAATTTAGAGGGTGTTTTTGGCTTGGGTAGTGTTTTTTCCATAGGGTATTTTTGATGTACTTTTCATAAACGAATAACCAATTAAAATTATTGTATTCAATAGCTCAATAGGATGAAAATAGGCATAACAGGTGGCACCGGATTGGTAGGAAAACGCCTCGTAACACTTTTTTTGCAAAAAGGTTACGAAGTCTTTATTTTTACCAGAAACCCTAAAATTCAATCAAAAGAGCATAAGCATCATTATAGCTATTGGGACCCAATTGGGAAAATAATGGATATTGATGTTTTGGGTAATTTAAATGCTGTAATTCATATAGCGGGTGCCAACGTTGCTGAAAAACGCTGGACGAAAAAACGCAAACAAGAAATAGAAGAAAGCAGAACGCTTTCTACCGCTTTTTTAGTAGATCAAATAAATCAATACGCTAGCAACTGTAACTGTTTTGTTAGTGCCTCGGCTATTGGTATTTATGGTCCAGATAATAGCTCAGGACTTCCATTTACAGAAAATGCAAAAGCACATTCAGATTTTTTAGGTACAACCTGTGTGCGATGGGAAGACAGCTCTGCACATTTAAAACCAAGCATACGAAGGGTGGTTTTAAGAATGGGCATTGTATTAGCCAAAGAGGGTGGAGCATTAGCCCAGTTTATTCAGCCTATTCAGTTTTTTGTTAAACCTTATTTGGGAGGAGGAAAACAAGTTATAAGTTGGATTACCCTAGAAGATATTGCACAATTATTTTTGTATTCCGTAGAGCAAAAACAGGTACAAGGCGTATATAATGCTGTAGCGCCAAATCCTGTAAGTCAGCGCATCTTAATGAATGCCATAGCCCATCGTAAAAATAAATGGGCTGCGCCTATTTATGTTCCCTCTTTCTTACTTAAAATAATCTTAGGAGAAATGAGTATAGAAGTGCTAAAAAGCAGCACGGTAAGTTGTGAGAAAATACAACAAGCTGGTTTTCAATTTCAAAGTTCCGATATAGATCAGGCACTTAAGCACCTTAAGGTTTAATGGTAGCTTATTGTAATTTCTTTAGCTATAGCAGTAGCTTTTTCAACTAGTGATTCAATAGGTGTTTCTATGGTATCGTATGTAAGCGCTACCCCCATTCTTCTGTAAGGTCGAGTACTTGGTTTGCCAAATAATTTTACGTCTGAACGATCCTGCAGTAAAGCCTTATCAACACCGTTAATTTCAAATTCCGTACTCGTTTCACTTGCTAAAATAACAGCACTTGCCGCTGCTTTTTCTTGTGTTATATGCGGAATTGGCAATCCAAGGATAGCTCTAGCATGCAATTCAAATTCGTTTAAATTTTGAGAACCTGCAAGAGTTACCATTCCGGTATCGTGTGGACGAGGAGATAATTCTGAAAAATAAACTCCTTCATCCGTTAAGAAAAACTCTACTCCCCATATACCATAACCACCCAATGCTTCTGTAACTTTTGCTGCCATTTTTTGAGCCGATAATATATCTTGTTCTTGCATTACGCAAGGTTGCCAGCTTTCTCTGTAATCCCCTTTCTCTTGTCGGTGACCAATGGGTGCACAAAATAAAGTAGGACCATGTTGTTGTGTTACGGTCAATAAGGTTATCTCTGCATAGAATTTAATAAAGCCTTCTACAATCACTTCTTGCAAATCGCCACGAGAACCTTCTAATGCGTAATTCCAAGCCATTTCAATATTTTCTGCTTGTTTAATTACACTTTGTCCTTTCCCACTACTACTCATCAAAGGCTTTACTACACAGGGTATGCCTATTTGTGCAACGGCTGCTTTGAAATCCTCTAAATTGCTTGCATATTGATAAGGTGCCGTTTTTACACCTAATTCTTTAGCTGCTAAATCTCGTATAGCTTTTCTATTCATGGTAAAATTAGCTGCCTTAGCACTTGGTACTACGGTATAGCCTTGTTGTTCGTATTCATAAAAACGCTCAGTACGTATCGCCTCTATTTCTGGAACTATATAATCGGGCTTATGCTTTTTTATAACAGCGTCTAATGCATCGCCATCGAGCATATTAATCACTTCAAATTCATGAGCTACTTGCATGGCAGGGGCATGCTCATAACTATCTACTGCAATAACGTATTGACCTAAACGCTGAAGTGCTATAACGAGTTCTTTACCTAACTCGCCCGAACCGAGTAATACGATTTTTTGTTGCATGATATTGAATTTGGAACAAATATACAATTAGATTTTTATTGGATAGTGCTCTCGCTCTTTACTAAATTAAAATACCTTTGCTTAAACCAATAGCATGCAACTGATAAAGAAAAACCTAATTCCTATTTTATTTTTTTTAGGCTTATTGCTGTTTACTGCTTATCAAAGCAAGTATATACCTACAGCTTATTTTTGGGATGAACTAGGCGTATATATACCAGCAGCTCAGCATATGAATGACGCAGGCACTATTAGTTTGCTGCCATCCAGTTTAGACCCTCTTTATTCCAGAGGGCACCCGCTATTATATACGTTCTTAAATGCTAGTGTATTTCACTTTTTTGGAGATCGGGTAGCGGTAGCGCACACACTTGCTTTAATTATATCCTTATTAGTGCTTGTCTCTTTTTATTTTATTATCAGTAATCTATTATCTAAAAAAGTTGCTTTTTTTTCTTGCCTTCTTTTAGCAGTGCAGCCGCTTTTTATTTCCATGTCTGTACTGAGCTTGCCTGAGATGTGCCTATGTTTATTTCTTTTATGGGCTGTTTGGGCTTTAATTAAAAATTATGGGTTACTCTTTGCTTTAATGAGTACACTAGCCATACTAACCAAAGAATCAGCAATAGTCATAATTGGGGTAGCTGTTTGTACCCTTTATTTTGATAAGCTGTTTTTAAGTAAGAATAAGGATAAAAAAACAACTTACTTTTCGTTGATCTATATTATCATTCCAGTGCTTGTTTATGCTTTATTTTTAGTTATTCAACGCATTCAAAATGGATGGTTTTTCTTTCCTGAGCATATAGGCTATTTGCATTTTAATTTGGTTGGCTTTTTTGATACTAATTGGCTAATGTGTAAGCAATTCTTTTTTCATAAAAGTAACTTTATAGTAGGCCTTGCTTCTTTTGTTTATTTAGTGTTTAATTTATTTCATTATAGAAGGGCTACCAAATTTCATTTTGTTGTTATTGCATTTATTATTGTGTCGATGTTTTTTTCGAATGTTAATTTTTATATGCAGCGCTATCTGCTTATTATTTTACCCTGGATCATTGTTTTGGGTGTATGGGCTTTAGATCAAATCCTAGAATTGTACTTTAAAACAAAATATCTAAAAAATAGTATGTTAGTCCTTTTAATGACTTTTTCATCTTATTTGGCTATTAGTAATTGGGACTCCAATACGTTTAGTGATACCTGTGATATTTCATACCGAAGAACCGTTTTCTTAGTCCAAGAAACAGCAAATTGGCTTCAAAGTCAAACTTGGAAAAATGAAGTGATAGAAGCTAATTTCCCGGTTTTTCAAGCATTGCAAGAGCCGCGGAATGGCTATGTAAAGCAGCCTTTTGCTATTGATGTTAATTTTCAACAGCCTTGCAAATACGGTATCTTTTTTAAAACAAAGGGAATCTGGGATCCCTTAAGCGAACATACTTATGTTAAGACACTGAAGCTCTTCAAAAATGATTTTGCTGAAATACGAGTGGTTCAATTTTTCTAATTACCCTATATTAATATTCAAAAAAGAAGTCTAAATAAGTTATAATACTTAACTTAGTAATACTTTATTACCACCTATGGGTTCCCAAAAATTAGTTTTTCCAATAATACTGTTTTTCAATCTGTTTTATGCAGTAATTGGATTTGCCCAAACGGCCAATTTCACTTCCAATGTTCAAAGTGGATGTGCCCCTATGTTGGTTCAGTTTGCAAGTACTTCAACAGGTACTAATGCATCTACTACCTATCAATGGAGTTTTGGTAATACGGTAACATCCGTATTGCAAAATCCATCCACCACTTACTCAAATCCAGGCACCTATACCGTAACGCTTACTGTATCTAATGGACCAGGAAGTACCAATACAAAAACCATTACTAATTATATCACTGTATTACCTGCGCCACAAGTAAGTTATACTACCAACATCAATGCTACGTGTCCGGGTTCTGCCATTCAATTTACCAATACCTCTGTCAATGGAGTTGCCGGTGCTGCTACTTATTTATGGAATTTTGGTGATGGGAATTCAGATAATGTGCCTAACCCATTACATACTTTCGCATTGCCTGGTACGTACAATATTACTTTGCAAGTTACAAATAATGCGGGCTGCAGTAAAACAAAATTAGATACGAATCGAATTTTGATTTATACACCACCTAGTGGTACTTTCTCCGCTAATGCAACACAGTTTTGTAATGCGCCTCAAACAATCAACTTTACGAGCGCTATTACTGGATCAGGACCCTTTACGTATGCCTGGAATTTTGGAGACAATACAACGGGTGTTGGGGTTACTACTTCTCATACTTATACCAGTAACGGTGTGTATACCGTTAAGTTAGTGGTAACAGATATTAATGGTTGTAAGGATACTATTATCAATACCAACTTTATAAATTTATCATCCCCACAAGCACAATTCTCGGCACCAACAAGCGCTTGTAGATTAGCTCCTGTAACCTTTACGAATACTACCAATACAGCCATTACTGGATTTGTATGGTTGTTTGGAGATGGAGATACAGCAATGCAATATAGTCCAACGCATACGTACTTAAATGCTGGTACTTATACCGTTCGATTAGTTGCCATCAATGGAGCATGTACAGATACCGTTTCGCATACGATTACAATTAACCCAAAGCCAGTTGCCAATTTTACAGTTGCTACAACAGGTACTTGTCCTGCACCTCAAACCATTTCGTTTGTAAACACCTCAAGTAATGCATCTAGTTATGTATGGTCTTTTGGTGATGGAACACAATCTACTTTACAAACTCCATCCCATTTATATACTAGTGATTCGTTTTATACAGTAAAATTAATAGCTTCCAATAGTTTTGGTTGCTATGATTCTGTTAGTATTACCGATGCAGTTAAGATATTTCCATTGCGTTTAGAAGCTTTGCCCAATAAATTAGACGGATGTATTCCTTTGCCCATTTCCTTTCAAGGCTATTTACAAACCCGAAATCCTCCTTCTCAACCGGCTTGGAATGGCACCTATCCTTATGGTATTGCTTCTTATAGTTGGTCTTTTGGAAATAATAATTTCTCTACTGCTGCCAATCCAACATACACGTATACAACGGTCGGAGTTTATTGGGTTAAGCTTACGGCCGTCACATTTAATGGTTGCACAGTTGTAGATTCTTTTCAAGTTGCAGCAGGTAGTCCGCCTACGGCAAATTTCACTTATACTCCAAGTACGGTTTGTTTGCGAGATAGTGTTCATTTTGTAAATACCAGTACTAATGCAAATGCATACTATTGGTTTTTCGGAGATTCTGGATCTAGTGGAGATGTTAGTCCATACTATCACTATAATTATCCTGGGGTATTTACGGTTAAATTGATGGCTATTAACAATGGATGTAAAGATTCCATGATTAAAACAAATATTATTACAGCATTAGGGCCAAAGTCGATTCCTAATTTTACATACGATTGTGTTAATCCATTATTAGTTCATTTTGCAGACAGTTCCATATTGTCTACATCGCATACTTGGTTTTTTGGAGATGGACAAAGCTCTACTGCTAATCATCCTAATCATACGTATGCAAGTATGGGTACTTATCAAGTAATGCTTGTGGCACAAAATAGCACTACGGGTTGTATAGATACCAATAGAACGGTTGTTACTTTGTTAGCATCTAATCCAAATTTTATTGCTACGGATACTACCTTATGCAAAAAACAAGTAATTACGCTTTCTGCTATTGATACGCAAAATATTGTTCAGTATAATTGGACCAATAATTGGGGTTCTTTTCAGGATACTACCTTTTCTATCGTTGATTCTTTTCCATATGTAGGAGCATATACTATTACTTTAATAACAGTCGACAAACACAATTGTAGAGATACCATAACTAAAACAAATTTTATAAAAGTAGCTTGGCCTAATGTTAATTTTGGTGCAAGCCCATTGGTGGGTTGTACGCCCATGACGGTCATATTTAGTGATTCTACCACAGATACTCAAGGTGTGCAATTAACAACTAGAAAATGGCTATGGGGAGATGCCACACAAAGTACTTTATTAACGCCCGTCGCCAATCATACCTATATCAATCCCGGGTTGTTTACTATAAAACTAATTGTTTCTGACACTTTTGGTTGTAAGGATTCGCTAACAAAAAATAATTATATCGATGCCCGCCATCCACAACCATTATTTTTTGCAGATGATACTACCGCTTGCATCGGACAGGTGATTAATTTTACAAACCTTACCGTAGCTTCAACAGGTACTACGTATCAATGGTATTTTGGAGATGGAACAAGTTCAACGGCTTACAATCCTTCGCATATATACACTGCAACGGGTACTTATACTATAAAATTGATTGCTACGGATCCTATTGGATGTAAAGACACTTTTATTAGAGTTAATAATATTAGTATTACTAAACCGCAAGCAAGTTTTACGGTAAGCGATTCTATTGCTATTTGTCCACCTTTATTAGTGCAGTTTACCAATACCTCTTTGAATGCTATAAGTTATGCTTGGTCATTTGGAAATTCAAATACCTCAATTTCACCCAATCCTACTAATCCGTACAATAGTCCTGGATTGTATACGATTCGCTTGATTGCTACCAACTCAAATGGATGCACCGACACGGCCTTCAAACAAGTAAAAGTACTAGGCTATGCCGGAGCATTTTCATATGCTACAACTTCAGGTTGTGCTCCTTTAACAGTTACTTTCACCGCCAATATTAGTAATATCCCTTCTTTAATTTGGGATTTTAGTGATGGTGTTACACAGAATAGTAATGGATTGTTAACGGTAACGCACTCTTATCTTACACCAGGCGCTTATGTTCCAAAAATTTTATTAAGTGATGGATTAGGTTGTGTAACGTCCAGTACAGGCTTAGATACAATTAAAGTAAATGCAGTTTTCCCAGGCTTCAAAACCAATCCATTTCCTATTTGTGAAAAAGCTGCTATTACCTTTATAGATATCTCGTGGAGTTTGTATTCAACGATTAATGCATGGTCGTGGACTACTTCCACATCATTGCAAAGTACTATTGCACAACCTGTTTTTAGTTTCCCATCTTCAGGTATATATACGGTTAAGTTAATTGCTAGTGATGTAATGGGTTGTAAGGACTCTATCATCAAACAAATAAAAGTAGAAGCACTTCCTAATATCAATGCAGGGAAGGATACCGTAATTTGCTTGGGAGATGCAGTGCAACTTAAAGCAATGGGGGGTGTATCTTATATGTGGAATACTGCAGCTACACTTTCCTGTTTGAACTGCGCTATGCCCATAGCTACTCCTACATCAGCAACAAAGTATGTGGTTTTTGGTACTGACCAAAATGGTTGTGTTAATAAAGATACCGTTCAAATAACTTTAAAAACACGTTCCGATTTTTTTGTAAGACCTGATACTGCAGTATGCAAAGGCCATTCAGCAAATTTATTGGCTTATGGTGCTAATAGTTATATCTGGTCGCCAAGTGCTACACTTAATAATGCTTTAATTCCTAATCCAATTGCAACGCCAACAGCTACTCAGATTTACAAAGTACTAGGTTATGAAGGTGCGTGCTTGCCCGATACGCAATTTGTAAAAGTTACAGTATTGCCAAGGCCAATAGTCAATGCCGGTAATAATCAACAAATTGTTGCTGGAGATTTAATGTATCTAAATGGTTCTGGTAATAATGTAATTCGTTACCAATGGCTACCAAGTGCAGGCATAGCTTGCGATACCTGTCCATATACGAGTGTGTATCCTAAGCAGTCGGGTACTTATATGTTAGTTGGTACCAATTCCTTTGGATGTACCGATACGAGTACTATGCAGGTAAGTGTTTTGTGCCAAGCAGAGCAAGTATTTATACCGAATTCATTTACACCCAATGGAGATGGTCATAATGATGTCTTTTATCCAAGAGGCAAAGGTTTAAGTATTATTACTTCATTTAAAGTTTTTGATCGATGGGGCGAGTTACTATTTGAACGAAAAAATATTCAGACAGATGATCCAAGTGTTGGTTGGGATGGAGAATTTAGAGGCGTTGTTTTAAGTCCAGATGTATATGTATATATCATGGAAGCTATTTGTGAAACAGGCGAACCAATTAATTGGAAAGGTGATATTATGATCATGCGATAAGGAACATATTATGTTGAAGAAGATAAGATTAGTCATAACGGTATTAGCAATGAGCGTGTTTGTAAATGTACAAGCACAGGATATTCATTTTTCTCAATTTTACGAGAGTACTATTTTGCGCAATCCTTCTTTGATAGGTTTGTTTGAAGGGGCCTATAAAATAAGTACCTTAAATAAATCGCAATGGCAAAGTATTAGTAAGCCCTATCAAACGAATCTAGTGAATACGGAGATACGGGTACCAATTAATAAGAGTGCTGAAGATGTAATAAGCTTTGGTTTAACCTTTTTCTCCGACAAAGCAGGTACAGCACAATTAAAAACTCAAGCGGTTTATCCTTGCATTAACTACAGTAAGTCCTTGGGAGGTTTTCACAATGAATATATTTCATTAGGATTTACGGTTGGTTTTATGCAACGTAATTTTGATATTAGCAAATTGACATTCAATGAGCAGTATTTTAATAGTGCTTTTAGTTCAAGTAATGCCAATGGTGAAAATATAACCAATACAAATAGTAGTCAGATGGATGTAGGTGTTGGACTTAATTATAGCAGGAGTTTTGGATATGAAAATGGGAGTAGTTTTTATTTGGGTGCTGCCGCATATCATTTAAATCAACCCAAATCAAACTTTGGCAATACGGATCTTACCTTGCCTATGCGTTTTAATATAAATATGGGATGGGCTAGTGCTATAGGAGAATTTTGGAATATGCAATTACTTACCAATGCATGTATGCAAGGGGCTTATATTGAAAGCACAAGTGGCTTGTTATTTAATTATAGAACAGTTGATAAGGATTATAATACGGAATTCATTTTGCAATTAGGTACCTTATATCGTTTGCAAGATGCTATAATACCCACCTTCAAATGTGTCTATAGATCTTATCAATTAGGCCTGAGTTACGATATTAATATATCTTCACTAAAAGTGGCTAGCAATAGAAGGGGTGGACTAGAGTGTTCGTTAGCCATCTTAGGTGTTTTTAGAGATGCTAATAGGAGATCGAGTAAAACCATTTGTCCTCATTTTTACTAAAATAAAAAAGCCATTCGATCGAATGGCTTTTTATTTAGTTTATTCTTTATACTTATTTAGTAGTAAATACCGCGTCAATAATGCTCTGTTGTTCTTTAGCATGTTGTTTGCTAAAGCCTGTTGCCGTAGCAGCACTAGCTGGACGAGCAATATAATTGCTGAACAACTCATTCGTATTTAACATCAAGAAAGAAAGAGCACCCATATTGCGTGGTTCTTCTTGAGCCCAAACAAATGATGCATTTTTATATTTTGCTTTCAAAGCATCCATTTGTTTCGCAGGGAATGGATGGATTTGTTCTAAACGTACAAGCGCTACTTCTTGTATATTGTTAGCTATTTGATATTCACTTAAGTCGAAATAGATTTTACCAGAACAAACCACTACTTTTTTTACTTTATTAGCTGCGCTTATAGAAGCATCATCAATCACCTCTTGGAAATTTCCCTTAGTAAATTCTTCAATAGGAGAGTATGATCTTACGTGACGAAGGTTTGCCTTTGGTGAAAAATTAACAAGCGGTTTTCTAAAGTCCCATTTCATTTGTCTGCGTAGCAAATGGAATAAATTAGCTGCCGTAGTAACATTGCTGACTACGATATTTAATTCAGCACTTAATTGCAAGAAACGCTCTAGTCGTGCACTTGAATGTTCTGGTCCTTGACCTTCATAGCCATGAGGTAATAACAAACACAAGCCACTCATTTTTTGCCATTTTGTTTCAGCAGTTGTTATGTATTGATCAATTACTGTTTGTGCGCCATTGGCAAAATCACCAAATTGTGCTTCCCAAATGGTTAAGGTATTTGGATTAGCAATGGCATAACCATATTCAAAACCAAGCACGGCAAACTCACTTAATAGGGAGTTATACATTTGGATAAAGCCTTGATCTTTGCTCACTGTACTTAATCGATTATATACTTCATTCGTATTTTCATCATGTAATACAGCATGTCTATGAGAGAAAGTACCACGTTGAACATCTTGTCCGCTCATACGTACGTTATGACCTTCTGCTAATAAACTTGCATAAGCTAATAACTCTCCTGTTGCCCAATCGATTTCTGATTTTTCATCAAAGAGTTTTATTTTATCGTCTAATAGTTTTTGAATTTTACGAAGTGGTTTAAATCCACTAGGTATATGCATAATAGCTTTAAATAAAGCCTCTACTTGTTTTTTAGTTATAGCTGTTTTTGGAGATGCATCAAAATCTGCTGCATTTGCTTTGCGTAAAGCTTGCCATGCAGCTTCTGGTGCTTGCAATTGGTATGGTAATGGCTTTTGTTTGTTTTCGTCTAAGCGGTCTTGTAAGTTTTTCCAAAAACTATCCTCCATTTCTTTTGCCAATGCTGCATCTACATCGCCACGAGCTATGAGTTGTTGATTGTAAAGTTCTCTCGGATTGGCATGTTGTTTAATAAGTTCATACATTTTTGGTTGCGTGAAACTTGGATCATCTCCTTCGTTATGTCCATGTCTTCTATAGCATACCATATCAATGAAAATATCTTGATTGAATTGTTGACGATACGCTACAGCCAATGCTGCTGCTTTAACTACCGCCTCCGGATCATCGCCATTCACATGCAATACAGGTGCTTGAACCATAGCAGCAACGCTAGTGCAATAATCAGCACTTCTAGCGTCGTCAAAATCGGTTGTAAAACCAATTTGGTTGTTAATCACAAAATGTATAGTACCGCCGGTATTGTATCCAGGCAATTTGCTCATTTGTAAGAGTTCATATACAACGCCTTGTCCAGCTACTGCAGCATCACCATGAATTAATATAGGCAAAACCGCTTTGTAAGAGTGTCCGTAAAGGGTATCTGCTTTAGCTCTTGCAAAACCTACTACTACAGGGTCTACAACTTCTAAGTGAGAAGGGTTGGGTGTTAATTGAACATTAATTTCTTTTCCTTCCGGAGTATGAATATGAGATCGGAAACCTAAATGATATTTCACATCGCCGCTACCCATAGTGGTGTCGGGTGGCATTACGCCATCAAATTCAGAAAAGATTTGTTCATATGTTTTTCTTAGGGTATTAGCTAGTACATTTAATCGGCCTCTGTGCGCCATACCAATCACTACTTCTTTAACATCGTTGTTAGCCGCTTCATTGATAATGGTATCTAAGGCAGCAATTGTACTTTCTCCTCCTTCTAAACTAAAACGTTTTTGGCCGATATATTTGGTATGCAAAAACTTTTCGAATATAACACCCTCATTCAATTTCTCTAAAATGCGTTTCTTTTTTTCGATGCTCAAATTAGAAGCCATCATATTTTCGAAATGCACTTCCATCCATTTACATACATCGGTATCATTGATATAGGTATATTCAATACCAACATCGCTAGTGTACGTTTTTTTAAGCTTTTCAATAATGTCTTTCAAGCTAGCATTTTCCATGCCAAGCAATTTGCCCGCAATAAAAGGAGTATTTAGATCAGCTTCGCTTAGATTATAATCACTTAAAGATAACTTTGCACTTCTATCTTTTCTGTTTCTGATGGGATTAGTCGTAGCTATTAAATGACCTCTTTTTCTATACGCACGAATTAAAGAAAATACATTGAATTCCTTTAATAATTGATCGCCTTGGATAGATGCTGAACCAGCGCTTCCTGTTCCAATTTTACTAAATGCAAAATCGAATCCTTCAAAGAATTTTTTATACTCTGGATCTACTTGATTTGGGTCTGTTATATAATCGTTGTATAAAGATTCTATAAAACTTGGATGCGCATTGGTGATATAAGAAAAGTCTTTCATTTGATGTTTTTTATAAGCAGAATACTCCGATAGCTTCATATTTGCATTCGGAATGTCCAAAATTAATAAAAATTGCTCAAAATTTTAGTGATTTTTAGCCTAAGAAAGTACCTATTAACTCCTTATTTTAGTCATTAAGTTTGTAAAATAGGCTGCTTTAATTCACTAAATTCCAGTTAAAGCCAAAGCGCATACTGAAATCGGGAGATGCGTAATTAATTGCTTGCAAATTTTGAATGCCAAATAGTTGTTGTATTTGATCAAACATGATATAGGCGCGCAGCTTTTTAACCTTCACGTTTAAAAACAGTGAAACATTGATTTGGCTATTGATCTGTGTTGCTTTTTGAATGTAAAATTGTTGGAATATAGGAGCGTAGCCATTTCCATAATATACCGTATGATATAAGCCCTCTATGCCACCTGTAAATTGCATTGCATTCTTAAATGCGGGAGTTTGAATGGCTAATTGATGTTTGCTAGCAAAACTTGGAATGGCAAAAGGATCGTCAGCTTTTAATTGTGTTATCAACAATTCGTTGGTATTAATAAATCTTTTGTATTGAAAATGTTTACTTACTAAAAACTGTGTAAGGGCAATAGTTTGGTCTGCTTGACTCACTTGCTGTTGCGCATTTAAATAAATATAATTGCTGATTACATGTTGTCTTACTTCAAAATTTAAATGTAATTTATCTTGCTTCCATCGTATATAAACTTGATTATGGAATGGAGTTTTAAGATCTTTTGTGTAAGCGTAATAATTACTTACAAAATTAGTAAACTGAAAAGGAGCAATCGATTGATTTTGTAGTAAGCCAATTTGAATATTTCCTAATTGATGGCTAATAGTTTTCTCTAATTGAATGCGTATGGTATGATTTCCCCTTGCTGTTCCTGTAGCTATAAATTGAACATACCCATGTATTGAAAATCCTTTTACATCTTTGGCGCTTCTATCTATCTGAGCAACTAGATAATTACTAAATAGATTTGTTTTATCTGCAGCATTGTTTAAAGCATTGCTGAGTTGATCTATTCGTGCGCCCACACCTGCTTGGAATTCAAAAGGATGCTGTAAGTTGCCTAGAGTAGTTTTTACTAAAAATTGATTATCAAATTTAGTCCAAACTTGTTTGCTATAAACGGAATCTACTGCATTGAATGTTCTGTCAAACCAAGAATGATAATAGGTAGAGTCAGGTCTAAGATCTTTGTAGTTAGTATTTTTTGAAGAGAAATCTAATTGATGTTGGAACGAAAATCGACTTTTTAGTTGCACATTGAAATGGGTACTATCTTCGCTCCAAATTGTGTCGGTATGCCCTAAGGCATATGCCTGTTTTAAATGAAAAATAGTTTCTTTTTGGACATTAGTAACAGCTGATCTAGTTGTGCTATAATCATCATGCTGAAAAACTATTGGGAAGGTTTTTTTATCGGCATATCTAATGTCATTCAGTTTGCTTAGATCTAAAAGACCTCCGTTTTCATCTTGTTGTAATCCATTATAAATAAAAGCACTCCACAATTCGTATTGCTGATTATTGCTTTTGTAATGTGCGTTGATACTAACGAGGTCATGGTTATTTCTTTGCGCTTTATAAAAACCAGGAGAGGTTAATTTATGATATTGAAATGCCATGTTAAAGTTTGGCTTTATATTCTGGGTATGTAAGAGTCGTAATAAGTTCTCATTTTTACTCCCCATCTGATAATTAAAAATGGTAAAGGGCTTTGTTGTGTTATAATAGAGCAAACTGTCAGCTTGTAATAAATACACTTCGTTTACTTGCCGTCTTAAAGTAGGTCCCGTATAGGAGTTGTTTGATATCAACCAAGATTGAGCAGCACTACCTAAATTTCCAAGATTGGAAGTCCAGGCTTGTGTATAGGGTCTTTGATGCAAGTTTAACAAGCTTGTGTCTATTATCACTTCTTTTTTGCTTGAGCTATGTTGAGCACTTATGTTTACTTGTGCTTCTTCCCAGTCCGCCGTATTGGTTTTATTGGTACTATCGTTTTTTATAGTAGAAAGGGTAGTTAAGGCACCTGGATTTTGAGCCCATAAGGATATAGTTGGGCAGCTAGTGATAAATATCGCTAGCAAGAAATATAAACCTAGAGAACCTGAATTATTGTTTAATGATTTTTTCACTAAATAGGGTATTGCCTTGTTTTACTTCAATAAAGTAGAGTTCACTTGGAAGTGAACTCGGTAAAGTTACTACAAAGCTATTATTTAATTCTTCTTTTCTAATTACAGTGCTATAAATGCATGATCCAGTTGTAGTGAATATATTAATTTGAGCATTTAATAAACTTTGATTTGAAATAATTTGAAAAGATTGTTGAAATGGATTTGGAGTAATTTTAATGCTAAGAACTTGTGTATGCAGATCATTAGTAAATGCTTTTGCATCTAATACAAATAATCCATTTTGCATATCGCTTACTAATATTTTCCCGTTTTTAAAAAAAGGATAACAGCCCCAGGCTCCAGCAAATCCTTTGAAGGGACTAACACTACAAGTAGGGTAATAGGCAATTTGCTTTGCCTGATTTGGATCTTTGATACTATATAATTGAAATCCATCAAAATAGTAGGAGATAAAAACTAAATCATCAATAACATAGGGGTTATGCGGTATGCATGTAGAATCGGATCGGGAAATGAAAGTGCTTAATACGCTTGGTTGAGTAACATTCCTCACATCTATCACTTTCAAAGGGCTACCATGTGTTTCGTCTGCCATTACTCCGATACCATTTTTATTGATCCAGCTAGAATGATTGTATCCTTTTTGAGGATATTGGTTTAAGATGCCTAATTCTACAGGTGTACTGTTTTTAAAATCAACAATGCTATAGCCAAAAAAACTCTCACTAAGAAATGCGGTATCATTTTGCACATACATATCATGTACAGCATAATTAGAACTTAAAGAAAAGGGGTTGGTATAGGTTTTTAAGAAATTAGGTAATGTCGGATTTTTTAAATCAAAAATTCCTAATCCATATACGCCACTTGCATTAGTAAATATGCCGCAATACAATTTTTCTGTAACAGTATCAATGAAAATATTGTGGGTACGCATTAATTCTGCAGGCGAACTTTCATAAACCATATGGATAGAGTCGGGCAAGTAACTGTAATCAAATATTTGTAGGGCACTATATCCCTCATCACAAACGGCATACAAATAGTTTTTAAACGTTTTGTAATCTCTGTGGATGATATAATTGCCATAGTCAGTTCCCCGTTTAAAAGCAACTTGTTTGCATTGTTGAATATCAATAATATGAACACCTTCTATAGAGCCAATTGCTGCATATTGAACGCCTTTCCATTCAAAGCCCCAGACATCGTTATATTTTTGGGAGTAACTCAAATTTGCTTTTATGCTTGTGTCATTCCAATTGCAAAGCAAGGGTAATTGCACTGCTGTCTGAGCGTTTGACAGCAAGCTTATCGAGATAAAAGAAAATAAAAAAAGTGCATGCTTAAGCATGCACTAAGTTACAATTTTTTTAATGAGTAAAATCTATAAACTTGCTACTATTCCTTCTACTAAATTGGCTAATTTAGGAGCTGCTTCGTTAGCTGCTTGCAAAACTTCTTCGTGGGTAATTGTATTCATCTCGTCTCTAATGCCTAGATCCGTAACAATACTAGCGCCAAATACCTTCATGCCGCTATGAATGGCAACTATTACTTCTGGCACCGTGCTCATACCTACTAAATCGCCACCAATGATGTGCAGCCATTTATATTCGGCACGTGTTTCAAAAGTAGGACCTTGTAAGCCAATATATACGCCCGTTTGAATAGGCAGTTGTTGTTCTTTTGCTATTTTTTCAGCCAAGGCAATGGTGGCTAAATGATAAGGCTCACTCATATCTGGGAAGCGAACACCTAAGCGCTCATCGTTTTTACCTCTCAAAGGATGTTCAGGAAATAAATTGATATGGTCTTTAATAATAACAATATCACCTACTTTATAAGCTTTATTCATTCCTCCTGCTGCATTAGACACAAATAAATGTGCTACACCTAGTGCGCGCATAACACGAATAGGGAACGTTACTTGTTCCATATCATAGCCTTCGTAGTAATGAAATCTACCAGACATTAAAACGGTTGCTTTGCCTCCAAGTTGACCAAAGATTAATTTACCAGCATGTCCTTCAACGGTAGATACAGGAAAATTTGGAATGTCTTTGTAACTCAATTCGCATTCTACAGTAATTTTAGATGCTAAATCGCCTAAGCCGCTTCCTAATACCACACCAATAGAAGGTGCCGTACTGTATTTGGATTGAATATACTGTTTCGTTTCTTCAATTTTGTCGAATAATTGTTGAGCCATAACCTTGTTTTAAGCGTGAGTACTAGCATTTTTATCATCTTCAAAATAAAGATGATCATTGGGTAATTCAGAAAAATGACGTTGGTCGGTTGCATCCATAGATGCTTTTCTTTTCAACTGAGTAGCAACTATTGTTTTTACGGTTTGTTTAGCTATTTGCAACGTATTGTTTTTTAATCGAATGGCATGTACGAGTCGAGCTATAATTAAAAAAAGCACACCAAATAAAACAACTAAACTAATGGTGCCCCAATAAGCATATCGAATGACGCCTGGATTTAATCCAATGCTGCGGGTTCTATTATATAGTTTTTCAATAAACTCGAAGAAATAAATGTATTCAAAAAGAAAAGGCAAAGCAAAAAAGCCTAAGGCTAAAACATACATTAATATTTCAATGATGATCATTATAAATTTAGGTGCTGTTTTGCTTGCTGATGGTTTTAATAAAGCTACACCTAAAGGATCTAACAACTCCAATTGCTCATAGATCATTCTTTTATTTTCCTTAAACTCTAGCACTAAATCGTCGTGTAGGCGCTTCGTTATCATCTTATAGGTATTAATTTTGAGCAAATGTAAGCATGATTTCAATTGCCAACCAAATGGAAGTCCAATTCAAATTCCACAAAGCAGGTAATTTTTCCCACAAGTATTGTACTTTTGCTCTTCATTTACAAATACTCAATTTCAATAGGACGGCCATGCCTACCACCTTATAGATATGAAATACCAAAAAGAGATTCAAAAAAGAAGAACCTTTGCCATTATATCGCATCCCGATGCTGGTAAAACTACCCTTACCGAAAAATTATTATTATTTGGTGGTGCTATCCAAGTGGCCGGTGCGGTAAAAAGTAATAAAATTAAAAAACATGCTACTTCCGACTTTATGGAAATTGAGCGTCAGAGAGGTATCTCCGTTGCTACCTCTGTAATGAGTTTTGAGTATAAAAACATTTTAGTTAATCTATTAGATACGCCCGGTCACAAAGACTTTGCAGAAGATACCTATCGTACCTTAACGGCTGTAGATAGTGTAATCTTAGTTATTGATAGTGTAAATGGGGTAGAGGAGCAAACCAGAAAATTAGTAGAAGTTTGTAGAATGCGTGATACGCCCATAATCGTGTTTGTAAATAAAATGGATAGGGACGGAAAATATCCATTTGATTTATTAGATGAAATTGAAAAAGAATTGAAAATTTCTTTACATCCTTTGTCATGGCCTATTAATATGGGTAAAGAATTTAAAGGGGTTTATAATTTACATGAGCATAGTTTAAATTTATTTACGGCAAGCCAGAAAGCTACCGATGAAAATAGCATTCCTATTACAGATTTACAAGACGGACTGCTCGATGAAAAGGTAGGTAAGCGAGACGCTGATCAGCTGCGAGAAGATGTAGAATTGTTGAGTGGAGTGTATGGCGATTTAGACAAAGAAGCTTATATGCTAGGTAAAGTAGCACCCGTATTTTTTGGTTCTGCTGTTAATAATTTTGGTGTTAAGGAACTTTTAGACACCTTTATTGAAATTGCACCACATCCATTAGGGCGCAATACCGACAAGCGTTATGTAGAAGTTGGTGAAGATAAGTTTACGGGCTTTATTTTTAAAATTCATGCCAATTTAGATCCGCGACATAGAGATCGTATTGCTTTCTTAAGAGTTTGTAGTGGAAAATTTGAACGTAATAAATATTATAAACATACCCGCAACGAAAAAGATATTCGTTTCTCTAATCCGTATTCGTTTTTGGCTCGTGAAAAAGATGTTATCGACGAGGCATTCCCTGGCGATGTAGTCGGTTTGTTCGATACGGGTTCCTTTAAAATTGGTGATACGCTTACTGAAGGGGAACAATTGCAATTTACCGGAATTCCTACCTTTTCACCAGAATTGTTTAAAGAGTTGGTGAATAAAGACCCAATGAAAACAAAACAATTGGAAAAGGGAATTAATCAATTAACCGACGAAGGGGTAGCGCAATTATTTACGCAACATGGAGGTAATAGAAAAATAATTGGTTGTGTTGGTGAACTACAATTTGAGGTTATTCAATATCGCTTATTGCAAGAATATGGTGCCTCATGCGCTTTTGTTCCTTTACAGTTTTACAAAGCCTGTTGGATTACAGGCGATAAAAAAAAGGTTGAGGATTTTGTGAGGTTTAAACAAAGCAATATCATGACGGATAAAGATGGTAATCTAGTTTATCTTGCACAAAGCGAATGGTTTTTAAATACCGAGCGACAAAATAATCCGGATATAGAATTTCACTTTACGAGCGAATTTAAAACACAGCAAAATTAATACTACACAAATCTCTACTTATGAAAAAAAATGTATTCCTATTCATTGCATTACTTGCTTTTATAGCAACAGCTTGCAATACTTCAAAACAGCGTGATATTCTTGCTGAGAATATTGATACAACTATCAATCCAGCAGATGATTTCTTTGCCTATGCTAATGGCTTTTGGTTGAAACACAATCCTATCCCTGGAGATGAAACCAGTTGGGGGATCGGTCAATTAGTAAATGAAGAAATCTATTCAAGAAAATTAAAAATCAACGAAGCTGCAGCTGCCAAAAGCAATGCTAAAGGAATAGATCAGCAAATAGGCGATTTTTGGAAAGCAGCTATGGATACAGTAGCTATAGAAAAGCAAGGATTAAGTCCATTACAAGCTGAATTAACAGCAATACAAAATACAACAGATTTACCCTCTTTATTAAATCAAGCAGCTAAAATGCATGCGTATGGTGTAGGTGTATTTTTTGGAGAAGGTGTAAGTCAAGATGCTAAAAATAGTGAATTGATGTCGTATCAACTTTGGCAAGGCGGATTAGGATTGCCTAGTCGTGATTATTTCTTTAATACCGATGAGCGTTCCGTGAAAATTAAAATGGCTTATACTCCCTATGTGAAAACTATTTTTACTTTAATGGGTACGGAGTCATCTGTTGCAGATAAAAATGCACAAGCTATTGTAGCTTTTGAAGAAGCGCTTGCTAAAAATAGCAGAAAATTAGAAGCATTAAGAGATCCCTATGCCAACTATAATAAAATGAGCATTGCGGAGTTGAATAAATTAACGAGTGCTATCAATTGGCAATCTATAATAGCAACTATTGGTTTGAAAAAAGTAGATACCATTATTGTTGGTCAACCAGAGTTTTTAGTTGCCCTAAATGCACTATTAAAATCAACTGACATACAAACTTTAAAAGACTATATGAGTTTTCATTTAGTAAATGATTATGCAAGTTATTTAAGTGCAGCTTTTGCTAATGCTAAATTTGATTTTTATGGTAAAGTCATTCGTGGTGCTAAAGCGCAACGACCAAGATGGAAAAGAGTTTTAGATGCTGAAGAAGGAGCAATGGGCGAAGCCTTAGGACAACTATTTGCTAAAGAATATTTCAACGAGACAGCTAAAAAGCGTTACGAAGATATGGTTGAAAATGTTCGTGATGCCTATAAAGCGAGAATCGAAAAACTAACTTGGATGACAGATAGTACTAAACAAAAGGCATTAGCTAAGTTAAGTGCTATCACTAAAAAAGTAGGTTATCCAGAAAAATGGAAAGATTTCTCTAGTTTAAAAATTGATGCTTCTTCATTTGCTTTAAACATGATGCGATCAAATGCTTGGTGGAATACCTATTCTTTAAGTAAATACGGTAAACCCGTAGATCGTACAGAGTGGGATATGACACCTCAAACCTATAATGCTTATTACAACCCGTCTAATAATGAAATTGTTTTACCAGCAGGTATATTTACCGTTCCTGGTTTTAGAGATGAAGAATTAGACGATGCATTAGTATATGGTTATGCCGCAGCTTCTACCATTGGTCACGAAATTACCCATGGCTTTGATGATGAGGGAAGACAATTTGATGCTAAAGGAAATTTAAAAAATTGGTGGAGCACAACAGATGAAGAACAGTTTACTCAACGTGCTCAAAAATTAGTTAATCAGTTTAGTAATATGATTGCAGTTGATACTATGCATATTAACGGTAAACAAACTTTAGGTGAAAATCTTGCCGATTTAGGTGGATTGTTAATAGGTTTAGATGCATTTAAATTAACAGATGCCTATAAAGCAGGCAAATCTATTAGTGGATATACGCCTTTACAACGTTTCTTCTTAGGATATGCACTTGGATGGATGTACAGCTATAGAGAGGAAAGCATAGCATCGCAAATTGTAACCGATGTGCATGCGCCAGCTAAACAACGTGTAAATGGACCAATGCCTAATATTCCAGAATTCTATGAGGCATTTAAAGTAACGCCTAAAAACAAATTGTATTTACCAGATTCATTACGAGTACAATTGTGGTAAAAGCTAATTTTAAAAAAAAAGAGCGCCGAATGTTCGGCGCTCTTTTTTTAAATCCAATTACTTTTTAAAGCTTCCCAGCTTTGTTTTTCTTGATGCAGTTGGCAGAGCCTTTCGATAACCCGTTCTACAACAGCGTCCGGACATGAGGCGCCTGCGCTAATTAATATCTTTTTTGCGGTAGGTGCTAAGGTGCCATGGAGTAGCTCCTTAGTATGGAAATTGAAATGTTCGATTTCAAAATTGTCTAGGAGACAAAGCTCATCTTTTATATAATAGGTTGGTATTTTAGTTTCACACAATTCTACAAGATGAGAAGTATTAGAACTATTATATCCGCCAATTATGATGGCTGCATCGGCTTTTGTTTCTAACATAGCTTGGACCGCACTTTGATTATCATTTGTAGCATAACAAAGTGTATCTCTTGTATCTGCAAAATGATTTGCAATGCTTTGATCATCTAATTGATAATGCGCTTTCATCACCTGTTTCAAATATTCAGCAATAGCTTGCGTATCGCTTGCTAACATAGTAGTTTGATTAACAACACCAATACGTTTTAAATCTCTTTTAGGGTCAAAAGTAGTATTGTATTGTCCTTTAAACTGTTCGTAAAAAGTAGCGCTATCTATTTCCTCTTTGATATAAGCGGCTAAAGTAATAGCCTCATTCATATCGTTGATAACAAGTGTAGGTGCGTGTTCTTTACTGTGCGAAAAAGTAGCTCTAGTCTCTTCATGTTGTGGTTTGCCGTGTACTACAATCGTATAGCCTTCTAAGCCTATTTTTTCAGCTCTGTTCCATACTTTCTCTACAAACGGGCAAGTGGTTTCGTATCGAGTAGGTTCTATGCCTTTTTCTTTTAGTAATTGTTCTATCTCAACAGTGGTTCCAAAGGCAGGTATAATCACAATGTCATCTGCATGTATTTGATCCCAAGGAATTAATTGCTTGCCTTTAGTATCCATGATAAATTCTACCCCTGCTTGAATTAAATCAGCATTTACGCCAGGGTTGTGAATCATTTCACTAAGTAAATAAATACGTTTGTTGGGGTTCTCGCCAACCGCTTTAAAAGCTATTTCTATAGCATTTTCTACGCCATAACAAAAGCCAAAATGACGGGCTAATGAAATAGATAGGTCACCTAACTCTAGGGTAGTGGGTGTAAAATCTTTTTTAAGTTTATCCGCTTGCTTACGCTTGTTTTTGATTGCGCTAATGAATGAGCTTCTAAACTGTTGAGGAACATCAAATGATTTCATAGTTTCTTTTTATCCTTTATATTCACCCCAAATACTTCTTAAAGCATCTGAAATCTCACCTAAGGTACATAAGTTTTCTACGGCTTCAATTACAATAGGCATAAGGTTAGTATCAGATTGAGCGGCGTCTTTTATTTTTTGGATGCTCGCAGCTGCTTTTGTTGCATCGCGTTTAGCTCTTAAAGCACGTAATTTTTCACTTTGCTTTTCTCTAATGCTATCATCAATTTTTAAAAGAGGCGTATCATTTACTTCTTTATTGGTAAATTTATTTACACCTACAATGATTTTACTTCCATCTTCAATAGCTTTATTATACGCATATGCTGATTTTGCAATTTCTTCTTGAATATAACCTTGCTCAATAGCTTTTACTGCGCCACCCATAGCATCTATTTTTGCAATCAATTCATTAGCAGCTGCTTCAATATCATTAGTAAGTTGCTCTACAAAATAAGAACCCGCTAATGGATCAACGGTTTGAGTGATGCCGCTTTCATGTGCAACAATTTGTTGCGTTTTCAATGCAATTCCTGCCGCTTGTTCCGTAGGTAATGAAAGCGCTTCGTCAAATCCATTGGTATGCAATGATTGTGTTCCGCCTAGTACTGCCGCCATAGTTTGAATAGCTACACGTACAATATTATTTTGTGGTTGTTGCGCTGTTAATGTACTTCCGCCTGTTTGGGTGTGGAAGCGAAGCATTTGTGCTTTTGGATCGGTAGCGCCAAGCTCTTTGCTGATATGTGCCCACATTCTTCTTGCCGCTCTAAATTTTGCTACTTCTTCAAATAAATTATTATGTGCATTAAAGAAGAAGGATAAGCGTTGTGCAAATACATTAATATCTAATCCTTTTTCAATAGCCGCTTTTAAATACGATTTACCATTTGATAAGGTAAAGGCTAATTCTTGCACCGCATTGGCACCAGCTTCACGAATATGATATCCAGATATGGAAATCGTATTCCATTTTGGTACTTCTTTACTGCAATATTCAAATATATCCGTAATGATACGCATAGAAGGTGTAGGCGGATAAATATAGGTGCCTCTTGCTGCGTATTCTTTCAAAATATCATTCTGAATAGTACCTGATAATTTTCTTACATCAGCTCCTTGTCGTTTTGCTAAAGCGATATAAAATGCCAGTAAAATAAATCCTGTTGCATTAATTGTCATGGAGGTAGAAATATCTTGCAAGTTGATGCCCTTGAAAAGAATTTCCATATCTTCAATAGAATCAATAGCTACACCTACTTTGCCTACTTCTCCTTCCGACATTGGATGGTCGGAGTCATAACCAATTTGTGTTGGTAAGTCAAAGGCAACAGATAAACCCATTACCCCTTGATTCAATAAAAAATGATAGCGCTCGTTAGATGCTTCAGCCGTACTAAAACCAGCATATTGGCGCATTGTCCATAAACGCTCTCTGTACATTTCTTCATGCACCCCTCTCGTGAAAGGGAAGCTTCCGGGTTGTTCTGTCATTGCCACAGGCTCGGTATAGCAGGATTTAATTTCTATATCAGCGTCGGTGGTAAATTTCTTTTTCGTACTCATATTTGCTATTCTTCGGGCTTTAAATTCCTTGTGTCAATAAACTTTTTGCTTCTGCTTGTATCGCTTGCATAGCTGTTTCAGCAGGAGTTTCTGATTCTGTAGTTATTAAATAATTGACTATTTGTTGATGTAATACACTTGCACTCTCTGCTGGGTTTAAAGTACTCGCTATATGCTTGATCATATTAATTTCTTGTTCTTTAAAAATGCGAATAAGTTGCCATGTGCCTGCGGTTACATAAATCTGTTGCGATAAATTATGTTCAAACTCAGCATTAATCGTTATGACCAAGGCTTGTTGCAATTCTTGCACCGTCATGCCGCTGGTATATACTCTCGGAATGAGTTGTCTTGGGTGTGTGCGTTCTACCAACATAGCTAATCGTTCATATGCTTGTAAGCGCATACGAAATGCAGTATCATGATTCGATTGTAACAATTCTAAACGCTTAGCAGCTGTTTCTTTATTATTGAACTTGCTGACGATAAGGTAAACAATGACTAGCGAAATAAGCGTTGGAATGGTAAAATATAATAAGTCTAAAGCTGTATTCATGGAACTGAAATTAAATATTTCAGCAAAATAACCTATTTTTTGTGTAATAATTTAATCTTAAGCCGAATATGTTGCTTTGATATTGAGGTTAAGGTTGAGATTAAGGCTAGGGCTAAGGCTAAGGTTGAGGTTAAGGAAAATGTTATTATTTTATTGTCATCCTTAACCTCAGTCTCAGTCTCAATCTCAATCTTATTTCTTCAGCAGCTTCATCAAAATTCCGAAAGCGCCTCTTATAAAACTAGCACTCGTTACGGCTTTTATTACTGTTTTATTGATGTCATTTCCTTTGGTTTCATCGCTGGATTGCTCTTTTTTACTACTGTTTACTGCTGCTTCTGTTGTAGCTGCATTAGCACTTATTCTATTAGCAAGTAATTCAAAGGCACTTTCTCTGTCTATGCTCTCTGCATATTTTTTAACCAATTTTGATTGGTTATTAATACGCGTAATTTCTTCTTCACTTAAAATATCCATTCTGCTCTCTGGTGCTCGCAATAGTGTAGCTGCCAATGGGGTAGGTGTGCCCTTCTCGCTCAAGGCCGTAACAAAAGCTTCGCCAATGCCCAAGCTTGTTAGTAGTTCATCTGTTTTGTAAAAATCAGAACTTGGATAATTATCGGCAGTTTGCTTAATGGCTTGTCTGTCTTTAGCCGTAAATGCTCTTAAGGCATGTTGTATTTTTAAGCCTAATTGGGCTAATATTCCACTTGGAACATCCATTGGGTTTTGAGTGATAAAGTAAATACCTACTCCTTTTGATCTAATTAATTTTACAATGGTTTCTATTTGTTCTAAGAGGGCTTTACTCGCTTCTTTAAAAATAAGATGTGCCTCGTCTATAAAAATAATCAGCTCTGGCTGCTCAGCATCCCCTTTTTCCGGAAGGGTATAATAGATTTCGGCTAATAAACTAAGCATAAATGTAGAGAATAATTTAGGCTTGTCTTGAATGTCAGTCAAACGTAAAATATTGACATAGCCCTTGCCTTCTTCATTTATGCGCATTAAGTCTTGCACATCAAATGAGGTTTCGCCAAAAAATAAATCACCTCCCTGTTGTTCTAGTTCTATAATCTTTCTGAGTATCGTACCCGTAGTAGCACTTGATATTTTCCCATAAGCTGCTTCTATCTCTGTCTTGCCCTCTTCGGTGCAATAGTGAATCATCTTTTTAATGTCTTTTAAATCGAGCAAAGGCATTTTTTGATCATCACAAAATTTAAATATTACCGATATCACACCAGATTGCGTATCATTCAAATCTAAAATCCTTGAAAACAAAACAGGACCAAATTCGGATACGGTTGCTCTTAAGCGCACACCATCTTGTGCAGACAAGGTCAATAATTCTACTGGGTATGCCTGTGGCTTAAACGGAATATTGATTTTTGTATGGCGCTCGGTAATAAATGATTTTTCGCTGCCTTCCATAGCAATACCAGAAAAATCTCCTTTGATATCCATCATTAATACCGGTATCCCAAAACTCGATAATTGCTCAGATAATACTTGAATAGTTTTTGTTTTACCGGTCCCAGTTGCTCCTGCTATTAGTCCATGTCTATTTAGGGTTTTGAGAGGAATGGCTATTTGCGCATCTGAGATAGCTTGTCCATCAAGCATAGCAACACCAAGTAATAGGCTCTTTCCTTTGCTAGAATAGCCTTCTTTAATAAGAGTAGTAAATAGTTCTTGTTGACTCATAAAAATTGTTTTTAATGATGAATAACGATTGAAATAGATTTGAAAAACTTGAAAATGATTACAAACGTGTTTTAAAAAACTAAGCGATGTATATTTTAAATATAGTTATAACGAAATCTGTTTTGTAAAACTACTACTTTTTTTAATTATCCTATTTCTATTTCATCCTTATACCTATACGCTTAAATTTGATTTGTAAATATTTTAACAATCTAATAAAATCGTTCTTTTTTTGATATTGTTAAAATTGCTGTACATTTGCTAAGTATTATTAAAGTAAAGCGTTAGAGTTTATTAAAAATTTTTTTTGAGGTTCAAAGATCTAGTATTTGTTCATCTTTTAGGTATAATAAATTTTACTAAGCGTTATCAATAATTACGTTTTACCCTCGGGTGTTATTAATCATTTTAAGAATTTATAGTGCATGACTACTTTAAAAATTGCCATTCAAAAATCAGGTCGACTTAGTGAAAAATCGCTTCAGCTATTAAAAGATTGTGGCATAAAAATTGCTAATAGTGATCGTAAATTAAAAACAGCAGCTGCTAATTTTCCGGTTGAAATTTTATTCCTTCGAGATGACGATATTCCTCAGTATGTAGACCAAGGCGTAGCTGATATCGGCATACTTGGAGAAAATGAAGTTTGGGAAAAAGATAAACAAGTAAAGGTGATCAAGCAATTAGGATTTGCCCAATGTAAATTATCCTTAGCAATACCCAAGGATGAGCAGTATGAAGGTTTACACTATTTTGAAAATAAAAAAATTGCTACAAGCTATCCAAAGATATTACAAGGTTTTTTTGATAAGAAGAACATTGCCGTTACCGTTGAAGAAATAGGCGGAAGTGTAGAAATTGCTACAGGCATTGGTTTGGCAGATGCAATTTTTGATATCGTAAGTACCGGTAGTACCTTGCTTATGAATGGCCTTAAAGAAGTCGAAGTATTATTTAGAAGTGAGGCTGTTCTTATTGCCAACTCCAATTTGGAATCAGGAAAGCAGGCAATTTTAGAGCAATTACTTTTCAGAATGCAATCGGTTAAACAAGCAGCAGAGAATAAATATATTCTTCTTAATGCGCCCAATTCAGCTATCCAACAGATATCTGCAGTATTGCCTGGAATGAAATCGCCCACCGTGTTGCCTTTAGTGGAAGAAGGCTGGAGCAGCTTGCATTCTGTAATTAAAGAAGATCAATTTTGGGAAGTTATAGATCAAATTAAACAATTAGGTGCTCAAGGAATATTAGTTGTGCCTATAGAAAAAATGATTATTTAAATAGTAAAACGTTATCAGTCATGGAAAGGATTTCTTATCCAAAAAAAGAACAATGGGCGTCTTTATCACAACGGCCTATTGCTGATCAAAATCACTTACTTCAAATTGTAGACCAAATATTCTCTGAAGTAAAAGCACAAGGCGATGCCGCTGTTCATAAATACACCAAAAAATATGATAAAGTAGAATTGAATTCTTTTTTAGTTTCTGCTGATGAGCTTAAAAGGGCAGAAAAATTAATTTCTAAAGAATTGCAAGCTTCAATTAAGCTAGCTAAAAACAATATTGAGAAGTTTCATCGAGCTCAACAAGAAAAAAATATAATGATTGAAACATCTATAGGGGTAATGTGTTGGAGAGAAAGTAGGCCTATAGAAAATATAGGTATCTATATTCCTGGTGGAACAGCGCCTTTGTTTTCTACTGTATTAATGTTAGGTGTTCCAGCTGTCATAGCAGGCTGTAAGGAAATTGTACTTTGTACACCACCCGATAGAAAAGGATCTATTCATCCTGCTATTTTATATGCAGCTCATTTATTAGGCATTAAAACGATTGTAGCTGTTGGAGGTATACAAGCCATTGCAGCGCTCACTTATGGTACCAAAACGATACCTAAGGTTGATAAGTTATTCGGACCGGGCAATCAATTTGTAACGGCAGCTAAACACCGGGCTTTTAGAAATGGAGTTGCAATTGATATGCCTGCAGGTCCGAGTGAACTTTTAATTATTGCCGACGAATCAGCAATTCCAGCATTTGTAGCTGCCGATTTACTATCACAAGCAGAGCATGGTGTAGATAGTCAAGTTGTGGTGCTTGCTACCAATGAGTCAATGTTACTTGAGGTGGATAAGGCAATTAAAGAACAGATTCGTTTATTGCCTCGTCAAACTATTGCTGCAGCTGTATTGAAAAATAGTTTATCGATGGTTTTCCAAACTATTGAAGAGTGTATAGCATTTAGTAATTGTTACGCACCCGAACATCTTATTTTAGCTGTTAATGACTATCATTCCTATACCCATTTAATTCAAAATGCCGGATCCGTATTTTTAGGAAATTACAGCTGCGAAAGTGCAGGTGATTACGCTAGTGGTCCAAATCATACTTTGCCTACAAATGGATTTGCAAAAAGCTACAGTGGAGTTTCCTTAGATAGTTTTATTAAGAAAATTACCTTTCAAGAACTTAGTAAAACAGGAATTCAAGAAATTGGTCCTAGCATAGCATTAATGGCTGAAGCTGAACAACTTATTGGGCATAAAAATGCCGTTATGATTCGATTAAATAATTTAAATTAAAACAAGGTGGACTTACAAAAGTTAGTTAGACAAAATATTATTTCACTCAAACCCTATAGCTCTGCTCGAGACGAATTTAGTGGTGAAGCAGGAGTTTTTTTAGATGCGAATGAAAATCCGTTTGGAGATTTGAATAGATATCCCGATCCTCATCAACAAACATTAAAAGATAAATTAAAAGACATTAAAAAAATATCTTCTAAACAGGTTTTTATAGGCAATGGAAGTGACGAAGTTATCGATTTGCTGATTAGAATTTTTTGCAACCCAAGTGTAGATAAAATTGTTGTTTGTCCACCTACTTATGGTATGTATGAAGTGGCGGCCAACATAAATGATGTTATGGTTTTAAGCGTGCCATTAACACAGGACTTTCAATTAGATACGGAAGCTTTGCAACAAGTAATTAGTCAATCAGAACCCAATACTCTTAAATTGATTTTTTTATGTACGCCCAACAATCCTACAGGTAATAGTATCGATAATATTGAATGGATACTTGCAAATTTTAATGGCATTGTTGTAGTTGATGAAGCCTATGTCGATTTTAGTGAACGAACATCCTTCATTGAAAAGTTAGCCCTTTATCCCAATTTAGTAGTCGTGCAGACCTTTAGTAAAGCATGGGGCTTAGCAGCGGCTAGAATTGGCATAGCCTATGCATCAGAGACTATTATTGCACTAATGCAAAAAGTAAAACCTCCTTACAATGTTAGTAGCTTAAATCAAGAAGCCGCCTTAAAAGCACTAGATAATGAACATGTTATTGCACATCAAAAAGCACATATATTAGAACAGCGTACTTATTTAGAAACCTCCTTGAGTCAGTTGCCTATTGTTAAAAAGGTATTTCCTTCTGATGCTAATTTCATTTTAATAGAAGTTGAAGATTCGGATAAGCTTTATGAACATTTAGTCATAAAGAATATTGTGGTACGCAATAGAAACACTATAATTAAAAATTGCTTAAGAATTACTATTGGTACTATTGTAGAAAATCAATATTTAATAGAAGTGTTAAAACGTTATAATTCATGAAAAAAGTATTATTCATAGATAGGGATGGCACTTTAGTAGTTGAACCGCCATTAGATTTTCAATTAGATAGCTTAGATAAATTAGTGTTTTTCCCAGGTGTTTTTCAGAATCTTGCTCGTATTGCTCAAGAATTAGATTATAAATTAGTTATGGTTACCAACCAAGATGGTTTAGGTACAGCGCTCTTTCCTGAAGAGAACTTTTGGCCAGTTCATAATAAAATAATGGAAGCATTTAAAAATGAGGGCATACATTTTGACGAAGTATTAATTGATAGATCTTTTCCTACGGAACAATTACCCACTCGAAAACCAGGCATTGCCATGCTCACGCATTACACAAAAGGATCTGTTGATATGCAACATTCCTTTGTAATAGGTGATCGTTTAACCGATGTGGAATTAGCAATGAATTTAGATTGTAATGCCATTTACATTGGTGAAACATGTGCATTGCCAACGGCTTTAACTACGAGATCGTGGAATACAATATATCGTTTTTTAAAATCCTTGCCGCGCACGTCGAGAATAGAACGTATTACTTCAGAAACTAATATTCTTATTGAACTCAATTTAGATGGGATTGGACAATCAGATATTGATACCGGTATTGGATTCTTCGATCATATGTTGTCTCAAATCGTAAAGCATGGCCAACTTGATCTCAGTATCCATGTTGCAGGAGACTTACATATCGACGAACATCATACCATTGAAGATGTTGCCATCGCTTTAGGCACAGCTGTTGTAGAAGCCTTAGGCAGCAAAAAAGGAATAGAGCGATATGGGTTTTTATTGCCAATGGATGATTGCTTAGCACAAGTGGCAATTGATTTTGGAGGTAGACCATGGTTGGTATGGGATGCAGCGTTTAAAAGAGAGTATATTGGTGAGATGCCTACGGAGATGTTTATGCACTTTTTTAAATCCTTTGCTGATAGTGCTAAGTGTAATCTGAATATTAAAGCAGACGGAGAAAACGAGCATCATAAAATAGAAGCTATTTTCAAGGCCTTTGCAAAGGCGCTAAGAATGGCTGTTGCTAAAACCGATCATTTTGCAATACCCAGTACAAAAGGCGTTATATGATAGCCATTGTAAAATATAATGCTGGTAACAGTACCTCTGTTAAAAATGCTGTAGAGCGTTTAGGATTTACATGCACGATTACAAATGATCATCAAGCATTAAAAAATGCATCTAAGGTGATCTTTCCTGGGGTTGGAGCTGCTAGTAGGGCCATGACTTATTTAAAAGAAACAGGTTTAGATAAACTTATTGTTGCGTTAGATCAGCCCGTTTTAGGCATTTGTTTGGGTCAGCAATTATTATGTACTCACTCAGAAGAGGGGAATGTAGATTGCCTAGGTATTTTTAATGCACAAGTAAAGAAATTTCCACCTTATGGGAGCGTGCCGCATATGGGATGGAATACATTAGCTATTCGTCCATCGCAAGCTCTATTTAAGAATATTACTGAGCAAGACGATGTTTATTTTGTACACAGCTACTATTGCGAGTTAAGTAAATACACCATTGCAAGCTGCGATTATATAACTACGTTTAGTGCAGCTATGCAAAAGGATAATTTTTATGCTACACAATTTCATCCTGAAAAATCTGCTAGTGTTGGAGAAAAAATATTAAATAATTTTTTACAGTTATGAGAATTATTCCCGCTATTGATATCCTAAATTCAAAATGTGTTCGTTTGTCTAAAGGAGATTATCATACACAAAAAATCTATAGCCATAATCCGTTAGATATGGCCAAAGCATTTGAAGCTCATGGTATTCAACATCTTCATCTTGTCGATTTAGATGGTGCTAAATCAAAGCACATTGTCAATTATAAAATTATTGAATCTATAGCTTCTCAAACTTCGTTGATAATAGATTTTGGGGGAGGTATAAAAAGTTCTGAAGATGTTAAAAAGGCATTTGATTTTGGCGCTTCGCAAATTACTATTGGTAGTATAGCGGTGGATAATCCAGCGCTCTTTTTGGAATGGTTGCAAGTATACGGACCTGATAAAATTATTCTTGGTGCCGATGCGCATAAAAGAAAAATTGCTACGCATGGTTGGACGCAAGTTGTTGATATGGATATTGTAGATTTTATACGTTATTTCGAAAATGAGGGTATTCGCTCTGTTGTTTGTACCGATATAGAAAAAGATGGCATGATGAGTGGACCCGCACTACATCTTTATAAAGAACTAATTGATAAGACTAAGATTCAGTTAATTGCTAGTGGGGGCGTATCTGCTATAAAAGATGTCTATGATTTAAAAGCAATAGGTTGTTATGGAGCTATCATTGGTAAGGCAATATATGAAGGTGCCATAAGTTTAAAAGAACTCAGTACCTTATGCTAAAAAAAAGAATAATACCTTGTTTAGATATTAAAGAGGGTAGAACCGTTAAGGGTATTAATTTTATCGACATACAAGATGCAGGCGATCCGCTTGCATTGGCAAAACGTTATGTACAAGAAGGAGCAGACGAATTAGTTTTTTTAGATATCACAGCTACCCAAGAAAAAAGAAAAACATTAGTTGCCTTAGTAGCGCAAATAGCTAAAGAAATCAATATTCCTTTTACGGTTGGCGGCGGTATCAATTCTTTAGAAGATGCAAAAAGAATAATTGCTGCCGGTGCAGATAAAGTAAGTGTCAATTCAGCAGCCATAAAAAGCCCTTCATTAATTTCTGATTTAGCGCTTGAATTAGGGAGTCAGTGTGTAGTTGTGGCAATGGATATAAAAATGGAACAAGATGAGTGGATGGTTTATATAAATGGAGGTAAAGTTGCTACAGGCATAAAGGCTTTAGATTGGGCTAAACAAGCTGCCTTTTTAGGTGCTGGAGAATTGCTGGTCACCGCTATGGATAATGATGGTACTCAAAAAGGATTTGCACTCTCTATTTTAGAAGCTATAAGTAAGGCGGTTGTAGTTCCAATTATTGGCTCTGGTGGTGCAGGCACACAAGAACATTTCAAAGACTTATTTATCCATACACAAGTTAGTGCTGCATTAGCTGCAAGTGTATTTCATTTTTCAACCATTGCTATACCCGAGTTAAAAAACTATTTAAAAATCCAACATATCCCAATACGATGAAAATTAACTACGATCCTCAAACAGGCTTAATTCCTGTTATTATTCAAGATAGTAACACTTTACAAGTGCTCATGTTAGGCTATATGAATGCAGAGGCCTTTAAAAAAACAGAGGAAGAAAAAAAAGTTACCTTTTTTAGCAGAAGCAAAAATCGTTTGTGGACTAAAGGTGAAAGTTCAGGTCATTATTTAATGGTGAATTGTATTAAGCTCGATTGTGATCAAGATACGTTATTAATAAAAGCTACTGCTATGGGTCCTACTTGTCATACTGGAAAAAGTTCTTGCTTTGAAGATAAAATAAGTCCAAGGGGTTTTTTATACGTTCTTGAGCAGATTATAGCAAATAGAATAAGTACTAACGAACAAAATTCGTATACGAATAATTTATACCATCGCGGATTAAATAAAGTGGCTCAAAAAGTTGGTGAAGAAGCTGTCGAGTTAATTATAGAAGCAAAAGACACGAATGCATACCTCTTTAAAAATGAAGCGGCCGATTTGCTTTTCCATTTATTAGTACTATTCAAAATGAAGCAAGTTACATTAGAAGATATAGAAGCTATTTTATTACTACGTTCCAAAAAATCATAATTCATTTTCATTAATCACTTATCAAAATCTCAGTTATGAAAAACACATATACACATTTAAGCGCAATGCTATTTATAATTTGTCTTACATCTTTTTTGCTATTAACTAAGGACATAGTTGCGCAACAAAAAAACAATCGTTCATTTGTTAAAATGGAGAGCATTACGATAGAAGATAAATGTTGGCAATTAATTTCATTAAATGGTAAAATGATAAAGGGTACATCCTATACTCATTATTTAATTTTACATAAACAAGATGCATTTGCGGAGACTAAAGTTGGTTGTAATCAACTTCGATATCCGTATGAGTTAAATAACAAAGGCCTATTACACTTTAAAAATGGTACCACTACTTTAATGGCTTGTCCAAATCATGAAATGGAGGAACTATATCGTAAAGCCTTGTTACGTATAAAACGATATGTAGTCAATAAGCAGCAATTATTTTTTATTGGGGCTGACAAGAAAATCTTGGCTATTTTTCAGCTTGTTCCCAATGAAAATGGCCATTCTTTTGTAGGAAAGACTTTTGTACAAGAAGGAGCGTCATCCTATGATCCTTTATTAGGCGGTGAGCCTTTTTTGAAATTTGAATCTAAGGAAAAAGCATCTTTGAAGTTAGGCGATATTGTGGAGCGAATGAATGTACAATTTGAAGATGGACTTATTAGAATGCGTTCTGAATTTCATTCCCATCCCTATTTATTTAAAATAGTCAATAATGAAGTCTTACTTGATGAAAATGGAATTACTTGGGTATTAAAAAACAAGTAACTTAGTGGTTCCATTCTATCTAAACATAACTTAAAATGAAAACCCATGCTTAACTTAGACAATTATTTAGATAATCATTATATACACCGAAGTAATTGGTTGCGTGCTGCCGTTTTAGGTGCTAATGATGGTATCATTTCCATTTCTAGTTTAGCTATCGGAGTAGCAGCAGCAAGCACTTCGAGAGAGCCTATTATATTAGCTACTTTAGCGGGTTTAGTTGCGGGTGCGCTTTCTATGGCGGCAGGAGAATATGTTTCTGTTAGTTCTCAAACAGATACGGAGAAGGCAGATATTGAGCGAGAAAAGAAAGAGCTTTTAGAAATGCCCAATGAAGAATTACAAATCTTAGCTCAAATCTATGAGCAAAGAGGATTGAAAAAAGAAACTGCGCTTCAAGTGGCAATAGAGTTAACTGAGAAAGATGCGTTAAGTGCGCACATTAGAGATGAGTTAGGCATCAATGAAATTAGTCAGGCCAATCCTATCCAGGCTGCTTTAGCCTCGGGTGCTTCCTTTCTTGTAGGCGGTCTATTGCCTATGCTTACTGTTTTATTTGCACCTATAAAAGGAATGGAATACTGGTTATATGGCAGTACTACCATTTTTCTAATACTATTAGGTGCTACGGCAGCTAAAACAGGAGGCTCAAATAGTGCTAAAGCGATCTTTAGAATTACAATTTGGGGATCTATAGCAATGGGCTTATCTGCTTTAGTGGGTTATTTGTTTGGCGTTAGAGTTTAAGGGAAAACAGTGATGAGCTAATGCTATTAAGGCTTTTATTGATTAAGCCTATAGATAAGCTAACATGGAATTAATAAAAACATAACACTTTCAAAAAATACTTCCACAAAAGTTTTGCAGTACGAGAAAAGGGTTCTATCTTTGCGCTCCCGAAAAGCAGTTCTTAAAGTAGTAGTGGATATCCAATGGGGATTTGAGTAATTAAGATTTTAAAATAAA
>Ga0222712_10000477_pt1 | contig 52426 bp, 30 predicted proteins | sample C33_657DmetaG_FD_165043 | JGI IMG/M metagenome (GOLD analysis project Ga0222712, IMG submission 165043) | Estuarine water microbial communities from San Francisco Bay, California, United States - C33_657D | ecosystem: Environmental > Aquatic > Marine > Unclassified | place: USA: California... | reverse complement strand
CAGCGTCTACGGTTCCGAGGCGACGTACTGGCTGCTCAATCAGGCGAACTTCAGCGTGCCCCTGCCGCGCAATCTGCTGGAGGGCTATGCCCAGACCGGCCGCTCGCAGTTCGAGATGCGCAGCCGCGCCGCCTTCGCCGAAGCCAATTACGACCTGACGCCGGCGCTGGTGGCCACGCTCGGGCTGCGCTACACCCACGAGGACAAGCGCGGGCACTACGAGACCCAGGTGAGCGGCGGCCCGGATCTCAGCGGCCTGCCCGCGGCCATTCGCACCGAGCTGACGCGTGCGCGGCTGTCCATCTTCCGGCCACAGCGCTACAGCGCCCAGGACGCCCAGGGCAATCTGTCCGGACGGGCGAATCTGGCCTGGCAGGTCGGCGAAGCACTGCTGACCTATGTCAGCGCCGCCTACGGCTACAAGTCGGGAGGGCTCAACATGTCGGGCCTGCCGCTGGATGCCGCCAACCAGCCGGCGCTGGCCACCGCCGTCATCGATGATGAGCGCAACACCACGCTGGAGCTGGGCGTGAAATCCACGCTGCTGCAGGGGCGCGCCACGCTGAATCTGGCGGCCTTTCACACCCGGGTGCGGGACTATCAGACCAATGTGGTGTCCAGCCTGGAGACGGCTGCCCTGCGCTCTTACCCTGCCAACGTGCCCGAGGTGCGTGTGCGCGGTCTGGAGGCCGACCTGCTGGCCGCGCCGGTGGACGGCGTGACTCTGCGCGCCTCCCTGGTCTATGCCGACGGGCAGCACCGGGACTACCCCGCCGGCCCCTGTCCGCTGGAGGTGCAGAGCGCGGGCACCAGTGCCTGCGACCTCAGCGGAACGCGCCTGCCGGGGCTGTCGCGCTGGGTGGGCTCGATCGGCGTCGACTACCGCCTGCCGCTGGGCCGCGGCGAGGTGGTATGGCACCTGGACGCCCTGGCGCGCAGTGGCTACAACAGCGACACCGCCGGCTCGCGCTACACGACGATTGCCGGCCACGCCCTGGCCAATGCCAGCCTGGGCTATCAATTCCAGAACGGCTGGTTCGTCGACGTCTTCGCCCGCAATCTGTTCGACCGCGACTATCTCAGTGCGCTGACCGTGCAGACCGGCAACTCCGGCTTGATTCTCGGGCAGCCCGGCGATCCGCGACTGCTGGGGGTGTCGCTGCGCGTGCGCTTGTGAGGCATACTGCGTGCCATATCAGGAGCGCATCATGACCTCTCAACAATCCCGCATCACCCTGCACATGGCCGCCAGTCTCGACGGCTACATCGCCCGCCGCGACGGCAGTGTCGAGTGGATGGAGACCAGCACCGAGTACGCCGCCGGCGAGACCCTCGACCCGGCCTATGTCGAGACCTTCCTGCAGGGGATCGACTGCTATGTGATGGGTTCGCGCACCTACGAGACGGCGCTGCACTTCGAGGCCCAGGGCTTCGGCTGGGCCTACGGCGACAAGCCGGTGCACGTGCTCACGCATCGCGAGTTGCCGTGCTCGCGCAGCACGGTGCGTTTCTTCAAGGGCGATCTGGGCGTGTTGCTGCAGGTGCTGCGCACCCGGCATCGCGCGATCTGGTGCGTGGGTGGCGGGGTCCTGGCCGGCGAATGTGTGCGTCGCGGACTGGCTGATGAATTGCGTTACTCGATCCTGCCGGTGCTGATCGGCGACGGCATCGCTTTCTTTGACAGGTTGGAGACAGAGGTGGCCCTGCGCCTGACCGAGGTCCGCGCCTACAAGAGCGGCACTGTGGCCCTGCGCTACGATATCCTGCCCGCGCCTGCCACCGCCCCTTGAGCGCGACCCACCCAAAGCCTGCCCCCTTCGAGCGGATTCATGACTGATCTTTCCTACTGGCTGCTGTTTCTGTCCGCCGCCATGACACTGAACCTCTCCCCCGGCCCGGACCTGTTCTTCGTGCTCTCGCGCACGCTGGCCCATGGTCGGCAGGTGGGCATGGCGGCCGTGTGCGGGGTGTGCAGTGGGGCCATGGTGCACGTGGTGGCTGCCGCACTGGGCCTGGCGCTGCTGCTCAGCGCCGCGCCCTGGCTGTTCACCGGGCTCAAGTATGTGGGAGGCGCCTATCTCGTCTATCTGGGCCTGGGCATGTGGCGTTCGGCGGGTGCCTCCCTGCTGCCCCGGCCCGACGAGGCCCGCCGCACCACCGTCATGCAGACCTTCTGGCAGGGCGTGCTGGTGGATGTGCTGAACCCGAAGGTGATCCTGTTCTTCATCGCCTTCCTGCCACAGTTCGTGCGCGAGGGCCACGGCAGCGCCACGGCGCAATTGCTGCTGCTGGGCACGCTGGTGGTGTGTGGCGCCTTCGTGGTGGAGGCGCTGGCCGTGCTGGCGGCGGATCGTCTGACGACGTGGCTGCGCGTGCAGACGCGGGTGGCGGGGGTGCTGGAGCGCGGCCTCGGCGTGGCCATGATGGGGCTGGGGGTGCTGCTGGCGTTTGCGGTGTTGTGAGGAAGCCCCACAACACCCACCGCTGAGCCGGCTACTGCGCGGAACAGCGGTTTGCGGTCAGACGCACACCGGGCTCGAAGGGCAAGGGGGTGATGTTCCCCTGGCTCGCCAGCTCGTCGAAGGCCACCTGCTGCAGCGCACGCGTCTGGGTCTGGTTCAGGCCCAGTTCGAAGGCCGAGCACTCGTTGGCGCCCAGCGAGCGCGGGTCCAGCCCGGTCAGCTGACCGAACACCACCAGCGCTTCCAGGTAATACCCATAGGTGCTCGCGTGGTACTGGTCGTAGGTCCACAAATCCACCTTGCCGAAGTCGGTGCCGTCATAGGGATTGGCATCTGCCACGCCCGTCGTCATGGCGCGCGTCCAGGCTTCGCCCACCGGAATCACGCCCCGCACGTTCGGCGCCACGGACGCCAGGTCATAGGCGGCGCGCACGTCATTGGCCATCGCCTCGATGGGCTGGCCGGCCCAGGCGCCGTCATCGGGATAGGTTTCATCGGCGCGGGACCAAGTGGCCATCAAGTGAATGTCCACCTCAGGGTTGCGCGCCACGAGGATGTCGGCCATCTGCTTCGTGGTGGCCACGAGTTTGGCCGGGTTGCCCGGGGCGTCGAAATCCAGCGTGCTCTGGCCGTGCATCACCACCGCGTCCCAGGGACGTCGGGCAATCATGCCCAGGCGATTCTCCAGATGAAAATCCAGTCCGCTGCCCGGTTCGGTTTCCACGTGGACGTCGTAGTCGAGCCCCGCTTGCTGCGTGAAGGACTTGAACAGCGCCGGCACGCCGCCGATGCCCAGATTGTTGAGATCGGTCACCGTGTCCGCGCGGTAGAAGCGCACGGCCGAGCCGGAGCCAAAGGTGAAGCTGTTGCCGATGAACAGAACGCTGCCCTCGGCCAGGGCCTGACTGGACGTCAGCAACAGGCCGACCGCCAGCGTGTGAAGTGTGCGCATGCTGAACCCTCTCTTCTTGTGATTGTCGTCGTCAGTCGTGACGCGGCTGCGCTACTCTAGCCACTGCGCCGTCCACATGCCAGCGTGGCGGCGCATCGACGAGTTCCCCCAGTTCTGAGAGGGAGGCCCCTTTGCACTTGGACACAGACTATGAAGCCATCAGCGGAGTCGTAAAGCTTCATAGGCTTGCCTGGCATGTGGGGATCTTCGTACACGACTTCACCGTCGCGTTGAATCGTCATTACTCTGATGCCGAACTTTGTGATGAGCGTGTTCGACGTCGACACATATCTCTCTTGTTTTGGGCGCACCGACATCTTTCCCAGGAATCAGAGCTGAGCTGTTTTTGATTGGCATCGTCGTCCGCCAGCACCACCTGGATGGGGTAGTAGAACAGGTGACAGAGGGCAAAGTGGTGATCCATGGCGAGCCTCCGGGTGGGGAATCAGATATCCATCTCCTCGGACAACAGGTGTTCCACCTGTCCTTCGAGCAGCGCCTTGAAATTGGCCAGTGGTTCGTCCACCAGCCAGGTCTTGATGAAGTCGCCGCTGCTGTCATCGACGATCTCGTTGAATTCCTCGGTGATCAGCCGGCTGTCGGCCTCGGCCAGGATATAGGCGGCCTCGCTGATCAGCAGCGTGTCCACCGGCGCTTCCTCGCAGATCTGCCGAGTCAGGGCCAGGTTCTCGCCGGCCACGGTGTAGGTCTTCTGCTCCAGCGAGGACAGCACGCCGGTGAGCAGCTCGCCGCAGTGCAGGCCGGCGCGGAACTGCAGCGTGGGCAGGGACTCGGCCTCCAGCTCGCGCGCCAGGGTGCTGGTGATGTCCAGGAACAACAGGGCCGCGCAGACGGCGTGGAAGCAGTGCTCATCGTCGGCCGTGGCGGCGCCGAAGGTGATCAGCACCTCGTCGCCCGCGCATTTTTCCACATGACCGTTGTAGAGCTGGGCCACGCGGTGGATGTAGAAATAGCAGGTGTTGAGCAGCTCCACGGTCTCCTCGGCCTCGTGCTGGTGCAGGGCCGAGCGGTAGTTGGCGATGTTCAGGTGCAGGATGCTGACGAAGGTGCTGCCGGGGCGGCGGTACACGGCCGGGGATTCCACCACGGGCGGGCGCTCGTAGTCGGGGCCGAACATGGCCGTGCGCGACTCGTCGTCGTCCAGTTCGTAGACCATGCGGTTGTACTGGCGGATCACCGCGCCGAGTTCGTCGCCGCGTTCACCGAATTCGCTCGGCTGCGGCTCGCCCCGGCGCACGCTCTGGATGGAGGCCGAGAGCATGCGCAGCGGGAAGGTCACGAAGTACTGCGTCAGTGCCAGGATGACGGTGACACCGGTGACGAGCATCAGCGCCAGTGCGGCCAGCATGAAGAGGAAATTGCGCGTCACCCCCTGCTCGATGTAGTCCTGGTCCAGTTCCACGCGCACATAGCCGGCCAGCGAGTCCTGCAGCGCGATGGGCGCGACATAGGTGCCGAAGATGGCGGCGGGGCCGTTGCCCGGTTCGCGGCTGCCGGCGCCGGAGCTGGCGATCACCTGGTCGTCGATGCTCAGCACCGCCACCTCGGCAATGGCCGCTTCACGCGTCAGCTGGTTCAGCAGCACGTTCATGCTGATCAGGTCATTGGCCAGTACCAGCTCGGTGACGAGAATGGCCGTCTGCCGTGCCAGGGTGTCGCCCAGGCTGTCGGCCTGCTGGCGCAGGATGTTCTCGGTGGTCTGGTTGGTCACCAGCCAGAACACGCACATGGAGAGCAGCAGCAGGATGCTGGTGGCGATCGCCAGCTTGTGGCCCAGACGCATCTGGGAAGCGGGCGAGGCCAGGTAACGGGCGTCGGCATCGTGTTCGGGGGAGTGCATCTTCGGGGCCACGGTCATTGTCTCGGGGAACGGGGGCTCACTGGAACGAGCTCAGGGTGATTTCTTCGTCCTGCACGAAGCTGAAGTCCATCCGGGCACTGGGTTCCTGCAGGCAGTTGCCCTGGACGAAATTGACGCTGGCCTGCCACAGCAGGGGCAGCAGTTCGATCTGGTCGATCATCGGCGCTATCACCAGCACACCGCGCGCATGCAGGCTCTTGACCGTGGTGTTCAGGCGCTCGCGTCGGGCCGTGTCGAGGCCGATGTCGCTGAGCAGGGTCTTGTCGAGCTTCACGTAGTCGGCCTCGTCCAGCGCCGGGTACTGACCCGGATGCAGCGTGCAGCCGTAGTGCGTGATCGAGAGCGGGATGTCGAGCTCGCTCAGCTGGGCGCAGAAACGTGCCACGTGACCGGGCGAGCTGACCACGTCCAGCTCGCTGATCTGCAGGGTGAGCTGACGCGGCTGCAGGCGCAGGGCCAGCAGCTGCTGCAGCCAGGGCAGGAAGTCCTCGCTGATCACGGAATTGTGGGTGAGGTTGAGCGTCAGGCGCAGTGCCGGGTTGGCCCGCTCCTGCAGCAGCTGCAGCGACTTGCTGCACACCCAGCGGTCGATGCGCTCGCCCAGGCCGTGCTGGTTGGCCAGCTCCAGGAAGCGTGGCGGGTAAATCAGGGCGCCGTGGTCCTGCAGGCGAATCCGCACTTCGTAGCGCTGCAGGCCGTCTTCCTTGAGGCTCACCACCGGCTGGAACACCAGGATGAAGTCCTCGTGGGCGAAGGCGTCTTCCAGGCGCTGGAACATCTGCTCGGGGTTGCCGTAAGGGTCCTGCGGCGGGGCGCTGGGTGCGCTGCTGTTCTCGCGCACCGTGAGATTGTGGCGGGCGCGGTCGATGGCCAGTTCGGCCGAGGGCGTCAGCTCGTTGATGAAGGTGCTGCCCAGTGTCAGGCGCAGGCCGCTGCCGGCGGGCAGCAGCGCCTGCAGCCGGGTGTTCAGGGTGGCCGCGTCGGCCTGCAGCTGATGGGTGCGTGCCACGTGTTCCGGCCCGCTGATCAGCACCGCGAATTCGCCATCGCCGCAGTGGGCCAGCAGGGCGTCGGCCGGCGTGTTCTGGCGCAGCAGGCTGGCGGTGTCCACCAGCAGGTAGTTGGCAGCGGCCCGGCCGCTCAGGCTCTGCAGGTCGTCAAAGCCCTGCAGGCGCGCCAGCACCAGGGCGCACTGGCTGCGCGTGTCGATGGCCTGGGCGATGGCGGCTTCCACGCGGGCCAGCAGGCCGCCGCGATTGAGCAGGCCGGTGACCAGGTCCTGGCTGCGCAGCAGCCGCAACTGACGGGCATGGGCGGCATTGCCGGTGGCCGGGCGCAGGATGATCTGCAGCGCGGCGTGTCCCTCGTAGACGGCGGCCAGCGCTTCCAGCTGCAGGCGCGTGCGGCTGCCGCCCGCCGTGAGGGCCGTGAACTGGCAGGGGGGCGGATTGCCGGCACGTGCCTCGCGCAGGGTCTGGCGCGCCATGTCGACATCGGCGTCGTCCACCTTGTCGAGGAAGGCCTGCTGCTGCAGGGCCTCTACGGATTCCACGCCGAACAGCGTGCACCAGGCCAGGTTGGCATGCAGCAGCAGCCCGTCATGCAGGTAGGCGATGGCGTCGGTGGCGCTGTCGAGCACGAGTTCGTAGCGGCGCTGCAGCTCCTTCAACCGGGCCTGGGTGCGGCGCAGTTCGCGGCGCGTGTGCAGGGCCTCGAGTGCCTGCTGCACCGTGCGCACCAGAGCGGCCGCCTGCTCGGGGGCCAGGGCATTCGGGCCGAAGCAGACGGCTCCGGCGGGGGCTGTCTCCGGCAGAGTCTCGCAGCCCAGCAGCACGATGCTCATGTCCTGGGCCTGCTCCTGCAACTGCTCGCACAGCGCGGCCGCCGACAGGGCCTCGTTGCCCGGCAGATGCAGCAGGACATCCCAGCGGCGCAGCTGCAACTGCTCGTGCAGGACGCGGACATCGCTGAGGGCTTCGGCATGCAGACTGAACCCGGCCTTGCGCAAGAGATTGACGAGCTGCTCGGCATCGGCGAGCAGCCTGGCGGCAATCAGCACATTGACGACCTGATTCTGATCCATGGGGCGGGAGTGTCCTTGTTGTGTCGGGCGTAGTGTCGGGCCGAGTTTAGCACAGGCTCCCGGGGCCCCCGACAGGGCCGGGCGGCGTTTGCAGTGCTCACGCCATCACAAAAGCGGGCCGAGCGTGTACACTGCCGGCCATCGAGCGCTGCCTCATGCCCTGTTTCTGCAACACCGGAGCCCCATGACTGACAATGACAAGAATCAGCAAGCCACTCGCACCCCTTCTCCGCATGACCAGCGTCTGATCGAGATTCGCCGGGCACGCAATCGCCTCTTGGTGTGCTTTGCCACACTGCCTGTCTATGTGTTCACGGTCAGTCAGGTGGTGGATGCAGGCAACAGTTCCAACACGGTCATGTTTGCCTACATGGCGCTGTATGCCGGTTTCGGGGTGAATGCCTCGGTCAAGCGCTGCCCGCAATGCCACGAACAGTACTTCGTGAAGCGCATCTTCCTGAACCCGTTCCGTTCTCGTTGCGCCCACTGCGGGCTGTCGCTGCACCCGCAAGGGTGACCCGGCACGTTCAGTGGCGCGCGCCGAAAATGGCCGTGCCCACGCGCACGAGGGTGGAGCCTTCGGCGATGGCGGCGGCGAAGTCCCCGCTCATGCCGATGGAGAGCGTGTCCATGCCGGGAAACCGTGTCTGCAGCTGGCGCAGCAGCGCCGCCAGCGGGGCATAGACGGCCCGCTGCTGCAGCGGGTCCGTGCACGGCGCGGGAATCGCCATGAGCCCGCGCAACCGCAGCCTCGGCAAGGCCTGTACCGCCTCGCACAGCGCCTCCACGTCGGCCAGTGACACGCCGGACTTGCTGTCCTGCGCCGAGATGTTCACCTGAATGCACACATTCAGCGGCGCCCTGCCGGCGGGGCGCTGCTCGTTGAGCCGTGTGGCGGTCTTGAGGCGATCCACGCTGTGCACCCAGTCGAAATGCGCGGCGATGTCGCGCGTCTTGTTGGACTGCAGCGGTCCGATGAAATGCCAGACCAGGCCCGGCAGGGGCAGGGCGGCGATCTTCTCCAGCGCCTCCTGCACGTAGTTCTCGCCGACGTGGCGCTGGCCGGCCTGCCAGGCCTCGCGCACGATGTCGGCACTCTGCGTCTTGCTCACGGCCAGCAGGGTGACCGCCTCGGGCGCACGGTCGCAGGCCCGCGCCGCCTCGGCAATCTGCTGTCCTACCCGGAAAATGTTTTCTGCTATGCTCGCCATGCATTCAGTGTACCTCGGGCACGGCCCGGCATAAACCATCCCTCTTTTGCACACGCTGATCAGGCAGGCGCAGCAAGAAACGTGAATATCACCGAATTGCTGGGTTTCAGCGTCAAGCAGGGCGCATCCGACTTGCACATCACCGCCGGCATGCCGCCGCTGATCCGTGTGGATGGCGACATGCGCAAGATCAACGTGCCGCCCATGGATCACAAGCAAGTGCACGGTCTGATCTACGAGATCATGACGGACAAGCAGCGCAAGGACTACGAGCAGTTCATGGAGACCGACTTCTCCTTCGAGGTGCCAGGACTCGCTCGATTCCGCGTGAACGCCTTCAACCAGAATCGCGGCGCTGCGGCCGTGTTCCGGACCATTCCGTTCAAGGTGCTTTCCATGGAGCAGCTTGGCATGGGAGCGGTGTTCAAGCAGATCTCTGATCTGGCGCGCGGCCTGGTGGTGGTGACCGGCCCCGCGGGCTCGGGCAAGAGCACCACGCTGGCGGCCATGATGGACTACGTGAACAGCACCCGTTCCGAGCACATCCTCACCATCGAGGACCCGATCGAATTCGTGCATGAAAGCAAGAAGTGCCTGGTGAACCAGCGTGAGGTGCACCGCGACACGCTCGGCTTCCAGGAAGCGCTGCGCTCGGCGCTGCGGGAAGACCCGGACATCATCCTGGTGGGCGAGCTGCGCGACCTGGAAACCATCCGCCTGGCGCTGACGGCTGCGGAAACCGGCCACCTGGTGTTCGGCACCCTGCACACCAGTTCGGCGGCCAAGACCATCGACCGCATCATCGACGTGTTCCCGGCGGCGGAAAAATCCATGGTGCGCTCCATGCTCTCGGAATCCCTGCAGGCGGTGATCTCGCAGGCGCTGCTGAAGAAGAACGGCGGCGGCCGCGTGGCGGCGCACGAGATCATGATCGGCACCCCCGCCATCCGCAACCTGATCCGCGAGGACAAGGTGGCGCAGATGTACTCCGCGATCCAGACTGGCTCCGCCGTGGGCATGAAGACGCTGGATCAGACGCTGAAGGAGCTGGTGCAGAAGGGCCTGATCACCAAGGAAGCGGCGCGGGCGAAGGCGAAGCAGCCGGACGCGTTCTGAGCGCCAACACTTCTTCTACGGGGTCTCTGCAAACTTCTGCGCCAATCCCTGAAACCACGTCTCCAGAATCAGCTGTGCCGCCAGGCAGTCGAGTTGCGCGGTGGACTCGCCGCGCAGTCTCAAACCCCGCGCCTCGAACGAGCTCAGGCGTTCATCCATTCCATAGCAGGGCTTGTCGTAGCGGCCGCTCAGGCGATTGCCGAACTTGCGCGCGCGGCGCAGCAGATCGCTCTCGCTGTCGTCCATGTTCCACGGCAGTCCCACCACGAACACATCCGGCTGCCATTTCTGCACCAGCGCATCCAGCTGCACCCAGTCGGGAATGCCGTCGCGGGCGGGAATGGCGGTGAGCGGCGAGGCGGTGCCGAGCAGGGTCTGGCCGTAGGCGCTGCCGATGCGCCGGGTGCCGAAGTCGAAGCACAGCACGCTGAACTCGCCGCGTTTATGGACCGGAAAGTCATCCATGCTCAGGAGTGCCCCGCGAACGAGGAAAGCTGGCTCAGGCTCACGCCCAGCAGGGCGGCGGCGCGCTCGGCTTTCTGCGCGTGCTGGTCGGAGAAGATCAGTTCCGGCAGCGCAGGGGTCGTGAGCCACACATTGTCGGTGATCTCGCGCTCGAGCTGGCCCGCATCCCAGCCCGCGCAGCCCAGCGCCACCAGATAGTGCTCGGGGCCGTTGCCGGCGGCGATGTCAGCCAGGATGTCGCGGGACATCGACAGGCTCACCTGGGGCGTCAGCGCCAGCGTGTAATCCCACTCGCGTCCGGCATTGTGCAGGATGAAGCCTTTCTGCTTTTCCACCGGCCCGCCGCTCATCACGTAGTGATTGTGAAAGGCGAGATCGCCGCGGCGCGCAGACAGGTCGATGCCCAGTTCCTCCATCAACTCGGCCACGCGCATGGTGGAAGGGCGGTTGATCACGACGCCCAGCGCGCCCTCGGCGTTGTGCTTCCACACAAAGGTGACGGTGTGGTTGAACCACGGGTCCTGCAGATGCGGCATGGCGATCAGGAACTGATTGGCCAGGGTGCCGGGCTGCGCTTCGTACTGGGGGCCGGGAATGTCGTCCTGAGTCATGGGGCGGTTCACTGACTGGTGAAGGAATTGCCCTGGTGGAAACGCCAGGTGCGGATGATTTCCAGAATGTCGACCTTGCCGCGCAGCTCCTCCGGGAAGGGCTCGAAGGGCGCGGCCATGCGCACGATCTCGATGGCGGCTTCGTCCAGGATGCGCTGGCCGGAGGACTGCAGGATGCGGATCTCCTGCACCGTGCCTGTGGGACGCAGGGCCACCAGCATGCGCAGGCTGCCATAGATCTGTTGTTCGCGGGCCTGCTGCGGATAGTTGAGGTTGCCCACTGCCTCGATGCGTCTGCGCCAGGAATCCAGATAAAGGGCGTCGTGGCGCTGCTGGGTGGAGGCCGAGGAAATGGTGTACTTGCGCGGGCGTCGGGCATAGGCCTGCTGCTGCGAGTCGAGCTGGGCCTGCAGGCTGGCGATGGCCAGGCTGAGTTCCTCGGGCGTGGTGTTCTCGGACAGCGGCGCATCGGTCTCGGACGCCTCGCGCTCCAGCTGCTGTTCGATGGACTGATCGGCGTCCTGCACCGTCAACAGCGCCAGGTCGCTCGGTTCGGTCTGCCGGTTCGGCGCGGGCTGCTGCTGGATCGGGTCGACCTGCTGGATGACTTCATCATGAAAGGGCGACACGTAGGGCGTGCTGGGCGCGGCGGCCTCGTCGAGCGTGCCGCTGCCGATCTGGTTTTCCTGCGCGATGAAATCCGCCTCGTCGGGGCGTACATCGCTGCGGTACTGCGCCAGCGTGATCTCGATGGCCGGCGCGCTGTTGCTTTCTTCGAGGTAGCTGAAGCCCACTCCCGCAATCAGCATGATGTGCAGACAGGCGGAGAGGAAGATGGTGAAGCCGAAGCGCTCCTTGCTCAGATCGGTCGTGGGGGTCATGAGCCTCGTGCGTGCAGTTTGCGTTCGATCACGGTCATCAGGTCGCCGGCGATGTCGAGATCATAGGCCTTGTTCAGCTCGCGCACGCAGGTGGGGCTGGTGACATTGATCTCGGTCAGGTAGTCGCCGATCACATCCAGGCCCACGAACAGCAGGCCTTTCTCGCGTACCACGTCCTTCACTTGCGCGGCGATCCAGCGGTCGCGCTCGGACAGCGGCTGGGGCACGCCACTGCCGCCGGCGGCCAGATTGCCGCGTGTCTCGCCCCGCGCCGGCACCCTTGCCAAGGCATAGGGCACCGGCTCGCCGTCCACCAGCAGGATGCGCTTGTCGCCGTTGACGATCTCGGGAATGAAGCGCTGCGCCATGATGGGCGTGCGGCCGTGGCCGGTCAGGGTCTCGATGATCACGCTGACGTTCGGGTCGTCCTTGCGCAGACGGAAGATGGACGAGCCGCCCATGCCGTCCAGCGGCTTGAAGATCACGTCGCCGTGGGTCTGGTGAAAGTCCTTGAGCACGCCCGGGTTGTTGCTGACCACCAGCGGCGGGCAGCAGTGCGGGAACTGCGTGGCGAAGAGTTTTTCATTGCAGTCGCGCAGGCTCTGCGGGCGGTTCACCACCAGGGTGCCGTCTTTCTCGGCCTGTTCCAGCAGGTAGGTGGAGTAGATGTATTCGTTGTCGAAGGGCGGGTCCTTGCGCATCAGGATCACGTCCAGCTCGGCCAGGGGCTCGTCGCTTGCCTCACCGAAGCGGTACCACTGCTGTTCGTCCCAGGCCACGTGCAGCTCGTGCATGAGGCCGAAGGCCTTGCCGTCGCGCAGGTAGAGATCGGACTGCTCCATGTAGGACAGCGACCAGCCGCGTTCCTGGGCGGCCACCAGCATGGCCAGACTGGTGTCTTTCTTGTAGTTGATGTGCTGGATCGGGTCCATCACGATGCCGAGGCGGATGCTCATGGGGGGCGTGGATTCCTGTGAGGGGCGGTGTGCCGCCGAGCTGATGTCTTCGGCGATCATACCCGAAGACGCCGGCCGGAGCGACGCGAGGGCAGCGGGCTGCGGTCGCCGGAATCGCGCGCCTGTGCTAGTTCTTGAAGCAGAGCATGGACGCTCGGTACTGCCTCAGGAGAACCGCATGGAAGCCCGCACCCGTCCCATCCCTGACCCCGTTCCCACCGAACTCCCCCCGTTGCCGCCTCCTCTGCCTGCCACGCTGGCGGGCCCGGGCAACGGCCGTCTGCGCGTGCTGCTGGTGGATGACAGCCGCACCATGCGCGAATCCGCCCGCAGTCTGCTGGAGGATGCCGGCTGCCAGCTGATCCTGGCCAGCAGCGGCTTCGAGGCACTGTGCCAGGTGGCGCTGCAGCGGCCGCATCTGGTGTTCATGGACATCGCCATGCCCGAGCTGGACGGCTTCGCCGCCTGCGCCCTGATCCGCGCCTCGGCCCGTCATGGTCACACGCCCGTGGTGCTGGTGTCGGCCAATGACGGCCGGCTGGAGCGGGCGCGCGCTGAACTTGCCGGCGCCCAGCGCTACATCCTCAAGCCGTTTCGCAAGGCGGACCTGCTGGCCGCGCTGCGTGAGCTGGTGCCTGCGCCGCCGGCGGCAGATGCCGCCTCGCCGCTGGCGGAGGATGCGGACGACGAAGACGACGACGGGGGAGGCGATGACGATGGCACGCGTGCTGCTGGTTGAGGCGTCGCCCCTGCAGCGCTGGCTGCTGTGCCGGCAGCTGCGCGCACTGGGTCACGAACCGCTGCCCTGCGGCAGCACCGCGGAGGCGCTGACGCGGCTGAGGGAGGCACGCGCGCCGCTGGCCGTCGCCCTGGTGGCCATGGGTCTGCCGCAGGACAACGGCTTTGCCTGCGGCAGTGCGCTGCGCGAGGCAGGCGTGGCCTGCGTGCTGCTGCTTGCCGACGTGCCGCGCGCCACCGATGCCTGGTGGGCGCGCAGTCTGGGCCTGGGTCTGGCAGAGGGGGAGGCGGGCGTGCTGCTGCGACCGCTGCCGCTGCTCACCCTGCAACGGGCCTTGCGCGCTGCGCTGCCGGATGCCGTGGAGGTGGACGATGCGCAGTCTGCATGAGCAGGGCATTGCCGCCCTGGGCCTGGCCCTGCAGGCCCGCACCGAGGCGCTGCTGCGCAGCCTGCAGAACGTGTTCGAGGAGCGTTCCCTGCATGCCGCGCTGCAGGCGCGCCGACAACTGGCCGAGCTGCGCGCCATCGCACGCTTCTGTGGCAGCGCCTCCCTGCAGCAGCAATGCGTGGGGCTGCAGCGCGCCTTGCTGGCGCTGGGGACGCGGCTCAGCACGGGAGTGCCCGAGACGCAATCCCGGCCGCTGCTGCTGCAGGCCTTGCAGCTGCGCTGGCAGGCCCTGGCGCTGACCCTGCCGGCGCAGCCCGGTGATGCGCTGGCGTGGCGGGCGGCGCGACTGGCGCCCGAGCTGAGCGGGCTTGTGCTGCAGCAGGTGCAGCGTCTGCTGCGAGAGCAGGCGGGCATGCGGCTCGGGGCGGCGAACGGGAGCGGGGACTGGCAGGCCACGCAGGAGCCTGGGCCGATCACGCTGCTCGATCTGAGTGCTCTGCAGGCGGCCGCACGGCTGGCCGGTGTGCTGCCGGAGCGCGTGGTGCTGACGCGGGACCCGCTGCAGGCCCTGCTGCACTGGGAGTCTCATCTGCTGGGGCCTGAGCAGCAGCCCCGCGCGCGCCTGCTGCGGACCCTGGCCTCTGCGGTGCTGGCGTTGTGCGAGGAGTCGGCGGCCACGCCGGCCTTGCGGCAGAGTCTGGAGGCGCGCGACGGCCCCTGGAGTGAGCGCCTGCTCCTTTGCCTGCAACAGGCCAGTGTGCTGCTGCACGCCTTCGTGAGCGTGCCTTCGCCGCTGCGGCACTGTCTGCAGCAGGCGCTGCGGGTGAGCCGTCTGTTGCAGGCCTGGCAGAGCGTTCCCGCCCTGGCGGCCACCGCCTTGCCGGGGGCGCTGGCTCCGCTGCAGCTGCGTCTGCTCCTGCGCTTGCAAGACGATCTGGCGCGACTGGCCGGCGGCAGCGCCCTGGCCTGTGTCGGGCTGCCAGCCGCCGCGCTGGCACTGGCTGTGCAGGCCTGTCTGCGGCAGCAGCGTCCGCTGGCGGTCAGGCGGGTGCTGGAGCAGGCGCTTGGCGAGCGCGCCCTGTCGAGCGCCGTGTTGGACGCACGCTGGCGGCGACTGCTGCGGCGTGAACACAGGCGATGTCTGCGGATGCTGGAGGCCTGGCAGGTCGATGCGGCCGGGCAGAGCGCTGCGCCGCTGCTCGACGATGGGGTGACGCTGGCCGTGCACCGCCTGGCCCAGCAGGCCCTGATCGCGGGAGACTTCGCGCTGCATGAGCTGATGGACGTGCTCGGGCACTGCCTCACCCTGAGCCGAGAGCTGCAGCACGATGCCCGCGACTGCCTGCCCGCCGTGGGCCGCGTGCTGCCCTTTGTGCAGAACCCTGGCCGCCGCTGGCAGCGGGCGCGGGTGCTGCAGGCGTTGCTGCGCTGGGAGGCGGGCCTGCGCCTGCAGGCCGGCACCGGGTCAGCACAGCTGGCGCTGAGCCTGGCGCGGGGGCTGGAGGCCTTGCCGGCGCTGCAGCTTGGCCGGCTGCTCGCCCTGCCTTCAGGGGACGCCTTCGCCCCGGCCAACCGCCAGCTGCTCTTGGAGCTGCGGCTGCTGGCCAGCGGGGCGCGCAATCTGCAGGTGCAGCGCATCGCGGCGCTGAGCGAAGCGCTGGCGCGGATGCACGAGGCGCTGGGGCAGAGCGGCCTTGCCCCAGCCGCGTTCCTGCAGGCGAGCGCCGGTCGCGCGTTGCTGGAAGACGCCCATGCCGCGCTGCGACGCGGGCTGAATCAGGCTGCCGCGCGCCAGGAAACCTCGCCCTGTCGCGCCTTGCTCGGGGCCTTGTATGACTGGCTGGCCTGCCATGGCGAGCAGGCGGCCGGGCGGCCCGCCTTCGTGCAGGAGGCACACGCGCTGCTGCAGCAGATCATTGAGCCGGCCACGGAGCCCCAGCGTTTGCATGCCCTGCATACCCTCAAGGGCAATGCGGCGCTGTATCGCTGCGACGCGCTGGCCGAGCTGTGTCATCGCAGCGAGCGGGCGCTGCTGCAGGCGGGCGCAGGAGCCTCGATGCCGGGCGTGCGCGAACCGGCTGCCATCGGGCCGTTGCTGGCGCAGTTGCAGGCCGCCGTGGCGGCACTGGCAGGCCCAGGCTGGGCCGACACCTCTGCCGTGGGAGCCGGCTTGCCGGCGAACTTCCAGGCAGAGCAGACCGTGACCTCTGCCTTGGAGGCCGGCTTGCCGGGGATCAGCCACGCCACGCCCATGCTCACCCCCCTCGGCTGGCTCGCCCGCCGCCTGCACGAGGGCCTGCAGAGCCTGTCCGAGCTGTTGCCCGGGCTCGCCCTCAGTGCCACGGCGGCCCAGCGCCAGCTGGTGCAGGAGTTGCTGCACGAGCAGCTCGCGCAGTCGCGGCAGTTGGACGAAGACCTGCACGCTGCGGCCTGGGTGCATCCCTCCCGCCTGGCGCCGCGCTTGCGCCGAGTGCTGGACGACACCGCGCACCGGCAGGGCAAGGTGGCAAGGCTGGAAATCCGGGCGGCCGGGAGGCGCGTACCCCGCTGGGTGCTGGAGCGCCTGGTGCCGTCGCTGGAGCATCTGCTGCGCAATGCCGTCGTCCACGGCATCGAGTCGCCGGCTCGGCGTCGGGCCTGCGGCAAGCACGAATGCGGCCGCGTGCGGGTGCTGGTCACCACGGCACCCGGCCTGCTGCAGGTCGGCGTGGAGGATGACGGCTGCGGCCTGACGATGGGCCACATTGCGGCGGGCGCGGACACGGGCCTCGACTCGGGACCCGCGCAGGAAAGCGCCGCCACACACGCCACAGCCGCCACACTCGACGCCGGTCACGGTCTCGGTCTGGCCGCCGTGCAGGCGACGATGGCAGCCCTGCAGGGGCGCCTGCGGGTCGTGGCCACACCCGGTCAGGGCTCCTGTCACTGGCTGGAAATGCCCGAAAACTCTGGGCTTGGGGAACATCACGCGATGCCGGTATAATGCCGGCCACTTGAAAATGCCGGGGTAACAATGCAGTGAAAAGTCTGGGGTTCGCCTGGGGGATTGGAGGCATTCTCCTGCTTCTCACCTTTGCCGTGGTGCGCTTGTCGCCCATGGCGCTGGAGCTGGTCGCGCTGGAGCTGCAGCCCCTGCACCTGGGGGCACTGGCCTTCAGCGTGATCTACATGAGCTGGGCCGAAGGCTACAAGGGCTTCCACCTGGGCTTCGCGCCGCGCGTGGTGGCCCGGGCCGGCTATCTGCGGGCTCACCCGCGCCCGCTGCATGTGTTGCTGGCACCGGCGTTCTGCATGGGCTACATCCACGCCACCCGCCGTCGCAAGCTGCTCTCGTTCGGGCTGACGAGCATGATCATCTGCTTCGTGCTGATCGTGCGCATGCTGCCGCAGCCCTGGCGCGGCATCGTCGATGCCGGCGTGGTCACGGGGCTTGCGCTGGGCATCGGCTCGATCCTGTACTACCTGACACTCAAGCTGCGTTACCCCGAGCAGCCCGAGGTGAGCACCGATATTCCCGAGTCCGGCAACGCCGCCCTGGCCCCCTGACCGGTCCAACCGTCGTCTGCCCCGGCAGGCCACGCCAATCTCTGTGGTGAATCGACCATGCCCAGGCACGGCAACAAGCTCAGCATCTGCGCCATCATCGTCAGCTACAACCCTGACACGGCCGTGCTCACCGCGCTGCTGCAGCAGATCGGCACCCAGTGCGAATTCCTGCTCGTCGACAATGCCTCCGCCAACATCGACAACTTCCGCGCGGTGGCTGAAGGCACGCCGCGCTGTGCGGGCGTGCGCGTGCTGGAGCGCAACATCGGCCTGGCCAGTGCCCTGAACCTGGGGCTGGAGGAGGCGGCCAGGCGCGGCTTCGGCTTCGTGGTGCTGTTCGATCAGGACAGCCAGGTGCCTGTGTCTTTCTTCGCCAATCTCTATGCGTCCTATGTCGAGGCCAGCCGGCTCAGTCCACTGCCGGTGGCGGCGGTGGGCCCGCGCATCACCCATCCGGGCTCCGGTGCGGGCATGCCCTTCAAGCTGTTCACGCGCTGGATCGGGCGCACCGATCGGCCGCTGCCCGGCAGCAACCGGCTGTTCCAGGCCGAATTTCTCATCTCGTCCGGCTGCCTGATTCCGCTGGAGGCGCTCAAGCACATCGGGCCGATGCGTGACGCCTATTTCATCGACAACGTCGACCTCGAATGGTGCTTCCGCGCCCGCGCCCGGGGCTATGCGGTGGTGGGTACCGACAACGCCACGCTGTTCCACCGCATCGGCGAGGCCAGCGACGAGCCGCTGGTGCGCGCCGGCCTGATGGTGCAGCACAGCCCGCTGCGCAGTTACTACTCCACCCGCAACCGCTTCGCGCTCTACCGCGAGCCTTACGCCCCCTGGGGCTGGCGCCTGCGCGACTTCCCGCGCTTCCTGCTCAAGGCGGCGTGGCTGTTGTTGTTCTCGCCGCAGCGCGGTGAGTACTGGGCGAACATCCGCAAGGGCATCGCCGACGCGGGGAGCGTGCGCTGATGGGCGAGCCGCGCATCGCCATCCTGCTGCCCACCTGGAATGGCGAGCGTTTCCTGCGCGCGCAGGTCGATTCGCTGCTGGCCCAGGATTACCCCGATTTCATCATCGTCTGCCGTGACGACGGCTCCCGCGACGCCAGCCCGGCCATCATCGCCGAGTATGCCGCGCGCCTGCCGCAGCGGTTTCATGTCGTGCCCGCCGATGGCCGCAATCTGGGCGCCAGCGGCAGCTTCGGCTTTCTCCTGGAGTATGTGCTGGCCCACAAGGCCGCGCTGGGGCTGGCCAGTGCCTGGGTGATGCCCAGCGATCAGGACGATGTCTGGCACCCGGACAAGCTGCGCCGCAGCATGGCGCGCATGCAGACGCTGGAGGCCGCGCATCCGGGCCTGCCGCTGCTGGTGCATGGGGATCTGGAAGTGGTGGACGAGTCGCTGGCGTCGATCGCCCCGTCCTTCGTGCGCTATCAGGGGCTGCAGCCGCTGCGCAACAGCCTCGCCCGACTGCTGGTGAGCAATACCGTCACCGGCTGCACGGCGCTGTGCAACGAGGCCCTGCTGCGGCGCGCACTGCCTATTCCGGCGGCGGCGGTGATGCACGACTGGTGGCTGGCCCTGGTGGCGGGCGCCTTTGGTCGGCTGAGTTTCATTGACGAGCCCCTGCTGCTCTATCGTCAGCACGGGGCCAATACCCTCGGGGCGCGGGAGTATCAGCCGCCGGCGATGTTCCAGGATTTCTGGCAGCGGCTGTGGGATGACCGGCACCGCGAGGTGCTGAAGGGGCTGGCTGCGCAGGCGCAGGCTTTCAGGGCAGCCCATGCCGCCGAGCTGAGCCTGGCCCTGCGCCGCGACCTGGCGCTGGCCTCGGCGCTGGGCAGTCGCTTCCTGCTGCTGCGCAAGCTGGCATTGCGCAGTTTTCTGGCGCGTTGAGCTCGGGCGAACCTGCTGAAGTTCAGGCGGGAGCGGTCACCCTGTCGGCAGGCTGGCCCGAATGGCCCGAATGGCGGCCAGTCGCTTGCGCATGAGGCGGCCCACCGGTAGCGGCGCGAACTCTGCCTCGATGGTGGCGCGGGCGTTCTCGCCCAGTAGCCGGCTCAGAGCCGGGTCGGCCACCAGTTGCTGCATGGCACGGGTGGCATGGGCCTCGTCCGGTTCCGCCCAGATCTGGCCCTTCTTGTAGGGGCCGTAATCCTCGGGAATCGTCACCAGCGTGTACTCGATGCCGATGCTGTTGCCAGGGCGCATGTAATCCACATTGCCCGACCACTGCGTGGCCAGCACGGCCTTGCCCAGCGCCATGGCCTCGGCCGGGCCGAAACCGAAGCCCTCCGAGCGGTGCAGCGAGACATAGCAGTCGCAGCAGGCAATCAGCGCATTCACCTCACCCCGGCTGTACACCTTGTCCAGCAGCAGCACGTTGCGGTACGCGCCGATGGCCTCGCGCAGCTTGCGCATGGCGTCCGGCGTGGGGTTGTTCACCTTCAGCACCAGGCGCGCGGCCATGTCGTCAGGGTCGAAGGCGTTCTGGAACGCGCGCAGCGCGCCATACGGATTCTTGCGCTCGGGGCGGCTGTAGGTGTCGAACATCGCCAGGAACAGGAAGCCCGTCTCAGGCAGGCCGAAGCTGGCGCGGTTCAGGGACGGATCGGCCTGCACTTCCACTGCATGAGGCACACGCACCACGGGCACCGGGGACTTCATCGCCACGGCTTCCTGCACGAAGTGCGACGGCACCCAGATCTCGTCGAAGTGCACGAAGGCCTTCTCCCAGTCGGCCGGCAGCTCGGGCAGTTCCCACGCCCAATAGCCGATTCTGTAATGCCCGTCAAAACACGCCGGCGGCAGTTCACTGATGGCCTGCAGCGCGTGGTCGGGGTTGATGTGCAGCAGCGTCACGTCATAGGGCGCGGCCTGCATTTCCTTGTGTTCCCAGCTCATGTCCGTCATGCGCGAAGGGTTGTGCGCCTGATAGCAGAGAATGCCAAAGGGCTCGTTGGCTGCATTCAGCGCCTTGGCATCGCTGCGTGCGCCCTCGCCGATGCCCATCTCGGCCCGGGTGTAGCCGATCAGGTTCACGCCGGGCTGCAGCGCGGTCGGGGCTGCGGTGGTGGTGCCCTCCTGCACTCCGTGCGCCGCCGCGCCCAGCGGGCCGCGCAGCGTGCTGGCCTGCAGAGTGAAGTCGCCTTTCTCGGCGGAAAGGCTGGGGTTGTACCAGGCGTCGCCCGCCATGAAGCGGTGTCGCCAGCGTCGCCACATGGCCTGCTCGTCTTCCTTCGGCACGCTGGTCTTGCGGCTGATGGACTCGTGGTGAATCAGCGAGCACAGCGGTGTCCAGACATTGCGATAACCGGCATCCAGCAGGCGCAGACACAGGTCCACGTCATTGCCCACCACGGCCAGTTCCTCGTCGAAACCGCCGATCTGCTCGAACTTCTCGCGGCTCACCAGCAGACAGGCGCCGGTATTGGCTGACACTTCGCGCACGGTGGCGTGCAGCTGGCGGTAGATGCTCTCGCCGGGCATGCGCTTGTGCAGCAGGTGGATGCCGCCGCCGCCGTAGTTCACCAGCAGCACGCCGGTGTGTTGCAGCGCGCCGTTGGGGTAGTACAGCAGCGCGCCCACGGCGCCGACGTCGGGGCGCAGCGCCTGGCGCACCAGTTGCTCCAGCCAGTCGGGCGAGGTGATTTCGATATCATCGTTCAGGAACAGATAAAGATCGCCCGTGGCATGACGCACGCCGATGTTGTTGAGCCGTGCCCAGTTGAAGGGCTCGTTGCACTCCACCACGGTGAAGGGTTTCTCGCGCAGCCAGGCGATGCCGTCCGGGTACTTGCCCCGGCCGTTGTCGAGGATCACCACTTCGTAGTTCGGCCAGGCCGTGATCTGCAGCAGGGACTCGATGCAGGGCTGGATCAGGCCCAGGCGCCCCATGGTCGGGATGATGATGGAGACTTTCGGCAGTGCGCTCGGCAGCGGCCACTCCACGGCGCGCAGGCCGTGGGGCAGTTCCAGCACGGCGGCGTCGGGGGTGTGGCGAGCGAGATGCGCGCGCAGGGCGGTGGTTTCCTCGACGCGCAGGGCCGCATCGCCGGCGTCGTCGAGCGGCGCGCTCCACAGCATCAGGGGGCAGCGCTGCACGTGCTCACGGGTGAGCCCGGCGCTGGCATCGAGCAGACAGGCATAGCGCCAGGCGGCACTTTCAGCGTGGCGTGCCTGCCAGCGGGCCAGACGCTCGCCACGCAGGGCATAGACGCCGCCGATGTAATTGCTGGCGGTGAGATGCTCGGGAGCCCACTGCGGGGTGAAGCAGGGCTGGCCGTGCGTGCCCTCGGCGTTCACCCGGTCGTGATCGCTGTAGACCAGCTGGATGTCGCCCTGACGCGCCGCGTGTCCCATTTCACTCAGGGCATGGGGCGCCAGCGTCTCGCCTTCGTGCAGGAACAGCACGAAGTCTGTCTGCAGGCCGGGTGCCTCCAGCGCAACGGTGAGTGACTCCCACCAGCGCACGGCGACGCCAGTGGGCAGCGCATTGGCGACGAGCTGTTCCAAAGTGCTCGTGCGTGGCGCCACCAGCTGGATGTCGAAGAAGGGCCAGGCCTGCTCGCGCAGACTGGTGAGTGTGGCGAACAGGGCCTCGTCGTCACGCTCGGCCTGCACCAGCACATGGAAGCGGGCCGCATCGGCCAACGGCTGTGCCAGCTCGCGCTGGGCCTGCAGTTCGGCCTCGTCCGGCATGTTGCGCCAGTACCAGGTGTGGTAGAGGTCCTCGTTCTTGAACAGGGTGAAGGGCCGGCTGATCTGGCGACTGTTGCCCGCCTTGTCGGTGATGATCAGCTCCAGCAGATGCTCGCCTGCCGCCAGCTCGCCCAGCGCCAGTTCCTGATGGAAGCCGCTGGAGAAGGCGTCCTCGATGGTCTTGAACAGCTCGGCGATGTCTGGACGGCTCACGCCCGTGTGGAAGTTCGCCTGGGTCACGCCATCCACGCGCGCCTCGATCTGCGCGATGCCCGCGGGGGCACAGCACCAGCCCTGCAGAGAGAAGACCTCGGGCACGTCGCGCTGGTTCGCGCCGGGAATGTCGAGATTGCAGTGAATCAGCTCGCTGCCCTGCTGTTCCACCCCCACCGGGGTCGGGTTCGGCTGGCCAGGCACACTCGCAGGCAGACTCGCGTGGGCGTCCTGGCCCGTGGCGGCAGACACCGGCGCGGGTACAGTGGCGCTGCCCGCGAGTCTGCCCCTGAGTGCATCCACCTTGCGGCGGGCCCAGCGCAGGGGGCGCGTCACTTTCCATGACGATGAATTGAGCAGCATCTGCAGGTCCGCAGACAGTTGGGCGATGTGGGTGCGCGCGCCGTCGAGTTCGGCCGTGCGCTTGTTCAGGGACTGTCCCAGCTTGTTGACCTGCTGGTGCAGGCCACGGATCTCGGTCTGTTGGCGCTGCGCCTCGGTGTGCATGTGGGTCAGCTCGTCGCCGAGGACTCGTATCTGTTCTTGTGCTTCCTTTGTCCCTTCGGCTGCGGCTCGAACCTGTTCGTGCACCGCCACCACGTCCTGATTCAGCCGTGCGATGTCGCCGTGCAGACGCTGCACCAGGGCGGTCTCGTCCAGACTGCTCAGCGTGGCGTTCACGTCCTCGCCGCTCCAGCGCTCTCGCCACTTGTCGAACACGCGGGCACGGGCACGGGCGATGGGATGGCCCTGCTGATAGCGCGTGCCCGGGTCCTGGGACGCCGTGTTGGATTCGCCGCCCTGGCGGTAGAAGGCGCTGATCACATCGACGTGCTGGAAGGGCGCCAGGGCGGCGCACTGCAGCCAGAAGTCCCAGTCTTCGAAGATGTCGAGGCGGGTGTCGAAACGGCAGCCTGCCTCCACCAGCGAGTGGCGGAACAGTGCGGCATGGATCGGGATGAAATTGTCGCGACGCAGGCGGGCCGGGTCGAAGCCGATGCGCAGGGTCTGCTCCAGCAGCGTGCCGTCGGGTGCGGTGTTGCGCGTGCTGCTGTAGGCCACGCCGAGACCGGCGTTCTGCTGCAGGCAGGCCACCAGGGTCTGCACATGGTCGGGGGCAATCCAGTCGTCTTCGTCCAGGAACAGCAGGAACTCGCCCTCGGCGGCGTCGAGCGCAGCATTGGCGGCGGCGGGGCGATTCCATGGCGCCTTGCCGCTGACTTCCCGCACGGGCACGCGCAGGCCCAGTTCGCGCCACACGGGCACGCCCTTGCCCGCCGCGTCCACCAGCACGATCTCGATCTGCGGGTAGGTCTGGGCATCCACCGAACGCAGGGCTTCCACCAGTTCGGGGCGGTTCATGCTGCGACACAGGATGGAGACCAGACCGGGCGTGCCGGCATTTGGGTGGCGCTGCGCAGCGGAATCAGGCTGGGTCATGGGGGCGAGTCTTTTCTCGGCGTGAAGATAATGCGCCGGCGTCGGCACACTGCTCAGCCCCAGGCGCTCCTGACGCTGCAGTTCGTGCTCGGTCAGCCGCCAGGATTCGCGCAGCTGCTCCGGCGTCAGCAGGCAGTAGGCCTCGGCCAGCTTCACCGTGGCCGGGAGTGTGTAGGTGCGGAAGCGGTTGAGCGCGATGATGACTTCGTCGTAGGGCTGGATGCCGAGCTGCGAGGGATAGCAGGCGATGGCGGCACGCTTGCCGGCTTCCTGGGCGGTGATGTCCACCAGCACGTCCACATGGGGCAGGGGAGAGCCGACTTCGTACATGGCCACGCGCAGGGCGTGGCCTTCCTCGACCAGGCGCCGCGTGGCCTCGATGGCGATCCAGGCAGTGGCGCGGTGATCGGGGTGAATCTCGTGGATGGACGGCGTCAGGATCAGGTCGGCGCCGGCGGCCAGGATGGCGCTGCGGGCGGCGGCCAGGGTGCGCTCGTTGTACGCCAGGCCGCGGTCGGGCTCGCGCCAGAAGTGCACGTCGCTCAGGCCCAGTACGCGGCCCGCGGCCAGAGTCTCGGCCTCACGCGCGGGGGCGCCGGCACGGCCGTGTTCGCCGTATTCCCCCGAGGTCAGCAGCACGGCCTGCACGGCAATGCCGCGCTGGGTCAGCGCCAGCGTGAGCCCGCCACAGCCCAGGGTCTCGTCATCGGGATGCGGCGCGAACACCAGGGCGGCGCGGCAGTCGATGAAGGGCAGGGCATGATAGGGCGTCAGGCGGGATTCCATCGTGGCGGCTCAGAGAATCTTGCGGACGAGGATCGATTCCAGCACTTCGCCGATGAAGTCCAGGAACAGCGTGTCCAGCTCATCGTTGAAATAGTCCTGGGATTTGTTGCCGATGGCCAGCACGCCCAGCATGCGCTCGCGTCCGATGGGGCACAGGGCCACCGACCGGATACTGGCGGATTGATGCGCGAACAGGAAGGCGGCGGTGTCCTTGCTGACGGCACGGCACAGCGTGCGGCGGTCGCGCAGCAGGGTGGGGAAGTTCTCCTGCAGGAATTCGGCCGACTCGAGCCGCGTGTGCTCCACGTTCTTCAAGTGCTCGGCCTGGAACAGGATCACGCTGCAGGCGTCGATGCCGGGCTGGGTGCACAGATTGGCCTCGGTGGCGCTGGCGATCTGCGCCACCTCGTCTTCCATCAGCAGCGCCAGGATCAGGGCGCGGGTGACATTGAACAGCTGGTCGTTGTACTTGGCGGTTTCCAGCAGCTGGTTCAGGGTGTGGCGTGACTCGATGCTGCGTTCACGCAGGATCTTCACCTGGCGTTCCAGCAGGGAGATGGCGTGGCCGCTCTCGTGGGGCAGGGTGATCTCGGCCAGCAGGGAATCGCGGTTGATGAAGAAGTCGGGGTGCTTCCTCAGATAGGCGGCCACCTGGTCGGCACTCAGCACGTCGGTATTGTCATTGTTCTGCGGGGCAAAGATGTCGCTCATGGGGAGTGCTTGCTCACGATTGGAAGATACGGGGTCAGGAAAACTGTTCCAGCTCGACGCTGCCGTCGAACACGCGGGTGGCCGGGCCGCGCATGATGATGGGCTCGCCCGGGCCGTCCCAGTGCAGCGTCAGCCGGCCGCCGGTGAGTTGTGCCTCGACCTCGGCATCGAGCAGACCGGCCGCGCGGCCGCAGACCATGGCGGCGCAGGCGCCGGTGCCGCAGGCCTGGGTCTCGCCGGCGCCGCGTTCGAACACGCGCAGGCGGATGTGGCCCCGGTCGATGATCTGCATGAAGCCCACGTTCACGCCACGGGGAAAATCAGGGTGCGCGCCCAGCGCTGCGCCAATCTCGCGCACGGCGGCACGCTCGACATCGTCCACCACCAGCACGGCATGGGGATTGCCCACCGACACGGCGAAGAACTGCACGTCGTGGCGCACGCCGTTCACGTCCAGCGTGCGCTGGTAGGACGGCGCCTGGTCAGCCAGAAAGGGCAGGGACGCGGGCGTGAAGTCGGGCTGGCCCATGTCGACGGTGACCTCGCCGTCGTCGTCCACGCTCAGCACGATCACGCCGCGCAGGGTCTGCACGCGGATGCGGCGGTGGCTGGTGAGCCCGGCATCCAGCACGAAACGGGCGAAGCAGCGCGCGCCATTGCCGCAGTGTTCCACCTCGTTGCCGTCGCCGTTGAAGATGCGGTAGTTGAAGTCGACATCGGGCTGGGTGGGGGGCTCGATCAGCAGCAGCTGGTCAAAGCCGATGCCGCAATGGCGGTCGGCCAGCGCGCGGATCTGGCGGCTGCTCAGCTCGGCCGGGTGCGAGATCAGGTCAATGACCATGAAGTCATTGCCGAGGCCGTGCATCTTGGTGAAGGGTAACTGCATACGTTCTCGTCAGGGCAGCACGGATTCCAGCGCCAGCTGGTAGTCCAGGGTTTCACGTTGGCGGACCACGGTGGCCTTGTCGCCATCGACCATGATCTCGGCCGCCCGGTTGCGCGTGTTGTAATTCGAGCTCATCACGAAGCCATAGGCCCCGGCGGTGCGCACGGCCAGCAGATCGCCAGGGGCGATGGCCAGCAGCCGTTCCTTGCCGAGGAAGTCCGAGGACTCGCACACCGGACCGACCACGTCATAGACCTGCGCGGGCACCAGGCCTTCCGGGTGCTGCTGCACCGGCACGATGGCCTGCCAGGCGCCATAGAGCGCCGGACGCAGCAGATCGTTCATGGCGCCGTCCACGATAGCAAAGTTCTTCTGGCCGTTCTGCTTGAGAAACTCGACCTTGGTGACGAACAGACCGGCATTCGCGCAGATCGAGCGCCCCGGTTCCAGAAAAAGACTCAGTTCGCGGCCGGCCAGTCGCGCCAGCACCGCCTGGATGAACTGCGCGGGTGCCGGCGGCTTCTCGTCGCGGTAGCACACGCCCAGGCCGCCGCCGATGTCGAAGTGACGCAGGCGGATGCCGCGCGCCTGCAGGGCGTCGACCAGCAGCAGCACGCGATCGATGGCATCCAGATAGGGTGCGATGGTGGTTAGCTGGGAGCCGATATGGCAGTCGACCCCCACAATCTCGATATGGGGCATCTGCGCCGCACGCTCGTACACGTCCAGCGCGGCGTCGATGGCGATGCCGAACTTGTTCTCCTTCAGCCCGGTGGAGATGTAGGGGTGGGTGCCGGCGTCGACGTCCGGGTTCACGCGCAGGGAGATCGGCGCGCGGCACTGCAGGCGTGCCGCCACGGCCTCGATGCGGTCCAGCTCCGGCTCGGATTCGACATTGAAGCAGCAGATGCCCAGTTCCAGCGCCCGTGCGATCTCGTCTTCCGTCTTGCCCAGGCCCGAGAAGATGACCTTGGCCGGGTCACCGCCCGCCCGCACCACGCGTTCCAGCTCGCCGCCGGACACGATGTCGAAGCCGGCGCCCAGACGCGCCAGCACATTGAGCACGGCCAGATTGGAGTTGGCCTTCACCGCGAAACAGATCAGATGCGGCAGCCCGGAGAGCGGCTGTTGATAGGCGCGCAGATTGTGTTCCAGTGCGGCACGCGAGTAGAGGTAACATGGCGTGCCGAAACGCCGGGCGAGGTCGGCCACGGGCAGGTCTTCGGCGTGCAGGGCATTGTGGCGGTACTGGAAAGGGTCCATGGCTGGGCGTCCTGGAGGTCGGGGTACAGGCAGACGTCGCTTAGCGGACGGACACCGCGAAGGCGGACTGATCCGGTCGCTGCAGCGGGCCTTTCTGGCCGCAGGCGGCGAGGCCGCAGCACAGCAGGAGGATCAGTGTCAGGCGCAGGGAATGGGTCACGATTCTGGGCTTGTCCGGGCTCTTGAAAGTGAACGGATTATAGCCGCAGAGCCGGCGCAAAAGCCACGCGGAACGGGCGCACGACCGGCTCCGCCCGACTTGAAATCGTGTAGTACCGCCCCCAAGAAGGCGGCTCGTTTGTCGCACACGGAACAATAATCATGATTGAAATTAATCAGTTAACAAAGAAATTCGACGATTTCACCGCCGTGGACAATCTCAGTTTCACGGTGCGTGAGGGCGAGGTGCTGGGCTTTCTCGGGCCCAACGGGGCCGGCAAGTCCACCACCATGAAGATCATCACCGGTTTTCTGTCGGCGACATCGGGCACGGTGACCGTGGACGGCCACGACATCGCCACCGACCCGCTGGCCGTGAAGTCGCTGATTGGTTACCTGCCGGAAGGTGCGCCCTGCTACCCCGACATGACGGTGCTGCAGTTCCTCGACTTCGTCGCGGCGGTGCGCGGCTTCAGCGGCGAGGAGAAGCAGCGGCGCATCGACAAGGTGGTGCGCGATGTGGAGCTGGGGGCCGTGTGTCACAAGACCATCGACACCCTCTCCAAGGGCTTCAAGCGCCGCGTCGGTCTGGCCCAGGCCATCCTGCATGACCCGAAGGTGCTGATCCTCGACGAGCCCACCGACGGGCTCGACCCCAACCAGAAACACCAGGTCCGCCAGCTCATCCGCAATCTCGCCAAGGACAAGATCGTCATCATCTCCACCCACATCCTGGAGGAAGTCAGCGCCGTGTGCAGCCGCGCGATCATCATCGCGGGCGGCCGCATCCTGGCCGACGGCACGCCGAAGGAGCTGGAGGCGCGTTCGCGCTACTACGGCGCCGTGAGCGTGCAGCTGACCCAGGACTTCGACCTGCACCGGGCCGTGGCCACGGTCAGCGAGGTGAGCGGGGTGGAAGTGAGCGACGCGTCGGGGCGTCGCCATGTGCTGCTGCCCCGCGAGGGCACGCAGATCTTCAGCAAGGTGCTGGATCTGGCTCAGAACGACCAATGGCCGGTGGCGGAGTTCCACCTGGTGGAGGGCCTGCTGGAGGACTACTTCCGCAGCGTCACCCAGGGGGCGAACGCCCGGGCCGAAACCTCTGACAAGCGCACAGGAGCGACGCAATGAGTCCGCTGCAGATCATCTTCAAACGCGAACTGGCGGGCTATTTCGCCACGCCGCTGGCCTATGTGTTCATCGTCATCTTCCTGGTGATGAACGGCGTCTTCACCTTCGACCTCGGCGGCTTCTACGTGCGTGGCCAGGCCGACCTGATGCCCTTCTTCAGCTTCCACCCCTGGCTCTACCTGTTCATGATTCCGGCCATCGCCATGGGGCTGTGGGCGGATGAGCGCAAGACGGGCACCATCGAGCTGCTGATGACCCTGCCGATCACCCTGCGCGACGCGGTGCTGGGTAAGTTCCTCGCTGCCTGGGTGCTGTGTGGCGCGGCCCTGCTGCTGACCTTCCCGATCTGGATCACCGTGAACTACCTGGGCGACCCGGACAACGGCGTGATCGTCGCGGCCTATCTGGGCAGCTGGCTGATGGCCGGCAGCTTCCTGGCCATCGGTTCCTGCATGTCGGCCATGACGCGCAACTCCGTCATCGCCTTCATCCTCACGGTGGCCCTGTGCTTCGTGTTCGTGGCCTCGGGTTCCGAGATCGTGCTCAACGCCTTCAACTGGGCGCCGCAGATGCTGGTCGACGCCATCGCGGCCCTGAGTTTCCTCACCCACTTCGACGCCATCAGCAAGGGCGTGCTCGACGTGCGTGACATTCTGTTCTTCCTCGTGTTCATGGCGTCATGGCTGTTCGCCTCCGCCATCGTCATCGAAATCAAGAAAGCGAATTGAGGGGTGTGATGATGAACAGCAAGCTTCTGTTTTCCGGCAAGGGCCTGGTGATCACCGGCGTCTTCCTGCTGCTGAGTGTGGCCTTGATCAGTGTGTTCCCGCGCCTGCGCATCGACCTCACTCAGGACAGCCTCTACACCCTGGCCGACGGCACCCGCAACATCGTGAGCGGTCTCGAGAAACCCGTGGACCTCTTGTTCTTCTACTCGGAAGAGGCCACGGCCGATGTCCCCCAGCTGCGCACCTATGGCACGCGTGTGCAGGAGCTGCTGGAGGAGATGGCGATTGCCAGCGAGGGCAATGTCACCTATCGCCTGATCGACCCGGTGCCGTTCTCCGAGGAAGAAGACCTGGCGGTGGAGTACGGCGTGCAGCGCGTGCCGCTGAGCGAGGGTGGCGAGGAAGTCTTCTTCGGCATCGTGGCGCTCGACCCGGCCACCGTGGCGGCCGAGGACGCCAATGCCGTCGAGGTGGCGCAGGCGGGCGAGAAGGTCTTCAAGACCATCGCGCTGGTGCGCCCTGACCAGGAAGAGTTCCTGGAATACGAGGTGGCCAAGCTGATCACCCAGGTGGCCAACCCGACACCGCCCGTGGTGGGCTTTCTGTCCACCGTGCCGGTGGATGGCGGCATGAACCCTGACACCATGCGTCCGGTATCGCCGCTGATGATCATGGACACCATCCGCCAGCTCTACACCACGCGTCGCGTGGCGCCGGATGCCACCAGCATCGATGAGGACATCACCATCCTCATGCTCGTGCACCCGCAGGAGCTGAGCGAGCAGACCCAGTACGCGATCGACCAGTTCGTGCTGCGTGGCGGCAAGGTGCTGGCCTTCCTCGACCCGAATGCCGACTCCCAGGCCCAGCCCGGTCAGGATGGCGTGCCCGTGGCGCGACCGAACCAGGCTTCCGATCTGGAGCGTCTGCTCAGCGCCTGGGGCGTGCAGTTCGACAACACCAAGGTGGTGGCCGACCGCGAGCAGGCCCTGCTGGTGAACCTGGGCGATTCCAGTCGTCCGGTCACGCATTATGGAATGATGGGGCTGGCGCGCGGCAGCTTCGCCGGCGACATCGTCACCACCGGTCTGCAGGTGCTGAACCTCTCCTCCGCAGGCACCATATCGTCGCGCGAAGGGGCGACCACCACCTTCGAGCCACTGGTGCAGAGCAGTGCCGACGCCGGCCTGATGGACGCGCCGCTGTTCAAGGCCCTGGTCGACCCGACCATCCTGCTGGATGATTTCCAGGCCACGGGCGAGCGCTACACCATCGCCGCGCGCATCTCCGGAGCGGTGCAGACCGCCTTCCCCGAGGGGCGTCCGGCAGCGGAAGAGCCGGCTGCTGAATCGGCACCGGCAAGTGCCGATGCGGGTGCCGCGGCCGAGCCGACGCCCACGCCCGCCGCAACTCCGGCCGAAGCGCAGGCGCCGCATCTGAGCGAATCCAACGGCCCGGTCAACATCATCGTGATCGCGGACTCCGACCTGCTGAACGATCGTCTGTGGGTGCAGATCCAGTCCTTCTTCGGGCAGCGCATCGGGCAGGCCTTCGCGAGCAATGGCGACTTCATCATGAACGCGCTGGACAATCTCTCGGGCAATGCCGAGCTGGTCACCATCCGCAGCCGTGGTCGCTATGCGCGTCCGTTCCTGACGGTGATGGAACTGCAGCGCGAGGCGGACCTGCGTCTGCGCGAGGAAGAAACGCAGCTGCTGGCGAATCTGCAGCAGACTGAGGCGCAGATTGCGGCGCTGTCGAGCACGCAGGATGGCAATCAGCTGTCGGAAGAGCAGCGTGCGGAGATCGCGCGTTTCAACGAGCAGCAGCTGGAAACGCGGCGGCGTCTGCGCGAGGTGCAGTTGCAGTTGAATCAGGACATCGAGCGGCTGGGTTCGGTGCTGAAGTTCGTGAACACGGCGCTGGTGCCGATCGTGCTGATCGCGGTAGTGCTGCTCCTGGGCTGGCTGCGCGGACGCCGCAGGACGCTGACGGTGGCGTGACGGCTTCGACCCGGCCCCGGGCGGCGGGCACCCCGTTCTGCGACTGACCCGCAGCGGTCCCCGCTGCCCTCGCATCGCCGGGAGCCTCGGTCTCCCGGCTCACTCGGTGCGGGTCTCTTATGTCGCTGAACGGGGCGCCTGCCGCCCGGGGCCTCGTTCAATGCCAGCGAATGGATGACTCCTGCAGTTCCTCGATAGCTTTCTGCCTTTCTGAACGCGTCATGTTCCACGCGGCACCTAAAGTGCCCGATGTCACACTGCAGCCGATGGAGCGACTTGGTCCCTCCCCGTGGGAGCTTGCTTGCAAGCGAACCTTCGCTGGCACTGAACCAAGGGTCTGGCGCCGAGGCGCTGGTCGGCGGACCGTGAGCCGCCTGGATGGCGGCGAGTCGAGCCCCCATGGATGGGTTCACGGCGTGTCCGCCGACCAGCGCCTCGGCGCCAGACCCGGAATCAGCGTGAGTTCGCTTGCAAGCAAGCTCCTACTTCACCCCACCGGTTCGTGTTCCGTGTCCCGCGGCAGGTGAATCTTCACGCGCGTGCCCACGCCCAGTTCGCTGCTGATCTCCAGCCGTCCCCCGTGCGCCTGCGCGATCAGCCGGCACAGGTACAGGCCCAGCCCGAAGCCCCCCGTGTTGCGCTGCCGCGCACTGTCCGGCCGGTAGAACGGCTCGCTCAGGTGCTCCATATGCTCCGCCGCGATGCCCTCGCCCTGATCCTCCACCTCCAGCGACACCTCCGTGTCCGTGAATGCCACCCGCACCGTGATCGGATTGTCCCGACCGTGCCGGATGGCATTGTTCACGATGTTGGTCAGCAGCAGCCGTGTGCGCAGCTTGTCCACGTTCACGCAGACATCTTCTTCCGGCCGCAGGTAATCCACGCCCGGCGCGTAGTTCTGGAAGTAAGGTTCGAGCACCAGCCCAATGTAATCCGCGAAATCCACCGGTTCCGCCAGCAGCGCCTGATGCTGGTTGCTGAGACGCTCCGCCTCGATCAGGTCGGAGATCAACAGGTCGATCTCGTTGATGTCGTCGGCCAGCGCCTCGCGCACCGCGTCATCGTCCATGAATTCCAGCTGCAGCTTGGCGCGCGTGATCGGCGTGCGCAGTTCATGGCTGATGGCCAGCAGGAGCTGGCGCTTGGCCTCCAGCATCTGCTGCAGCGAATCCGCCATGTGGTTCACGCTCTGGGTCAGTTCGCCCAGTTCGTCGGTGCGGCGCGTCTTCACACGGTAACTCAGGTCGCCCTCGCAAATGCGTTCCGCCCCCTCGCGCAGCTTGCGCACCGGCTCCACCAGCAGGCGATGCACCAGCAGGTAATTGAGCAGCAGGGCGAGTGCCGCAAGGGCCAGGCCGATGTACACCACGATGTAGTCGTAGTCGCTCAGCGTGGGCACACGGCGGTTGAGGAAGTACTCATAGGCGCCGCGTGCCACACGAATCACTTCTTCATTGCCCGAGACCATCACCTGGGCTTCGCGCGAGAGCGTGCGCACGAACACGGCGCTGTCGACGTCCAGGTCGCTCTGGTCGTCGGACTGCCAGTTGATGTGCGGGCTGCGGATGATGATGGTGAGCGAGAGTTCCTGCGCGAGCTGGGAGGCGCGCTGCAGATCGGGCGGCACACCGATGTTGTCGACGATGAGCGTGATGTTGTCGAGATAGAAGTCGGGCAGCGGGTTGAGGCGTTCGGAGCGCCAGTTCTCGTCGATCTGACGGATGGACAGCGTGATGATCAGGAAGAACACCAGCACCGTCACGCTGAAGATCAGGAACAGTCGAAAGAAGAGAGAGTTGTTGATGCGCCCGGGCAGAGTCCGCATGGTTGAGCCACTGTCGCGGCGCAGGCCTCAGCCCGGCTCGCCCACAAAGGTGTAGCCGCGCCCCCACACCGTCTTGATGAAGCGCGGTGTCTTGGAGGTGTCCTTGAGCTTGTGACGCAGGCGGCTGACCAGCGTGTCCACGGCACGGGAGAACAGTTCGGCGTCGATGCCGCGCAGGCGGTTCATGAGTTCGTCGCGGGTGAAGGTCTTGTTGGGCGACTGCATGAACAGCAGCAGCAGTTCGTATTCCATGGTCGTCAGCTCGACGATCTCGCCGTCGAGTTTCACCAGGCGCCGCGTGGTGTCCAAATCGAGGCCCTGGACTTTCGGCATGTCCACCTGACTGCGGGCTTCGTCGCTGGTGCGGCGCAGGATGTTGGTGATGCGGGCCACCAGTTCGCGCGGCTCGAAGGGCTTGGGCAGGTAGTCGTCGGCGCCCAGTTCCAGGCCGACGATGCGGTCGGTGACCTCGCCGTGGGCCGTGAGCATGAGGATGGGAAGCTGGCCGTAGAGCGAGGATTTGGCGCGAATCTCGCGGCAGATCTCGAAGCCGTCCTTCTCGGGCAGCATGACGTCGAGGATCAGCAGGTCAGGCTTGTTGCGCTTCAGATACTCGAAGCCGCGCGACGGCGTATGGGCTGCCGTCACCGCCATGTCGTAACGCTCCAGATATTGCGTCAACAACTGGCCGAGCTTTTCGTCGTCATCAATCAGCAGAATCTGTTTCATGCAGCACCCTGGACGTGGTCGGGCCGAGTGTACGAAGTCGGCCCGGGGAAAGCAATTGCAGCGCCGCCGGGCCGGTGCGCAGGTGCTGCGGCGGTCGCGGCAGTAGTATCATGGCGCCCCTGCGGGCCCGCGGGGCTCACCCGGATCGAGACGACACGATGATTTCCCTGAACAATGCCACGCTGATGCGCGGCGAACTGGTGCTGTTGCGCGACGCGAACCTGGCCATCCACAACGGCCAGAAGATCGGCGTGATCGGGCGCAATGGCAGCGGCAAGTCCAGTCTGTTTGCCTGTCTTCTGGGGCAACTGGCGCTCGACAAGGGCGAGCTGTCCATGCCCGACGGCCTGCGCTGCGCCCACATGCGCCAGGAGACGGAAGCCTCGGCCGCCTCGGCCGTGGACTACGTGATCGACGGGGACGCAGGCTTTCGCGCCATTGAGCGCCAGTTGCTGGCAGCCGAGGCGCGCGGCGACGGCGCGGCCATCGCCCATCTGCACAGCGAGATGGACAAGATCGGCGGCTATGACATCCGTTACCGCGCCATGCAGCTGCTCTCCGGTCTGGGCTTCTCGGCCGAGCAGTTCGACAATCCGGTCGCGAGTTTCTCCGGAGGCTGGCGCATTCGCCTGAACCTGGCCGCGGCGCTGATGGCGCCGTCCGATCTGCTGCTGCTCGACGAGCCCACCAACCACCTCGACCTGGAAGCCACGCTGTGGCTGGAACAGTGGCTCAAGCGCTATCAAGGCACGCTGCTGATCATCTCCCACGACCGCAGTTTTCTCGACGAGGTGATCGCCTATGTGGTGAGTGTCGAGCAGCAGAAGCTCACGCTCTACCGCGGCAACTACAGCAGCTTCGAGACCCAGCGCGCGGAGCGCATGGCGCAGGAGCAGGCGCTGTTCGAGAAGCAGCAGCGTCGCGTGGCCGAGATCGAGGACTTCGTGCGCCGCTTCCGCGCCAAGGCCACCAAGGCGCGCCAGGCGCAGAGCCGTCTGAAGGAGCTGGATCGCATGCAGCTGATCGCGCCGGCCCATATCGACTCGCCGTTCCAGTTCGAGTTCGCGCCACCCGAGCGCCTGCCGGCGGAACTGCTGGCGCTGGACAAGCTCAGTGTGGGCTACACGACCCCTCTGGTCAGCAATATCCGGCTCACCATTCGCGACACCACCCGCATCGGTCTGCTCGGTTTCAACGGTTGCGGCAAGTCCACGCTGCTGCGCACCATCGCGGGCGATCTGGCGCCCCTGGCGGGCGAGCTGCGCACCTCCAAGTATCTGCAGGTGGGCTATTTCGCGCAGCATCAGGTGGACGTGCTGGATCAGCGCGCCAGCCCGATGCTGCTGCTGCAGCGTCTCGACCCCGCAGCCCGCGAGCAGGCGCTGCTGGATTTCCTGGGCGGCTTCGATTTCCGCGGCGATCGCATCAACGAGACCATCGAGAATTTCTCGGGCGGCGAGAAGGCGCGTCTGGCCCTCGCGCTGGTGGTGTGGCAGCGACCCAATCTGCTGCTGCTGGACGAGCCGACCAACCACCTCGACCTGGAGATGCGCCATGCGTTGACCGTGGCGCTGCAGGGCTTCGCCGGCGCGCTGGTGATCGTCTCCCACGACCGTCACCTGCTCAGCAACACGGTGGACGAGTTCCACTCCATCCATCACGGCCGCTGCCAGGAATTCGATGGTGATCTGCATGACTACGAGAAGTGGATGCAGGAGAACAGCAAGGGCAGCACAGGCACGGCGGCGGGACCACAGGATGCCGGGGCCGAGCGCAAGAGCGATCGCAAGGAGCAGCGCCAGCAGTCCGCTGCCACGAGGCAGCAACTGGCCCCGCTGAAGAACGAGATCCGCCGGCTGGAGCAGCGGCTGGAGAAACTGCATGCCGAGCTGGCCCAGGTGGAAGCGCAGCTGGGCGATGCCGGCCTCTATGAAGAGTCACGCAAGAAGGATCTGACCACCCTGTTGCAGCAGCAGGCCAGGCTCAAGGCCGAGTCCGACACCGTGGAGCTGCAGTGGCTGGAGAAGAGCGAGCAGATGGAGGCCCTCTGAGGCTGACAGTGCGTGGCTTTATCGTGTCGCGTCCAGGCTTGCAAGCGCGCGACAAAGGAGTAGCGTTGACGTGAGTGAACATTAATTGATCAATACAGGAGCTCCACCATGAGAATCACCTTGCTCGCCCTGCTGACCGCCCTCAGCCTCGCCCTCGCTGGCACTGCCCTGCAGGCTCAGCCTGGCAGTGGTCAGGGCGGCGGTCCCGGCCTGGGCGGTGGCGGCGGCATGCGCATGAACCCTGAGGCGCGCGTGCAGCAGCTGATCGAGCAGCTGGCGATCACCTCAGAGCAGGAACCTGCCTTCCGCGCGGCCATGGCGCAGATCAACGAACAGCAGATGGCGGCCATGCAGGGCATGCGGCAGGGCGGGGGGCAGGGCATGCAGGAGCGTCGCGCTCAGATGCAGGCCCAGGCCGAAGCCTTGCTGGCGCCGGTGTTGACCCAGGAGCAGATGGCCCGTTTCCGTGAACTGGTAGCCACGCGCATGAACCAGATGCGGGAGCGCAACGCGCCCTGACATGGCAAAAATCCTGCACGGTGGGGAAAGGGCGAACTCCTGGTGACACCGGCCCCTCTATATTTGCAAGGGGTGGCGGTCGATGCTCGGTTGTGCTGCGTCAGCCCGGCCATTGTCGCCCGAATTCGCCTCATGTCAGCAACTCGTTTGGCGCATGGACATCCGGCAGCCCGACAATCTGCACGAGCTCGTCGCTCAGCACCGGGTTGAGGCTGCCCTGGCCGGCCTTGGGGGCGCTGGGAGTCTCGAACACCAGGGACAGGTCAACGCTGTCAGTCCGGCCGCCCGGGTCTTGAACGATGAACCGCAGCTGGCGGGTGTCGCCGGTGTCATCGGGGTTCGTGTTGGCGTATTGAATCGATTCCAGCACGTTGGTCCAGTCCAGCTCGGTGGGCGTTTGGCCTGCCACGGCCGAGATCACCAAGCGTGCGTCCGTCGCGTTCCAAACCGCTTGCAGGCCGGTGCCGGCCAAGTCTTCTGCGACGCTGAGGCTGTCCACCCCCGGCGCGTAGCCGCCCGTCAGTTGCACCGTCAGCATCGCTGGCGTGGCGTCGTCGGGGTCTGACCACAACAAATCCTCGCTCACCGGCACCGTGCCGTTCGCCTCAACCGTCACCTCGGTGGCGAACAGCGTCAGCTCGGGCGCGTCATTGACTGCGGTCACCTCCACCTGGGCATCAAAACCGTGGACCGAGCGCTTGTTCAGGGCGGCCAGAGCCGCTGTCACAGAGTCTGCATCGCCGAGAGTGAACAGCACGGGCTCTCCGGCTTCCATGGCAAACACCCGAGCGTTCAAGACGCCATGGGCGTTGGCATCGGGTATCCAGTAACCGATGTAGTAGTCATAGCTGTCATTGACCAGGTTCTGGGGTTTCTCCTCTCTTTGGCCGATCTGGCAGTTGCCGGGGTCAGTGTCGGTGGCAGCGCGCCAGGGCGTGGCCGTGGCCCGGCTGGTGCCGATGAGCAGCGTGCCGGGGCCGGAGACCTGGGTCACCACAAACACGTTGACGCTGTCTTGGTCATCGGGGTCGGTGGCGCCACTGGCCAGCCTGAGCATCTTCGCTGTCAGCACCACGGGGCTGCTGGGGTCTTCGGCCACCGTGGCCACCACACCATGGGCTGTGCCGCCACCCGTGGGGGCCGGAATTTCCGGCCGATCTTCCACACCGCTCACCCGAAACTCGGCCTCCAGGCTGTTGCCGCCTGCCACGGCCAGCGTGACACGGTCAGTAATGCCTTGAAAGTGCGCCAGATAGCGATACGCCTCGGTGGCGGCATAGCTAGGGTTGACGTAGTAGGTGATCACGCCACCGGTCGTGGCGCCAGCAGCTGCCGGCTCAAAGCTGAAGCTGCCCAAGGTGGATGTGCCGGTGATGCTGCGAATCGATGCATTGCCCCCCAGATTCCAGCCCGCTGCGGTCATGCTTGCCAGATCCCATTCAACCTCGGCCAGCCCGCCCTCCTCGGGATTGCTGAAGCTGATGCCAGACAGGGTGGCAGGGGATGGCACCGTCTCGGTGTTGTAAGCGGTGCCCACTGGCGACCTGGTTGTTGCAACGGTGGCCGCCACCCGCAGGTTGCTCAAGCTGAGCTGAATGAACTGGCTGACCAGTACCTCGCCGCTGCTCGTATTCTTGGCCTCCAGGAGGGCTTGATAGACGTTGTTGCCGCCGGTGTCACCCACACCGTCTTTCGGCGCTTCAAAGTCCGGCAGGCCGCCATTGCCGGCGCTGTTCCAGCGCAGCATGCCGCCGGAGACGACAAAGTCGTTGGCGTCTTCGCCTGTCAATGACCATGCAACACCAGCCTGATTGATGCTGAGGCTGTCGTGCAACAAGCTCACGGCAACCGCAAAGTCAGACCGCTCGGCGATCACCTGCCGATAGCCGCCGGCCACCTCCACCTCGTAGTCGTTGTCGGCGATCTGCAAGGTGATGGTTTGGGTGGCCTCGTTGGGTGAAAGGCCCTCGGGCCCGATATCGCTGTCGGTCACGCGCACGGTGGCCGTGACGGTGCCGCCCGTGGTTGCTTCGTAGTTGGGTTGAATCCAGCTGAGCACGCCGGTGGATTCTTCAATCTGCAAACCGGCCGGCGCGCCGGGCTCCAGGCTCCAGTGCAAGGCCCCGCGGTCTGTGGCGGGGCCCAGCGCCACAGCCGACATTGTGGTGGTGAAGAAGTTGTTCTCGGTCAGCTCAAAAGGCGCGGCGCTGGCCAGCGGGGCGCCGGCATGCTGAATTTGCAGGGTGGTGGTTTCGTCTACCCCCGCAATTTCCACCGCCAGGTTGTGCAAGGCGAAGTTGCCGTCGGCATCGTCCACACGCAGGGTGAGGTGGTAGAGGTTGTCGCCGTTGGCGTCACTGGGGCGTTCACGGTTCAGCCCTGCGGCCAAGGTCACCGCGCCGGTGGTGGCATTCACCACGAAGAGGGCATGGTCTGCGCCGAAGCTGCCGGCAGTGCCGCTGACCACCTTGCTGTAGCTGTAGGGCGTGGCCGGCAGAGACGGCGGGCCGGGGGCGTCAACCTGTGCATCCACAGCCGTGGGCACCCAGAATTGGGTGGTGTCGTTTTCGTTCCACAGCACGCTGCGCGAGCCCTGGATGGTGAGCGTGCGACGCTCATTCACGTCTTGAATGTTGAAGCCGAGCTTGATGGGCGCTTCGGTGTCTTCAGCGAACCAATCGTCAAACCACAGTTCGCCAGGGCGCGTGCCCTCTTCATCGATGGCATCAATGCTCAGATTGATTTGCCCGCCAGCACCCAAGCTTTCCCAGTCCAGCGGGCTGATCGTCAAGTTATTGCCGCTGCGGGTGAACGGGATGTTCAACGGCCCTGTGCTGTTGGTAAAGGTCAGTTCCCACTGCACTTCGCCGTTGGGTGGCGAGTATCCAAAGCCATCGTTGAACGCCAGCGCCAGAGCGATGGGCGTGTTTTCGTCCCAGTTGTACACACCGCCATCTGACAAGCCCGCCGTCACGAGCTTGATCCCGTAGAACACCGAAGGCTCATCCACGTCCTGCACTTCCACCCGAAAGGCTTGGCTGGCCGTCTGCAACACGCGGCCATCGGCGGCCTTGTCTTCGGCCACCAGGGTGACGTGGTACTTGTCGTCGGGTGTCTGATTTGGCTTCCCCGGGTCGGACTCGAAATTCATCTCCTTGAAACGCAAGTAACCACCGCCGTCGGAGTCAACAACCAGTTCAAACTGGTCTTTGTCGTCGCCTTCCAGCAGCCAGCGCAGCGTTGTGCCCGCCAAGGCATCACCCGTGGGCATGCTGTGCAACCGCAGCGCGGTGACGATGGCGTCATCGCTATCCACAGCAACGTTCTCGTTGATCTTCAGCACCCGCACCGAGCTGTCGTCTGTGTCCACCTCGCCCTTGCTGGGGTTGATGGCAATGGGCAGGTCTTCCACTAGAACCTGAACCCTTAATCGCGCGGTGTAGCCCAGCTTGTCCGAGGTGGCCAGGAGGGTCACAAAGTAGCGGCGGTCGGCCCCGGTGTCGAGTGGGTTCTCGTAGTCTTGCGCCTTGAACCGAACCACGCCGTCACTGCCGGGCTGGGCCACCAGCAGGTTCTCAAGGTCGCTCCCACCCTGCACCGACCAGGTCACCCCATCACTGGGAAGGGTGTCCAGGTTCAGGGTAAGGCTGCGCTCGGCACCTTCGACAATTCTCAAAATCGTCGGGGTAACAAACTTGAACGGCGCTTGCAGCAGTTCAACGGCTACCGGCTTGGTCGTGGTGTTGCCCTGCAAATCGGTGGCGCGCACCGTGAAGTGCTGGACACCACTTGGTACTTCCCCGTAATCCGCGTCCGGAATGCTCACCTGCAAGCTGCCGTCGTCAAGCGCCAGGGTATAGAGCCAGAGGTTGTCGCCTTCCAGCGCCCACGTCACCCTGCCGATGGGCTGGTCGGAGCTGTCATCCAGGCTGAAGTTCCCGATGACGGCATCGGTGCCTTGTGCGCGTTCGAAGCGCTTTTCAGGGTTCTCGTCAACGTCGGTGGCAATCACCAGGTTTCTGCTCTCATACACATCGGCAATGGTCACCAACAGCTCGTGCTGCGCCACCTGCAACACCGCGTCGCCGCGCTTGTCGGTGGACACCAGACGCACGCTGTACACATTGCCCTCGTCCGCAGCGCTGGGCAGGCTCTCGCGGTCTTTGGCTGCCAACGTGAGGGTTTTGGCGTCGTTGTCCCAGGTGAACAGCGCGTGGTCTTTGTAGCTGCTGTCCACCGCCCACACCAAGGCGTCACCCGCCGCAGCGTCAAAAGCCACATCCAAGGCGGCGTTGAACACATAGGGCGCGGTGTCATCGCCCAAGCGCTCATTCACCGCCCAGCTGCTGCTGCGGTTGCCGTTGGCCTGTGTGGTGGTGGCGGCCAGCACCGCGCTGGCCTCGTCCGTCGTGATGGCAATGGCCATGGGGCGGTCTACCAGGTTCAGGGTCCACAGCACTTGGCGCTCGTTGCCGTCGCTGTCCAGGCCCACCAACCCCACCCGGTAGACGCTGCCCCCCGTGCTGCCCCCGGTCTTGTCGCCCGGGCTCTCAAAGTCCAGCGCTTTCAGCAGCAGCCGGCCCTGGCCATCAAAAACCACGTCCTCCTCATCAAAGTCGGCCGCCCGGTCGTCGCTCAGGCCCAGCACGCGCCACGTCACCGCGCCAATGGCACCGGTAAACACCGGCTTGCCGAGCAAGACCGGCGTTGTGCTCTCGGTGATGTCCGCGTTCACGGTGACATCACCGCCAGTGGCCACGGTGCTGGTGTGTGCCAAGCCGGCCACGCCGCTGCCGGTGGGCGTCTCGATGGCATCGGTCACCGTGACGGCAAAGGTCTGCGTGATTTGCTGCCCATCGCGGTCAGTTGCCTTCACGGTCACGGAGTAGGCGTTGTCGTCGTCCTCGTGGCCGTCGGCGCGTGTGCCATCGGTCCACCCGGTCTCAAAGTTTGAAGCCACCAGGTTCAGGCTGATGCCGTCGCTGCCAACCTGAAAGCGGTTTTTGTCGGGGCCAGTCAGCTCCCAGGTGACGGTGCCAATAGCGCCTTGCAGGCTCAAAATCTTCACGGGTGCTGCGGGCACGACCATGCTTTCGGCCACTTCAACGGTGGCGTCAGTTGGCCCCGCTTCCTTGAAGCTCAGGCCCGTGCCCTCGGGCACGTTGTCTAAGCGCACCGACACGCTGCGATGCACCTCGTTGCCGTCGTCGTCGGTACCGGTTACCTCGGCGGTGAAAACCCAATCCTCGGGGGTGTTGATGTCTCGATCATCAAAGGCGCTGGCCTCGCGGTCTGGGGGGGTGAAGTGCAGGACGCCGCCCACTGTCACGGTGAAGCCCGCAGCAACGGAGGCCTCGGACAGGCTCCATCTGGCCAGGCCGATGGCGTTGGTGAAGGTCAGCACGGCCACATCGATAGCCGCAGCGCTGTCTGAACCGGTGTGTTCATCTACCGCCTCCAGCGCATCTGGTGCCGAAATCGATTGGGTGGCCAGCACGAGCTCGTCGTCGTCGTCCACCACTCGGGCCCGCACGGTGATTGGGCTCGACTCGTTGCCATCAATGTCGCGGGCCACCAGCCGCACGGTGTAGTCGTTGTCGTCGGCTTCGGTGTTTTCCTGCTCGCGCCCGTTCACGTAGGCCTGCTCGAAGTCAGCACGGTTCAGGCGCAAGATGCCATCGGAGATACCCAGCGTGAAGCGGGCGTTGTCCAGATCGTCGCGATCATCGACCACCAGATGCCAGCTCAGCACATCGGCTGCCACGTCGGTCATGCCAGAGACTTGCAGCCGCGCCACCACTGCAGCATCCGAGGTGGTGGCGGTGTTTTCAAAGATGGTGCCGGGGCTGACCGGGGCGCCGACCACCGTCAGAACCGTTGTCTCAACAAAATTGTCCACCGTCAGGACAAGCGACAGGGCCGGGGAACGGGTGCCGGCGCCGTCGCGGGCAAACACCTGCACGCGGTAGATGTGGTCGGCATCGGCATCGTCTGGGCGCTCATAGTCCTGGGCTGACAGCGTGAGCGTGCCCGTGGCGCTGTTCAGCACAAAGAGGTGCCCATCCGCAGCGGCGGCACCGGCACTGCCATCGACCAAATGCCAGGTGACGGAGCCTTGCACTTCCACCTGCTGCGACAACGCGAGCGTGGTGCTGAAGGCGGTGTTCTCGTTGACGGAAAGAGGGCCAGGGTTGGCCACTTCGAGCACGGTGGGCATGTTGGTCACGTTGACGGTGACCGCCTGCTCAGTCGGCGGCAGGCTGCCGTTGGTGGCCACCACCGTGAAGCTGTAGGTGGCCTTGGTCTCGAAGTCGGCGCTGGCCTTGAGCGTGACCACGCCGCTGGTGGCGTCGATGTTCAGGGCCGCCACGTCGCCCGTGGCGGCCTTCAGGCTGTAGACCACGCTGCGGTTGGTCGTCGGGCCGTCGGCATCGGTGGTGGTGGCGGTGTAGATGACCGTCGTCGTGGCGGCGTTCTCTTCCACCGTGCCCGTGGCGCCGCTGGTAAAGATCGGGGCGTTGTCGTTGAGGTCCGTCACGTTGACGGTGACCTCCCGTTCACTGACCTGGCTGCCGTTGGTGGCCACCACCGTGAAGGTGTAGCTGGCCTTGGTCTCGAAGTCGGCGCTGGCCTTGAGGGTCACCACGCCGGTGTCGGCGTTGATGTCCAGGGCCGCCACGTCGCCCGTGTCGGCCTTCAGGCTGTAGACCACGCTGCGGTTGGTCGTCGGGCCGTCGGCATCGGTGGTGGTGGCGGTGTAGATGACCGTCGTCGTGGCGGCGTTCTCTTCCACCGTGCCCGTGGCGCCGCTGGTAAAGATCGGGGCGTTGTCGTTGAGGTCGGTGACGGTGATGGTGACCGCCTGCTCGGTCGCCAGTGCTCCGTTGGTGGCCACCACGGTGAAGCTGTAGGTGGCCTTGGTCTCGAAGTCGGCGCTGGCCTTGAGGGTCACAGCGCCGCTGATGCCGTCGATGTGCAGGTCAGCCACTTCGCCAGTGCCGGGCTTGAGGCTGTAGACCACGGTGCGGTTGGGGGCCGTGCCGTCGGCATCGGTGGTGGCGGCGGTGTAGATCGCCGTCGTCGTGGCCGCGTTCTCTGCCACCGCTCCGGTGGCACCGCTGCTGAAGACCGGCGCGTTGTCGTTCAGGTCCGTCACGTTGACGGTGACCGCCTGCTCAGTCGGCGGCAGGCTGCCGTTGGTGGCCACCACGGTGAAGCTGTAGCTGGCCTTGGTCTCGTAGTCGGCGCTCTCTTTGAGCGTGACTGCGCCACTGGTGCCGTCGATGTTCAGGGCCGCCACTTCGCCAGTGCCGGGCTTGAGGCTGTAGACCACGGTGCGGTTGGCCGGCGTGCCGTCGGAATCGCTGGTCGTGGCGGTGTAGATCGCCGTCGTCGTGGCCGCGTTCTCTGCCACCGTGCCGGTGGTGCCGCTGGTGAAGACCGGGGCGTTGTCGTTCAGGTCGGTGACGGTGATGGCCATATCCAGCGCAGGCGACGAGAGTCCGTCACTGTCCCTCGCATAGACTTGCACCCGATAGACGCCGTCGCCATCTGCGTCATCGGGATGCTCGTAGTCCTTGGGCGGCAGTGCCAGTTGGCCGGTCCGGCTGTCCAGCCTGACCCCGGCCCAGTCTGCAGACGCCGCGGTCGCACTGTCCTGCACCAGATGCCAGCTGATCTCCCCCTGCACACCCAACTGCTCTGACAGTGTCAGCGTGGTGCTGAACTCCGCATGCTCAGCCACAGACAGAGGGCCTTGTGTGGCGATCAGAAGGGACGCGACTGGAGGCGGAGCGGGAAATTCCGTTGGCGCACTGGTCAGTGTTCCGGGAGTGCCCTGGCCGTCGGTATAGCTGACCCGAACGCTGATGACCTTGCCCACGTCGGCATCGCCCAGGGTGTAGGTCTGGCTGGTGGCGCCGCTGATGACGCTGCCGTTGCGCAGCCATTGGAAGTGCAAACCGCCCATGCTGTCGGGATCGGTGACGCCGGTGATGATTGCGGTCAGGACGCTGTTCTGCGCCACCGTGCCGCTGATGAGAAGGGTGCCACTGGGCGCGTCCACTGGGCTGCTGGTGTCCACCCTGAAGACGAGGGGCAGGGACGTGACGGCATGGCACCCGGCACCAACGGTGCGTACGGTCAAGGTGTGGTCGCCATCAGCCAGGGGGGGCGTCGTGAAACGCCAGTCACCCGTTGCTGCCACGATAGCCGTGCCCAGCACAAGGGAACCATCCAGCACTTCAACAGCGGTCACTGCGCGAGGGTCAGACACCGTCCCTGCAATACTGACCGTGTTGTCCCGGGTGGTCCCGCCAGCGTGCACAGAGCTGTTGACGCCGGTGTCGGTCAGCAGACAGGGGGACACGAGCAGGACGACATGGCTCGGTGCCACCCCGTCGATCTGGTCCTTGGCAGCCTGGACTGAACATGGGTTGCTGGTGACCAGCGCCACCACCTTCTGCAGTTCCGCGAGCGAGTGTGCGCTTTTCTGCCTCTCGACCGAGTAGTAGGCCGCCACGGTGAGCTTGTTCTCGAACGCCTGGCGCGCATTGCCCCACTCGGAGTTGGCAGGGTCCACGGCGAGCAGCGCGTCGATGGCCCGCAGCACTGTCTGTGCCCGGTCGAGCCCATCCCGCTGCAGCGCGGCGAGTTCCTTGATGGCGTAGGCCATTTGCACAGGACCCACTTCCGCTCTCAGCACATCCAGAGCGAAACGGGCCGAGAACTCCACGGTATCCAGGGCGTCGGGATACAAGAGCTTGTAGACGTCCGTCCGCACCAGGTTGTGCGCCAGATTCTCGACACTCTCTCCGCCTGTCAGCGCGTTGCGCAGCTCGGCAAGGACGGCTGCGCCTGGCGCTGCGGCGAACATGGCGATGGTGAGGCGGAAGATCTGTGAATCGAGTGAGTCATGGTCTGTCATGGCAATTGCACCGAGCAGCGCGAGCACTGACGCTGCTCAGTCTCCTCACCCCGCCATGTCGCTGAACGTGCCGACCGTCTGCCAACCCGCGATGCCAACGAGTGCTTCCTCTGCCGCAAGTTGCACACTGCCGTCCGTGCCCCCGTTGGCCCAGGGGTCGAGCCCGTCACTGATGGCCAGCGCGGCACTGCCGTCCTCTTCGGCGGTGACGGGGAACGCCATGCCCGAGGCGGTCAGCGCGAAGCGCAGCTGGGCTGCAACCGGCGACACGGTGTCGGAGATGGTGTTGGTGGCAGTGATGTTGACGTTGGAAGTGGCGCCGGCAGCGTCGATGGCGATGACGCGGATCATGTTCGTATCGGCGGTCACGCCAGTGCCCGGTGTCCAGATGCCGCTTTGGGTGCTGGTGATCAGGGCAATGGAGGAGCTGGACCTGACGGAGGTGGTGGTGTGGGTCACACCATTGATCGTGAACGTCGCACTTGCGTTAACCGCCGTCACGCGGAAGGCCACGATGTCGCCGATTCCATCCCCATCGGACAACTTACCTTGCGCCTGGGCCCTGCTCACGATGTCGGCAAAGGAGATGGTGACCGGCACTGAAACAGCACCCGACCAGCCCGTCACCTGCCCCCCTGGGTCGGTCAGGGTCTGCACCGGCGCATCGTTCACATTCGTCAGGTTGAACTGCACGTTGCCCACATTGGTGGAGGTCAGGCTGGTGGCGTCCACCGCCCGCACCGTGAAGGCGGTTGCCAGGCCGTTCAGGTCGTTGCTGGTGCCCGGCGTCCAGGTCACCACGCTGGCTGCCGTGAGGGTGGGCACGCTGGCTGCACTGGTGTAATTGGTGCCGCCCACCGTCAAGGTGCCGCTGACGAGGGAGTTGACCTTCAAGCCCGACAGGTTGCCGTCCCCATCCGCTGGCGACAACGCGGCAAAGAGCCCAGACATGCTCACGCTGATGGGCGTGGTGCTGTGCTCCGTGGGCCCGGGCGACGTGTTGGCGCTGAACGAGGCCGCCGTTATCGTGGGCGCATCGGGAACGTTCACCACAGTGCCCGTGCTGGCGCTGGTCAGTGACTCGTTAGTGCCGTGGCCGTCTGAGTAGTTCACCCGCACACTGATTGTCGTGCCCGCATCACTATCCCCCAGCGTATAGGTGGCGCTGGTGGCCCCGCTGATGGCAGAGCCGGCCCGCAGCCACTGATAGCTGAACGTGCCCAGGCCGTCGGCATCGCTGATGCCGCTGGTCACCGCCGTAAGCGTCTGGTCTTCGGTCGCCGTGCCGCTGATGGTGAGCACGCCCACGGGCACGTCGTTCACGTTGCGCACGTTGGCCGTGGCGTCGCTGGTCACCGTCTCCAGCTTGCTGTGGCCATCGGTGTAAATCGCCTGCACGCTGATGGCCTTGTCTACATCGGCATCACCCAACGTGTAGCTGGCGCTGGTGGCCCCGCTGATGGCGGTGCCGGCCCGCAGCCACTGGAAGCTGAACGTGCCCAGGCCATCGGCATCGCCGATGCCGCTGGTGCTGGCCGTGAGCGTCTGGTCTTCAGTCACCGTGCCGCTGATGGTGGGCTTGCCCGTGGGCACGTCGTCGACGTTCTCCACCGCCGCCGTGGCCACACTGGTCAAGCTGCCGGCCGAGCCGAAGCTGTCGGAGTAGCCCACCCGCACGCTGATCGCCGTGCCCACATCGGCATCACCCAGCGTGTAGGTGGCGTTCGTGGCACTGCCGATGTCCGAGCCGTTGCGCAGCCACTGGTAGGTGAAGTCGCTCTTGCCATCCTCGTCGCTGAAGCTGCTGGTGACGGCGGTGAGGACTTGGTCTTCCGTCACCGTGCCGCTGATGCTGGGCAGGCCGGTGGGCGCGTCGTTGGCGTTGACCACCGTCACGCTGACGGGCAGCGTGGCGCTTTGGCCGAAGGTGTTCTCGCCCGTCACCGTGGCCGTCAAGACCGCGCTGCCTGCGGCAAGCAGCGCTTCGTAGTTCTGCGCTGACAGCACCAGGTTGTTGCCGCTGATGGAAAAGCCCTTGGCGGCGTCGCCGCTGCCCAGGGTCCAGGTGATGGCGCTGGTGCTGCTGCTCACCATCTCGCTGCTGCTCAAGGCGGCCGAGAAGACCGCGTTCTCGTTCACCGACGGGCTGGCGCCGCCGGCCAGGGCCAAGGCGGGCGAGCTGCCGTCGCCGGTGACGGTGACGGTGACGGTGTTGACGGTAGGGGCGCCATCGGCATCGGTGCTGCGCACGCTGAAGCTGTCGGTGCCGCTGAAGTTGGCCGCGGGCGTGTAGCTCAGGGCACCGGTGCTGGTGATGGAGGCCGTGCCCCGCGTGGCGGCCGATGCGATGGCGTAGCTGACGCTTGTGCCTTCCGGGTCCGTGGCTGCAAAGCTGCCGTTGTAGGTGCTGTCTTCAGCCACGCTGATGCTGGTGTTGGCGCCCACAGGTGCATCGTTGCTGCCGGTCACCGTGATGGTGAGCACCGCCGTGTCCGTCCCCCCGAGGCTGTTGCGCTGGGTGTAGTTGAAGCGCTCGACCAGCGTGTCGCTGCTGGTGCGCAGCTGTTGCACCGCGCTGTTGGCGTTGTCCACGATGTAGGTGTAGCCGCCATCGCTTTGCATCACCAAGCTGCCGTAGTCGCCCACCAGCGTGAAGGTGGCTCCGCCGCCCGACTCGGTGGCGGCCGCGCCACTGCCTTCAACCGCCCCAAGGCGCAGCCCCGTGACAGCGGGCGTCTGGCTGCCGCTGCCCAGGTGGTCATTGCTGAGCACGTTGCCGGTGGCGGCGCTGCCGGTGACACCAAAGCCCGCCTCCACGGCACTGGCCGTGTCGTTGACGGCGCCTGCCAGGGCCGTCACCGTCACTGCCACCGCGCGCACTTCGGTGTTGCCGTCCGTGTCAGTGCCCGTGAGCGTGATCTGGTAGACGTTGTTGCCGTCGGCGTCCACCGGCGCGACGTGGTTGCGGGCCTCCATGGTGAGGCGGTCAAAGTCACCGTCCGCGTCGTCGTCCACCAGGATGAAGTCGTCGGCATCGGCGCCGCTCAGCGCCCAGACCACGTTGTTGGCCGGGCCATCAAGCCCGGTGAACACCAGCTCGGCGCTGTAGGCAGTGCCTTCTTCCACGCTGGTGGCCACGGGGCTGATGGCATATTCATTGGCCAAGCGCACCGTGTGTGTGCGGACGTTGCTGATGCCAGCCAAGCTGTCGGTCAAGGTGATGCTGATGGTGCGTGCGCTGAGATCCTCACTGGTGGAGTAAAAGGTGAGGCTGGCGTTGAAGTAGGCCAGCAGTTGCGTGGCCGATTTGGTGCTGCCGTCTTCCAGCGTGATGCTGCTGACCCTGGGCGTCATGCTGATGCTGGTGCCGCCGCTGGAGGCTTGCACAGAAACGGCAGCCGTCAGCGTGGCCACATCAGCGGCCGCAAGGCCGGTGCGCGAGAAGTCTGCGCCCAGCACGTCACCCGCCTTGGCGTTGGCCGTGATGCTGGCCGTGTAGACGTAGTCCTTGCGCGGGTCAACCGCGTCAGACTCATAAAAGTCCACGCCGCCGCCAGTCTGGGTCCAGATGTCCGTGCTCAAGCCGACTGACTGTGCGCTGCCGCTGCCGGCCTCCCAGTCGGACGGGGTGTTGTTGGCCAGAATCCTGGGCAGATCATTGGCGCCTTGCACCTTGACGGTCAGCGTGGCCGTGGTGGTGGTGCCCAGGCTGTCGGCCAGGGTGTAGGTGAACACATCGTCCACCGGGGCGCTGGTGGCCATCAGGTCCAGAACCCGGGCTCTGATGGCATTGGCTGCCGTGCCGGTCCCGGCTTCGGTGAGATCTGCGGTGGTGGGCTGCCCGCTGCTGGCCGGGTTGGCGCTGATACCGTCCCACACGTCGTAGGTGTAACTGCCGTCTTGATTGATCGTCAGCCGGCCGTAGTGACCGGTGATGGTGGTGCCGGTGGTGCCGGCAAGCACCGAGTTTTCGGCCCCGCTGGCAGTGACGGACCGGATGGCCGAGACATGCAGCGTGCCGCTGTCTGAATCACTGTCGGCGCCGGGGCCTGCGGTGCTGGTGCCGCTGGCGTTGGTGACTTGGCCGGTGAGCACATTGCCCGCCCCATTGAAGCCCACCGCCGAGGCGGACTGCGCGCCGAGCAAGGCGATGCGGGCATGGGCAAAGCTGGTGTCATCCACCGCCACGGCGGGGTCGTCAACACCCTGGATGGTGACGGTGAGGGTGGCGGTGGTAGACAGCAGCGGCGCGCTGCCGCTGGCTTCAGCCACGGTGTAGGTGAAGCGGTCGGTCAGGGTGCCGGTGGTCAGTGCGTTGACGGTGGGGTTGGCGTCGTTCAGCAAGTAGCTGTAGGTGCCGTCGGCCTGCAGCACCAGGCTGCCGTACTGGCCCGCCAACGTGGTGCTGCCCGAGCTGCCCACGGCTTGCAGGGTGGCCGCACCGGATACGCCGGCTTCGGTGATGTGCAGCGTGTTGTCGGGGTCTGAATCGTTGTCGAGAAGCCTGCCATTGATCTCGGCACTGTCGGCGGTGCCGGCAGCTTCGGTCACCGTGTTCACATCGTTGACGGCCACCGGGGCGTCGTTGACGCCGGTGATGCTGACGGTGAGCTGGGCCTGGTCAGCCAGGTTGCCTTCATCGCTGAGCGTGTAGGTGAAGCGGTCGCTCAGCGTGGTGCTGCCGTCGCGCAGGGCTTGCACGGCGGCCAGGGCGTTGTTGGGGGCGTAGCTGTAGCTGCCGTCGGTGCGCAGGGTGAGCGTGCCGTAGGTGCCCGTCACCACAAAGCCCCCCGGCCCATCGGTGGCTGCGGTGGCGGTGGTGGCCCCGGTGGCGTCTGCCTCGGTGCCCGTGCGCAGCGCGGACACGCTCAGCGTGCTCGGGGTATCTGGATCGGTATCTACCCCGCCGGTGCCGGTGATGACGTTGCCGTTAATGCTGGCGGCGTCTTCGGCCACCGTGGCGGTGTCGTTGGCGGCGCTGGGCGACTCTTTGGCGTCGGTCACCTGCACGTTGATCCAAGCAGTCAGGGTGCCGGCGCTGCCTCCAACGTCCTCAGCCTGCACCTGCACGCGGTAGACGTTGTTGCCGTCACTGTCCGCCGGCATTTCGTAGTTTTGCGCGGCCAAGGTCAGATTGTCGCCGGACAGGCTGAAGCGCGCTGCATCTTCGCCAGGCATGATGGTCCAGTTGACCGAGCCAGTGGCGCCAATCATCGAGAGGGTGGTGCCGTAGGCCACGTTCTCTGCAGTGGTGCCGCTGCCCGTGACCAAAATGCCGGTGTCGTTGGTGACATCAACCGTTTGGGTGACGAGGTTGGAGACCAAGCCACCAGCGGTGGATGCCGCCTTGACGGCATAGGTGATGGTTCGCGTGCCGACGGTGGCGTCATCGCCGGTTTCAAACTGCACGGCGGCAAAGACACGGTTGCGATCGGCAAGCGCTGCCGCTGCGCTGACCCCGCTCTTTGCGGTGATGGTGAGGGTGAAGGTGGCGGCGTTCCACACCGCATCGAAGACGCCATCCGGATCAATGCCGTCTGCCCAGGACATGCTCAGCTTGTCGTTGGCGTGGCGGTCGGTCGCACCAATGCTGGCGGTGTAGGTCCAGGCGTTGGCCGAGTTTTGGTCGCTGGCCTCCCAGGCGGTCAGCGCAATGTCGTCATCGGAGGTGCCGGCATCGTCCAGGGCGACGGGGACACCGCCGGACTCGGCAGTCGCGCCAATGCGAGTGCCGGCGCCGCTGAGGAAAATCGCATCGTCAGACCCGTTGACCGTGATCACCAACGTGGCGGTGGTGGTGCTGGAGCCGTCCGACAGGGTGTAGGTAAATGAATCGGTGGACGTGGTGCCGGCTTCCAGCGCGTTGGTGGCTGCGGCCTGCGTCGTGGTTCCGTTGTTGGTGAGGGGGGTGTAGGTGTATTCGCCGGTGCTGTGGATCGTCAACCTGCCATGCGAGCCGCCAAATGGGGACCCCAGGGTGCCTGTGCCGCCAGTGTTTGTGATCGCCGAAACCACAAGCGTTGAATCGGGGTCGATATCCGTGCCGTCGATGGTTGTGCTGCCGGCGGAGCCCCTTCGCCCGGTGATCACGTTGCCCGCAGCGTTGACGACCCCGGTAGACGCGGTGCTGGCGCCGCCCGCTTCAGTGGCGATGTTGGTGTCGTTGAAGGCGATGGGCAGATCGTTGAGGCCAGTCAGTGCGACCGTGAACGTGCTGCTGCCCGTGGCGCCGTGGCTGTCGACCACCGTGTAGCTGAAGGTCTCGTTTGCCGTGGTGCCGCCCGCCAAGGCATCAGCGCGGTCATCTGGTGTGTATTCAAACTCACCATCGGCCCCGATGCTCAGGCTGCCGTAGTTGCCTGACAGCACCGTCGCGGTGCTGCCTTCTACAACCACCGGCGAACCCGACGCGAAAGCGATCCGGCTCACAAGCAAGGCGTCGCCATCGGGGTCAAAGGGGTAGGGGCTTTCTGCCTCTGCGAAAAACAGATTGCCGGTGATGACGGTGGCGTCTTCGGTGCCTGAGACGGTTTGGGCGGTTGGGACGGGGGCGTCGTTGGTGCCGGTGATGGTGATGGTCACGTCGCGGTTGACCGGGGCCGTGCCGTCTGTGGCCTGCACCGTGTAAGTCAGCACCAGCGATTGCGTCGGTGCCAGGTAGTTGAAGGCCTGAGTGCCTGAGTCGAAGCTCCAGGCCAGGTTGTGCGCGTCGGCGGGGTCGGCGTTGATCGCCGTGTTGGTCACGCTGAACATGGCCAGCAAGGCGGCGTTGCTGATCCCCAGGCCGCTGGTGGTGCCGTTGGCCACCACCGCGCTGACGCTGGCCGTCACGGTGTTGCTTAGATCGGCGTCTGTCACCGTCAGGCTGCCGTTGGCGCGCAGCCCGTCATTGCCCTGCTCCAGCGTCTTGGCGTCGCTGTCGGTGGTGAGCACGGTGATTGCCGGGGCGTTGTCGTTCAGGTCCGTCACGTTGACGGTGACCGCCTGCTCGGTCGGCGGCAGGCTGCCGTTGGTGGCCACCACGGTGAAGCTGTAGCTGGCCTTGGTCTCGTAGTCGGCGCTGG
>Ga0222712_10000476_pt1 | contig 52486 bp, 41 predicted proteins | sample C33_657DmetaG_FD_165043 | JGI IMG/M metagenome (GOLD analysis project Ga0222712, IMG submission 165043) | Estuarine water microbial communities from San Francisco Bay, California, United States - C33_657D | ecosystem: Environmental > Aquatic > Marine > Unclassified | place: USA: California... | reverse complement strand
TGATCGGCATATTGATTACATCCACTAATACCTGCATGATATAGGGTGATTTTTTTGCAACACCACCAAGGCCTATTAATCCTTTTACCGGAATACCCTCAGCTACAAATCGTTCAACAATTGCTTTTGCACCAAAACAAGTAGATTCAACCAGTGCCTTAAATAGTCTGGGTGCATCGGTGCCCAGGCTCAATCCGGCAAATGCACCATGCAATACTTGATTGGCATCTGGCGTACGTCTTCCATTTAACCAATCGATAGCTATTTCATCCTTTTCATCGAAAGGTAAAAGGGCGGCTTGTTCAGAAAGTGTTGTCATTATTTTTTCGGCCGCTTTATTTTTTAACGCTTCATCATCTAATAAATCTAAACTCCAAGTTAAAATATTTTTTAACCATGCAAACGCATCCCCAAAAGCGGATTGACCAGCCTCCATACCAATCATCCCCGGAATGATAGACCCATTTACTTGTCCGCAAATACCAGTTACAAGGGTGTCATTTACTTCATTTGCTGGAGCAACCAGCATATCACAGGTTGAAGTGCCAATTACTTTACTTAAATAATAGGGTTCTATCTGACCACCTACAGCACCCATGTGCGCATCAAAAGCACCAACAGCCACAACCACCTCAGTGCTAAGTCCTAATCGGGCAGCCCAATCTGGAGATAAATTCCCCGCAGACTTATCTGAAGTAAATGTTTGAGCAGGAAGCTTATCAGTAAACCCTGTTAGTAAAGGATCCAAACTTGAAAAAAATGAATCCGGGGGATAGCCACCAAATGCTTCACTCCATAAACCTTTGTGACCAGCACTGCAAACACCTCTTTTGATGTCCTTGACATTCGAGCCCCCTGTTAATACAAATGGAATCCAGTCACAATGTTCTACCCAGCTATGAGTTGCTGCAGCCACGTTCGAATCTGCTCTTAATACATGCAGCAGTTTTGCCCAGAACCACTCACTACTATAAACGCCGCCTACATATTTTAAGTAATTGGTATCAAACTTTGTAGCGTGTACATTAATTTCTGCTACCTCCTTTACACTCGTGTGGTCTTTCCACAAAACAAACATCGCATTGGGGTTATTTTCAAATGCTGGCAACAAACAAAGCGGAGTACCGCTTGCATCAACAGCCACAGGCGTAGATCCTGTTGTATCTATTGCAATTCCTTTTACATTCCTGGCAACAGCTGCGCCCACCTGATGCAGACAGTCCTGCAAGGTTGCCTCCAAACCCTCCAGATAGTCTAGCGGATGCTGACGAAATTGATTTTGTGATGCATTGCAATACATCTGCTTTTTCCAACGTGGATAATAAAATACTGAAAAAGCTAGTTCTTCTCCGCTTGAAGCATTTACAACAATAGAACGGACAGAATCGGTTCCATAATCTACTCCAATTACATAAGATTGATGTTCCATAAAACGCACATTAATTTCTTCGCATAACTAATGTACATAAATTCAATTATAAATGTATTTTTTACGCTTATTAAATAACACATAGCTTAGTTTTCATGGATCAAAATAATAAAGCTGCAACCTCTCCTAAAAAACGGGCTGTTTCAAATCTAACAAGTTTCAAACTTTACATTCTTACCTTATTGAATTTGATTACGAGTCGCACAAACGATTGGAAAAGTTTTTAAAACAGTATTGATATTTAAATGTTAAACAGATTGAAATTTAACCCCATCACAGTAAATTGGATGATTCATCACCCCCCCCCCTTCACATGCTTCATCTGTGTTATCAGGTAAATCATTAAAATTATATCTATCGGGGAATCTCAGCCGGTCATATATCCTCCAAAATTCACGCAACGCCGGATATAGAACTAGGCAATTGTTTTTGAGGCTTGGTCAAAACCAAAATTTAGTACCAAGATTAACCGTATCGCAAAATTTGTAGAAAACCTTTTAATTTATATTTTGATTATGACCATGTTGATGAATATCAGTAGATTCATACCGATTTATAATTTAATATCAATAAGTACGTTAAGTTGAATGATCATCCATCAATCCTATACAATAAAAGGCGCTGAAGGCAAACCGATTTTAATGGACCTCAGCTTTAAAACTGGCCAGGAAGAAAATCCCATGGTAATTTTTGTTCATGGATTTAAGGGGTTTAAAGATTGGGGTGCATATAACCTTGTGGCAGAATACTTTGTTAAGCATGGGTTCAGATTTCTGAAATTTAATTTTTCTCATAATGGCACAACACCTGAAAGCCCCATTGAATTTACAGATCTAGGTGCTTTTGGTGGCAATACGTTTTCTAAAGAATTTACTGATCTAGACTTGGTGATCTCTTTTGTAAAAAGTGGAATTGAATTTAAGGCTCCCCACAGGTTAAGCCTGATCGGCCATAGCCGTGGTGGTGGTACATGCATTATTCAGACAGCTAAAGATCAACGCGTTAGCAAACTAGTTACCTGGGCTGCAATTGCTAATTTCAGGAGCCTTTGGAAAAAAGAGGATGAGATAGAATGGCAAAAGAAAGGGGTAATATTTAATTTCAATTCCAGAACAAAACAATATACCCCACTAAAAATTGATCTTTTACATGATCTAGAGAAAAATTCCCAATCATTTGATATTTTACAAGCAGCAGTCCGCATCAAAAAGCCCTGGCTTATTTTACACGGCGATCAGGATGAAAATGTGCTAACCGGCGAAGCGATAAGGCTGAAAGAGAATTCCTCAAATGCAGAGTTATTTATTGTTCCCTATGCAAATCACGTTTTTGGAGCTTCACATCCTTTCACAAAAGAAGAATTACCTCTTGCATTACAGTTAACTTGTGAAAAAAGTGTTGAGTTTTTAAGAAAAGAGATTTAAAATTTATTTTAGCTCAAAATATCTTTGCTACTATAAAAGACTTAATTATCAAGCTCAGGATCTACCCAATTTCCATCACCGCGAATTATTCCGATTAGTTCATCTAAAGCATTTTCGGTATTCACATTTTTCTTAACTACCTCTTTTCCGCGATAGAGCGTGATTTTCCCAGGGCCAGTACCAACATATCCATAATCTGCATCTGCCATTTCGCCCGGACCATTAACAATACAGCCCATGATCCCAATCTTTAATCCTTTCAAATGGTCTGTACGACTTCGGATCATTTGGGTGGTAATCTGCAGATCAAAAAGTGTTCTGCCGCAACTAGGGCATGAAATATATTCTGTTTTAGATATTCTTGAGCGGGTAGCCTGTAGAATTCCGAAAGATGTAGAAAGAATAATTTTTGCAGATATTTCTGATGCATCCGCCCATACACCATCTCCAAAACCATCCAAAAGTAAGCCGCCAAGATCAGTTGCAGCATATAACTGAAAATCTGTGTCCTTTGGTAAAATAGTGGCATTTTGATCCTTCAGACTGTATTTTCTCTTAATAATTACCGGAATCTCTAGACCCATATTCATGAGTTTGAAAAATGCATTTCGCTGATCCTGTAATCCACAAATAGCATCTGTTTCTAGAACAAAAACAAGCGTATTATCTATTGAAAGTTCTTTGAACAGCTCCGAATCAACATCCTGATTAGAAATAGAAACTAAGTTCAATGCCGAATCATGATCTTTCGAAGAAATAAATTCTTCAAGTGAATAAAATGGATGACAATTACTCTTATCAACTAGTAATTTCCATGTTGAATAATTATAAAGCTGCTTCAAATTTCCAGGAAAGCTGAAAGATGGCAATTCATCGGCTAGGTAAACAAAATCGGTTGATTGCTCAGCCATATTGTATTTATCAAGCAATGATGAATACAGGTATCCCACATCTGCAAGAATGGATGGGTCTTTTAAATTTTTATGAGATAGATCAATAATAACCCTCGGAACCTGATGGCCACCAATGAAGGTATTAAGTTCAGAGGTATGACGCCTTTGGTACTCGTAGGGATTGTGCGTGAGGTGTGAGGTATGAGGTCTGAGGTATGAGGTATGAGGTATGAGGTCTGAGGTATGAGGTATGAGGTCTGAGGACTGAGGACCGATAATTGATAACTCCCTGCCCTTATACCGGTCTGCTAATGAAATAGCCACAGGTGCTTCAAATTCAGGGTCTTCGGTAAGCGAGACTCGAATGGTGTCGCCTAATCCATCTTCTAATAAAGCACCAATACCTACAGCTGATTTTATTCTGCCGTCTTCTCCATCACCGGCCTCAGTTACACCTAGGTGTAGTGGATAGCTCATCCCTTCTTTAACCATAGTTTCAACCAACAGGCGATAGGCCTGAACCATAACCTGTGGATTGCTAGATTTCATGGAAATCACCAAATTATAATAATTCAGATCTTCACACATGCGCATAAACTCCATCGCCGACTCAACCATGCCTTGCGGGGTATCGCCATAATGGCTCATGATTCGATCTGAAAGGGAACCATGATTTGTACCTATTCGCATTGCGGTTCCATATTCTTTACAAACGTTTACTAAAGGACTAAACTTTTTATAAATCCTTTCCAGCTCGGCATTGTATTCAGTAGTGGTATATTCAAAATTCTCAAATCGCTTTTTATCGGCGTAATTTCCAGGATTGATTCGAACTTTTTCTACGATCCTTGCAGCTTCTTCAGCAGCATTGGGAGTGAAATGAATATCGGCGATCAATGGGACATTATATCCACGGGCAATTAATTCCTTCTTGATAAGGGCCAAATTTTTAGCTTCCTTTACACTTGGAGCTGTAATTCTGACGTATTCACAACCCGCATCTACCATCCGGATAGTTTGCTCAACAGTACCGATGGTATCCATCGTATCCGTTGTGGTCATACTTTGAATCCTGATTGGATTGTTTGCACCCATTGGGATGTGCCCGATAGTTACCTCACGGGTCAAAAATCTGGAAAAGGTATCCAATGAATTACAATACTTGCCGTTTAAAGCAGCAAAAGGCTTCTTAATCATTAAATGGGATTAATATCATACAAAACTAAATATTATGATGTTTATGTATTGTCAAATTTAGGTCTTTTATAAAATATCCTCTCTTTTAACCAAAAAAATATAAAAGATATATTGTTATTGATTGTTCTTGTAGAATTATTCTAATTCTACCCTTAAACTATCTAAAATTAAATAACCATCTAGTTAATCCTGATAATTATACACCCATGGCATACATAATAATATTCACTCCAAATTTGGTATTATCCTCTGCATAAAATCGTTTATTACGAAAATCATAGTCCCATTCACAACCATAATCCTTGTTACTGTATAGCACTCCGATACGCCCATTGATTTCAATAGCTTTCAGATAATCATGCACCAGATCATCACCCCAGCCATTTAATTCAAAAGAGGTAGTAGGTGGCCCCTTTTCGAATTTAAAAAATGATTGATAGATCTCATGGTTATTAGGAATCTTTTTCAAGGCCGCCTGACCAAAGATGGAGCTCATTTGAGCCTCAAAAGATTTAGCAAATAGTCCGTCAATATCATGATTACAGTCGTCTACAAAAACAAAACCACCATTATCCACATATTTTTTAAAATTAAGCTTTTCCTGCTGGTCGAACTGAACTAATTTATGCCCGCTGAGATATGAAAATGGGTATAAAAACAACTCATTACTAGATAGTTCTACAACTTTTTCCTCATTATTTATTGGAATGGTAGTGTATTCTACCAATGAGTTTAGCAGATTTGATGGCATACGCTGATCTGTATCCCAGTCGCCTGAGCGGTATTTTATTCGTGTAAATGTGAACTTCGAACCAAACATTCGTCTAAATTATCTCAATATATCTTCCGAAAAACTCTTTTAAGCAGATTTTTTTGTAAAAATCTGGATGGGCATATACTTATTACCTGTTTCCGGCAATTTATTCCTAATTTTCGCATTATTAAACCAATTATACGAACTTGAAAATTTCAGAAAGTAATATTAAGGCATTAATTGCTAAGCTACCTCATTTAAAAGAAGAGATTCAGAAAGTAATTGTAGGGCAGGATCAGGTTTTGGAAGAAATGATCATCGCTTTAATGGCTGGCGGACATTGCCTTTTAGAGGGTGTTCCAGGACTTGCCAAAACATTAATGGTTAAAACCCTGTCGCAAGCCATGCACCTTTCTTTCAGAAGAATACAATTCACACCCGATCTGATGCCAACAGATATCATCGGAACAGAGATATTGGAAGAAGACCATAGCACTGGAAAACGATTTTTCAAGTTCAATAAGGGTCCCATTTTTGCCAATATTATTTTGGCTGATGAGATTAACCGTACACCCCCAAAAACTCAGGCGGCATTACTAGAGGCGATGCAAGAATTTGAGGTTACCTATGGTGGCCAAACCTATCCATTAGACCGTCCTTTTTTTATACTGGCAACCCAAAACCCAATTGAGCAGGCAGGAACTTACCCTTTACCTGAAGCACAGTTAGATCGTTTTCTGCTCTTCATTAAAATTGGGTACCCGAACGAGCAAGAAGAATTCGGAATCTTAAATAGCACCACAGGATCAAATAAAACAGTGATTGAACCAGTTTTAAGCGGTAATGAAATTTTACAAATCCAGTCATTGGTTAGAGATGTAAGCATCAGCCATGATCTAATTGAATATGTAAGCAAGCTTATCCGTGCAACTAGACCGGATACCACTCATGTTGACTATGTAAAAGAATGGGTAAGATGGGGTGCCGGACCGCGAGCTGGACAGGCATTAATCTTAACTGCAAAAGCCAGAGCATTATTAAAAGGGCGATATGCTGTCATTATGGAAGACCTGCATACAATGGCTTATCCGGTATTGCGCCATCGTATTCTTGTCAATTTTAAGGCAGAAGCAGAAAACGTCAACTCAGATCAGGTTACTTCAGCGTTGATCAGGTCTGTTGAGAGGTCAAAGATTCAGGCTTAGACGCGAAATTTGATCATTTTTCAATAAATTATCAATACCACTCCAATGAGTAAATTAATAGACCCCAAAGTCGTAATGGCTATTAAAGACCTTTCACTGGCAGCAAAAACTGTAGTGGATGGCTTTATGACAGGGGTCAATAAAAGCTCTATTAAAGGTCCGGGACTTGAATTTAGCCAGTACAGAAGTTATCAACCAGGCGATGACCTTCGCTGGCTCGATTGGAAAATGTATGGCCGTTCTGATCGGTATTATATACGAGAATCAGAAGTTGAAACCAGCATTTCTGTTCGGTTTCTAATCGATGCCAGTGGATCAATGAACCATGAAGATGGAGGATATAAAAAATTAGATTATGCCAAAAACCTAGCCGCTTCATTAGCCTATCTTGCTAATAATCAAGGCGATGCAATTGGTCTGTATGTATTTCAGGATGGGGGTTTATTCTCATTAGCTGCCAAACAAGATTTCCAGCATTTATCCAGAATGTTTTATCAGCTAGAAAACATCAAAGCAGGCGGCGATTTTACTAAGCCAATTCATTATAAAGATATTTACACCGGGTCAAAAAGAAGAGAGTTGCTGATCTTTATTACCGACATGTATGAACAGAATGGAGAGATACTGCAATTAATTGATACCTTAACTACCTTAAAAAATGAAGTGATTGTATTTCATCTAATGGGCAAAAATGAACTGGAACTTGATTTTAAAGGCTACTCAGAATTAGAAGATCTTGAAACTGGTCAAACCATTAAAATTGACGTCAAAACTACTAAAAATATGTACCAAGAAAAGCTTGAAAAGCATTTGAACAGTATGAGAATGGAACTATTAGACCGTCATATTTTTTACCGTATGATCAGTATGGCTGAACCTCTCGATCAAGCATTAAGAGATTTTCTTACCCAACGCAGCAAATTAAGAACTTAGGCCTTGTTCCAACTAATTAACCCTTTATGGCTATTTGCGATTGGCGGAATTTCAATCCCGCTAATCATCCATTTGTGGAATATTAAAAAAGGAAAGACTCTAAAAATTGGAAGTATCAGCCTGCTGGGAGAAAGCTCCAGGCAAAGTGCCCGTAGTTTAAAACTGATTGATCTTCTCTTATTATTTCTTCGTTGCCTATTGCTGATCATTTTAGCCTTGATACTCGCAGGCCCCTTATGGAACAGCAAAATAAATACATCTGCAAATAAGGGATGGATCCTGATTGAAAAACAAAATCTCAAAGAAACTTCTAGTCAGTTTAAAAAAGAAATTGACTCTCTAAGTAAGCTTGGTTATGAATTTCATTTTTTTGAGCCAGGTTTTCAGTTTGCTAAACTTGAGGATGCATTGAATCAAAATAAATCAGAAATAAGTGCTGCGCAGCTGCTCCCCTACTGGTCATTGATCCAATTACTGGAAGATGAAATTCCTGAAAATACTCAAGTTTTTCTTTTCACTCCAAACCTATTGAATAGGTTAGGTACGAAACGACCGCTTTTTACTCATCCCATAGAGTGGAAAACTTATACTCCTTCTGATTCAATAACTAACTGGATTGAAAATGCCTGGTTCAATGAATCAGATAGTATAAACGTCACAATTGCCGCTAGTAGTCCTAATAAAACTACATTTGAAACAGTAACTATTGATCCTGCATCTAACAATAGTCCATTTGAATTTAACATTCAGAATGGTAAGGCAAGTTTAAAATTTAAAGATAAGAAGCAGGGTGAATCGCTTCCGGTCACTATTGATACGGCAACAATTAGAATTGCCATTTATACTGATAAATTTAAAAATGATGCCAGATATTTAAAAGCAGCATTGAGTGCCATAAAAAAATATACAAGCCGAAAAATAAACCTGACTGAATATTCAACGATTAATATTCCATCGGGCCAAAATATCATTTTCTGGCTTTCAGAGACTGCCATACCAAGCAAAATAGCTCCATTAAACTTATTTTTTAAATATGAAAAGGGAAATATAGAAGTCATAAATAGCAAGTTAAATCTATCCCCATCCATGAGCAGTATTGAAAAGGAAGATATTAAACTGTTCAAACGAAATGCATACTCTGAAAATTCAACAGGTGGTTTCTCGGTTTGGGAAGACGGTTTTGGGAAGCCTATACTTGATCTGAAAATGGAAAATAAATTATCAGTCTTTCATTTTTATTCCAGATTTAATCCGGATTGGAACGAACTGGTTTGGAGTAATGATTTCGCCAAGGCCTTGATTCCAATTATCATCCCAGATCAAGATGCCTCAGAAATACATCCATCAGACAAAAGAATAGTCAGGCAAGACCAGATCGTTCCTAGCCTTAAAAAAGAAAGCGATACGAATGCAGCCAAAAATCAGGAAAGCCAAAAAAGCCTGGAAAATCAGTTCTGGCTTGCTTTAATTTCAATATTCCTAGTGGAAAGATATTTAACCTTCAGAAACAATCTTAGTTGATATGAACCATTCAGAAGGCATGAAACACATAAAATCGATTAAGATACGTTGGATAAGTTCTGGCTTACTTAGCGCTGCATTTTTGGCAATATCCTTCTCCTTGTTAGTACTTAGCGTGTGGAATAGTATTTCGCCTGTATCTTATTGGTTTATACTTCCAATAAGCCTGCTGATCTCGCTTGGGCTAATTCAAATTTTTAGACTATCAAAAATCAGCGAGGCTGATGTTTCCAGGCTACTCGACCAAACCTATCCCCAGCTTGAAGAAAGCTTTTCATTGGTTCTGAAAAATTCTGAAAAATTGAATATGCTGGAAAAATTGCAGATAGAAAAGATCAAAAATGAGATGCAGCGTATTCAAGCACCAGCATTGATCTATAAACGCTTGAAAATCTCTGCAATTTTCCTGGTTATTTCGATTCTTGTTTCAATATTCATTTCCACATTAGATTTTGGCACTTTAAACAACAATAGTTTAGGCATTGAAAAAGAAGCAAAACCGGCAATGCCTGATAAAATATTACCTGAAATATCTTCCATCAGGCTAAAAATTATACCACCAGCCTATACTACAAAAAATACAAGAGTTCAACAACAGTTTTCAGCCACAGTCGAAGATGGCGCATTGCTGGAATGGGTCATTGAAACCAGCAGGCCTGCCAGCAAAATCAAATTTATTTTTAATGATAAGGAAAACATAAAATTACGCTCAGTGAATAAATCAGGTACACAATGGGCTGTTAGTAAAAGAATTAATCAACCAGGTTTTTATCAAATGGAACTAGATGGTAAACTATCTGAGCTGTATAAATTGGAAACGATAAAAGATGAACCTGCATCCATCCGCATCATCACTCCAAAGCAATACAGTACCATTGATTTTGGCGAGCCTCAAAAAACAAATTTACAGGTTCAGATCAACGATGATTATGGGATAAATGACACCTATATCTCGGCAACTATCAGTAGCGGAAGAGGGGAAAGTGTGAAATTCAAGGAGCAAGTAATCAGGTTCAACGAAAGCATGAATGGGAAACAGGAATACAAGCTTCAAAAAACAATTGATCTTCCAAAATTAGGAATGGTTCCGGGTGATGAATTGTATTTCTATATTAATGTCACTGACAGCCGGAAACAGCAAAGCAGATCTGATATTTATATTGTCAGCATTCAGGATACTGCCAAACTAATGAGTATGGATGGGATGCTTGGAGGTATTAATCTTGTTCCTGAATATTTTAGAAGCCAAAGGCAGATCATTATCGATACAGAGAAAATTTTAAAAGATAAAAACTCCATCAGCGAAGAAGAATTTAAAAACCGAAGTAATAATCTAGGGATCGACCAGAAATTACTCAGGTTGCGCTATGGCAAATTTTTGGGTGAAGAAACCGATGAGGAAATAGGTGAAGAGCATCAGGAAACTACTGTCGCTGAAGAATCTGCTGCATTTGGCAATGCCGAAAAAATTATGGATGCCTATGCCCATAAACACGATATTGCTGAAGATGCAACCTTCTTTGAGCCTGAACTAAAAGCCCAGCTTAAGGCCACCTTAACAGAAATGTGGAAGTCGGAACTTAGATTAAGAACCTATAAGCCCGTTGAAGCGCTACCCTTTGAGTACAAGGCATTACGTCTACTTAAAGATCTTCAGCAAAAGTCTAGGGCTTATGTTTCAAAAACAGCATTGAAAACGCCGGCAATAAAATCCGAAAAGCGCCTGAGCGCCGAACTTGATAAAATTATTCAGCCATCGGCAGAACGAACTATTTTAAAAAGCGAAGAACAAAATGCGTTGAAGAAATCAACCTCAATTATTGCAAAACTAAAAGATGGGAAAAAACTGAACCAATCTGAGTACAGTATCCTTCAAAATGCAAACCGAAACCTTGCAGCCAAAGCATCGGCACAACCTGGAACCTATTTAAAGGCATTGGGAATCATGCGGAAAATACTAAGCAAATCAGGCAATGGGAAGGTAAGTTTTGGAGAGCTCTCCACCATGGAAGTAGCATTGCAAAGCATGATTAAAAACGAAGTTAAAACGCCCCAGGCTACAACAGCAGCGTCTAAAACATCGCTTTCGACAGAATATTTCAATAGTTTAAAGCGTCAGCAACCCTGAAATGGATAAGATCTATAGTATTATCTTTCTTGCCCTGCTGCTCAGCTTTCTCATTTTTAAAGAAATTGGAAGGAAGAACAAATCGAATTTAATTTTCAGACTAAGCGCATCTATTTTGGCAATTGTATCTTTATTATTCATTCTTTATCCTATAAATTATGATAGAAAAGTTAGTTTAAGCAACAGTACTATTGCCCTTCTTTTAACCGATGGTTATTCTAAAGATAGTTTAGAAAAATATAAAGGTGCTTCACTATTCAGCACAGACATAGCGATTACTAAAAAAGATAATAAAGTACAATACATCCACGATATCACCTATTTTTTAACTTCAAAACCTGATTATCAAACCCTTCATATTTTTGGATATGGCTTGGAATTGGATGAACTAAATAGCCTGAAAAACAAAAATTTGATTTTCCATCCAACAGCCTTAAAAAACGGGGTAAGTTCAATCAGCTGGCCTGAAAAGATTCGTTCAGGCGAGCAATTACTTGTGCAGGGGAGGTATAATAATGCCACAGGACCTGAGGTCAAACTTATTCTGCAGGGCTTGGGCACAAATCTAGACTCAGTAACAATCAGGAAGGATACATGGAATAATTTTGAGTTAAAATGTATTCCAAAACATCTAGACAAAGCGGTTTATTCGCTTATAGCACTAGCTGACAAGGATACACTCTCAAAAGAAGAAGTACCGGTGATGGTGAGAGAACAGGAATTGATCAGGATATTAATTCTGGCATCAGCTCCTGACTTTGAGAACAAATTTTTAAAAAACTGGCTTGCCCAGCAGGGCTATAGTTTATCTGTTAGAACCAGCATCAGCACCGCCAAATACAATACAGAGTTTCTGAATAGCAGAAAAAACGACCTCAATCGTATCAATTCAACCCTTCTTAATGATTTTGATATTCTAATAGGCGATATGAGTGAATTATCACGTTTGAGCAACCTAGAAAATCAGGCTGTTCAAAACCAGGTAAATAAGGGCATGGGGTTGATCATTAAAGCTGATGCGTCAGATCCAGGAAATGGTTTTTACAATAATGCATTCCCCATTCGGGAAAATAAACAGGTAATCACAAAAACATTGAAATTGAAATGGGAAGGACATTCTGCACTAAAAGCAATACTTCAAGGAAGCAGCTCAATCGAAATTTTGGCACAAGCTGGAACACAAAGTCTGGTAAAAAATGAACGAGGCAATATTTTAACGAACAGTAAATTGTTTGGTCAAGGGAAGATCCTTCTTACTGTCATCAATGATTCATATACCTGGATGCTTGGCAATCAAGAGGAAGATTATTCATCTTTCTGGTCGTATATTCTTCAAAAAGCAGCCAGAAAGAAAGAAAATCCCGAAAGCCTTGCAGTTCGTTTCCTTCCAGTGATAAATAAAGACATGGGCATCGAATTTCAAACTGAAACTGGAAATAAATCGCGCATTCAAATCAATGGCGAAAAAATAGCTTTTAAGCAACATCCCTTAATGAGTTTTCAGGAGACAGGATCTTTTTGGCCTTCAAAGTCGGGATGGCAATCTTTTCAATTTGGAAATAATGATTCTAATTGGTTTTATTTATTTGATGAAAAAGCGTGGACTGAAGTTAAGGCTTCAGAAAAACTGAAAAATACACAGAATTTTATCGAACAATCGGCGAAAAATATCCCAACTGGAAATGGGGCAGTACAGGTTTATAAAGACACGATTCAACCAATCTGGTTTTACATTTTATTTTTACTTTGTTGCACATATTTATGGCTTGAAGTAAAATTATATTAACTTCAATTTTAGAAACATGCTGATCGCTTGATCAGTTAGTTAAAATAACCAATTTAAAGGAGGATAACATATTGAAAAGAAGTGAATTTCTCTACCTGAGTGGGATGGGTACAGGGGCATTAATGCTACCAAACCTAGCACTTTTTGGTAATCCAATCGATCCAATGGAAGCATTGAACGTGGTGGATGTGAAAATAAAAAAGGAATTAGCCGATGTGGCATTGAATGCGGCAAGAGCAAAAGGAGCCAGTTATGCAGATATTCGTATCGGACGCTACCTGAACCAATTTGTTGCTACACGCGAAAATCGGGTACAGGGTGTTTCAAATACTGAATCGTATGGAGTGGGTGTACGGGTAATTGCTAATGGATGCTGGGGTTTTGCCTCAACAAACAACGTTACCAAAGAAGATATTGCAAAAGCTGCTGAAAAAGCAGTTGCCGTTGCCAAAGCAAATTCCAAAATTCAGGGAGCGCCCGTTCAGTTGGCACCTCAAAAGGGATATGGTGAGGTAAGCTGGAAATCGCCAATTGAGAAAAATGCATTTGAAGTGCCCGTAAAAGAAAAAGTTGATCTTCTTCTTGCAACCAATGCAGTTGCTATGTCAGGTGGTGCAAGCTTTGTCAATTCAGTAATTTTCGCAGTTAATGAGCAGAAGTATTTTGCATCAACAGACGGATCCTATATTGATCAAGACATACACCGGATCTACCCGAATTTCACGGTAACAAAAATTGACCGTAGCAGCGGAAAGTTCGATACCATCAAGTCGCTGAGCACCCCAATGGGTATGGGCTATGAATATTTAGAACCCAAAGAAAGCAGTAAGGTTAAAGGTATCGTGACCCGGTATAAAGATCGCTATGATATTCTGGAGGATATAAAATCAGCTACAGTTAATGTAGACCAGAAAATGAAAGCTAAATCGGTTGAGCCTGGTAAATATGATATGGTACTTGACCCTTCACACCTTTGGTTAACAATCCATGAGTCTGTAGGCCACCCTACAGAACTAGATCGCGTACTGGGTTATGAAGCCAATTATGCAGGTACCAGTTTCCTAAGCCTCGACAGACTGAATTCCAAAAAATTCAATTTTGGTAATAAGCTGGTCAATGTTGTTGCAGATAAAACTGAAAAAACTTCGTTAGGAGCAGTAGGGTATGATGATGAAGGTGTAGCATGCAAGAAATGGGATATCATAAAAGATGGAGTTCTTGTTAACTTCCAGGCAACCCGCGATCAGGCACACATGATCGGATTAAAGGAATCTCAGGGATGTTCTTATGCTCAAAGCTGGGCAGATGTTCAGTTCCAGCGCATGCCGAATGTATCTCTTCAACCCGGAAAAGAGAAGTTAAGCGTAGATGACATGATCAAAAATGTTGAAAAAGGGGTGTATGTTATTGGTGATGGTTCATTCTCTATTGACCAGCAGCGTTATAATTTCCAGTTTGGCGGCCAAATGTTCTACGAGATCAAAGAAGGCAAAATTGTTGGAATGCTTAAAGATGTAGCCTATCAATCAAACACTCAGGAATTCTGGAATGCAGTAGGGGCTGTTTGCGATGAAAGTGATTACCGTCTTGGAGGCGCCTTTAATGATGGCAAGGGTCAACCAAGCCAGTCGAATGCCGTATCTCACGGTAGTTCAACAACACGATTTAATGGAGTTAATGTTATTAATACAGCAAGAAAAATATAAGATATGGGCATAATAAGTAAAGCAGAAGCTCAAGCAATTCTAAAGAAGGCATTGAGTTTTTCTAAAGCAGATGAATGCGAAGTAAGTTTGAATGGTACCGAGGGCGGAAATATCCGCTATGCAAGAAACGCGGTTTCAACAGCTGGTGATATCAGCACAATGGGACTAGCAATCAGCTCTACATTCGGTAAGAAAACAGGTTCTGCAACAATCAATGAATTTGATGATGCATCACTTGAAAAAGTAGTAAGAAGATCTGAGGAACTGGCACAGCTGGCACCACCTAACCCGGAGTACGTTTCTCTAGAAGGTCCTAAAACTTTTGCAGAATCCATTACCTATAATGCCGCTACGGCTGCTGTCAATCCCGACATCAGAGCTGAGGCAGTAAGAAAGAGTTTGGAAGTTGCCAAAGCAGCTAACCTAGAGGCAGCAGGGTTTCTTGAGAATTCTACCAGTTTTAGAGCCATCATGAATTCAAAAGGTTTGTTCGCTTACAATACAGATACTGACGTTTCATTCTCTGTAACAACGCGTAATCAGGCTGGTACTGGATCTGGTTATGTTAGTGAAAGTTTTAATGACATCAGGAAACTAGATACGCTGGCATTGACTAAAGTTGCTTCAGGAAAAGCGAATGGATCTGCAGGTGCAAGAGCTATTGAACCTGGTAAATACACGGTAATTCTAGAACCACTTGCTGCAAGTGATATGCTATCCAATATGGTTAGAGGTTTCGATGCCAGAAGTGCAGAAGAAGGCAGAAGTTTCATGAGTAAAAAAGGTGGAGGCACCCGCTTAGGCGAACAATTGTTCAATGAGCAGGTAACCATTTATTCAGATCCATTTAATGCTGATTTACCTTCAGGAACATGGAATGGTGATGGTCTTCCACAAGAAAAAGTTACCTGGGTTGAAAAAGGTGTAGTCAAAAATCTGAGCTATTCTCGTTACTGGGCACAACAAAAAAATGTAAAACCTGTATCTGGTGCTAACAGAGTTATTATGGAAGGTGGAACAGCTTCACTCGAAGATCTGATCAAAAGCACTGAAAAAGGCATATTGGTCACACGTTTCTGGTATATCAGAAGTGTTGATCCTCAAACTTTACTACTTACCGGACTGACACGTGACGGTACATTCTATATTGAAAACGGAAAGATTATGTTTCCTGTGAAAAATTTCAGGTTTAATGAAAGTCCGATCATCATGCTGAACAATGTGGAAGCTTTAGGGAAACCACAACGTAGCGGAAATATGATCGTGCCCCCAATGAAGATCCGAGATTTCACCTTCTCATCTCTTTCTGACGCAGTATAAATCACCATATATTAACTCAGAATAAATTATCGTTATGAGAAGAAGAGATTTTTTATACGTTTCAGGAATAGGTGTTGGAGCATCCATGCTGCAGTCTATCCCGGTCATAGGCCGTGATATTGCAATAGAGGACGCTTTAATGCCGGTTGATGCAAGTCTAAAGAAAAAATTGGCAGACATCGCATTGAATGCTGCCCGATCCAAAGGGGCTACCTATGCTGATGTTCGCATTGGCAGGTATCTGAACCAGTTTCTCACCACCCGTGAAACTCGCGTTGAGAGCATCAGCAACACTGAATCTTACGGAATGGGAATCCGGGTAATTGCTAATGGAAGCTGGGGCTTTGCAGCAATTGATAACCTGACCGAGGATACTATTGCAAAAGCAGCTGCATCAGCCGTACAGATCGCAAAGGTAAACTCCAAACTACTGACCGAGCCGGTCAGGCTTGCTCCCCAAAAGGGATATGGTGAAGTTAACTGGAAAACACCTTTTGAAAAAAACTCATTCGAGATTCCGATCAAAGAAAAAACAGAATTACTGCTTGCAGTAAATGATGCTGCCCTAAAAGGCGGGGCCAATTTTGTTAATTCATCCTTGTTTCTGGTGAATGAACAGAAGTACTTTGCCTCAACCGAAGGTTCTTACATTGATCAGGATATTCACAGGCTTTGGCCAACCTTTACTGTAACCAAAATCGATTCTAAATCAGGAAAATTTGAAACCCGCAACTCCCTAAGTTCACCGATGGGAATGGGTTATGAGTACCTGATTCCGAAGAAAGAAGAAGAGATCGACGGGCTGTTCACTATTTATAAAAACCGGTATAATATGCTGGAGGATGCCGTTACAGCAACCCGCCATGTAGATGAGAAATTAAAGTCAAAACCAGTAGAGCCCGGAAAATATGATCTGATCATTGACCCTACTAATCTTTTCTTAACTATTCACGAATCTGTAGGACACCCTTCTGAGCTTGACCGCGTTTTAGGATATGAGGCAAATTATGCCGGCACTAGTTTCCTAACACTGGATAAATGGGAAAGCAAGAAATTCAATTTTGGCAGTAAGATCGTCAACTTTGAAGCCGATAAAACAGAAAAAGGATCTCTTGCAGCAGTTGGCTATGATGACGAGGGTGTCAAATGCAAAAACTGGGATATCATTAAGGACGGAATTCTAGTCAATTACCAAACCATTCGCGACCAGGCACATATTTTGGGACTTCCCGAATCGCAGGGCTGCTGCTATGCCGACAGCTGGGACAAGGTACAATTTCAGCGTATGCCTAATGTTTCACTGAAAGCCGGAAAAACTCCACTGAGTGCAAATGATATGGTTAAAAACGTAGAGAAAGGAATTTATATTTTTGGGCGTAACTCCTACTCTATTGATCAGCAGCGTTATAATTTCCAATTTAGCGGACAACTTTGTTTTGAAGTGAAAGATGGAAAAATTGGCGGCTTGTTAAAAGATGTGGCTTACCAGTCAAATACCCAAGAATTCTGGAATTCTTGTTCAGCCATTTGTGATGAAAAAGATTATCGCCTAGGCGGTTCTTTCTTTGACGGAAAAGGTCAGCCTAGTCAGGTAAGCGCAGTGTCACATGGATGTGCTACTACCTTATTTAAAGGTGTAAACGTGATTAATACCGGCAGAAAAATATAGCTAAGAATAAAATAATTGGATACCGGCATTAGCGTTAAATCTTTGCCGGTATTTTTTTTGATTTTTATGTCGCTTCGCATAATCATAATCCATCTGCTAAATAGTAATTTAGGATAATTTAACTGAACATTTATGACTGCTGACATCAAAATTTATGCCCAGTCAAAAAAGAAAAATCTGGAATAAGGTATTTAGAATACTAGTAACATTCTGTTTCAATTTGCGTCTTAATAAATAAGATTTTTAAAAAGATGTTTAACCTAATTGAAAAACAAATTATTTATATATTTAATTTGTTACCGCTCAAAAGCCCATCAAAAACAGTACAAATGCCAATTGAGTTTTTGCTAATTAGACTGCCGCATAAAAATACTAACCTAAAAAATAAATGAGAAGAAGAGATTTTGTTCACCTTACGGGGCTGGGTGCTGCTGCAGCCATGCTTCCATCCATTCCTGTTTGGGGCAATTCAGTTCCGCTGGATGCTGCTCTAGACCGGATTGATCCGGCACTTAAAAAACGAATGTCTGATGTAGCACTGAATGCTGCACGTTCTAGAGGTGCCACTTATACAGATGTGCGTATTGGGCGATACCTGAATCAGTTTGTGGTTACCCGCGAAGATAAAGTGGAGAACATTGTGAATACCGAATCTTATGGGATGGGTATTCGTGTGATTGCAAACGGAAGTTGGGGGTTTGCAGCTACCGACAAAATGGATAATGACAGTATCGCAAAAGCAGCTGAATTGGCTGTAGCTATAGCCAAAGAAAATTCTCGTTTGCTCATAGAACCAGTACAATTGGCACCACAAAAGGGATATGGAGAAGTGAGCTGGAAAGCGCCAATTGAAAAAAATGCCTTTGAAGTACCAATGAAAGAAAAAGTTGATCTTTTACTTTCAGTGAATGATGCAGCGCTGAAGGGCGGAGCAAATTATGCCAATTCGGTCCTTTTTCTAGTCAATGAACAGAAATACTTTGCCTCTACAGATGGTTCCTATATCGATCAAGACATTCACCGTATTTGGCCTACTTTCTTCTTGACAAAAATCGATGCAAAGTCTGGAAAATTCGAAACCCGAAATTCTTTAAGTGCGCCAATGGGTATGGGATATGAATACCTAGAAGCCCGTCCGCAGGATAAAATCCAGGGAGTGACTACCCTCTACAAAGGAAGATACGACATGCTGGAAGATGCAAAAGCTGCTGCTACTCAAGTTGGACAAAAAATAACTGCCAAATCTGTAGAAGCAGGAAAATATGACCTTGTTTTAGACCCTTCTCACCTTTGGTTAACTATCCATGAATCTAGCGGTCACCCAACTGAATTAGACAGAGTACTCGGTTATGAAGCAAATTTTGCCGGAACAAGCTTCCTGACCTTAGATAAATGGCAGTCTAAAAACTTCAAATATGGAAGTGAGCTAGTGAACATCGTGGGTGATAAAACACAACCCGGCTCTCTTGGTGCAGTAGGTTATGACGATGAAGGTGTTGGAACAAAGAAATGGGATATTATTAAGGATGGTGTTCTAGTCAATTACCAGGCTATCCGCGATCAGGCACATATTGTTGGGCTGAATGAATCTCAGGGTTGTTGCTATGCCGATAACTGGAGCAGTGTACAGTTTCAGCGAATGCCAAATGTATCCCTATTGCCTGGCAAGCAACAGAAAAGCATTGATGACCTAATCAAAAATGTTGAAAAAGGAATTTACATTATTGGCGACGGATCATTCTCAATCGATCAGCAACGCTATAATTTCCAATTTGGCGGTCAGCTATATTATGAAATCAAAGAAGGAAAAATTGCAGGAATGCTTAAAGATGTTGCCTACCAGGCAAATACACAGGAATTCTGGAATGCATGTAGCGATATGTGCGATGAACGTGATTATCGTCTGGGTGGATCATTCTTTGATGGTAAGGGTCAACCAATGCAATCTAGTGCAGTTTCACATGGATGTGCTACTACCCGATTTAATGGAGTTAATGTAATCAATACAGCAAGAAAAATCTGAAGATAAGACCATGTCAATACTAAGTAAAGAACAGGCTCAGGCACTTTTAAAGAAAGTGTTAAGCTATTCCAAAGCAGATGAATGTGAGGTTAACCTCAGTGGTTCTGATGCAGGAAATATACGATATGCCAGAAATTCTGTTTCCACCAGCGGTGGGGTCAGCTCCAATAGTTTGGTGGTATCATCTGCCTTCGGCAAAAAAATGGGAGTTGCAACAATCAATGAATATGATGACGAATCGCTTCGAAAGGTTGTTCAGCGGTCAGAAGAGCTGGCTATGCTAGCACCTGAAAATCCTGAATTTGTTTCATTTATGGGTCCGCAGGCCTATCCTGAATCGGCAACCTTTGTTCAGGCAACGGCAGATATGAGTCCAAAAGATCGTGCTGATGCTGTTGCAGCAAGCCTGCAGATATCAAAAGACAATAAGTTGACCGCTGCCGGCTTTCTGGAGAATAATACCTCCTATTCAGCAATGATGAACTCAAAAGGACTTTTTGCCTATAATACTTCTACTGGCGTCAGCTTCAATGTGACCCTGCGTACAGAGGATGGAAAAGGTTCAGGTTATGCAACCAAATCGTATAACGACTTCAAAAAACTGGATGTAAAGGCTGCTTCAGCATCAGCTGCAATTAAAGCTACCCGCTCTGCAACAGCCAGAGCAATAGAACCTGGAAAATACACCGTGATTCTTGAACCTGCCGCAGCCCTTGTGCTTCTTGAAAATTTATTTTTCGGGATGGATGGGCGGCAGGCGGATGAAGGAAGAAGCTTTATGAGTAAACCTGGTGGATTAACTAAACTTGGCGAAAAACTGGTGGATGAACGTGTCAATATTTATTCAGATCCCTTCAATGCTGAACTCCCAACAAGTACCTGGAGTGGCGATGGAAGAGCTCAGGAAAAAGTAAACTGGATCGAGAATGGCGTAATGAAAAACCTATTCTACTCACGCTATTGGGCACAAAAGAAAGGTGTAAAAGCCATTCCTACACCCGAAGCCGTGATTATGGCTGGTACTAATCAATCGCTTGAAGATTTGATCAAAAGTACAGAAAAAGGAATTTTGGTGACCCGTTTATGGTATATCCGCAGTGTGGATCCTCAAACAGTATTACTAACCGGATTAACCCGTGATGGTACTTTCTATATTGAAAATGGGGAAATCAAATTCCCTGTAAAGAATTTCAGGTTTAATGAAAGTCCAATTATCATGCTGAACAATCTCGAAGCCCTAGGCAAACCCGAACGGACAGTGAGTGGTGAATCTGGAATTAATGCACTGATCCCGCCAATGAAGATCAGAGATTTTACATTCTCTTCGCTTTCGGACGCTGTATAGCATACCTCTTGGTTTAGGTGGTGGTTGTTCTCAACGACCACCTAAATTTTAATACCTTTTCCCTAATTTCATTATCTTAGCTCTCAGCTGGTTGGTGATAACACTAACCATAGGTCAATAAGGAAATAAATATGTCTGATACAAAAAATTTTGAACCTGGATCATATCGTTATCTTCGAGGCGTAAGGCAATATTCTGCCGGTATAACGGCACTGGATGGTTATCGATTAGAACGTGTGCGATTCAGTCGGCCGCTACCACTAATAGAGGGCTTTTTACGCATCCAACAACATCTCGAAACTTTAGGTCGTCCGCTCGCTGCATTTGGAGCTTGCGAATTACGTTCACCAGAGCCATTTACCGAACAAGGCTTTGTTGACTTTAATAACATTTACATGGGTACTTTAAAAGCTTGGGGTATTTATCAGGAGGGTGGCGACAATCCCATAGCTCGCTCAAATGTCTGTCCAGAATTGACTAAACCATTGAGTCCGAGTATTCATGCTTTTACTTATACCGTGCCTGATACCAAGGCAAAACCCTCTTTTGTAATCGCTGGCAGTGCTGAAGCTCCAGAGGGCTTGAGTGATTATCGTACTCACAGTATTAGTCTTGGTGACCTATCCCAAGAGGGCTTAATGAAAAAGGGACGCTGGGTGCTTGATGAGATGGAACGCCGGATGGCTGGTCTTGGCTTTACTTGGGCAGATTCTACGGCAAGCCAGTTGTATACTGTCCATGATATTCACCACATCATGGTGAACGAAATTGTAAAGCGTGGCGCAGCATTAAGTGGTATTGACTGGCATTACAATAGACCGCCAGTGAAAGACTTAGAGTTTGAAATGGACTGTCGCGGAGTTTATGCTGAAAACGTTATAGATACCAGGTAGTCTGATATTATATCGCTAGCGCACGCGTGTCGCGTGTGCTCCCATTGTTTCCCACTAACCACTTCTCATACAGCTATTTATTATTACCTTAGTTTATAAAGCAAATTATATGTTAACTAAATTCATCACGCTGTGCTTATTGGTATTGAGCACAAGCTGTATTGCCCAAAACAAAGGCTGGACTAGCCTTTTTAATGGCAAAGACCTCAAAAACTGGAAAGTGAAGATTAATGGTCACCCACTAAATGATAATTATGCCAATACCTTCAGAGTTGAAAATGGGGTAATGAAAGTTTCGTATGATGGCTATTCTGAATGGAAAGATCGCTATGGACATATTTTTTATAAAAACCCATATTCTGCCTATGTTTTAGTTGTTGAATATCGGTTTACAGGAGATCAGATTCCTGGCGGACCAGGTTGGGCTACTAGAAATAGCGGAGCCATGCTGCATAGTCAATCTCCTGAAAGCATGGTTCTAAATCAGGATTTTCCAATCTCACTTGAAACTCAGTTTTTGGGCGGAAATGGCAAAGATGAAAGAACAACATTAAACCTTTGTACTCCAGGCACTAATGTATTTCTAAACGGAAAATTATTTACACCTCATTGCGTGAATTCCACATCAAAAACTTATCATGGTGATCAGTGGGTAAGAGCAGAGATGGTAGTTCTTGGCGATTCATTAATTCAACATCGACTAGAAGGTAAAACTGTTTTTGAATATACTAAACCACAGATAGGTGGTGGAAACGTAGCAAATTTTGATTCAGCAGTTAAAATAGATGGGAAAGCTCTGAAAGAAGGATACATTTCATTGCAAAGCGAGAGCCATCCGGTAGAGTTCAGAAACGTAGAACTGTTTGATCTTGCAAAATACATGAATAATCCTGCTAAGCTGGAGAAAATATTGAGCAGTATTTTGCAGAAATAACATTAAATGTTGTCTGTTATCAGTTGTCTGTTGTCAGGCAACCTACAACTAACATAGCAGTGGAGCAAGGAACCGGGATAAGGGATCAAAGAATAAAGACAAATTCAGCGTCAGTTTGAAATTTATTTGTATGATGCTACTCAGATAACAGACAACTGGAACCAGTATTGAGTATTGAGATAATTTACTTCATTTAATAGCAGAACATTATACCTCTGACTTCATACCTCTGACTTCATACCTCTGACTTCATACCTCATACCTCAGACCTCATACCTCAGATAACTGACAACCAATTGTGAGTATTGAGTATTGAGTATTGCGTATTGAGATAGATTCTGCTTCATTTCATAACAGCACCTCATACCTCTGACTTCAGACCTCAGATAACTGATAACCAATTGTGAGTATTGATTATTGCGTATTGAGATAGATTCTGCTTCATTTCATAGCAGCACCTCATACCTCTGACTTCAGACCTCATACCTCATACCTCAAATAACAGACAACTGACAACTCAAATAAGCCTATCCTTAATCACCACAGTGCCTGCGATTCTGTCATGCAAACACCGTTGTCGTTTATCAAAAAAGCCCATCAGATAACCTAGTCCAAGCGTTGCTGTACTGAGGATTTTACTAAGGTTTCTTACTAAAGAGCGACTAAATGTTATCGGATTCCCTTTTTCATCGCTAACCTTCAATCCCATTAATACCTTACCCCAAGTACCTTGTCTTACAGACGATTCCATCACAATACTGTAGATAAATTTTGCTTCAGGAATGATGCCAAGTCCGGCCAATGAAACTATAATTCGTAATTGCTTTTCATCGATAAATAGTACAACCGCGGTAGCAATAACACAATATATTGCAAAAATGATAAAATAGTCGATGATCACAGCCAGCAGCCTTACATCTAAACTTGCAAAATATTGAGGAAGCCTAACATGGGCTTTTAACCCAAGGAGTTCGCACAATTCTGGCACCTCATGTGCTTCTTTATAGTCATCCATCTCCTCTGATTTCACAAAAGTCCCGGCCTTAATTTTTAGTCCCTTTAAATCCTCTGGAGCATACGGACCACAGGGCTTTCCCTCGATAACTACACTATATTCTTTCATTTTTTAAACATAAAAAGACCCTGGATTTGATCCAAAGTCTGGCCTAAGTCTACCCAATTAACTCAGGGGTATTCGGGGTATATGGGCTTAATACTTTTTAACTTCAAAAGAAGAGAGTCCACCTTGCAAACTAATAATAATTTTTTTTGCTGCTGTGCTGTAATTACTGGTCTGGTAGCTGCCATCAGACTGCTTAATAAAGCCGATGAAATCTTTGGATGAAAGTCCACTATCTACTACAATACGGCAACCCGATTCAGATGGTACATCAATCTCAACATTTGAAACTCCTGTTTCAATAGTCACATTGGTTAGAGCTTGAAGCGAACCAATTTTTGCTTCAAAAGAAGCAGCGCCACCCTCAAATTTAAGAGAACTTACTTTATAAGGTGTCAGATCGAAAATAGCCTCTCCTGCTCCCATATCAATATGAATATCCCACACCGGAGTCAAATTCAAACGAATGTTTGTTTCATTGTTTTCCATTTCATCCAGATTCCAGCGTTGCTCACCGCTGCGCATCCTGAAATTTAAAACTTCAACAGAATCGCTGATACTTTTTGTGAGGGTATATTTTGCAAATGGTCTTTTAACATCTGCTTCAAAAAGACTCGAGGTTGTATCCTGAAGTTTAAAACTGGTAGCTCCACCCTGAATTCTTAATTCTGCTCTCTTGGCACCGCCATAAGGCTCTATAAAATAACTTGGAACATTTTGTGTTGAATCATTTCCACTATCATCATTGTCGAATTGGAAGCTGATCCACCTGCTATCGTTATTGGGACGAGAACCCTGATATCCGATTAGCGCTAAGGTTAACAATGTAATTGCTGCAACCAGAGCAGGAACTGTCTTTTGATTCACAAACCTACTGAGCAGCATATTGATTCCAATCAAAATAAAAATTACAGGCCAAAAACGCCATACTGAAACCCAATAAAAGTCTATTAGATTAAAGTTATCCAATAGGAATATCGATCCTATGAAAATGTAGATCATTCCCCAAACAATTTTTCCAGTTTTCATATAGTCTTATTTGTAGGATCGTCAGTATTTGGGTTAGCTTCTTCAGTACTTTTATTTTCAGGAATTTCAGGCTTTACTTCGGGTTCACTAAATGTGGTAAATTGAGCCTGATCATCTTTCCATTTATCATTGTTTAACGCTCCAGAAAGCATATAAATTCCCATTCCAATTAATATCAATGGCCATAGATTTTGAAACTCAACCCAATCAGGTATCAAATTAAACTCATTCAAAAGGAAGAATGTTCCAAATACTATAAAAATAACTCCTACAATTAAACGTCCCTTACCTGTATGTTTTTTCTTAGGTTTTGAATATGCCATTCCCGGCTTTGGAATAGATGTATTTGCAGGGTCATTTACGTTATAATCTGTAGTAAACTGCCCATAATCAGGCAGATAAGGTTTTTTTGGAACAGCAATCCAAAGTACTAGGTAAGCAAGCAAACCTGAAGCACCTGCAATAACAGTTACTACAAAGGCAATCCTAACCCAGGTTACATCCAAATCAAAATAATCTGCCAGCCCGGAGCAAACGCCAGCAATCATTTTATCCTGTTGGTTGCGTCGAAGTTTCTTTTCCATTTTCTTAGAGTTTTAATATTCAGCTAGTTTTAATTTTTACGATCAATTATTCTTTTTTGTTTGAATTGATAGATCAAAACTAAGGTATAAGCCTAATGCTGAGAACATCAATTAGGTAGGTTATGCTATGTTCTCGGTAAAGTCCAGTGAAATGTCGGTGAAAAAATTAAATCTTAAATATCACCTTTTAAAGGCCTGATTAGTACCTCCTCAACATTTGCTCCTGCACTCATTTGCAGGCAATTGATGATGCTGCTTGCAACATCTTCTGGAGCAATAAACCTTTCGGAGGGCAATGTGGTTCCCGCCCATGAATCAGTCAATGTTGCTCCAGGCAAAATAGCTGTAACCTTGATGCCAAATGGCATTAGTGCTTCTCTTAATACTTTGCTCAGACTTAATAATGCAGCCTTACTTATACTGTATGAGCCTGCGTTAATTACTGGCTTAACACTTGCAATTGAGCAAATATTGAAAATATGACCAGCAGATTTTAATTTCATACTCTCTGCAATAAATTTACTTAAATAATGCGGTGCATACACATTGACTTTCATCTGCCTTTCTAGGGATGACTCTTCTTCCTGCAATACATCAGATGGAATGTATAAACCTGCATTATTCACCAAAACATCTGCAGATCCTAGACATTTTAATGAGAATTTTGCAAATTCTTTAACATCAGTCATATTTTCCATATCTGCCTTCATTCCATAAAAACGAAGTTTGGGATTGGCTTCTCTTAGCTCAGCGAGTTGCGCATCGAGTTCTTGTTGGTTTCTTGAACACAAAACAATGTTGAAATTGTGAGCAGCAAGTTGCCTGACAATAGCACTGCCTATTCCTTTGGTTGTACCGGTAACAATAGCATTCATAAGTTAAATTTAAGAAAATCAATTGGGGTAATTTAAGGCATAATGCCAATTGATTACATTTGCTAAATTATTAATCATCTGTGAGCGGATGATAATTTTATATTAATATTGTATAATCTGTAAAGAAACAATTGTCAAATGATATTTCACCCCTTAGGTAAATATATTTTATTGCTAAAAGCTGTGTTCCGCAGACCTGAAAAATGGAATATTTATCGTAGTGAGATTTTACATGAAATGGTTTCCATAGGTGTAGGCTCACTAGGAATAATCGCTATTATATCCTTGTTTTTGGGTGCAGTAACAACCGTGCAGACTGCATTTCAGCTAGTTAGTGATTTTATTCCAAAATCTGTAATCGGCATGATTGTTCGTGATTCAGCAATACTAGAACTTAGTCCAACTATTTCTGCTATTGTACTTGCTGGAAAAGTCGGATCAAGTATTGCTTCGCAAATAGGTACAATGCGTGTTACTGAGCAGATCGATGCACTTGAAATAATGGGCATAAACAGTCCTGGCTACCTAATTTTGCCAAAGATCATTGGTGCAGTTACCATGATTCCATTATTAGTGATCATCTCTATAGGATTGACAATCACGGGCGGCTATATCGCAGGCACTGCCTCGGGAGCAGTTACAGGACAGGATTTTATTAATGGAATCACTACAACTTTCATCCCCTTTACGTTTACAGTATCGATGGTTAAATCTGTAATTTTTGCATTTATAATTACTTCAGTTTCAGCCTATCAGGGTTTTTATACCGATGGGGGAGCTCTTGAAGTTGGCCGCTCAAGTACCAAGGCCGTGGTAATCAGTTGTATTGCCATACTTTTTACTGATTACCTTGTCGCACAGTTATTGCTATGATAGAGATCAAAAACATACATAAAACATTTGGCGAAAATCATATTTTAAAAGGTATTTCAGCAGAATTTAAAGCAGGAATGTGTAACCTAATTATCGGTGGATCCGGATCAGGAAAAACAACTTTATTGAAATGCATGGTTGGTTTACATGAGCCTGAAGAAGGATCAGTTATTTACGATGCTCGGAATTTTACACGCATGAACTTCCAATCCAGAATTGAAATTCGTACCGAGATCGGAATGCTTTTTCAAGGTTCTGCTCTTTTTGATTCTATGAATGTGGAGGATAATATCATGTTTCCGATAAACATGTTCACCGATCAGAATCATAAGGAAAAGCTAGAACGCGCCAATTTCTGTCTGGAAAGAGTAAATCTGGTAGGTAAAAACAAATTATTTCCTGCCGAGCTATCTGGTGGAATGAAGAAAAGAGTGGGTATTGCCCGTGCCATAGCCATGAACCCAAAATATCTTTTTGTAGATGAGCCAAATTCTGGCCTCGACCCTAAAACAGCCATTGTTATAGACGAACTTATTCAGGAATTAACTGTTGAATATAAAACCATTACCATTGTTGTTACCCATGATATGAATTCTGTTATGGGTATCGGTGAAAATATAATCTTCCTTCATGAAGGAAAAAAATGGTGGGAAGGATCAAATAAAGAAATTTCTCAAACGGACAATATTGAATTAAATGAATTTGTATTTGCCAGCAAATTCATGAAGGCTTTACAAAAAAAATAATAGATGATTCAACTGTTAACCGCCGAAAACTGGAAAGATTACGAACTGATCGATTGTGGTGATTTTGAAAAGCTGGAACGATTTGGAAATGTGATCTTAATACGTCCTGAACCGCAGGCTGTTTGGGGAAAGGGACTTCCAGAAAGCGAATGGACTAAATTACACCATATCCGGTTCAAGGGTCGTTCAGCAACATCAGGAGAGTGGATCAAAAAAGATCAGAAAACGCCCGACAGATGGCATATTAATTATAAAAATGGAGATATCACTTTAAAGTTTAGACTTGCCCTCACTTCATTTAAGCATTTGGGTATTTTTCCGGAGCAGGCCGTCAACTGGGACTATATCATTAAGTGTATCGGAAGTTTCAAAACCGAACAACCAAAAATACTAAATCTATTCGCCTATACCGGAGGTGCCTCTTTAGCAGCCTGTGCTGCAGGTGCTGAAACTACTCATGTCGATTCAATCAAACAAGTAGTGAGTTGGGCAAATGAAAATCAGACCTTGTCAGGATTAGAAAATATTCGATGGACCGTTGAGGATGCCCTGAAATTCGTTAAACGTGAAGTTAAAAGAGGACGCAAATACAATGGCATCATACTCGATCCGCCGGCTTACGGCCATGGGCCGAATGGCGAAAAATGGAAGCTTGAAGACAATATAAAAGAGATGATGGAAGACGTCGTAAAATTGCTAGACCAAGATGAACATTTTCTTATTTTGAACACCTATTCGCTTGGCTTTTCATCCGTTATAGTCGAAAATCTGATTCGTTCATCATTCCCGGAAGTGCAAAACCTAGAAAGTGGTGAACTTTACCTACAGGCAAGTTCAGGATATAAATTGCCTCTTGGTGTATTTGGAAAGTTCTGTAAGATTTGAGAAAATATATTTGTAAATAAAGGAAGTATGTGGTAATTTAATATGCTTTCAATACCATAACCGAAAATCAAAAATAATAATGATAAAACCCAAATTACTGATATCGAGCGTTGCATTTCTTGCTTTTGCAGCCATATTTACAAGCTGTTCAGAGTCAAACAGTAAAACAGGAAACAAATCAGCGATCAACGCTAATGGAGAAATTGCCAATTCAGATTCAGAAATTGAAGAGGATGCTGCACTTGAGCCAATAGATACTGCACTTTATACTAAAAAAATCAAAGAACTTGCCAATGGTGATACTACTGGAAAATGGCCTGTAAAAAAACAACCATACCCTCTAGCAGGAGCAATATTGCCTTATAAAAGAGTAGTTACCTATTATGGTAACCTGTATTCTAAAAAAATGGGGGCTCTTGGAGAGTATGCACCAAAAGAAATGCTTCGAATGCTCTATGCCGAAGTTAGCAAATGGGAAAAAGCAGATCCTCAAACACCGGTACAACCGGCATTACATTACATTGCAGTAGTTGCAGCTGGTGATCCGGGGAAAGATGGTAAATACCGAAATCGAATGCCTGATAAGCAGATCGACTCCGTATTAACCATCTCAAGAATGAAAAAAGGAATGATCGTTTTTCTTGATATTCAGGTAGCATTAAGCACCATCAGAGAAGAACTACCCCGTCTTGAAAAATATCTAAAAATGCCAAATGTTCACTTAGGGATAGACCCCGAATTTTCGATGAAAGGAGGAGTTTTACCGGGTAAAAAGATAGGCACATATGATGCTTCAGAGATCAATTATGTATCTGATTACCTTGCAAAGCTCGTAAAGGCTAATAACCTACCTCCCAAGATATTCGTTATTCACCGTTTTACAAAAAAGATGGTAACTAACTACCAAAGTATAAAATTAAGGCCTGAAGTTCAAGTAGTTATGCACATGGATGGTTGGGGTGAGCCCGAATTAAAGATGGGAACACATCGTCATTTTATCTATTCAGAACCGGTACAATTTACAGGATTTAAATTATTCTATAAGAATGACCTCAAAAAAGCTCCCAACCGTTTAATGACTCCGGCAGAGCTTATGAAGCTTAAGCCACGCCCAAGTTATATACAATACCAATAAAAATAATCAAAATCTAAAAAAGGGGATATTACTTTGTGAATCCCCTTTTTCTTTACCATAGGCTTATAATACTTTCAAAATAAATCTTGAAATTGAATTAAAAAAAATGGATCAGGCAATAGTTGGAGGAGGCTGTTTTTGGTGTACAGAAGCAGTTTTTATGAATTTAAAAGGTGTTTCTAAAGTAGTATCCGGTTATATGGGCGGCCATAAACTTAATCCTACCTATGAAGATATATGCGAGGGTAATACCGGTCATGCCGAAATAATCCGCATCGATTATGATCCTGCCGAAATTTCTTTTGAGGATCTATTATTGGTGTTTTTTAAAACCCACAACCCTACTACCCTAAACAGGCAGGGAAATGATATGGGAACCCAATATCGCTCAGTAGTATTTTATGAAAATCAGGAACAAAAGATTATTGCAGAAAACATGATCGGTAGCCTGCAAAAAGCTATGGTCTTTGAGCAACCGATTATTACTGAAGTAAGCCCAGCATCAAAATTCTATGAAGCCGAAGATTATCATCAAAACTATTTTAATAATAACGCTAATAAAGCCTATTGCGTGCACGTTATTCAGCCAAAACTAACCAAGTTTACTCACGATTTTTGGGATAAATTGAAATAGATTTTCAGATTAAAAATACTTTTCTCTGCTACAACCAAGGGTAGTAATATGAAAAACGATTAGAACAAGCCTATCTGTCCCTTATCATCAATTTCCAGATCATCCGGATTGGTGATCTCAAAATCAATTTTTTTAACTGGTTTTTCTGGCTCTTTAACGCTTTCATCTTGTACTTCTAGGACTCTTTCAGGAGCAGCCTCAGCACTCGGAGCAGATTTTTTTACCCTTTCAGATCTAGCTGGTTCTTTCGAGCTTTCAATCTGAATTTCTGGCAATATTTCTGGATCAGAAATGGTTTCCTCTTCTAAATATTCAGACGCTGATTCACTCTCCGTTTCCTTAAAACTGTCCATCTGCGCTTCAGGTAGAATGTCAACCTTTGTCGCTATATCAGAATCATCTATTTCAAACTTTTCAGCTAATTCATTTACGGATCCAGGTCTATCATCGTCGCTTTCTTCACTATCTCTGGCAGACACAGAAACTGGAGAAGCCTGATTAAATTCTGGAGCCTCCTGTTCATAGAAGGTAACATCAGAAACCTCTACCACTATTTCATCTTCCTCCTCTTCGACAGGTGAATGGAGAATTTCAATGTTTTTTACTTCATGCGGACTCAGTTTGTTACCCATTGCCTTCATTCCCTTTACCTCTATAGCATCAGCTAGATCGATATCAGAAACTTCAGGTATTTTTGTTTTTCCCTTGATAACCTCAAGCCTGATCATTGGCTTTGAATGTCCTGAAATAAAGAACAATTTCGAACCAGACTCTTCACTGATCACACTCGATTTCTTCCCAATAGAGGTGTTTTCAAATACAAATCGCTTCAAATAATGGCTACCTGATTTCCCTTCTAGATAGATCAATGCAAATATCTTTTCAGAATTATACTTCTCAATCAACAGTAAATGGTCGTCAAAATGATTGCTTAGTTCAAAGCTGCTAAGCTCGTAAATTCCCTGCTGATTAACCGTCAATATTCTGTCATCGCCATCAAACTCACCGAGGTATTTTCCTCTGCCATCTACATTAAGTCGCTTAAGAATCTCATCAAACCAAATCTTACGCCCTGATAATGTTGAGACACCCTTGCTTTTTTGAAGGACTTTCTTTACTGGATACTTAGTTACAATATTTCCCAATGAGCTGCGGCCCTTAATCACATGATCTGCAAAATCAATGTCGAACTGTAATTTTTTAAGTTTAGAATGTGGTTTTAACTGAATATTTACGATCTCAGCCTCTCCATTTGGATTTGGAGTAAAGTATAATACTTTTGAGCCTTTTGTACCCTTTGTTAGGTCGTATTCCTTGTCGCGCGTAACGCCTAATACAGAGAATCTTTTGATATAGGAAGTGCCGTTTTCACCATCCTTATAGATCAAATTATAAACAGTACGCTCATCACTCTTTTTGAATACCTGCGCATGCAATATCCCCTTACCAACGAAAGTCTTTTCAGCTACTTTAGAAACATTAAACTTTCCATCTTCCCTAAAGACAATCACTTCATCCAGATCAGAACAATCACATACAAATTCATCTTTACGTAATCCCGTACCAATAAATCCATCTTCACGATTCATATACAATTTAACATTGGCTAAAGCCACTTTTGAAGCTTCTACCTTATCAAATGCTCTAATCTCTGTTTTACGCTCCCTGCCGCTACCATATTTAGCCCTCAACTTTTCAAACCAAGCAATGGCATAATCTGTTAAGTGTTTTAGAAACTTATTTACTTCTTTAATGTCACTCTCCAGCGAAAGCAATTGCTCATCCGATTTCTTTAGATCAAAGCGGGTAATGCTACTCATTGGCTTATCGATCAGCTTTTTATAATCCTCAGGAAGTATTTCCCGATAAAACTGCGGAAAGAATGGCTCAAAGAGTTTGTTTAACACCTCTACTACCGTTTCAAAATTGCCTGAGCTTTCATACTCATGATTCTTATACATTCCTTCCTGTATAAATATCTTAAGCAATGAACTGAAAAATATCTTTTCTTTCAACTCGGCAAGCTTTATTTCAAGTTCCAGCTTGAGGAGGTTTTTTGTATGATGCGTACTTTCAATGAGAATATCATTCACACTCATGAAATAAGGCTTATCGCCTTTGATAATACAGGTATTTGGAGAAATTGAAACTTCGCAATCTGTAAAAGCATAAAGCGCATCAATAGTCACATCAGGAGAAATTCCCGGAGCAAGATGAATGATGATCTCTACATTTTTAGCAGTGTTATCCTCAATCTTTTTGATCTTGATCTTACCCTTATCGTTAGCAGCGATCACACTGTCTATTAATCCGCCAGTAGTTGTTGTATATGGTATTTCGGTTATAGCAAGTGTTTTTTTATCCCGCTCCACGATCTTTGCGCGCACTCTGATTTTCCCACCGCGCATACCTTCACTATAATTACTGAAATCTGCCATGCCACCCATTTGAAAATCAGGAAGCAGGTCTGGTCGATTACCTCTCAAAACTTCTATTGAAGCATCAATTAGTTCCATGAAATTATGAGGCATAATCTTGGTTGCCAGACCAACAGCGATGCCGTCGGCACCCTGGGCAAGCAAAAGAGGAAATTTTACAGGAAGAGTAACCGGCTCCTTATTTCTACCGTCATAACTACTCTGCCATTCAGTTGTATCCGGATTAAAAACAACTTCAATAGCAAATTTGGATAATCTAGCTTCGATGTAACGGGGAGCTGCAGCAGAATCACCGGTTATCGGGTCGCCCCAATTTCCCTGTGTATCAATCAGCAAATTCTTTTGTCCAATCTGAACCATGGCATCACCAATGGAAGCATCTCCATGCGGGTGATACTTCATTGTATTACCAATAACGTTGGCCGCCTTATTGAAGCGGCCATCATCCATTTCTTTAAGCGAATGTAAAATACGGCGTTGCACAGGCTTTAGCCCGTCATGAATATGAGGAACCGCACGATCTAGGATCACATAGGATGCATAATCTAAAAACCAGTTTTCATATAAACCAGAAAGCGATATTACATTATGTAAGCCTTCCGTATTTATGTTTTCGCCTTCCGTATTTTCTATTTCTTCACTCATCCTATTATTGATATTCTATCGAATTGTAAATATAAGTTATCGCCAGAAAATGTTAGCGGGAAGTTTTTAACAGGTCTTAATAATCTTATAATTAAAACAGACCTGATCAATGTCATTGTTAGTTGATTGACCTATCAATTCTTCTTTACAAATACCAGCTCCACCCTTCGATTAGCCTGGCGACCATCATCTGTTTCATTGTTGGCAACTGGCTGAGTATATGACTTACTAACAGCAGGTATCCTTATTTTCTCGCCCATCAAGTTGTTAACTGCCTCAATAACGGACTTGTTTCTGCGTGCTGAAAGATCATAATTATACTCCAAGCTACCTTTAATATCAGTATGGCCGGAGATATTCACTGTAAAATACTGTTGTTGCTTTTTGAAGATTTCAACGGCTTCGCGAAGTTTAATCATTTCAGACTCTTTGACGTTAAACTTATCGAAATCAAAAAGAATGACAATAGTTGATAAATCTATCAGAGCAGGCTTTAAGTGAACCCTTGACTGTTCAGTTACAGACGGAGGTATAATTGCTAATGCTGGTGCCACAGGTATGTTAGTAGGTTCTGCACGCTTTTCAACGGGAAAAGGCTCTTTCGCAGTCTTACTCACTGGCTGGGCTTGAATAGCTGTCTTTGACCATTCCTTTTTATAGGCTTCAGGCAAAACCTCTTCCAGCTTTTTCCCTTGTAGGATCAGGATTGGATCAATCACTTTGCTCAGATCTGGGTATTCAGTAAAACCAGGTTGCTGAACATCTTTTTTAGAAGTCAAACTTCGATCCTCAATAAAAACACCTGAATCATAAATATTGTCAGCAACATCAGCAAGAATGATCTTTAAGCGATACTTTTTATATGGTATAACATAAGCTTGTGCAATGAGCTTGTTAGTAATTCCATCATATCTAAGATTACGATATAAATTCGGATCCAAGGTTTTCATCAGCTCAGCATCTGGCTGAATTACAACTTGATCACCTGCTGCTGGCCTGTTAACAGTAAAAACAGACCCAATTTTACGCAATACTCTGCCGGCAAGAGTTCTATTATAGGTAGTCTTCAATGACTCCTGCCTTTTGATAGTAACCTGTTTGTACAGGTTATTATCAATGAAATGCTCTGCATTGGTCTTGAAATTAACAGTGTTGATACTGACAGGAACTTGAGTGCCCGGAATTAATGCAATATTTCTGGAAGTGCTATCATCTGAAACAATGAAAGCAAAAACATCATTATAGGGTGAATCAACATATTCGGGATATTCATCCGAACCAAACTGATAGTTAAATTGAATGCTATTATCGACTGGGACAAAATCAAACTCAATACTACATATATCGTACAGTTTCCCCTTAACAATTCCCGGCAGATCCTGATCAACCTCAGGCTTCATCACATCTCCAAAAGTTGAGCTCTGGTCATGAGAATTATTATACCCGGCTATATTATAGGAGTTTCCCGACGACAAGATCAATCCCTTTTGCAGTTTCAGCACATTTCCAGTACTTGTATAAGATAAGGTAGAGAGGGGATAACCTTTAACTTTAATATTGCCTACTACTACGCCCTGCCCGGTAAAGTTATTTTTTACCCATTCATCAACCTTGATGGAAGACAATTTGATCTGAGCATGACTAATTTCAACAAATAACAAAAATGAAAAGAGGAGATATACATATTTTTTCATCGGCAATCTATCTTTTGCGGATAAGAATCTATTTTTCAAATACGCCCTTTTTAATATACAATTTACGATTATTTTTGCAGTCTCATTTCTTCAAAAGCAAATGGAAGTAAAGTTTTTATTCCAGTTGTACGAATAATCGCTCCATTGAGGCAATAAAATAGAACGTTGATTGGATGAGATTGCTTTTTCTCATATTCTGCCATTACCTGAAGGCAGGCACCACAGGAAGTAACGGGCTCTTTTATTAAAAAATGATCTGTTTGGGCTGTGATGGCCATACTTAATATCTTATCATCCGGATATGTTGTGCCGATCAAAAAAAGGGCAACTCGTTCAGCACAAAGCCCCGAAGGATAGGCCACATTTTCCTGATTACTCCCATAAACAATTCTACCGCTTTCTAACTGCACAGCAACTCCAACTCTGAAACCAGAATAAGGCGAATGAGAATTACTCATCGCTTTTTTAGCCTCGATACAGAGAATCTGATCCTGGCTATTTAATTCATCCAGAGAATTATATTCATCAAAGGAAATGGAGATGTTTCTTTTTTGCATAGTTCAATCTGTCAACAATTCGGCAACCGCTTCCTGAGGATCTTCTTCGCCGACAAAATCAACCTCCACCCGAAGGTTTTTGATGATATGTTGCTGCCTGTCTGGAGTATTTTTACCCATATAATATTCTAACAGGTTCTTAATACTTTGTTCTTTAGACAAAATCACGGGATCAAGGCGAATATCCTTACCTATAAATAGCTCAAATTCTACTGGAGATATCTCTCCCAATCCTTTAAATCGAGTTATTTCAGGTTTATTACCCAATTTCCTGATGGCCCGCTGCCTTTCCTCATCACTATAGCAATAAATAGTTTCCTTTTTATTGCGCACCCTGAAGAGTGGGGTTTGAAGAATTGAAACATGTCCTGCTTTTACAAGATCCGGAAAGAACTGAAGAAAAAATGTCATCAGCAATAAACGGATATGCATCCCATCTACGTCGGCATCGGTAGCGATCACAATATTATTGTAGCGTAAATTATCAAGCCCGTCTTCAATATTCAGAGCATGCTGCAACAGGTTGAATTCCTCATTCTCATACACCACTTTTTTGGTTAGGCCGTAGCAGTTGAGCGGTTTTCCTTTTAAACTGAATACAGCCTGGGTCATCACATCACGCGATTTAGTTATAGAACCACTTGCTGAGTCTCCCTCGGTGATAAACAAGGTTGTATCTTGTTTACGCTCATGGCTATCTTCAAAATGTATCTTGCAGTCTCTTAATTTTTTATTGTGCAGGGATGCTTTTTTTGCCCGTTCATTGGCCAATTTCTTGATTCCGGCAATATCTTTACGCTCTCGTTCCGATTGAAGTATCCGTTTTAAAAGTGAATCGGCATCTGCAGGGTGCTTATGTAAATAATCATCCAGAGCCTTCTTAATAAAATCATTAATAAAGGTACGTACCGAAGGGCCATCAGGAGCAATATTCTGTGAACCCAGCTTAGTTTTAGTTTGTGATTCAAACACAGGTTCCTGTACTCTGATTGATATAGCTGAAACGATTGAAGCCCTGACATCAGAGGCATCAAACTCCTTTTTGTAAAATTCACGAATTGTTTTAACTACTGCCTCCCTAAATGCCGCCTGATGAGTACCTCCCTGAGTGGTATGCTGACCATTCACAAACGAATAATATTCCTCACCATATTGTTGCCCATGGGTCATGGCAACTTCAATATCATCCCCAATGAGGTGGATAATCGGATAACGAAGGGTTTCAGTATCAGTATTTCTAGTCAATAGGTCATATAGCCCTCTTTCCGAGAAAAATTTAGTGCCGTTAAAATTGATAGTCAAACCTGAATTGAGGAACACATAGTTCCAAATCATGCTTTCTACGAATTCGGGGATATAGTGATAATTTCTAAAAATGGTTTCATCGGCGTAAAAAACTACTGCTGTTCCATTGCGCTGAGTAGTTTCAGTTTCAGGAAGATCATTGATGAGTATGCCCTGCTCAAATTCTGCCTTTTTTGTACGTCCGTCACGGTATGACTGAACCATGAAATGAGATGACAAAGCGTTTACAGCCTTGGTACCTACACCATTTAAGCCTACAGACTTTTGGAATGCTTTTGAGTCATATTTACCTCCAGTATTAATCTTGGAAACGCAATCAATCACTTTCCCAAGTGGAATTCCTCTGCCATAATCACGTATAGAGACCTTTTTATCACTAACTGTGATCTCGATAGTCTTGCCTGAACCCATCACAAATTCATCGATTGAGTTATCCAGTATTTCCTTTAGTAAAACGTAGATACCATCGTCATAGGCCGATCCATCACCAAGCTTACCGATATACATCCCTGGCCGTAGCCTGATATGCTCTTTCCAGTCGAGAGAACGAATACTATCATCACTATATTCTAATTCAGCCATCTTTGTACCTTTTATTTCAATTGAAGCAATTACAAATTTAAAATTTAGATCTGCATACTGTCTGCATAGATTTCAACATTTAAACACCTTTTAAAACAAAAAGAGCCCTGATTAAAATCAAGGCTCTTAAAAATTGTATATCTAATGATTAAATTTTTCTAAGTCTGATGATGCGAAGATGATGCATTAACTTAATTATAGGATAAGATGGATCAAATTCATACCATTTTAATGCAAAATTCACATTATTTGGCTTTTTATGATGGTTATTTTGAAATAATTCACCTAACATCAGAAAGTCTAATGGCAAGGAATTCTTACTGTGGTCATCATTATCATAATTAGAATAACCGTATTTATGCCCACACCAGTTTACTACTGCTCCATGAATTGGCCCCATTAAAAAATGGATGGGTAGCAATAAGAACATCCACCAATATTCCGCAAATTGACTATAAAAAGTAATATAAAACCCGATAAATATTGAACGAGTGATCCACAGATCGCCAATACGATCAATCAAGGGCCAAGTTGGATAATTATCTCGAAATGCTTGCTCCGGTTCTATTTTAAACCTCACATAATCCAAATAAATGTTTTTAGTCTGGATCATCATACCAATCACATCTTTAAAAAAATGCGGAGAATGAGGATCTTTCTCCGTATCGCTATAGGCATGATGCATACGGTGCATAATTGCATATGCACGCGGATTTAAAAAAGAAGATCCCTGTGCAAGGAATGTTGACATATAGAAAAATTTCTCCCAAAAAGGGCTCATTTTGAACATCTTATGAGAAGAATAGCGGTGAAGGAAAAATGTTTGAAAAAACAGGGACAAAAACCAATGACAAAGAAAGAAAATTAAAATAACCATAATATAGATAGCGCTTTGGTTTTAAAAGCGTGTGAAAATAAACAAATTTACTTTTTAAAAAATAGTAGAAATGTCATGTTATGCTGACTCAATACACTACCTGCCAAAATCATCCTGCAGCCTTACAATGTCTGATTCATCTGACGGATTAGATACATCTGTATGCTGCCAGATTTCTGCAACTAGGCCCCAATCATTTAAACCCACCAATCTGTGGCGCTCGCCCTGTTGTAAAACTATACGTTCTCCGGGATGATATGACCTCAATTCGGTTTCTTCATCTGTTAAACTTTTAACAACTCCAACTGATCCCTGAATTACCTGCCAGATCTCAGCCCTGCGATGATGGTATTGCCAAGAAAGACGCTTATTGGGTGAAACAATCAAAAACTTAGGACTAAGTTTTCCTGAGATTTTTAATTCTCCGATTTCTATTCCGTCAAAATAAGTGTTTGCGAATTTTTGTGCCTGATGTTCATCGATCACAAAAAAACCACCCCAAGGGCGATTTAGATCTTGTTGAACAATATTAAAACCATTTTTTTGTAAGCTTTCCTTTGCTTCAAGGAATATTCCTGCTTCTTGAGTTGAATTCATTTCATGCAATAATAATTGTAATGCATGAAAAATGCAATTCCATTGTGTTAAGAATACAGATTTTAGATAATTATACTAAATTCCTATTGAGTGAGGCCCACCACAATTTTCCAAAAACCAGCCTCTTTCATCTCCACATCCAAAACCTGGTTAGAAATGGTCAATCGAAGCCTCAATGGATAAACAACATCCATCAATTGTATAGACTCTCCTCTTCCTGATTTTGAGATTTGCCGGGTTAGATTATAATTGCCAACGATTGCTAAAACCTGTGATATCTCTGCACCCGGCAATACTTCTCCTCTAATCAAACCAGAACCACCGCTAACATTAAGCGCCTCGATCTGCACACTATTTTCTGTACCTCTTAACTCCTTTCTCACATCGACCTTGGTCATATATTGCCCCTTTTCATAAATCGTAAATTGCTTTAAAGGCTTTTCTGGTCTTTCTTTTTTTTGAGCATGCACTGAAAGAGATAAACATGCGATCAATGCTATAGAAAGGAATTTGAAAATTTTCACAGCTTCAGGATTAATGAATTTAAATATATCCATAAAAAATGTACAAGATATCTTAATATGAAGTTCTGATTTACAAATTTTATTGGTCGAACAAATATTTATACTCATCAATATCTCCAACTTTAGTAACAAAATTCATTTCCAGCAGATCGTCTTTTAATCGTTCCAAAGCTGCAAATCGTTCATCCAAAGAAAATTTCGCGTTAACCCAGACATTTGCATCATCCAGATTTAACAAACAGGGCATCCTGTCATGAAGAAATTTCATCTCTTTATTTGCAGGCTTGGTAATTATTGTACAGCTATTGATCAATTCTCCTGTATTTTTATCAATCCAGGTATCCCATAAACCAGCCATTAACGTAAATCTCATCCCTTTCATGCGTATAAGATAGGCTTGTTTTTTCTTAACTTTTTCATCCAATTTTTTCCATTCATAAAAGCCATCGGTAATAACCACACAATGCTTTTTACCTAATAAATGTTTCCAGCTACCCGATTCTTTTAGATTTTCAATTCGGGCATTAAAGGTGCTAAACTTTGGCTTTTCCTTTGCCCAAAATGGAATTAATGTCCAACTGAGGTATTGAAGTTCTGAAGGTTTTTCATCCGTAAAAACCGGTAGCTCTAATGTTGGAGGGATATTGATATTCCCCGGTCTTGCCAGATCATCTGCCAGCTTAAGGTGTAGCTCCTTAGCAATACTAGTTTGTTCTGAAATACTTACTCTGCCGCACATATCCTATAAATTTAATGAATAAATACATAAACAAAATACAGGCATTTTTATCAGGAAAAATTGTATAGTCCAACTGACAGAAGGTTTGAAATCAACTCAATACTATTTTGGAAACCCAATTTGAAAATCCGAAATTAGATTCAACCCTTAAATTAGGGCTAGTTCCACCAATAAGTAAACTTCAAAACCAGGGCGCGATTTCGGACAGCAAATGGAGAAGGATAATAGTTATCCGTAAAAACAAGAAAAAGATCACTGGCTGGTTTATAACGCCATTGAAAACGGGTATTTAGATTGATATTCTTTTGCTGGTTATTATACTGCACAAACGTGGTAAGAAACAGTTTATTACTAAAAGTAAAATCGGTCCGGGGGCCCACAAGCCAGAAATTAGTCACTCCCCAGGTCTGAGGCAATACAATATGATTATAGCTGGTGCTCATTGCAATATTGACATAGGGCTGAAAGCGATAGCCCAGATCACCAGCCAGATTTAACCTGTTACCATTTGCAAAATAACCACCATATTGCCCGCTAAGGTTATAGGTATACATTTTTTGAGGTTTAGACGCATAATTGAATCCACCTGCCTTCCAAACATGTTCAGTTCCGGTAGCTAAACTTCCCTTTCCTGTATTCACTGGATCGAATGGCCTCTGCAAACGAATGTAATTATCTGACGCCCATACCTCAAAGGTGCTCTGACTACGTTGCGTGAACTTATAACCCAGCATTGTTTCATTATCTGTCCGCCTGAAAGATCTGTTAAAAAAATAGGTGGAACTAACAACAGGGCCATGATTTAATACTTTACCTGCCTTCGGAAAGAATAAATAAATCAGTTTTGGATTGATTTTGAAATAATCTGTACGCGGAACATAACCCACTTCTGCAGTATAATTCTCACCAACAGACTCATGCTGCCAGCTTATAAGCCACTTTTTTGTCGTGTATTGCAAATTTGCGGCATGAACCAGATCATCACTATTTTTCTGAGGGCTAAATGACTTAAGGAACATTGATTTTCCTACCCAACGATTATTGGAAGAAGCGAGGTTATACTCAAGTCCGACATTTCGATTATATAAGTTAAAAGATGGCTTTCCAGGATTTTCGAGTGGTGAATAATTAACTGATTGCTTATTAACAAACATAAAACGGATGTTCGATCTTGAAAAAACACGCCTTTGTAAGGCCAAAACAGCAAAATTCTGAGCCGGAAGCCCCGTTTCCTCCATGCTTTTAGTTTGCATGTCCATTGCTCCTATTCGCCAGTTCTTATCAAGGCTTCCACTCAGCCTAGCACCAAACTCAATGGGCACTCCAAGTCCGATTCTTCTTGAAAAAAAAGGCCTAATTGTTGAATAGCCAAAATTGGCGAAGAGGTCGGCATTTTCTAGAAAGAACTGCCTGCGTTCTGGGAAAAATAATTCGAAACGATCCAGATTGGTTACCTGCCTGTCTACTTCAATTTGTGAAAAATCAGGGTTTATGGTTAAATCTAGATTCAGTGAGGAGGTAATACCGATTTTGGCATCTGCACCGATCTCTTTCTTGAATATTGTATTGGTATTAGTTTGATAATTTTTTGTTAATCCGCTAAGTACGTAAGGAATAACGGATACATTAGTGCCCGCATCAGGTGGTGGATTATCCCAAAGAAGATTCCCGGTATAAGCCAGCGATGCAACATTAAATTGTCGTGGTATTTTAGCCCAGGCCGATTTTTCAGGAACTTTTATATCCATCCTGCTAAAATTGATTCCCCAGGTTTTAATCCCTTTTTTATAACGAATCGAATTAAAAGGAATTGAAGCTTCAAATACCCAACGGTCATCATAATGCTTAACTTCTGAATACCATTTATTATCCCAACTCAGATCGTAACCATTACTGTTGAAAATAAGCCCATCCCATTGTGCACCTGCCGCATTTACCCCAAAAGTAAATCCATTGGTCTGATCATCAAAAGGGTCTAGTATCAGCAGGAAATTATCGTTTTTTACAAAGGCAAAATCACGTCTAAGCGATTCAACGGCATAAGATCTAGCATTGGGCTGATAGCATACAGCTGAGATGTAGAGGTTATCCTTATCGTAGCTCATGCGCACCTCGGTCAATACCTTTGCAAAACTGGTATCCATAGGTCCAACCATGAAGAAATTCTTTGCAGGCTCTGCATTTTTCCAAGCGTCTTCGTCCAGAAGTCCATCAACCACAACTGGTGCCCTAGTTTCAGCAATTCGAAGATTATAGGCATTATTGATCTTCTGTGCAAAAACTGAAAAACCAGACAGAAGGAAAGCAAACAGGATTAAATATTTCAAAATAAGACCATGATCAAAGTACGAACATTCGTTCCCAGCAGTCTAAATTAGAAAAAAACAATTAACAATGGGATTTGGATTTAGATTTCAAGCCTGATCAATGTAAGATCTCCATTACATGAGTACGGATATTCTCCCCTATTTTATCAATTGGCAGGTCATCAGGATCAGTTCCGAATGGATCTTCAATAGACTCTGCTATTAGCTCCAAAGAGGCCATCACATAAAAAATAAAGGGAACGGCGGCAATCACAAAATATCCCATAGAAAAAACAAATCCAACAGGAAGAGTAAGCACATAAATAAAAATAAACTTCTTGATAAATGAGCTATATGACATTGGGATAGGGGTATTCTTGATGCGCTCGCAGGCACCGCACACATCCGTAAATGAACAAATTTCACTATTAATCACAATCAGCTGATCTCCACTGAGCAAGCCTTCCTTATACAGATTATTAGTACGTGCAACGATCATGGAAGCTACCTGATTAGGTCCATGTTTTTTTGCATCAAACGTTTCAAATTCGGGATGCTCAATGGAATCAAGCATGAACTGTGTTTTATTTGAGCGGAGATGAGCAAATAATGTATCAGCAAAAAGAGGGATTGATTTGATATAAAAACTACGGTTCACCTGATCTTGTCGGCCAAGAAAAGCATTCATTTTAATGGCAAAGCTGCGACTAGAATTGGTCAGTGCACCCCATTGCTTTCGGGCTTCCCACCATCGGTCGTAAGCCGTATTGGTTCGAAATACCAAAAGAATTGACATTACAAAACCCAAGAGATTGTGAACAATGGTAATATTCTTGACCCAAGCTACATCCGAAAGCTTAACATACTCAAGTTCCGCATAGGCAATACCACCCGAGTACACAGACAATGCTAGCAAAAGCGGAAATAATTTGCGTGCTGTGTCTGAGCGATGCAAATAAAACGTAGAATAGAACCAATCTTTAGGATTATAAACAATCATCATGCAAAATAAGGAAATGAATGGGGAATTTGAAAATAATTTAACGACTCACACCTCTTGAAGAATTTATAAAAACTAAAAAAATAAATTCTCTTAAAGGTACTTATTGTCAATAAGCCAGGATTTCAAATGATCCATCCAGCGGCTTGAAGTAGTTTTATTATTCATTCCAAAGCCATGATTACCCCCCGGATAAAGAATTAAGGTGCTGTAAATCTTTAGTTTTAATAAAGATTGATAATAAACAATACTGTTAGCCACAGGAACAGGACTATCATTACTTGCGTGAACCAAGAATGCATGTGGTGTTTGGGCACTCACCTGCAATTCATTCGAAAATTTTCGTTTAGTTTCCTCTGAAGGATTAATACCAATCAAATTATCTCTGCTACCTTTATTTGCAAGGCTATCTGTGAAGCTAATAACCGGATAAATAAGAACTGAAAAATCAGGGCGTAATGAAGTTTTAAGTGGATTTGAAATGAGCGATTGACTAAAGTTAGTTGATAAGCTAGCAGCAAGGTGTCCACCAGCAGAAAATCCCATGATTCCTATTTTTGCTGGGTCTATTTTCCATTCCTTAGCATTTTCGCGGAGCAATTGTATCGATCTTTGAGCATCTTGCAATGGCCCTATAGATTTATCGACCATGATTAGATCATCCGGCAAACGATACTTCAGAACAAAAGCAGAAATTCCCAATTTGCTAAGTGCTTGGGCAACATCTGAACCTTCACTGCTTGAAGCTAATGCTCCATACCCACCACCAGGGCAAATAATTACAGCGCTATGCCTATCAGAAATTTTTGCTGGCTTATACCAAATTAGGGTAGGATTTGAAACGTAACGGGTAATCATTAAACCGTCTTTATTACGTGCCGACACTTCTCTGTCTGTTGATGGCTTGCTATTAGGAATAATGCCATCATATAATGGAATTATTTCCTGGCCCTTTAATGAATCAGATAAACTAATAATTCCTAAAAAAACCATAAAATATAGAACCTTATGCATAATTTTTTAGTGAGTGTTGAATTTGTTAAAAATATTTATTCAATGAGGTTTAAACAATGATTTTTTATTGCCCAACCTTACGAACAAGATAAATTAATTAAAATTGATTTGCAATGGAGCTGTATTAATAATCAAAAGAGAGTTTAGTTTATTTAACCAGCTAAAAAAAATGTCAATATTTCTATCCTATATCAGATGAATGAAAAAATTGAAATCACAAAAATATATGATTAGTTAATTAGCGTTCTTTTGAAAACAGCACAGAGATGACCTTCATGTGCGGAGCTGTTAAAATGGCTATTGACATAAAAAAAATGGCTAATAACCTCTCTAAATTGCCCTTAAAAATTAGAAACAAAAGTCCAATCATTAAAAATGATAAACCATTTGTCAACCATGATTTACGATAAATAAACCAATAGCTTTTATCTTGCCAGCCTAAGAATTTTTTTATTTCAATCATAGAAAGACCAGCGTGCCAGATATTAAAATAAAAGCCAAAACCAAGTAATATGGGCAGATTAAATACAATTAACATCAATACAACCAATTGCAAAACAGTTTCTAGTTGAACTAAACCAAGTAGTTTGCTTTGAAATAAATAGATTGATAAAATGGGTATAAAAATGAGCAAAGAAGCGATCATCACTTCTTCCTGATATCCATAAAGTAATCTAAGCCTTTCAATCTGGCTTTGTTCAAAGTCTGGAAAACCAAGAAGGATAGATTCTACATTAGGGAATTGAAAGAGCAGATAATTGACTAGAAAAAGTAAGCCATAAAATGAAAATAAAATTTTGGAGCTTAAACTTGTTTTTATTGCAAGTGTCTTTAAATCCATCTCACCAAAATGATAGGCAGAGATCACTATAAATAGTAAAATGGATAACTCAACACTAATTAACCACAATGAGGCATAAAGCACCGCAAACCCTAAGTAGAACAATAAAAACTTACTGATTGACCTCATATTCATTGCTTCGTTTCGTTCCTTATGATAAATAAAATGATCTAAAGATCCATGTGGGATTCCAAAAAGAATTACTCCTAAGCCAAAGAAAATGAGCTGTAAAGTTGAATGTAAAGGGAAAAAATAGTGTATTACAAACAGGCCAAAGGCTAGAATCAAGAATTTAAATCGATTAGATTTATAATTGAGCTTGAACATATTTGAAAACCTGTTTAAGGAATAATCGCTTTGGCAATGTATTAAAAAGGCTTAGCTCCTGCAAAAGCGAAGTACTCTCATCTAAAAATGATAAGATTTGTTTGAATGAGTTATTCAAAAATAATTGTTCCATGATCACAGAAACCTTTTCTGGTTGATTCTGAATGATCTGAAGAAGTAAGGTATCATAAAAATGGAATCTGCCTAAACCTGGCATCTTTTTTATATTAATATTATTTGTTAAAAAGCATTTCATCAAATATTCTGTATGACGTGAAATCCTGTTAAATGCATAGCCTGTGCTTGGCTTGATTGCACCTGCTGCAGATCCGATATGGATTATCCCGTCGCTAGAACAAGCAGGGAATTCAAATTCGGTCATCGGAATTTTACCCCTTTCTTCTCTAATCAGCTCATAAGAGCAATTAAATTTTTCAGAAATATACTTTTTAAGATAGGCATCATATTCCTGATCAGAATAGCAATCTAATGACGAAAAAGAGGTAAATTCAATCAATGCCTCTGTTTCAGAAAAAGGCAAAACATACATAAAATGTACTGCATTACCCTGGGCTATATTAAAATCCATAATGGTAGCCTGATTAGACTTAAAAACTGCCTGTTCAGTTTTTATAAACCATCCCTTAAAATGCTGCCAAAGTAAAATCTTATTATTTTCAATACTGGAGTAATCAATAATGCTGCTGTAAACATGCTGAGCCTGATATACATTATTCTGAGTGTGCACCTGTTTAAGGTTAGAATCTGACTTGAACATTGTCACTTCCTCATGAACAACCTTAACCCTTGAAGAACTGGAGATCAGTTGATTATGATATTCAAAAAACAGCTCGCTATTGATATAATTATACCTATACGGTGTAATGTCACTGGATGAATTAGACTTGGAAGAGCCAAATTTTAATTCTGACCAATGTTTTCCCATTAAAAAATCATACTCTGATTGTTTATGAGTCCAGAAACACCAGGATTTGTGAATGATCTTCCGATTACTTTCTATTAATAAAATATCCCCGGTTAGTTCGGCAGGTAACTTGAGCAAGGCATTTATTAATTGCATGCCTGCGCAGCCAGCACCAACGATAATTATATTGGCATCCATCATGATGTAAATAGAAGTAAAAAAAGGGGATAAAAAACAAAAGGCATCCGTAAAGGATACCTTTTGTTTTTAAATTAATTGAAATTCAATATATTATGAACAGCTTAAGCCTTTTTAGCTTTTGCTGTTTCAGCAACTGCTACTGAATAGATAACTAAACCGAAACCAATTTTGTTAATTGCATCAGCTATGTTGTAAAACAAATCAATTGAACTAACTTCAAACATACCTGATAAAAGGTTTCCAGGTAATACCATGTATCCAATTGGATAGATAGACCAACCTAAAGTAATGAAGATTTTCAACAAGAACATAGCATTTGCTAAAGCAGGGCTGTTTGATTCTTTTGTTAATTTGGAAACATCACCAGCAAATACTTCGTAAACGATGTACAGATAACCTAGAGTAGATAGAACTCCCCACATGATATTGCTGTCAATACCAGAAGTTTCACCAATAAATCCAAAGATTAGCATAGCTAATGAAGCAATGATCAACTTAAATAAAGTTGAACCTTTAGCACCAAAAGGCTTTGTTAAAAGATAAAATTCAACACACATCAATGGAACAGTTAATGTCCAATCTACATAGCGGAATGCAGTTGGACTTTGTCCTGTTGCAAGATAAAAATCTCTCATGTAGTAATAATGTACTGCAGCAATTCCAGTAATTAGTGCTGAAACTAATAATGAAAGTTTCCATTTTGGATCTACTGAACTTCTTTCAGCGAAGAAGAACACTGCAGATGCCAACATAGCCATACAACCAAGAAAGAAGGTTATTGCTATTGGGTCACCGTTTGTAATACGCGATAAAGCTGTAGCATCAGCAGACATCGCATTAAGAAATAATGTTGACATGTAAAAAGTTTAAGGTTTATCCTACTCATATGGCTTTTCAGATCCGCCCAGTTTTTTTTAAGTGCATCTGATAGCACTTAACTTTTACCTAATTTAAATTTAAATATATTATTATTAAAAACGTAAAATAATAAAAAATAAATTTAGAAAATTAAACTAAGTTATCTGAAATATTAAACAACAAATATATACTTTTATGATAATACTATGACAATTCTATACTAATTTCGAACGCTATATTTTGCAAATGCTCAAGGGCAAATATGTGCTCTGGATACTAAAAAAAAGCCTTATATCCGGTAAAAAAGAAATGAAATGTCTTGATAAATAAAATTTTATATGCCCTTAGATTAACCAAAGCTTGTTTATAACCCATATCATCTGATCATTAGACATAAATCTGAAAAGCATGTTGAATAGCTTTCATTTCTGCATTTACAAATCGGCCTTCCAGTAAATATTTGGAGACTAAAATCTTGAACGAACATGTACAAACTTGAAAAAGTCGTTAAAAATGCTGATAATTGTACCTGAACAACCAATCTTTTAGAACTCTCTAATCAAGGGGGATTAGCTCATTTGGCTAGAGCGCTTCGCTGGCAGTGAAGAGGTGATCGGTTCGAATCCGATATTCTCCACAATGCCTAAAATGGTCTTAAACAACGTTTAATCGACCATTTTAGGCATTAAAATTAGTAATTTTAAGGTATTTTAGCACTGTTAATCCTCGAACTTGTCTTGTAGAGGTCTGGGTAGTTTTAACACAAAATCAGCTTCTTTTTTTTTGTGACTTTAAATAGAATACCTCGGTCACCCTTCATTCTTTCTTCTATCATATCACCTCCAGGTATTTAGTTGAATATAGCTCGCAAAGCGCCAAGCTTATTATTTGAGATTTTGATTTTGAAATTTTGTTACCTATTAACTTCAACCTCGTTAAATTAAGGTCATCTGCACGCATTGAAAGGATTTTATTTTTTAACTGCTTAGCATAAAACTTCTTGTAGCATACTCTTGAGGTTCCAATATTGTATATTGGTACCACAATAAATATAAACTTATGACAAAGATTTCGCGTGAACAGGAAATATTAAACAAAAGAAGATTAGCTTTAATGAAAATCTGGAGGCATTTTTGCATGAACGTAATTGATTAAAAAGAAGACTGAATATAATGTTAGATCACATTGACGCGGCTGAAAATGAGATAGTGGCTATAGATATCCAATTGAAAGCCTTAGCAAAAAAGACAGCTTGATGTCAAATTTAATTAAATCAATCATTCCATTAGATACAGCCATGCCTCAGGTACTTGTCATTAATCCCGTAAAAAACGCAATTGAAACCACGCTGGATACCGCGCGGGCAATTACTAAATCCACGGTAAAAGTCAAGTATGTCATTTTTAACGACTTCAGTACTGTCGAAACTAAGGACATCTTGGAAAAGCACCGGGAGGAACTGGGCTATGACCTGATTCATATCGAGGACTTGACGGATCATCCCTCACCCAACTACAACTTGGTGCTGCAACTTGCACAGAGGCAAGCCCTGGAAGCAAAAATCCCGCTTTTGGTGGTGGAATCGGATGTGGTGATTACTCCTAACACCATTCAAGCACTTTTGGACCACCTCGCGGCTCAACCAAACACAGGATTGGTTGGTTCAGTGACCGTAGATGATAAGGGAGAAGTCAACTATCCATACCTTAAGTTCATAGGGGTAAAAGATGCAGTAATCGATACCCAGCGAAGCTTAAGCTTTTGCTGTACTTTATTTTCACTTTCCTTTTTGAAGGCTTTTGATTTTAAGGGATTAGATGAGGATAAAGATTGGCACGATATCTTTATTTCTAAAAAATCGGTGGATCTAGGATTCAAAAACACATTGCTTATGAATGTCCCAGTATGGCATCGTCCTCATGCGAGTCGACCATGGAAGCAACTCAAGTACAGCAACCCGCTGAAGTACTACTTTTTAAAGTTTTGGAGGGGGTTGGATAAGATTTGAGTCAACTGCCGTGGATCACAGTCCACGGCAAATCGTGTATGATTGAGTGCTATTTACAGTTTTTCGAAAAGTTTCAATAGCGTATTTTAGGTTTTTGACCAGGAGCGTTGAATTCGCAAAGAGCCATTCGGTTCCCGCTCATAAAAATCTGCATGCTTGGAATTGAGGTACTCAAAAATCATATCTGTTACCAGATGGAGATAATTTTATTTTAAATTTGTAGCAGGAGAATATTCGATGCAATATTTGTCCCAAATACCTTTTTTAGCTCCTTTTCAACATCATCAAGTACTTAATTAGGAATTTTGCTTTTAACTCTAAAAAGTTCTTCTTGTCCAACTAAACGCGAGAATTTCTTAATTACTTTACCATCTTTATTTGATTTCCAGCATGATTTAGTATTCATATAATTTGTTCCATAAGCATTTGTTGATGAATTGATTAAATCTTAAAACCAATCATCATCCTTATTTTTCTCATCCGAATCATATAAGCTTGGATATATTGATTAACTAACCTGGCACCGCTTATGACCTCTGTCATTTTTATTATAAGAATCCAAAAAAATCACAAAATCCTTTTTAACTAGAACTAGCTCATCAAAAAGATAAGACTTAGATATATCACATTAACGACCACAACATCAAAGTATTTAACCTTATTAAAAAACTCGATTTACTAGAAGGAACATACAAGTCTCGGCTACCTGTTGTATCTTTAGGGATGCGCGCTGCTCAACCTTCTGCTGTGATTTCCAATCCCTGGATACTGCTGCTCCTTTTTTGTGGCTTGGTGGGGCCTTTTGCCCTAGATTTTCACATGCATTATCCTGACGAAATTTACTACCGGGATGCTGCGGTCAAGATGCTTCAGACCGGTGATTACTTGACCACCTATTTGGGTTCGGGGGAGCTACGCTTCAACAAACCCATCCTTACCTATTGGGCAGTGCTCGCAGGATTCAAACTCTTTGGAGTGCATGCCTTCGGTTCACGCTTCTTTTTTTTGCTGTCAGGAGCCGCTACAGTTGGGCTAACCTACCTCCTTGGGAAAACGGTATTTGGTGATCGGAAAATTGCAGGAACCGCAGCATTGATCTCTGCCTCCAATCCCATTCTAATTTTTGCTTCTACGCGTTCCATTCCAGATGTACTTTTGGTGTTGACACTGACTGGTAGTGCGGTAGGCTTTGCTGGGCTTCTTCGAGATGGAGAGCAAGCAAAGAAAAAGTTCCTGTGGCTGCTTTACCTCGGACTAGCCCTGGCCTTTGAAGTAAAAGGGCTTCCAGCCCTGGCTCTAGGTGGCTTAGGCATCTTGTATCTACGATTCAATCCCTGGCAGCGAGTTTCTTGGAAAAAACTGCTGTACCTCCCCGCCCTACTCGTGGCACTAGGAATTTCCTTATTCTGGTTTGTTGCCATGTGGCAGCTGCACGGTTCGTCGTTTTTGGATAGTTTTTTGGAAGATCAAGTGGGTAGGCGTGTAACCTCTCGGGTGTTGTTGGTGCTTCAAAATGGAATGGTAGCAACTCTGCTATTGATAGGCATGTTTCTCCCTTGGGTAGCCTTGGCGATTTCGAATGTAAAGGACACCTTAACAAGTGCCTGGAAAGAAAACCCTCAATTTTTTGCATTTGTACTTCTCTGGGCACTGGCGATTCTAGGAATGAGTTCGCTCACCAGCAAATTTTTCGAGCGCTACCTGCTGCCCGTAACCCCCGTGTTGGCCGTTTGGCTTGCGTGGATACTAGTTCGTGGGGGTGGCTTGGAACGTGCTAAAGGACTGAAGGTAGCCGCTTTGCTGCTCCTTTCTTTGGTGGCTCTTTTGGTTGGGGTGAACTCCTGGGTCTTATTTACTGGGTCAAGTGGAGGGGTGTCGTTTGTCTATATTGGATTGGGTGTTCTATTTTTAGGGTATGGCGTAAGGGCGTTCCTTCGGTCTTCTGTCCTGCCTCCAGAGGTTCTTGCGTTTTCCATCTTGTTTATATTCTTTCAACTGACAGGCATT